>Ga0137403_10005599_pt1 | contig 14531 bp, 13 predicted proteins | sample CZOMad2_1_16fung_FD_122057 | JGI IMG/M metagenome (GOLD analysis project Ga0137403, IMG submission 122057) | Vadose zone soil fungal communities from Angelo Coast Range Reserve, California, USA - CZOMad2_1_16fungal (Hybrid Assembly) | ecosystem: Environmental > Terrestrial > Soil > Vadose zone... | reverse complement strand
CGTCGCTGCCGGACGATGTCGAGGTGACGCATCTGAATCTGTATGACGGGACCATCGAAGGGCTGCGGCACAAGACGCACCCGGTGTTCTGCGTCCAGTATCACCCCGAGGCGTCGCCCGGCCCGCACGACGCCGACTACTTGTTCGACGATTTTCTGAAGCTGATAGAGGAGAACAGGGGCTAGGCGCTAGGTACTAGGTACTAGCTGTAACGGCTAGCTCCTAGCGCCCAGCCCCTAGCCCCTATCGTGACATGCCCCGTAGAACCGACCTGAAGCGCGTCCTCATCATCGGCTCCGGCCCGATCGTCATCGGGCAGGCGTGCGAGTTCGACTACTCCGGCAGCCAGGCGTGCAAGGCGCTGCGCGCCGAAGGGCTGGAGGTGATCCTCGTCAACAGCAACCCGGCGACGATCATGACCGACCCGGAGCTCGCCGACCGCACCTACGTCGAGCCGCTCACGCCGGAGATTCTCGCCGCGATCATCGAGCGCGAGCGTCCCGACGCGCTGCTGCCGACCGTCGGCGGCCAGACCGCGCTGAACCTCGCGATGGAATTGGACAAGGCCGGCATCCTGAAAAAATACGGCGTCGAGATGATCGGCGCGAAGCCCGCGGCGATCGCCAAGGGCGAGGACCGCGAGCTGTTCAAGCAGGCGATGATCAAGATCGGCCTCGATGTCGCCCGCTCGCACACCGTGAAGTCGATGACCGAGGCGCAGGCCGCGGCCGACGAGCTCGGAATGTACCCGCTCATCATCCGGCCCTCGTTCACGCTCGGCGGCTCCGGCGGCGGCATCGCCTACAACAAGGAGGAGTTCGACCGCATCGTGGCCAACGGCCTCGACCTCTCGCCGGTGCACGAGGTGCTGGTCGAGGAATGCCTGCTCGGCTGGAAGGAATTCGAGATGGAGGTCATGCGCGACCACAAGGACCAGTGCGTGGTGATCTGCTCGATCGAGAACTTCGACCCGATGGGCGTGCACACGGGCGACTCGATCACCGTCGCGCCGGCACAGACGCTCACCGACAAGGAGTACCAGGTGATGCGGGACGCGGCGGTCGCCTGCATCCGGGCGATCGGCGTCGACACGGGCGGCTCCAACATCCAGTTCGCGGTCCACCCGGAAACCGGGCGTCTGGTCGTCATCGAGATGAACCCCCGCGTCTCGCGCAGCTCGGCCCTCGCCTCCAAGGCAACCGGCTTCCCGATCGCGAAGATCGCCGCCAAGCTCGCCGTCGGCTACACGCTCGACGAGATCCGGAACGACATCACGCGCGAGACGCCCGCGTCGTTCGAGCCGGCGATCGACTACTGCGTGGTCAAGTTCCCGCGGTGGGCATTCGAGAAGTTTCCGGAGGCCGATCGCACGCTGACGACCCAGATGAAGTCGGTCGGCGAGGTCATGGCGATCGGACGCACCTTCAAGGAGGCGCTCCAGAAATCGGTCCGCTCGCTCGAGCAGGATCGCTGGGGGCTCACCCTCGGCCGGCCCGTGACCGACGACGAGCTCCGCCGCCTGCTGACGGTGCCGACCCCCGACCGGATCTTCGCGATCGGCGACGCGTACCGCGCCGGCTTCACGACCGAGACGATTCGCTCGCTGACCCGGATCGACGCCTGGTTCCTCGAGAACATGCGCGAGATCGTCGCCTTCGAGGCGTCGATCACCGAGGCCGGGCTGAGCGACCCGGAGGTGCTGCGCCGCGGCAAGCAGCTCGGATTCGCCGACCGGCGGATCGCCGAGCTCGCTCGCGTCAGCGAGGCCGCGGTGCGGGCGCGCCGCCTCGAGCTGGGGATCCGCGCGACCTTCAAGACCGTCGACACCTGCGCCGCCGAGTTCGTGGCGCACACGCCCTATCTCTACTCGACCTACGAAGAAGAGGACGAGGCGCCGCCGACGGCACGGCCGAAGGTCGTCATCCTGGGCTCGGGACCGAACCGCATCGGCCAGGGGGTCGAGTTCGACTACTGCTGCGTCCACGCCGCATTCGCGCTGCGCGACCTCGGCGTGGAAGCGATCATGGTCAACTGCAATCCGGAGACGGTCTCCACCGACTACGACACGTCCGATCGCCTCTACTTCGAGCCCCTCACCCTCGAGGACGTCCTCAACATCGTCGAGCGCGAGCGGCCGCTCGGCGTGGTCGTCCAGTTCGGCGGACAGACGCCGCTGAAGCTGGCGGTGCCGTTGCGCGATGCCGGCGTGCCGATCCTGGGCACGACGCCCGACGCGATCGATCGCGCCGAGGATCGGCAGCGCTTCAACGCGCTGATCGCCGAGCTCGGGCTCAACCAGGCGGCGGGGGCGACCGCGCGCTCGCTCGCGGAGGCCCGGACGATCGCCGCCTCCGTCGAGTTCCCCGTCCTGGTCCGCCCGTCCTACGTGCTCGGTGGACGCGCGATGCGCATCGTCCACGACGATGAAGACCTCCGCGAGTACATGGCGGAAGCGGTGCGCGTGTCCCCGGAGCACCCGGTGCTCGTCGACAAGTTCCTCGAGGACGCGATCGAGATCGACGTGGATGCGGTCGCCGACGGCCAGCGGGTCGTCGTCGGCGGGGTCATGGAGCACATCGAGAAGGCCGGGGTGCACTCGGGCGACGCGGCGTGCGCGCTCCCCCCCTACTCGCTCGGTGAAGGCCAGATCCGCGAGCTCCGCGCGCAGACCCGCGCGCTGGCGTCGGCCCTCGGCGTCGTCGGGCTCATCAACGTGCAGTTCGCGATCCGCGGCGAGACGATCTACGTGCTCGAGGTCAACCCGCGCGCCTCCCGCACGGTGCCGTTCGTCTCCAAGGCGATCGGGGTGCCGCTCGCCAAGCTGGCGACGGCCGCGATGCTCGGCCACTCGCTGGCGGCGCACGCCAGGATCGAGGAGCGCGAGCTCGCCCACATCGCGGTGAAGGAGTCGGTGTTCCCCTTCATCAAGTTTCCGGGCGTGGACGTGGTCCTCGGCCCCGAGATGAAATCGACCGGCGAGGTCATGGGGATCGACCGCGATTTCCGCAAGGCCTACTTGAAGTCGCAGGTGGCCGCCGGCGAGACGCTGCCCACGTCCGGCGCGGTCTTCATCTCGGTGAAGAACCGCGACAAGCGGCCGGTCACGACCCTCGCCAAGCGGCTCAGCGAGATGGGCTTCTCGCTCGTCGCGACCACCGGGACCGCGCGCGTGCTCGAGCGTCACGGCATGACCGTCGAGCTGATTCACAAGGTCGGCGAGGGGTACCGGCCCAACGTGATCGACTTGATCAAGCGGGGTCACATCGCCCTGCTCTTCAACACGCCCGAAGACGGTCGGGCCCGGAAGGACTCGGCCATCATCCGTCGCACGGCGGTGGCGCAGAACGTCGCCTACTACACGACGGTGGATGGCATCCAGGCCGCCATCGGCGCGATCGAGGCCTTGCTGAAAGGCGAGCTCCGGGTGCTCAGCCTGCAGGAGTACCACGCTGACCCCCGCTAGGCCGGCCGACCGAATTCTGATCGCGCTCGACGTTCCGAGCCTGGACGAGGCCGATGCGCTGCTCGGTCGACTGGACGGGATCATCACGGGCTGCAAGATCGGCTCGCAGCTCTTCACGGCCGCGGGACCGGCGGCGATCGAGACCGCCCGCAAGCGCGGGTTTCGCGTCTTCCTCGACCTCAAGTTCCACGACATCCCGAATACCGTCGGCCTGGCGGTGCGTGAGGGGACGCGTCTGGGCGTGTTCATGCTCAACATCCACGCGAGCGGCGGTCTGGCGATGGCGCGCGCCGCCGCGGAAGCGGCGACGAAGGCCGCCGGCGATTTCTCGATCCCGCGGCCGCTCTGTCTCGGGGTCACCGTGCTGACGAGCCTCGATCGCAGGGCGCTCCAGCGCGAGGTCGGCGTGCCCACCAGCGTCGAATCGCACGTCCTGCACCTGGCGGCGCTCGCCCGCGAGGCCGGCCTCGACGGCTGCGTCGCCTCGCCGCAGGAGATCAGCCCGCTGCGCCTGGCGATGGGTCCCGCGTGGGTGATCGTCACGCCGGGCATTCGGTGGGAGACGTCGGCGCAGACTCCCGGCGCATCACGGCCCGACGATCAGGTCCGCGTCGCGACCCCGCGGCGGGCGCTCGCCGCTGGCGCCGACTACCTGGTGGTGGGTCGGCCGATCAGCGCGGCGAAAGATCCGGGCGCGGCGGCGGCCGCGATCGTCGCCGAGCTCGGCGCGCCGTGACCGACCGCGAGACGCTCGACCTCTACGAGGCTACCGGCGCCCTGCTGCGGGGCCATTTCCGGCTGACCTCCGGCCTGCATTCGGATGTCTATCTCCAGTCGGCGCTCGTCCTTCAGTATCCGCCCCACGCCGGAGCCCTGGGCGCAGCGCTGGCGGCGCCGTTTCGCGACGACGGCATCCAGACGGTGCTGGCCCCGGCGATCGGCGGCATCCTGGTCGCCCACGAGGTCGCCCGGGCCCTCGGCGTGCGGGCGCTCTTCACCGAGCGCGAAGACGGCGTGATGCGCCTGCGCCGAGGGTTCACCCTGGCTTCCGGCGAACGATGTCTCGTGGTCGAGGACGTGATGACCACGGGCGGCTCGATCCGGGAGGTCGTCAGCTGCGTCGAGGCGCTCGGCGGCACGGTGGTGGGTGTGGGGTCGCTGATCGATCGGAGCTGCGGCGGCGCGAATTTCCCGGTGAAGCGCGCGACGCTCGCGACGGTGAAAGCGACGACCTGGAAGCCGGAGGAGTGTCCGCTCTGCCGGGCCGGCAGTCAGGCGATCAAACCCGGCAGCCGCGCCTGAAGTCCGTCCGCGCTACGTCTTCCCCGTCGCCAGCGCGGCGTCCACCCGATCCACGAGGTCCTGCAGCGACAGGTTCGCCTTGATCAGGAACGCGACGGCTCCCAGCGCCATCGCCTGAGCCACGTCGCGCTCCTGGCCGAGGTTCGACAGGACGATGACCGGGATGCGCGCGGTCGCGGCGTCCTGCTTGAGGGCCTTCAGCACTTCGAACCCCTGGAGCTTCGGCATGACGACGTCCAGGAGAACCAGATCGAGCGGCTCGGCGCGCGCGACCCGCAGGGCCTCCTCGCCGTCGGCGGCGGTGAGCACCTCGAGGCCGTGCCGGCGCAGGCGAGCCTCCGCGGCGCGGCGCAGGAACCGGTCGTCCTCGGCGAGGAGGACCCGCCGGGTTCCGTCAGGCACTCTGGCCCGCCAGCAAGCGGCCGACCAGCTCGCCCAGCTCTTGCAACGACAGGTTGGACTTCACGAAATAGCCTGAGATCCCGAGGTTGCTGACCTCGGCGATGTCTTGCTCGCGCGACGAGTTGGACAGGATGAGGACCTTCACCGCGCGCGTGGCTTCGTCACTCCGGAGCGCGCGCAGCACCTCCAGTCCCGACAGCTTCGGCATCAGCATGTCCAGCAGGATAAGGTCCGGCGGCTCGCTGCGGGCGAGCTGCAGCCCTTCCTCGCCGTCGGCCGCGGTCGTCACCGCCAGTCCGCGCTGCCGCAGGCTCGCCTCGCATGCCCGCCGCAGGAATCGATCGTCTTCGACCAGCAGGACCCGTTTCCCTGTTGTCTCCATCGGCCTCACTCGCTGATTGGGAGCGTGAAGATAAACGCCGAGCCCCGGCCTTCCTCGGACTCGCACCAGACCTCGCCAGCAAGCCGTTCGAGGATGAGGCGGACCAGGTAGAGACCCAGCCCCGTGCCTTCGGTCTCGACCGTGTGGACGTTGTCGGCCCGGTAGAACTTCTCGAAGAGTCGGCCCAGCGCGGTCTTGGGAATTCCGATCCCGCTGTCCGTGATCGTCCACCTGGCCGTGCGGCTGCTCTCGCGGTCGATGCGGATCGAGATGTCGCCGCCGCTCGGGGTGTACTTGAGCGCGTTCGACGTGAGATTCATGATGGCTTGCCGGAGCAGCTGCGGGTCGGCCATGACCATCGGCGCGCCCTCCGCGCCGGCCACCGAGAGCCGGAGGCCCTTGTCACGGATCAGCGCGCCCAGGTCGTCGATCGAGCTCTGCGTGAGCTTGCCGAGGCTCGTCGGCTGGAGCGCCACCGTCAGCTTGCCGCTCTCGAGGCGAGAGATGTCCAGGAGGTCATTCACGAGGCCGATCAGCCGCTCGGCGGCGGTGCGGGCGTCCTCGACGTAGCTGCCCGCCTCGGCGGAAGAGATCTCGGAGGTCTGCGAGGCGAGCTCCAGCATCCACTTGATGCCCGCCAGCGGCGTGCGGAGCTGATGGGTGACGAAGGAGACGAAGTCGGTCTTCATCTGGCTCACCTGCCGCTCGTGCGTCACGTCGTGGAGCGTCAAGGTGAAGCCGATCGTCGTGCCGGCGGTGTCCTTGATCGGTCGCCCTGCCCAGTGGACGGTCCGGCCACTTCGCTTGAGCTCCAGGTCTCCCTCGTCGCCGAGGTCCGGCTTCTGGAGGATCGCGCCGAGGTGTTCGAAGACGCGATCCGAGTCGGGCATCGAGCTCCGGCGACCGGTCGCGAGCTGCGAGAGCCGCACCCCGATGACGGAGCTCGGGTCGAATCCGAGCAGCTCCCCGGCCTGCCGGTTCGCAGCCTGGATCTCGCCGTCACGGCTGATGAGCACGATGCCGTCCGAGGTCGAATCGAAGATCTGCGCGAGGCGGACCCGCTGCGTCTGCGTCTCCTCGTAGAGCCCGGCGTTCTCGAGCGCGGTCGCCAGCTGATCGGCGTACGAGGAGAGAAGGCGCGTCTCGATTTCGCCGAACGCTTGCGACGTCGGGTAGTAGAGAACGAGCACGCCGAGCACGCGCTCGTTCTGGCCCACGATCGGGTACGCGGCGATGGACCGCACGCCGTGAGCCAGGTTCGCCGGGTGCACGAAATCGGGATGCTTCGTCACGTCCGGCAGGAGCAACGGCGCCCGCGTCCGCCGCACGTGGTCGCTGAGCCCGCCCAGGCGGCCTGGATCACCCGGGCGCGGCCCCGTCGACACCCAGTGGCCGACACTCCGGCTCAGGGTCCCGTCGTCGGCCAGCAAGTGAAGGAGCGCGCCGCTGGCGCCGTACGCTTTCGCCAGCTCCTTGAGCGCGCCGTCGAGCATCGCGTCCACCTCGAGCGTGCGGTGGAGCGCCCGAGCCGCCTGGTTCAGGAGCGCCAGGCCGTCGGACAGGGTCTTGGCCTCGCCCTCGCGGCGCCGCATCTCCTCCTCGCGTGCCCGGGCCTCGGCGTAGAGCCGGCTCTCCTCGAGCGCCATCGCGAGGTTCTGGCAGAGCGAGCTGAAGGGCTCGACGCTCCCGGGGCTGATCGGCCGGCGGCTCGTCTTGTTGTCCGCGCTCACGACGCCGATGACCCGGTCGCCGACGACGAGCGGCGCGATGACGAACCGCCGCGATCGGAGGTACGGACGATCGAGGTGCGCGCGATCGAGCGGGAGCACGCGGGCGAGGTCGGCATCGGACAGCACGGCGACCGGACGTCGACTCGTGAGGGCCTCGTGATACGGGCCGGCGGCGGCCGTCACCGGCAGCCGGAGACGTGGCTCGTCGTCGTCACCGGTCGTCACCGGCTCGAGCTCCGAGCCGTCGGCGGTCAGAAGAAACACGTTGACCCGATCGAAGCCGACGACGTCGCGCGCGGCCCGCACGAACGCCGCCAGGCGATCGTCCCGCTCCCACGAGCTCTGCATCAGGACGGCGGCGTGAGAAAGCCGCTCGAGCAGCGCGCGTCCCTCCTCCGTCTCCCGGAGCAGCCGCGCCTTCTCGATGGCGAGCGAGGCCTGGTCGGCCAGCGCCGAGAGCAGCGCGACCTCGTCCGGCAGGAAGTGGCGCGCCCCCTTGGTGAAGACGTTGAGCGTGCCGACGGCGCGCCCGTGGGCGCGAAGCGGGACCCCGATGAATCCGCGGAAGCCGCGCTCGAGCGCGCCGCGCTTGTGGGCGGGGTCGTAGCGCGTGTCCTCGGCCAGATCCTCGACGACGAGCGGCTCGCCGGCGGCGACCACGAGCCCGCTGAGGCTCTCCCCGACCTTGAGCCGCGGGCGCGCCATCACCCCGGCCGCGCCCTCGGTCCGGGCGCCGACGACCAGATCGCCCCCTTCCAGCAGGCGCAGGCCCGCCGCCTCGGCGCCGACGAGCCGGGCCGCCTCGTTGACGATGACCGTCAGCACTTCTTCGGGGTCGTGAACGGCGGCGAGGCGTCGCGACACGTCGTTGAGTACTTCGAGCCGGTGCTGGTTCCGCTCCGCCTGCTCGTAGAGCCGGGCGTTCCGGAGAAAGAACCCGACCTGCTCGCAGACGCGATCGAGGCCGCGGAGCTCGCGCTCGGAGAAGCCGCGGCGAGCGGTCCACCACACGACGTAGAAGCCGCCGATCACCTCGTCCTCGACGATCAGCGGCAGGAGGAGCCCGGATTGATGCGGGAAGCTCTGGAACATGCCGTGCGTGAATCGCGCGTCGCGCGAGACGTCGTCGGAGAACACCGGTCGCCGCTCCTGCCAGAGGGACAGGAAGGAGCCCTGCTCCGTGAGCGGTAGCGGGGTCGACGACAGCGTGTCCAGATGTTCGCGCGGCACGTGGTACGCGGCGGTCGGCACGAGGCGGCCGCTCGCGAGATCTTGCAGATACGCGGCCGCCGTATCGGCGCCGAGGAAGCGGACCAGCTCGCGGCAGATCCGGCGCAGCGCCTCACGAACATCGAGCGTGGAGCTGACGGTGGCCGAGATCGCGGCCAGAGCCTCGCTCTCGGCCAGACGTTCGGCCAGCTCGGCGTGGAGGCGCGCGTTGTCCTGCGCCAGCCGTCGTCGGTCGAAGACCCGCGCGACGATGGAGCCGAGGCGAGAGAGATCGACCGGCTTCAGGATGTAGCCCGCGCTCCGGCTCTCGACGGCCTGGATCGCCGAGTCGACCGTCGCGCGGCCCGTGACGACGATCACCTCGGGCGGCGCCTCGACCTGTCCGGCCTCGCGCATGATGCTCGCGCCCTCGAGGTCGGGCAGATCGAGATCGAGCAAGACGAGCGCGAACGTCCCCCGACGGATGAGTCGGAGCCCCTCGGCCCCGGTGCGAGCCACCGCGACCGCGTACCCTTCGCGCTCGAGGAAGTCGCTCAGGAGGAGGGCGGCGTCGGGGTCATGGTCGATGACCAGGATGGCATCCTGCTCGCCCATCCCTCTGAGCCTATCACCACCCGGCAGTGAGCATGCCGTTCTGGAGGAGCACGAACACCAGCCACGCCAGCTGCACCCCGACGAAGATCGCCAGGCCGCGGTCGCGCCCGGCTTGCACGTGCGCGCGATACTGGAAGAGGGCGCCGAGGAGACAGATGGTTGCGAACGCGGCCGAGTGGTACGTGGTGAGCAGGCCGGCCGTCACGGCCAGGCCGGCCGCGAAGCTCCAGAGGACGTAGGCCGCGAGCCAGTGAGCGATGACGGACAGGCCGACCGAGGCGCGCGAACCGGATTTGCCGAACAACCGCGCGAGCGTGACCGCCGCGATGCCCAAGAGGAAGAGCCCGGCCAGTGTCGCGAGAGCCCAGCGGGTCATGGATTTAGAAGCGCGCCTCGCCCGACGGGGCCCCAGCCTCGCGACGGCCTGCAGCGCGCACGGCGCCGAACGCGGGGTGAGTCTAGCGGCAGGACCGCACACTGTCAACCGCAACATATTGACACTACAGGCGATTTCGCCCTATGATCACGGGATGCCACCGACCCGCCCCTCGCATCCGTCTCTTCGCAGCATGACGGGATTCGGCCGGGCCGAGGCGGGCGGGGACGGAGTCGCCGTCAGCGTCGAGGCGCGCTCCGTCAACCATCGTCACCTCGACATCGCGCTGCGCCTCCCGCGCGCGCTCGCCGCGCTCGAGATGGACGCGCGCCGCTTGATCCAGGCGCGCCTCGAGCGCGGACGCATCGACGTCACCGTCCAGCTCGGCCCGCCGCCCGGCCAGTCCACGCAGCAGATCCGCGTCGACACGGCGCTCGCCGCCCAGTACATCGAGCAGGCGAGGGCCCTCGGCCAGGCCGCCGGTCTCGGCGACGAGGTGCCGCTCTCGTGGGTGCTCGAGCGCCCGGGCGTCGTCGTGCGCGTGGAGGATTCCGAAACCATGACCGGCGCGATCGGGTGGCCGGCGCTCGCGGACGTGCTCGGCCGCGCCCTCGACGAGCTCGTGACGTGCCGCACGACGGAAGGCGATGCGCTCGCCGCCGAGCTGCGCGCGCAGCACGCCGCCCTCCGGGCGCAGGTCGACCTGATCGCGGCGCGCACGCCGGCGGCCCTCGCGCGCTACCAGGAGCGGCTGCGCGAGCGCATCGGCGCGCTGCTGGGCGAGGCCACGCTCGACGAGGGACGGATCCTCACCGAGGTCGCGATCTGGGCCGAAAAGACCGACGTGCGGGAGGAGCTGACACGACTCGCCGCGCATCTCGAGCAGCTGGCGCTGCTGCTCGACAAGGGCGGCTCCGTCGGCCGCCCGCTGGACTTCCTGATCCAGGAGTTGAATCGCGAGGTCAACACGATCGCGTCGAAGGCGGACGATCTCGAGCTCTCCCAGTCGGCGCTCGCCGCCAAAGGGATCATCGAAAAAATGCGCGAACAGGCGCAGAACCTTGAATAGCCGCGCGAACGGCGGGGGTCGGTCGGTGACGCATCTGGTGAACGTGGGACATGGCAACGTCGTCGTCGCCGATCAGATCGTGGCGATCGTCGCGCTGGACTCCTTGCCGGTGAAGCGGCTCATCGAGAGCGCCAAGGGCAGCACGAAGCTGGTGGACGCCACGAACGGGCGTCGCACGCGGGCGGTCATCGTGACCGGGAGCGATCATCTCATCCTCTCGTCGCTCGAGCCCGCCACGCTCGCCCAGCGTCTCGTGACGGAGCGAGGCACGCCTGGTGATTAGGCGTCGCGGCACGTTGTTCGTCGTCTCGGCGCCGTCAGGCGCCGGCAAGACGACGCTGTGCCGCGAGATCCGGCTGCGCGTGCCCGATCTGGCGTACTCGGTCTCGGTGACCACGCGGCCGCCGCGGCCGGGCGAGATGGACCGGGTCGACTTCCACTTCGTCGGCGTGGCCGAGTTCCGGGCGATGCTCGACCGCGGCGAGCTCGCCGAGTGGGCGACCGTGCACGGCAATCTCTACGGGACGCGCGCGCGCGCGCTCGAGGACTCGCTGGCGGTCGGCCGCGACGTGCTGCTCGACATCGACACGCAGGGCGCCGCGCAGCTCCGCGCGCGGTACCCGGACGCGGTGCTGATCTTCGTCGTGGCGCCGTCGGTGAAGGACCTCGAGCAGCGCCTGCGCGAGCGGCGCTCCGACGCCGAAGTCGAGATCGAGCGCCGTCTGGTGCGCGCGCGCGAGGAGATCGCGCTGTGGCGACGGTACGACTACTTGATCGTGAACCGCGACGTGAAGGAGGCCCTGGACCAGCTCGAGTCGATCATCATCGCCGAGCGCTGCCGGACGGCGCGTATCGACCTCACCCTGCCCGACCTGGAGGTACAGAATTGATGGCATTCCCCTCGCTTGAGAGCGCGTTGAACAAGGTTTCGAACCGCTATCTTCTCGTTGTGCTCGCCGCCAAGCGGTCGCGGCAGCTCAACCGCGGCGCGGCGGCGCGCGTCGAGAGCCGCCACAAGAAGCCGACGAGCGGCGCCCTGGAGGAGATCGCGGCGGCCAAGGTCGAATATCGGGTGAAGGAAGAGGGCGACACGCCGAAGGCATGAGCCTCGTCGGCCGTGAGCTGATCCTGGGCGTCACCGGGTCGATCGCCGCCTACAAGGCGGTCTACCTGCTGCGCGAGCTGACCCGGCTCGGCGCCTCGGTCACGGTCTGCCTCTCCGAGCACGCGCGCGCGTTCGTCGGCCCTCTCACGTTCCGGACCTTGTCCGGGCGCGCCGTGCTCTCGAACCTCTTCGATCCGCAGAGCGCCGATGCCGTCGAGCACGTCGCCCTGGCCGAGCGCGCCCACGCCGTCGTCGTGGCGCCGGCCACCGCGAACGTGCTCGCGAAGGCCGCGCACGGCATCGCCGACGATTTCCTGACGACGCTCCTGCTCGCGGCGCGGGCGCCCGTGCTGATGGTGCCGGCGATGGACGGCGGCATGTGGGAGCACGCGGCGGTCGCCGCCAATGTCGTCACCCTGCGCCGCCGCGGCGTCACCGTGCTCGAGCCCGACACGGGCGCCCTCGCCTCGGGGCTTAACGGCAAGGGGCGGTTCCCCGAGATCGACGACATCGTGGAAGCGCTGCGTCGGCTGCTCGTGCCGACACGGGACCTCGCCGGCGACCGGCTGCTGGTCACCGCCGGTCCGACGCGGGAGCCGATCGATCCGGTGCGCTATATCTCGAACCGCTCTTCCGGCAAGATGGGCTACGGCCTCGCGACGGCCGCGCTCCGGCGCGGCGCCGAGGTGACCCTGGTCTCGGGCCCGACCGCGCTGACGCCGCCGGCCGGCGCGGTCTTCGTGCCGGTGCAGACGGCCGAGGAGATGCGCGAAGCGGTGCTCCACCACCTGGACCGCGCGACGATCGTCGTCAAGGCCGCCGCGGTCGCCGACTACCGCGCCCGGCAGGCCTCGACCACCAAGATCAAGGGCAAGCGCGACCTCACTCTCGAGTTGACCCCGAACGCCGATATCCTCGCGGAGGTGGCGGCCCGCCGGCCGAGCGCGTTCGTGGTCGGCTTCGCCGCCGAGACGCACGACGTCGCCGCGAACGCGCGGGCGAAGCTCGAGCGCAAGGGGATCGATCTCCTGGTGGCGAACGACGTGAGCCAGCAGGGCATCGGTTTCGACGCCGAGGACAACGAGGTGCTCTTGCTCGACCGCTGGGGCGGGGCGCGCGCGTTGCCGCGGATGCCGAAGGGCGACGTCGCCGACGCGATCCTCTCCCACGTCCTCTCGCTCCGCACCGCCGCCGCCACCCGAAAGGCGCCCGCCTAGCCCGCATGGCGACCGAGGACCCGCGCGCCCTGCTCGCCGATGCGCTCGGCGCGCTCGGCGAGACTCTCCGCCATCACCGCGATCTCGGCTTCACGGACCTGCCCGTCGGGGGCGACTACCTCCTCGGCCCCGCCGAGGCGCTCCGCGCTCAGGAGAAAGCTCTCCAGGGTTGCCGCAAGTGCAAGCTCTGCGAAGGACGCTCCACGATCGTGTTCGGCTCCGGCAATCCGCGCGCGGAGCTGGTCGTCATCGGCGAGGGGCCGGGCGCCGACGAAGACGCCCAGGGGCTTGCATTCGTCGGGCGGGCCGGACAGCTCCTGACGAAGATGCTCGAGGCGCGGAAGGTCGAGCTGTCCCGGGACGAGGTCTACATCACCAACGCCGTCATGTGCCGGCCTCCCGGCAACCGCAATCCCGAGGCCGACGAGCTCGCGGCGTGCGCGCCCTTCTTCGCCGCGAAGCTCGCCGTGCTCCAGCCCAAGGTCATCCTGGCGCTGGGCAGCGTCGCGACCCAGAGTCTTCTCGGCACGCGCGAGCCGATCGGCAAGCTTCGCGGCCGCGTGCACCCGTACGGCTCCGCGGTCCTGATCCCGACCTTCCATCCGGCCTTCCTCCTGCGCAACCCCGGCGAGGAGTACAAGCGCATGGCGTGGGAGGATCTCCAGCTCGCACGACGGGAGTACGACCGCCGCCGTACCCGATGACCACATGACCATCGCGGACGTCGCCTTCGACGCCCCGGTGCGCCACTCGTTCTCGTATCGTGTCCCCGACGGCTGGAACCTCGCACCCGGCCAGCGCGCGCGGGCGCCCCTGCGCGGGGCCGCGCGAGTCGGGATGGTCGTGGCCGTGCGCGACGGCGGCGGAGAAGGGCTCAAGCCGCTCGCGCGCCTGGTCGACGCCGCGCCCGTGCTGTCCCCAGCGCAGCTCGAGCTCGTCGACTGGATCGCCGCGCAAAGTCTCTCGTCCGTCGGCTCGACGTGCGCCGCGCTCCTGCCGCCGCCGGCCGGCGAGGACACCGGGGGCGTCGTGCCGCGCCCGGCAGCGGGCGCTGACCGGCCCGGTTCGCCCAAGCCCGAGCTCCTGATCGGCGCCGGCCGCGAGAAGCGGGTGCTCGAGCGTCTCGAGGCGACGAAGGGGCCGGCGCTCGTGATCGCCGCCGACGTCGAGACCGTCGCGCGATGGGCCCAGCGGCTGGCGAAGATCGACCGGGCCGTGAGGCTCGACTCGGGGGTGCCCGACGACGAGCGCGTCGCGGCCTGGCGCGCGCTCCGCGACGGATCGGCGCGTCTGGCGGCCGGCACGCGCTCGGCGCTGCTCGCGCCGCTCCCACTACCCGCCACCCTCGTTCTGCTCGACGAGCACGAAGCGGCCCACAAGCCCCCCGGCGCGCCGCGGATGCACTCGCGCGACGTCGCGCTCGAGCGCGCGGCCCGCGAGCCGCTCGCGCTCCTGCTCACGGCGGCGACGCCCAGCGCCGAGGCGTGGTGGCGCGCCGAGTCCGGGCTGATCGACATGCCGTCCCGGGAGCCGGGTCCGTGGCCGTCGGTGAGCATCGCCGACACGCGGGGCATTCTCAGGCGCGAGCCGCTGACCCCACCGCTCTCGCGCGCCATCCGCGAGACCCTGGCGGCGAAGCGGCGCGTCTTCCTCGTGGTCAG
>Ga0137403_10005598_pt1 | contig 14531 bp, 19 predicted proteins | sample CZOMad2_1_16fung_FD_122057 | JGI IMG/M metagenome (GOLD analysis project Ga0137403, IMG submission 122057) | Vadose zone soil fungal communities from Angelo Coast Range Reserve, California, USA - CZOMad2_1_16fungal (Hybrid Assembly) | ecosystem: Environmental > Terrestrial > Soil > Vadose zone... | reverse complement strand
CAAGCGGTTCCGCGCGGAAGGTGTGGATGAGCTTATCCATTCCCCTTGGGGAAATCGGCTCGCTTGGCTGGCCCGCTGGCCCTGGACGTGCCTGTAATAACTCATCCAGGAAGGGTGATTCTCATTGACTGTCCTGGGGACGTTTCTCCCAAAGAAACTTTGGCCGTCGCCCAACAGCGGCGGCCATTTTGCGCCAAGCACTCACGCGCAGCATTCGTTGGCCAGATTCAATTTCCCGACTCAGCAGAAGATGGCTACATCCAGCGCGTGGGGTAGGTCAAAGCGAGTATCCGCGATGACCCACAAAGTTATTACTCTGGAATTCGTCGTTCCGACGGTGTTAGCCATTGCACTCGGGATATTATGCTCGATCGGCGCCGTCTATTTGACAGACAAATACCTCGGCCCCGTCGACCAGGCGGAGGCCAATCGCTCCCTCGCCGGCAGCCGCGAAATTGCCGAGTTGCCAAATCCTGATGGGCGGCTTTCGCGTGTTCGTCTGTTGCTTTCCAGGTGAGCCGAACGGGGCGCCTGGACCAATGACTGAACCCGTCGATTTCGCCTCTCGACCGTGGACGCAGGCCGACAATGATAGGCTGCGGAGGTTGGCGCTCACGGGACTCAGCTCAAGAGCGATCAGCACGCGGATGAACCGGACCGAAACCGTCGTCTGTTCACGCGCCAGACAGCTGGGGATAATCTTGAGAAAAATCAGGCTGAAACAATTGCAGATGGGCTGAAGGTGAAACCTCGTCGCCCCCGTTGTCTCGTTCCTGATTTGCCGATTTGACAATTGTTGGGGAAAGCTTTGGCGCGGACGCTAGAAAAAGCCAAGCAAACCGTGCGAACGTTAGATCGTTAGGTGTGTCTTGGAGTCCGAATGGACAGTTCCTTTCTGGAGGCGCAGGCGAACCGCTGCCGCAGCCTTGCTGAGAACGCCGATCAATTCACGAAGAGGCGCCTGCTGGACTTGGCGGCGAAGTACTACGCCAGATTGGGCCACCCTTCGCCGGCTTCCCGCACTCTCGGGATGCCCGCAGTCTTCTTCTGGAAGCCGACGAAGTCCGGACGACACTGCCGGCTGGACACCTCGGAAGTGAACCTTTAGAGCAGCCGAGCGCACGTGCCCTGGGGTAGGTGGTTATTGGGACAGCGCCCGGCCGCCTGGCCACGTGGCGTCGTGGCCGCTTTGATGAAAGCACCAGAAACTTAAAGATGCGTGCCCTTAGGCCATGTCCGCGAAATTCATCGAGCCGAGCCAGTTCATTGACCCCGACGCCGCAGCACGCAGGCTGTTGCAGATCGCCAACGCGCTCAAGGCGATCTAGGATGGTCGCATCTACATCGAGCGGATCAACGGCCCCTTCAAGATCGAAAGCGCGGTTAGATATCTTGGAATCGAAGTAGATGATGCCTTGGCGATAGCGGAACAGGTCCATGTCTGAAATACCCGGGCAGAGCGGACATGCCCTGCCCGACGTCCTACCGCAGCCAGTAGCGGCTTGGGCTCCTAGTATTGCGGTCATGGACTATTATGGCCCGGGCGATCCGCGCAATTTGTTTGCGAGCGCGACGACCGCCGCGTTGGTCGGCCATCGTTCCATCAATCGTCGTTGATGCCAACGAGAAGTTTGTTCCAACTACCTCGCCTTTCTGAAGCTGGCAGCTGTCTACAATTTGGTTGCAAGTTCATGGGCCCGCGTTTCGGCAGTCACCAGAAGCATTTCACAAGAACAGAAACGAAAAAAATAGAACGGGCGTGCACAGGATTTGCACACGACCCCGATCTAACTATTTGATTTCTATAAACTCTCTACCCAGTCCGTCATTAGATAGATCAATGGCTTCGCGTGCCGATCGGCGTCGGGACCCCGCGCCGATTAACACGATGGCGGGCAGCGCTGCGATATTTGAGGTCTCCGCGCCGCCCGCCATCGGTCATGCCCGATCCTGCGGCGTTTCCTGCGAAATGGTGGGCGCATCTGCCGCCCGTTCCACGGCGAAGGCCTCCTTTCCCTTTGCGGCCCCGGAGTGGCAATTCGCCCGCGAGAACGCGCCGCTGGAAGTGCTGATCCCAATGATGCAGGCCCGCTACGCCGGCCTTCGCGGTCAAACCATTGTGAAAGTCAACCGGAAGCAGTTCGAGCCTCACCCGCTTACGGGACAGGCCGTGCGCTACTATGCGCGAAAGAACAAAAAGATCGTGTTCCTGCCGGTTCTCCCCGAACTCCAAGCGTTTATGGCCGAGCTGAAGGTCCAACGCGCCGACGGTCTCATCGCCGTTCGCCACGACGGCTCGGCATGGGAAAGCGAAAAAGAAATGCAGACCCGCATGAGCCACTGGCTGCGTGATCAGGAGCGGGCCGGGCATATCGGCGCCGGCACCACCCTGCACGGCCTCCGCGTCTCCTACGCATCTTGGTGGCGTCGCAACGGCGCCACGAAGGAAGAGGTCACGGATCTAATCGGGGACATCTCGCCCCGAATGGGCGAGCATTACACCCGGCACGTCGAGTCAGAGGTCAATATCACCCGCGCCTTCAACCGCCTGAAAGTCGGAACGTGAACAGGTCTGTGGGCAAATTGTCTAACGCGAAGGATTAAGTGTCTAACAATTGCGTCCAGAAGGCTAAAAAGCTATGGAAATCAACAATGCGGACGTGGCGGAACTGGTAGACGCAAGGGACTTAAAATCCCTCGATGGCAACGTCGTGTGGGTTCGAGTCCCACCGCCCGCACCAACCTAGCAAGGCAACTCGCGGCGACGAAAACGATGTCGCTGACGTTAAGCGGCACGAAGCGGACGGCAACTGGCTCGGTACCGATCTGCGCTCGCCGACAGCATGGGTGACGCGGGCGCGGTGTAGCCGTCAAACGTGGTGCCCGGGAAGGCAAACATGGGCGCCACATGGTTGTTGATGTCGGCCGGGAAATTGAACGCCGGTTTCGACACCTCGTCGAGCTGAGCCATTTGCGCATCCGTCAGGATCAGGTCGAGCGCAGCCAGGTTCGGCTGAAGCTGGTCCGGTCGGCGCGCCGATTATCGTCGATTCGACGCCTGGGCGGCTCCATATCCATGCCAGCGCGACGGCGGCGGGTGTTGCGCCAACCTCCTCCGCCACGGCGCAGAGTTCGTCGATGACGAAATAATCCTTCTCACGCGATCCCGGCTCCCCTTCTTTGCGAAGAAGTGGCCGATGATCTTCTCGGAATGGCCGTTGGTGTAGACATTGGCGGTGTCGATGAAATTGCCGCCGCGCTCCAGATAGGTGGCAATCATGGTTTCCGAGTCCCTGACACTGGCGCCCCATCCAAGGTCTTCGCCAAAACGTCATGGTCCCGAGGCAAAACGGGCTCACGCGAGGTCCGGAACGGCCAAGCGTGATAAGGGAATTGAGCGACATATCGGTCTCCTGGGGATGTGAAGGTGGTGACTCCGAACCGGCGATGAAGGCATGGGCCAATCTTCTTCTATCGGCCGTTGGCTATTGCCCGTGGCTGACCAGCACGTCGCGGCACGCGCGAGAGAGCTTGCCACGATTTTCCTTGAGGCAGGCCAGAATGGTAAAATCGCCCTGATCCATCAGCCTGCGGCAGAAATGCTGCACGTCGCGTGTGCATGCTTGTTGCTCCTGATCCGTGCCGCCATGAGCAAGGGCGGCCGGCGAAGCGGGGACAGACAGCAGGGCCAGTGCCAGAACGAATTTGTGCATGGTATTCACTCCTTCGGATTTAGGAACTCCATTGCCCATGGCGAGGCGGAACGCGGTTCATTCCATCGCCATCGCATGGTCATTTTCGGCAGACGTTGGGGCGCGCCTCAGCAGCAGGACGAGCGGAACGGCGGCAAGCGAAAGGATCATCATCAGCTTGAAATCGTCGATGTAGCTGATGATTGAAGCCTGCGTTTGTATGAGCTGATCGAGCGCTGCGCGTCCGCTCGCGGTCCAGGGACTCAAGGCGTGCCGCACGATGCTGTTGTCGAATACATGATTGAATGCCGTGACGTGGCTCGCGATGGTCGCGTGATTGACCTGATTGTTTCTCGTCAGCAGATAGGAAACGACTGATATTCCCACGCTGGATCCGACGTTACGGGAAAGGTTGAACAGACCGGTGCCGTCCGCCCGCTGCTCGGGCGCAAGTGTGGCGAAGGTGACGGTGTTGAGCGGGACGAACAGGAATCCAAGTCCCGCTCCCTGGATGAATCCGGTTACCGCGATCGTCCACTGCGAGACGTTCGGATTCCATCCGGTCATGTCGTACATGGCCCAAGCGGTCAGCAGCAGGCCGGTCATGAGCAGCAGCCTGATATCGATCCGTCCGATCAGCCGCCCGACCAGGAACATGCAGAGCATCGTGCCCAGCCCCCGTGGGCCCATGACGATCCCTGCGGTCACCACGGGATAACCCATCAGGGTCTGCAAATAGGGGGTCAACAACGCCAGGGACGCCAGATAGGTTATTCCGACGATGAAGATGAACAGCACCCCGACCGAGAAATTTCGATCGAGAAACAGTCTGGGATTTACGAAGGAATTTTTTGCCGTAAAGGTGTGGACGAGGAAGATGTAAAGTGCCGATGCGCAGACGACCGCCTCAATCAGGATTTCGAAGGAAGAGAACCAGTCAAGTTGCGCACCCCGGTCCAGAAACACCTGCATGGCGGCGATCGCGATGCTCAAGCTGCCAAATCCGAGCCAGTCAAGCTTCGCTGCGGCGCTGGTCTTCGTCTCCCTCAGAAAGACCGATATGCCACCGAATGCGAGCACTCCCAGGGGCACGTTGATATAGAATACCCATCGCCAGCTGTAGTGGTCGGTCAGCCAGCCGCCGATCACCGGCCCCAACACTGGCCCCACCATCACCGATACGCCGAATACGGCCATCGCGGACCCGCGTTCTTCCACCGTATAGATGTCGAGCAAAACAGACTGGCCAAGCGGAACAAGTGCTGCGCCGAAGAATCCCTGCAGCAATCGGAAAGCCACGATCTGGACCAGCGATTGCGCAAGGCCGCACAACACGGATGCGATCACGAAGCCGACCACGGCCACCATCAGGACGCGCTTGCGGCCGAACTTGTTTGCAAGGAAGCCCGATGGCGGGGTCATGATGGCCGCGGCCACGATATAGGAGGTCAGCACCCAGTTGATCTGATCCGCGCTCGCCGACACGCTGCCCTGCATGTAGGGAAGCGCGACATTTGCAATCGTCGTATCCAGTGCCTGCATGATAACGGCGAGGATGACACACAGCGTAACCGCGGGGCGGTTGATCGGCTGGGTATTTGCAGAGTCATCAGCCATGTTCAGCTCCCCGATCCGAAGAGATCGGTTATGAAACTTGGAAATCCGCGGGCGTGTCCGGTGTCGACATTCACCTCTACGCTCATACCGACGCGCAGCGGTGGCTTGCCGGGTGCATTGTTGACGAGGATTCGCATCGGAATACGTTGAACGACCTTGACCCAGTTACCGCTGGTATTCTCTGCCGGCAGCAACGAGAAGCTCGAGGCGGATGCGGGGCTTATGCTGTCGACCCTTCCGGCCCATCGCTCGCCCGGATACGTATCGACGTCGACCGTGACTTTCTGTTCGGGCTTGACGTAGGTCAGCTCGGTTTCCTTTGGGCTCGCTTGAACCCAAACGTGGTCGGTCGAAACGATGTTGAATGCCGTCGCTGCGGCGGCAAGATACTGGCCGGGCTGCAGCGACGGTACATTCGTCACGATGCCGGCGAAGGGTGCTCGCACGATGGTATGCGCAAGCTGGCGTGCGGCCTCATCGCGCGCGGCTACTGCATCCTTGTATTTGGGATGGTTTTCGATCGGCGCAGCGGGATCGCCATTCAGGTTGGCGGCGAGCCCTGCGAGCTGTTGTTGCAGGGAGGCGAGCTTTTGCTGCGAGCCCTCCAGGGTATTGCGCGCGGCGTCGAAGGTGGCCCTTGGCGTAAAGTTGTTGGCAACCAGTTGCTCCTGGCGCTTGAAGTTGACCATGTTGAAGTCAACGTCCTTCTGGGCCTGATCGATCTGGGCCTGCATGTTGCGATAACTGGCCTGCAGCGCCACGAGATCATTCCGCGAATTTCCGATCTGAGCCTCGGCGCGATCCAGTGCCAGTTGAAACTGCAAAGGGTCCAGCTTGAACAGGATGTCGCCCTTGGCGACCTTTTGATTGTCGTGAACCAGGACTTCCGTAACGATGCCGGCGACGTCGGTCGACAATCCGACCATGTCGGCCTGCACATAGGCATTGTCGGTCGACATGACCGCACCGCCTGTCACATAGAAATATCCGCCCGCGATAAGCGCTACCGGCAATAGCGCAAACATGAGAGGTCGCCGCAGCGATTTCTTCGGCCTCACGGAATCAGGCGCCGCAGGAATGAGGGGCGGTTCATCTGATGGCCTTGCCTCGGGCTTGCGATCGTCCGGCCGGGCTTTCAATTCGGGCTTTGCAGCCTCGCCCGCGCCTGGCGCGTCCCTCGCCTCCGGCGGACTGCGCATCAGACGGTAGATCTTATCCTCAGGACCGTGGTGGCCACTTTGCTCGGCGTCGGCGCTGTAGAGTTTCGGATTGATTTCGTTCGGATTAGCCATGAGTTGCTCGCTTTTGCCCTGCCACCGACGAGTCGCAAGCGTCCGTCAGGTTTAATTTCAACGCCTGTAGTGTCTTCAGCAGGTGCAGCCCGTCGCTATCGGAAACCCCTGCCAAGGCCTCGCTCCTCGTCCTGTCGCTGAATTTTCTGGCTTCCGTCAATTTCGGACGCGCGGCGGGCGTGAGACGAAGGACCCAGACGCGTCGGTCAGACGGGTGCGGATGCCGTTCGATCAATCCGAACGACTGAAGTTTGTCTACGATGCGGCAAAGTGTGATCGGCTCCACGTCAAGGAGCTCCGCTAATCTGCTTTGGTTAATCCCTTCGTTTTGGGCCAGATACGTCAGCACGTGCCATTGCGATCGGGTCAGGCCAGAACCGCGCGCATTTCGCTCAAATCTCTTTCTGAGCAAGCGAGCAACCTCGTGCAGCAGGAACCCGAGTGTTGGCGAATTGACTTCCACGTGTCTCGAAACTCCTAAGAAAGCTTGATTTCAGCTCACCTATTAAAAAGGTGCCCGAGTTCGGCAATGGCCCGGTTCCGCGACGGGCGCGCGTAAGCCCACACTTTAAGGCTAACTTTACAAACAGCGTTTATGCCGCTAACCAAGATTAAAACCACACTGTATCGTTTCTATAATCGAACTTGCGAAGCCTGACAAGGCGGAATGTGGATGACGAAAGATGGAACCGACATTGTGGATCCGGTGCGGGAATCGAGCGGAACGCGTTCCGAAACAAACCCTCCGTTGCAGGCGAAGCAGTCGCTCGCGCCCCGGTGATCGCGTGCGAATGAGCGCATGGGGACGTGGGCGTCACCCCAAGCACGGCGACCGCCAAGGTCTCATCGTCGGACGGGGATCCCCGAGCAGCTGGCGGGTCAAGTTCGATGAACGAAAGTATGTCCAGGCCCTCCATCAAGCCTACCTGGAGAAAGTGGAACGATCCGGCGCCGGCCTCTCCGGACGATCCGACATCAAAGATATTTTCTAACTACGCGGCGAGCCTTCCATCGCAAAGCTGCGTCGTTGAACAGAGCCAGGTAACCGTTATGTGTTCTTTTCGTCAGTTGCTGGTGGTGCCATTCGCCATTTTGGCGGTGATGTTCATCCTTGCCGGCTGCAGTTCTCTTCCACGAACACCGTACGCTGCATCCGATGCGGCATCCTCGACGGTATTGGATCTTGGCGAGCTGCGCAGATATGCGGACGAGCCGGCATCGACGTTTCTCAAGACAAATGTGAGTTTTCGAGCTGGCCCTCTCAGCTATCTTGCATTATCGGGGGGCGGCGCCGACGGTGCTTACGGTGCGGGTGTACTGAACGGTTGGACCGCGGCGGGGACGCGTCCCGAATTCTCGGCGGTTTCGGGGGTGAGCACGGGCGCTCTGATTGCACCATTCGCATTTCTCGGCCCTGCCTACGACGCGACGTTGCGAGACGTTTATACCAGCGGCATCGCTGAAAGCCTGCTCAATACGCCAAACATCGTGCACGCTCTTTTCGGCTCCGGCCTGTTTGGAAATACGCATCTGCGCGAACTCGTTGCCCGCTATGTCGACCAAGACATGCTCGGGGCAATCGCCGCCGAACACGCCAAGGGCAGAAGACTTCTCATCGTAACGACTAATCTCGACACGCAACGCACCGTGATCTGGGATATGGGCCGCATCGCTACGATCGGATCCGCCCAGGCGTTGGGTTTATTCAGGGATGTCTTGACCGCGTCCGCAAGTATCCCGGTGGTTTTCCCGCCGATGCTGATTGATGCAGAGGCGAACGGACGCCGCTTCCAGGAGATGCATGTGGATGGAGGCGTGACAGCGCCGGTCCTGACGTTGCCGGAAGCATTCCTATTGCGAAACGGAGCGCTTGCCAGAGGCCTGCGTATGAACATCTACGTCTTGATCAACGATAAGGTAGAACGAGATTTCCAACTGGTGCCGAACAGCACGATCGACATTGCGGCACGAGCTTCTGCTTCTGTCACGAAGACGCAAATGCGCTCGGTGCTCTTTGAGACTTATGACTTCGCTCGCCGCAATAGCTTCGGATTCAATCTGACTTACATTGACAAAGACCTTCCGTCGCCAGGCTCATTCGGTTTTGAAGCAAGCTATATGCGTTCTCTTTATCAATACGGATATCACAAGGCCAAAACTGGTGATTTTTGGGCGAAAGCGCCACCATCGGACGATCTCTTGCAAAATGGCATTCGTTATCGAAGATCGGCTACGTTGCGATGAAAGCCCAGGCCAGCATCACCACGGTGAAACGTCGTGCGTTAACGATCCTCCACGCGTTCGAGGAGGCCGACGCGCAGCTTGTCGGTAAGGCCGTAGTCCTCACCGACGGAACGGCGGGGACGGTGGAGGCCATCTGGCTTGACGATGTCCACGGCTTGCGAATCTCTATCAAAGGCCACCCTGGAAAGCGGCCTGTCTCAACCGTCAAATTCGCGCAAGGCTAGATGTAGGTCCTCAGCGAGGTCTCACGCCATTCAGGAAGAGTTTGACGGCAGCCTGTCTCCGTTGTTCCTGGATCTTTGGACGGGTAGCGATGCCGTGGTGTTTGTCGATATTCCCTAGCACAAGACTGAGGAACAGGTCGGCCGCAATTGCGGGGTCGTCGATCTTGATTTGGCCGCGGTCGGCAAACTGCTGCAGCAGGATTGCAACGGCCCGAACCCCACGCAACCAACCCTCTTCGTATCCGAGCTTTGCCACTTCCGGAAACTGGACGGCCTGGGCGGCAAGGGTTCGCCGCAGCATGACCACCTCAGGTGTCGAAGCGTGGGCCAGCAGGTGCCGGCTAAGATCGTGCAGCGTAGTCTCTACGCTCTTGGGGTTGACCTTGGCGGCCTCGGCCGCCGCCGACAGAGGAGCGAGCCAGCGTTGGATCGTGGCTCGCAGCACGGCCGTGAACAAATCGCGCTTGTCATGATAACGCGCATAGACGGTCGGCTTGCTGACGCCGGCCGTTTCCGCAACCGCATCGATCGACGTGCAGTCAAAACCGCGCTCCATGAACAGCTTTGTTGCGACGTCGAGCAAACGCGCGTCACGCCGCACAGCCTCCTCGCGGGTAGGACGGCCGCCGGCGCCCCGCCGGGCTGGGCGCGTCGCCACAATAGTTGCTTCCTTCGCCATCCAAAGCCCCTTGTCAGCCTGAAGAAGTTGGATTATATAAACGATACAGTATAGTTTTTGGTTTAACTACCGGTATGAACCGTGTTCGTAAAGCTAGTCTTAAAGCAAGGGGGTCACCGACACCGCGTACGCGGCCAGTTCCAATGTCCCGCAACGCCGCAAACAAATTCGTCCCGATCGATGCTCGATCAAGGTGTCGTCGCCTTACTCCGCAACGGAGCGGCTGAATCATCGCATGGAAACTCATTGGTTGAAACCTATCAGGGCGCGTTTCCGGGGACAAGAATCGCGCAACCTGAGGGTTGGCGATAGCGACGGCCGGCCTGGGACCCCCAAGCTATCAGGCCTGGACGTCGCGGAGCGGCCGGCCTGCGGGATCCGCCCCCGTTTCCGGGGCCGGCCGCTCACGGATTGCAACAGGGGGACGTGGTGCGCTCCAAGGACAGTTCCAGAGAAGACTTGACCACGCACAATCGGTCACTGTCTGACCACGCCCCGCTCTACGCGATGTTCATTCTTGCTCTCGGCCTCGGCATTGTGGCTACGCCTCTGGTGCTTCTCGCCCTTCTCCTTTTTTGACGACAAAAAACGCACACTCATCGAAAGAAACCAACGGAGAATTTCAGCATCCCGCGGATGCTTTTCACCGAGATAAGGATGTGGCTCCGGAACTCGAAGCTGCGTCTCTTTGCTTCCGCTAAAGTCATCTCGACGGCAGAGGAGGTTATGCAACACATCGTCGACACTTACGACCGCCCCAGTATGGACTTTTGTAATAAGGCGGACAGGCAGGACAAAGTCGACGTGCAGCGCGCTTTTAGCGAAGTTTGCGGCGACGTCCGGGTTTAGGAATCCGTCAACCCTTGAAGTTCCCAGGCGTCTGGCCGCCTTTCAAAGACGTCCGCCGGTGGACGTAGTGAGAATGCAGACTGGCTTCGCGAGGAGTTGGGCGCTCGAGCGGATCGCGGCCGATTCTGGAGTGCAAATCCGTCAGATCAGTGAACACGTCCGCCTGCCGGCGAAGTTCGTCGGCAATCATTGGAGGCTGGATGGAAATCGTGGAGACGACCGTGACTCGAACACCGCGTCGCTGCAGGGCTTCGACCAACGAACGGAAATCTCCGTCGCCGGAGAAAAGCACGATGTGATCGACGCGGTCGGCAAGCTCCATCGCATCGACTGTGAGCTCGATGTCCATGTTGCCTTTGACCTTTCGGTGGCCGTTGGCGTCGACAAATTCCTTAGTAGGCTTGGTAACCACGGAGAAGCCATTGTAATCGAGCCAATCGAGCAGCGGGCGAACGGACGAGAACTCCTGATCTTCAGTGACCGCGGTGTAGTAAAATGCGCGCACCAGCGTTCCGTGGCTCTGAAAAACCTTTAGAAGCCGCTTGTAATCGATATCAAAGCCCAGCGCCTTGGCAGTCGAATAAAGATTGGCCCCGTCGATGAAGAGCGCAGTTCTGTTAGCTGAAGAAACTGTCATTTGTCGCTCGTTCGTTCAATTCTGAGCTAATTTCCTTGACGGCGCCGGCGCGCTGGCAGATCGACGAAGCGTATTCTCGCGCACCAGATTCTGTGGCTTCGAAACTTCTCGGCGCGACGGTGACGATCCAGGCCGCATACATGGCATCCAACAGCGTCATTCTTCCCCTTCGTACATCGTCTCACTTGTCGGCGCGACAAACACCTGTTATATAAACGAAACCGTATAGTTTCAAGTATGCCAAGCCGGTATGTGGTTTTTTTGGTGGAGACGCCTTGAGAGGCACGGATAAACACTCCCGCCGCGTAGTTCGCAGCCAAGCGCCTGCGCCGCAGCCTCATGGCTGGACGCAGACTCAGATTGCAGCGGAGCGTCATGTCAGGGCTCGCGAGCAAGCAAAAATAACGCTCCCGAGCCCGGAGCACCTCAAACGTATAATGCGGGACGCGCCGTCTCTCGAGGATGTCATGAAGGAAAGGACGGACGGCGAGGCCACTGCCCGGTCTGAAAGATGAAGGCATTGCCGCTGTGACCACCAATGTAGAAACCTGTCCAGTTGTAGATGGGCGCGGCAACAGCCGGAGCCTTGTTGTATCGGCGGGCTGAAAGGTCGGCAGCAAGCGCTGGCATGGCTGCGCGAGAGTGATGACGATCGCGCTATTAGCTTCCGCTGTCTACACAAGCCGACCGGGATGTCCTGGCGAATGTCCGCTTCGCGCCGATTGTGTTGAAAAAGTCCTTTTTCGCTGATGACTGAAAATTCTCAGGACCGCTGGTGCATCTCTCTCGCTGCGATGTGAGGGACCACATCAATTACTGCAAAAACGATCGCTGACCCTCGTATCGATTCTACAGCGCCTTGCAGCGACAGGAAATCGCCAGTGCGCTACATTTGCGAGATTTTCGGAGGCCCGTGATTTTCGAGTTTTTCAACACAATCCGCCAGCAGCGGTCGTTCGCATTTGAAGCCGAAGGCGGCGAGCCGCATCATGGCTCTTCGCCTCTGCTGAGGTCATCTCAAGAGCAGAGGAAGTCGTCCAACCCATTGCCGAAATCTACCGCCTCCTTAACAGGGATTTTCGCAGTCCGGACAGGCAGCCGGACGACGTCGATTTGCTTTGGGCGCTGGGTCCTTGGATAAGGTAGATTTGCAGGGGTTTTCCGCAATCGACGGCTTACACTTGTGCAAAGCCGCCATCCACAAACAACTCCGTTCCCGTGATGTAGCTGCTGTCGTCGGATGCGAGAAACACCACGGCCTTCGCGATCTCATCAGGTCTACCAAGCCTGCCGAGCGGAACTGTGTTGGAAATCATCTTCAAGCGTTCCTGCCCCGCTTCTCCGGAAGCCAGCAGATCGCTTAGCCCTGACGTGTCGGTAGAGCCTGGGCTTACCGCGTTCACGCGAATGCGACGCGCCTTCAAGTCCGTCGTCCATGTCCGTGCGAAGGAGCGCACAGCGGCCTTTGTGGCGCTATAAACACTATTCGACGACAAGCCTTTGCTGGCGACTATGGAAGCATTCAGGATAATCGAGGCGCCGTCCGGCAGCAGCGGAAGCGCCTTCTGCACCGTGAAAAGGAGACCTTTCACATTGATGTCGAAGGTCAAGTCATAGAGTTCCTCGGTTATCTTGCCGAAGGCGGCATACTTCGCCATACCGGCGTTTGCGAACACAATGTCGAGCTTGCCCTTCTCATGCTTGATTTGTGCGAACAGGCGATCGAGATCGGCAAGGTTCGACACGTCTCCTTGTACGCCGGTTACATTCCGTCCGATCTCTTTGACCGCCGCGGCCAATTCGGGATCACGGCGCCCCGTGACGAACACGTATGCGCCTTCATTCACAAACTGCTTCGCCGTCGCGAGGCCGATGCCGCTATTGCCACCAGTGATGAGTGCGATTTTTCCTTCAAGCTTGTTCATGTATTCCTCTCCTCTCATCAAGACTTGTCAGATTGTAAGAACGACTCTGCCGAAGGGGCGGCCCTCCACCAGGTAACGCAGAGCATCAGCCGCTTCGGCCAGCGGGAAGGTCTTAGCCACGATCGGTTTGATCGCGCCGGATTGAAGCAGAGAGACGATCAGCTTCCAGGCGTCAGCCCAGGCCGCCGGCGGCTGGGCGAACAGTATGAAGCTCTTCATGCTGGCCCGTTGCCAGATCAGATTTGTGACGTCGATGGTTGCCATGCGGCCTGCCGCATAACCCAGTGTTGTGAGGCTTCCGTCCAACGCAAGCGCTCCGAGCGCCTCGCTCAAGACTTCACCACCGAGCCCATCGATCACAATGTCTGCGCCATAACCGCCTGTGATACGACGCACGCCGTCGCCCAGCTTCTCGGAAGAAGTGTCGATGATCTCATTGAATCCGAGCGCCTTCGCCTGCTCGGCTTTCGCGCGATTGGTCGTGCTTGAGATGGCGTGTTTTGCGCCCAAGGCACGCGCCAATTGTGTCACCGCGTTGCCGACCGATCCTCCGATCCCCGGTGCCAGCACGGTTTTGCCTGCGTGAAAACCAGCGAGGGTGAGGGCCATTTGCGCGGTCAGATACGCGACCGGAATACCCGCGGCGCTCACGTCGTCGACACCCTCAGGTATCGGGCAAAGGCTTTCCTTCCGTACGGCGAGCCATTCACCGTAGGCTCCGTCCTCGAAAACACCATACGGCCCAGTGAACATCACCCGTGAACCGACAGGAAAATCGGTTCCGCCTCCCTCCACCACCACGCCCGCTCCTTCGTTGCCTAGAACTAGCGGCGCCTTCGCGAGTGGAAATTGGCCCGAGAGAATCGTATGCTCCAGGGGCGTGACGCCGACGGCGGTCATTCGCAGCAATACTTTTCCGTCCGAGACCGCTGGTTTTGGAACATCCACGAGTTTCAACCCTTCATAACCGCTGAATTGTTCCGCCCTCATTGCACGCATATTGGTCTCCTTTGTCATGGTGGAGAAATTACTCATGCGTTTCTCCGTGCGCCTCAGTCCGCAGCGGCAGTGCCCGGCTGTGGGCGACCTTGCCTACGTAAGCGCCCAGGTTCAGCTCGACGTCGCTGCGCTGCTGGAAACCCTGCTCGAGCGCCTGCTCGATGATGGAGGGCGTGATCGGTCGGGCCACGGCCTGCGCGAAGGCATCCATCTCGGCGGTCAGCGCGTCGTCGGCGGGAAGCGACGCAGCGTTGACGAAGCGCTTGATATCGGCGAGCGCGAGCAGGTCGAAACGGGAGACCCGCTCCGCGAAGGCATTGACGAACCCGACGAACTCCGCGTCGGGAACGGCGCGGTTGACGTATCCGTACCG
>Ga0137403_10005596_pt1 | contig 14534 bp, 10 predicted proteins | sample CZOMad2_1_16fung_FD_122057 | JGI IMG/M metagenome (GOLD analysis project Ga0137403, IMG submission 122057) | Vadose zone soil fungal communities from Angelo Coast Range Reserve, California, USA - CZOMad2_1_16fungal (Hybrid Assembly) | ecosystem: Environmental > Terrestrial > Soil > Vadose zone... | reverse complement strand
ATGTAGCGGGCTTTCCCGTGATCCCACATTATGTAAGGGTTTAGATTCGGTCGATTGAGCAGCACCAGTATCTCGACCGCGCCGTGAACGTAGATCTTATCATTCGGCCCGATGAGGTCGGATATCACCTTCAACTGTGTGTCCTGATGCGAGAGCGTCCAGTCTGCCTGCCTGAAGGTTACCGCGCGAAACAAAGTCGCCGCGCAAACCAGCGATAACGCAAGCGCCGGAAGAGCTTCAACGGCACGGAGCAAAGCGGGCCTGTTCGTCACCGCACCGATCGAACGAAGCCACCGCGACATCTCGGTAATCAACCATCCGGCAAAGATGCCGAGGAACGGAAACAAAGGTAGAAGGTCCGGCCCCGATTGAAGGTTGATAAGACAGAACGCTATGTAAACAACCGGCGCAATAACAATGGCGTCTTTGAACAGATCTGGCGATTCGAGCGCTTGCCTCAACCTCACCTTTGCGTGCAATTGCCGGGAGGCGAACATCAGCAAACCAGCCAGACCAAGCGCAAACCAAATGATATCTACACTGAAAACTCGAACTATGACCGTCCACGAATGCGTCAGTGTTTCGCCAAAACTTCTTATTCCTTCCGGTGCATAGACTTCAAAGTTGTAAGCAACCGTCCAGATCCAAAAGTCGGTCAACGCGCCTACCGAGTAAAAATACAATACTGTGACTGCAAGCGGTATCATAGCCCCGAACATGACCTTGACCGCGCGCAAGTCCCGCCAGCTCGTTAGGTATCGGGAGAAAATCAGGACTGCAACTCCGGCGAACAACAATCCGGGCTGCCAGGACAGACAAGACAGCATTGAACAAAAGCCCGCCCACGCCGGTCGGTCTTTTGCGATCAGCAGCAGCGCGAGCATACCAAAGAGAATCATCGTGAGTTTGGGCTCCGTCCCGCCTTCAGTCCAACTCACGAAGTGGTCCGACATAAGTGGAAACATACAGGCAATGAGTGCCGCCACTCGCTGGCGCAGATACGCCTCGACCACCAGGAACGTAACGCTGCACAGCACGCTCGCAAGAAGGATCTGAACGAATCGCACAGCTATCACGTCGCGCAAGCCGACCAATCTTCCGAGCAACATCGCGACTGCGCTCAGGTAGGCGCTTGCAGGTCCCTTAATCTCCACTACGTCTCGATAGGGTACTTGACCTCGCAAAATCGCTTGAGCGATGTAATCCCATATAGCCGAATCGCCTACTTCCAACTGTATGAACAAACGCCACGCCAACATTACCGCGACGCCCACCAGGAACACTTCAATGGACACAGTGCGAGCACCCGCGGTACGCGTTAGATGAACCCACGCAGCCTCGGCTCGCTGTTTCATTCCTGAAAGACGGGTTATTTCTGAGCGAGGCGCCTGTTCAGACATTCGGTTTGAGTCCGCAGATTCACCTGTAATTTCCATCGCTGTTGTCCGCGGGCAACAAGGCGATTTCCCGCAGGCTAATGGAGGAAATGGTAATCGGCGCCGCAGCAGAGGGTTTGGCTAGTGAGCGCAGCGCCAGCTTGATTCTGCTGGCGCCGCCGGCCTTGAAGATACTTTGCACGTTCTCGGCCTCCTCGCCTTCCGCGATCTTGCATTGGTCAATCCAGACTCCGGTTCGTTCGTCAACCACTACGAGTTCCCATTGACCCGAAGACCTGACGCGCGCCTGCAACTGGTAGACGGCGTCCGGATTGAAATCGATATCAGCAAGCACTATCAGTCCTCGATCGAAATTGCTGTGGGGCGGCGGTTGAATCATCAGCCCTGCAGGTTGCATCTCTGCCACTGCGCCGAGCGCTCGCGCCAGACCGCCGGGCTGCGACGACCACACTTCGCGGGAGTTGGCCATCTGGTCCTCGCTCACGAAGCCGCGTCGCACGCCGAAGAACCGATAACGCTGCGGCGCAAGCGCCAGATACTCCGGATTTGTTCCAGTGTAGTAAATCTCTATGTCCCCGTACGGTGTGTTTTCCATCTCGCCGAGCACGTGATATTTCCCGGCTGAATCACCGAGCCAGGCCTCGGCCTTGTGAGAAGGCACGAGCAGCGCATATTCGTTAACGTCCAGGTCGTTTCTGTATTCCATACGACCCTCAATCGTCGCATAGCAGCGATCCTGTTCTGGAAAGACCAGCCAGATGGCGGGTCGCGTGACCGAGAGCGGACATACGCCCTTGGGGATGATCCGCCGGAGCGTCACGGCGAAGTCGTCAAAGGTAGCCAGATCAGGATTGCGCACCTGGCGAATGAAAGATCGATTCTGCCTGACGAACATAAGCGCATAGCCGATGACGCCAAGCGAGAGCATTGCGAGCGCTGCTTTGTAAAGCAGGCGACTTCGGCGCCGCGAATCATAGCGCAGGCGCCCGAAGCGCTCCAGCACATCGCGCACGAGCACGCCGGAGCAGAGCGCGAACCACGAAGACAGATGAACCATGTAAAGCAGGCTCTTGCGACGTGGCGAGCTGATGAAGGCGAAAAAGAGTATCGCGACCACGGCGACGACCAGCAGGCGAACGCGCGCATCCTCCAGCGCTTTGCCTTGCTTAGCTCGCCAGATAGCGATGCCAATCAGATAGAGTAGTGCGATGACCGTCAGCAACTGAAAAAGATGAAGCAAGGTGACGGGAACATTGGAAATTGGATAAGTCTCGCCGCCGCCGTACCAGCTTTGATAGCGGAGCGGCTCGTGTAGAAAGTTCTCCCATAAACCTGCCGGCGAGAGCGCCGTAAAATGTGCCTTGTCGCCGCTGTTCTGCAAGAGAAAATTCTTATAGTCAAGAAGAGCGTAAATGATTTCATAGGCCATCACAGCAAGAGCGCTGGCAGCGTAAAGATACAGCTTGCTGGTCGTGAAGGCACGCCACCCGGTTCTGAGCAGAATCAACAAGGCAATGGCCCCGAACATATACATAATGTTGGTGTGGCACATCACGCCGGCTCCAGTTGCAAGTCCAGAAGCGATGTAAAGCCGCGTCGACTTTTTGTCTTCGGCGAGTTCATAAAGATAGTAAGCCAGCAAGGCAAAGAAGGCTCCGGCAAAGTCGTTGCGCAGCAACCGACTGCGTTCGAGAAAGCTAACGTCGGCGGTCAGCAGCAGCACCGCGATCAACCCGACTCGCCAGTCGAAGCGTCGCCTGCCGGCGAGATAAACCATGACGAGTGTGGCCGCGGCTGTGAGGAGATTAAAGATGCGAGCCTGAAGAAGCCCAAAGCCGGCGAGCTTATGGAATCCTATCATCAGCAGAAAGTAGATCGGCGTGCGAGAGTGCCATGCGTTCTCAATGTTTCCGCCGAGGTAACGCATCATCGGAACCGCTACCTTGTGTCGATAGAGCATCTCATAAGTGACCTGCATCATGTATGCTTCATCGCCTTCCGGAACCGGCGCCGTGGCCAGGCGTTGTGACGCAACGAATAGGAACGCCGCGATCACTGGCGCGATAACGATAAAGTCCAGATTGAGCCCGAGAGCCTTCATATTTCTATGGCAAATGCGGTAGGGCGTTCGGCGATTTTTGAACCTGGAGTCGCAGATTCTACTAGCGATCTCGTCGAAATGTCGAATGTCATGACAACGGGTTGCTTTGCCGGTTGACCACGAGGTATACAATCCGCGATGCTCAACGGGGGATTCACCCGAAAAGGACAATAATGTACCGGCACCAAACCGTGGCAGTTGTGATGCCTGTTCACAACGAAGAGGCGCACATCGAGACAGCAATCGAAAGAGTGCCCGACTTCGTCGACCTCATAGTAGTGGTCGATGACGGAAGCACGGACCACACCTGGGAAGTACTCTCTCGAGTCGCGGATAAGCGGCTTACAAAGCTGAGACACGATCGCAATCGCGGCGTCGGCGCAGCAACAAAAACAGGTTATCTCTATTGTTTGAATGCTCGGGCCGACTTGATAGCGGTGATGGACGGCGACGGTCAGATGGATGGCCGTGACCTGTTCCGGCTGGTCGAACGTGCGCTGAAAGGAGTCGAATACGTAAAAGGAAACCGCTTTCTGGATCCGGAGAGCATCGGCTGCATGCCGTGTCTGCGATACATCGGGAACCGATTCTTTAGCGGGTTAGCCAGGCGCACTGCCTCATTCAATCAAAATCTTGACGCACACTGCGGCTACACGGTCATTCAACATCAAGCTTTGAGGCGTCTCCATCTGGAAGAACTCTACGATCGCTACGGATTCCCGACTGAAATGTTCTTCGCGGCATGCCGGGCGGGGCTTGCGGTCGAGAGCGTTCCGGTGAGGACCGTGTACGGTAACGAGGTGTCGGGGATCAACCCGTTCATCGTGGTCCCTGCAATATTCTTTCTGATAGCTCGGAACTACTTTCGCGGGTTTCTCTGCGGCGCGCCGGGAGCGCAAGCATCCCTGCCCGATTTGCGTTGCGCGAGAGAGAGGCAGGCCTCGATAGCTGCGCCCCAGGGCTACCACCTTGAAGCATAACGGCAAGCCGGCTCTTCTGGTGCTGACGAGTTCCTTTCCCTGCTCGCCGGACGTCGAAATCTGCGGCTACATTCGTGACTTCGCGCGCAGACTCTCCGTTCAGTTCGATGTCACGGTTCTTGCGCCACCTGATCGACGGGCAATTCAATGGCCACGCGATTCGTTCACGCTAACGCGCTCCAGATCGGTTTTACCACTCCGGCTTGACCCGTTTGAGGCCGGCGATGATCTGAATCACCTGGCTTCCGGAGGCCTGCTGGCGAAGCTTGCTGCGCTGGTCTCGCTGTTTTGTTTTTTCGCGCACGCTCTGGCGTTAGCCTTGCGAGCTGACGCGGTCTGTTCACACTGGATGGTTCCTTCCGGGCTCGCGGGCGCTGTAATCTGTCGGCTGCTCCGAAAACCGCACGTTGTTGTTGAACATTCAGGGGCCCTTCATCTTCTCAGTCGGATTCACGGAGGCGGAACGATCGCGCGATTCATTGTCACCGGCAGCAACCGGATCGTGACCGTCAGCGCGGATTTAGAACGGAAGCTCATGGCGCTGTGCCCGGAAGCAAGGACGAAGGTTGAAGTGATGCCAATGGGGGTCAGCGTGTGTTCGCCCTACAGTGAAACGATCCTGATCGAGCCATCGACTCGTACCATTGTGTTCGTCGGCCGGCTCACCGAGATCAAGGGCCTCGATGTGCTTTTAAAAGCCATGAGCGGTCTGGATAGCTTACACCTGATTGTCGCTGGTGACGGTGAGTGTCGCGCTGAACTCGAAGGCCTGGCGCGAGCGCTGTCCGTGAACGCAAGTTTCGTCGGCCGGATCGGCGCATTGGAAAGGGGGCAGCTTCTCTCGGCTTGCGACATTGTGGTGATTCCGTCTCGCGTGCTAGACAATGGCCGGACTGAAGGAACGCCCGTCGTGTGTCTCGAAGCGATGGCGGCCGGTCGTACAGTAATCGCTTCTATGGTCGGAGGACTTGCCGAAGTTATCGCCGATGATAAGAATGGACTGCTCTTTGAACAAGGCGACGACCTGATGCTTAGAGAAAAGCTATCGGTCGTTCTGAGCGACGATAGCCTGCGAAGGAAGATCGCGGAGAATGCGCGCCGTTCGGCGGCAGCTTATGACTGGGCGCGGATTGGCTCGCGGTATAGCGCGATCATCAAAAGTGCCTTAAGGAAGAATGACGCCATTGGCAGAAGAATCGAGGCCCGTAGCATCAACCGATAACGTCGCCGCGATCGCCGGGCGAGGCGCGATCTACATCACCGCCGCCAAGATTTGGTTCATCGTCAGCGGTTATGGCATAACCGTCACATTGGCGCATCTGCTCACCATCGAAAACTACGGGATCTACAGAGTCGTCATTAACACGGTGTCGATCATCAATGCCGTCATTGTAACCGGCACGTACCAGACCGTGTCGAAGTACGTCTCGCAGGAGCCGGAGAAAGCCGACTCAATAAAATGGAAGGCGCTGGGATTGCAGGTATATGTGGGCGGGGCGGCGACTCTGGGATTCTTCCTGCTTGCCCCGGTGGTTGCATCACTGTTGAACGACCCGCGTCTTACCGGCTGGCTACGGCTCGCCTCGCTAATCACCCTTTCTTATTCCTTCTATTCAGTCTACACGGGCTACTTCAACGGTAAGAAACGATTCGATATTCAGGCCGCACTCGACATAAGCTACTCGACTCTCAAACTGGTCTTCATCGTTTTGCTGGCATGGCTGGGTTTTGGGGTGACCGGGAGTGTCGGTGGGTTCGCCCTAGCCGCTGCGAGCGCGCTTGTCATATCGGCGATAATCGCGCGCGGGGGCGATCGTAAGGGCGACGCGCGAGCTGGACAGTTGCTCAAGTTTCAGTCTTACCTTCTGCTGTTCACGTTTGTGCTTACGCTGCTTCAAAGAGTGGACTTGATGCTGATCAAGTCATTGTCATCGCCCGACGCGACAACCGCGAGCGAGAACGCGGCTTATTACAGTGCCGCCGTTGACATCGCGAATATCACATATCAGGTCATCGTGTCAGTCACATTCGTTATCTTTCCACTCATCTCTCAGTCGACTTTTGCGGAAGACCGGGCCCGCACGCAAGGCTACATTTCGAAGACTCTGCGCTACACGCTGATGGTAATGGCGTTGACCGCGACTCTGTTTTCGTCCAGTGCCAGCGGAGTGCTGAGATTGATATACCGCGACACTTATCAGGCAGGAAGCTCGGCTTTGAGGATAGTCGCGTTCGGTATGTTGTTTTTCGGGCTGCTGTACATTGTCACGACGATCATTTCTGCCAGCGGCCAACCAGGAGTATCCCTGCTGCTTGGCGTGATAACCCTGGTTACCAGCACCGCTTTGAATGCCCTGTTGATTCCCTCTCAAGGACTCGTCGGAGCGGCAACCGCGACTACCATCTCCATGTTGGTAGGAACCGTCCTGGCCTGCGCGTATCTGTGGAGAAGGTTCAGGACCTTGATGTCTTTCACGTCGACCTTGCGAATTGCAGCGTGCGCCGGAGTTGTCTATGGCGCGTCCCTTCTCTTCTCTCCCGCTTCGAAGGTACTGGTAATAGCCCAACTCATCGCGTTGTCCGTCATTTACGTGATCGTGCTCGTCCTCAGCGGAGAGCTCGGCCGCAGTGACTTGAGGCTGATTGCGCGAGTGGCCCGGGGAATTTGACCTGGGAGCGGAGACCTGGCAGCGCAGGCCTGGGAGCGCAGGCATCCCTGCCTGCCTGGTTTCGCGACTCACAGTTTCGTGTTGGAAAGAGAGCTTTCGCTAGGAAGGGCGCTTTGCTTGAGACCAGCAGGCAGGGATGCCTGTGCTCCCAGGAATTACTTTGCTTCACGCACTTCGCCGGTCGGGCCAAAGAAATACTGGCTCTCATCCGCATCCGACGGTCTTCTGACGGTAAGAACGTCTACGAAGCGGCCCAAACTGTTCCTCAATTTGGCGGCCGTCTCTAGCGCGCGATCATAGAGGTTTCGAACTTCGGACGGGTCGTTCTTGAGATCGTAGAGTTCAAAACTGTACCAGTCCCGGTTGTAGATCAGCTTAAATCCGTCCTGAGTTATGATCATGTACTTCTTCTGTTCGGGATCGACGCTTTGGTCGGGCCGCACGAATGGAGAAACTTCCTGAGTCGTCTGTTCTCCGTACACCGGAGGATGAATGAATGGCTGGCCACGCATCAACGGCACCAGGCTCACTCCCGCACACTCTCTAGGATAATCGAGGCCGACAGCATTCAACATCGTCGGCCCGAGATCGATCGTGCTGACATAGTCTTTAATTGAGCGCGCCGGCACTCCGGGCAAGTGAATGATCATCGGGACGTGCGTTTGTTCATTGTAGAGCAGCGATGAATGCTTATAAACGCCGCGCTCGCCGAGCGATTCGCCGTGGTCCGCCATTATGACGATGATCGTGTCATCCATTCTCCCCGTTTTCTCCATCCAATCGAACAACCTGCCCAGATGGAAATCCAGATAAGAAATCTCGCCATCATAGAGATCGGTGATCGAAGACCCGTAGTGAAAATCCTGGTGCGGTTTGTACGGTCTGTGAGTGTCGGTGGAATACAGATAGGCGCAGAACGGATGATCCTTCGAAGCGCTCCCCAGCACGTCGATGGCTGAATCAATCGTACCCTCAAATGTACCGTCTCTGGCGGCGTCGACTATTCTCATTCCTTTCACATGCCGCCGCAGGGTTGAAATACGGCGCGGAAACAGAAGCGCGTTATATCCATTGCGAGCCATGATCTCGGGCCAGGCTTTAAGATGCGCGTCCCAGTAGGTCCCCTGTGTGAACTTGGGCAGCGCCTCAAAAGTATTCGGCGCCGGCGTGTAAGCGTTCTCGAATAGCGAAGACCGATCGGCGAGCTTGTCCAGGTTCGGACTCGTTTTCCTTGCGTATCCGTAGGCACTCAGGTGATCAGCCCTGCACGCATCGATAAACACGTATATCACGTTCAGCCGCTTAGCCGATGTGTCGGGGGGCTGGTGCAGAGAATTGTGCTCGAGGTTCCAGTCCGCGATCCCTTGTTGAGTCAACGCGCCGCCGATGCAATTGTGATCAATGCCGTCATCGATGACCTCGGCGTGAGCGGGATTGATGTCTGGGCGATGGTCATCGCAGTCTCCACCGCCCAGAACGGAGGAATATCCATCACGGTCGAAGTCGAGCACCCACTCGGTGAGTTTGAAGTACTGTCTGGCCTGAGTCGTGTGATAGAAAAGCTGAGTCTTGAGGGTTTGGTCTCTATCAAAGTGAACAAACGTAAAAGCTACCGAAGCAAACAGAACAAACGCTGCGATTAGGCCTGCGGCTTTTTTGGCCAGCGATGTCGGAGCTAATTGATTGCGGAACCGCCGTGAAAAGACCGTCCCGATGAGTGACATGCTTAGAGCCGTGTCCAACAGAAACATCGAGCGGTGTACCGAAGTGCCGTATAGCTGTGTTTCAAAACGCGAATCGATGTAGTAGGCACACGCGATGAGAACCACGAGGGTCAAGAACCACGCGGTTCGTATGATTCGACTTGAACGGCTCAGCCTTCGAGTCACCATCCAAAGCAGGCAACAGCCGACTACCGCAAACACAAGCAAGAGGTATGAGGCTGATCTCTCGTGGTTCAAGAGCGGCGCTGTCAGAGAGTCGAACTTCTCTGCTTCTCGTATGATCTCGATGACGAATCCGTGAATCTGTGGTTGCTTGTTAAGAAGAAAAGCGGCAATCACAGAGACACCCGCGCCGGCTACAAGCTTGTCTACCGCTCTTACTTTGTTGCCTCTCGCCATCGCTGTCTGAGCGGTCCTCTTCAAAAGCGAGGCCGCATGGACAAAGAGGCCCACCAGGAACCCGATAACCAGGCCGCCTACTACGTTCAAGCTGAAGTATGTGCAGAAGAATACTCGCTCGGCCAACGACTGAAACACCGGCGTGAGCCTGACATTCAAGTCGACGAGTTCAACCCCGCTGAGTAACAACGCCGCCGCAGCAGCAACAAGCGAATAGTTCCACAGCGATACTAACAACGGCGCCGGCTCTTCCGCGTCTCCGTCTGTTTGGTCACTATGATTTTCCTGACTAGGGTTTCTGTCTGATGGAAGCGGATCCGTTGGAGTGGACAATCTGCAAGACCTCGAGGAATGAAAGTTGGTTGTTGATCGTAATGAGTCAGTTCCGGGAGTGTCAAACCTGTTACTGATACACGACTTCGACCGAATATCCGTTCGAACTAAACATACCTTCTAACAACTCGCGGGCACTCTGGCGAGCGGTTTCGGTTACCTTCAAGTCGCGGCTTGTTTGCTCAAGCTGTTCCCGCGCGCGTTGGAACAATGCATCACGATCGGCTGCATTGAAAGGATTCCAAAGCCCGCGTTGCTCATCGTAAGTTTTCATCTCTGTGATCTCAATTCCGAGGATGCCCGGTTGAGGTAACGTGACCGTTATCCTCCTGGCTTTTTCATCGATCTGTACCGAATTTCCAGCGTCAAGATTTATTCCTGCGAGCACCTTCCCGGTTACGACTACCAGGGATCGTTTGGTCGATCCATACCAGGTATCCTCGTATATGATTACATCACGTAGAGTTGTTTCACTCGAGACCAGCTTTGCTACTTTCTGCACTCTTTCGACGACGACGGAATGACTTACCGTTGTGTTATTGGAAGGAAGCGAAAAGCGGCTCGTTAGCCACGTGATCCCGAGAATACCGACACACGCCACAACAACAGTCCCAACTATTATCCACAAGAGTGGGCGTCGACACCCTTTCTCAACTTTGGTATCCGGCATTTATTCCCATCTTCCCGACGCTGTCGATGTGTCGGTTCAGAGCGTTTACGACGCAAGCCGCATAGAATGCCGTGGCTTCACATCAGGTGTTGGTTTTGCCTTCATCGTCCACAATACTGAAGTCCACACCGTCATCATAATCGCCGTCGTACACCGCCACGGAATCGGAAGAACCAGTAACAGGCGCCGGCTTGATTGATATTGCCACATCATCCTCTTCGGAGCTATTGAGAACAGGGACCTCCTCCGGGTCCACTAATATCCCGGCGCCGTCTAGAGAGTTCAATTTTTGGTAGTCAGTCAAATCATCGACTTCCGGCTTCGTGGAATGCTCGCGCTTAGGGTAGTCTTCATTCATAGGTCACCTTCCTCTCTGAGTAACTCTTGTAATTCTAGCGTAGCACGTCAGGCGCGAGAAAGTTCTGCGGAATCATTGAAAAGCTCAAGCAATCTCGCGATCAGCGTTGGACACTCGCGCCGCGACGTTTGATTTGCTCCTCCAAGCCCACCGCCAAAGGGTGCTTAACCGTTCTGGGGGAACAATCAATGCAGGGGAGGTATGGGTGGTCAGAGTTTGTTCGATGGTGTCGGGTTAGCGCTATGGTAGTTGGTTTGGGAGTGAGTTGAGATATAATCTCGGCGACGAGTAACTTCATACAAGCCTTTCCGATCTATAGACCCCCAAGCAAGGATAAAACTCAATAGAAGGTAACGCCGTTGGCCAAACAAAGAGAGCCTCGGACGGCACCGCAGCACATAGCACCGCCTCAGCCACAGCGGCCAGTCTTGTCCAATGTACCGCAGTTTCTTCAGCTTGAATTGCAAGTTGAGCAAGAGTATCGCCCGCAGATGCTGGCCGCGCTTGAGGAGAAGGTGAATGAAGTGATTGAGAGGTCGCGGGACTGTGCGCCGACTTGTGTACACTGCGGGCGGTTGATGGGGTACCACGACACCCGACGAGTTTCCTGGCTTGCACGATTTGGGCGGGTTGTAGCATGGGTTCCACGCTATCGATGCGGTCGGTGCAAGTGGGATTCGAGGCCAGTACTGGAACAACTGGGAGTAGAGCCTGGCCGGATAAGCGGCTCACTTGCTCGGCTGCTGACGATGCTGGCAGTGGTAGCTCCCTATCAATTGGCAGCCGAGCTAGCTTGGCTGCTGCTTGGAGTAAAGATTAGTCCAATGGGAATCTGGCGAGTGGCGCAGCGGATGGGGGAAGCCGCGGCGCGATACAGCGAAGGGTTGAGTAAGTATCACAGTGACAGCCGCAGCGATCCGACCCCTTCCCAAGCTGCACCCGGAGTGGTCGTGTTGGGTGTGGATGGCTGCGTGCTCGGGATGCAAGTGCGTAAGGAGCGTAGACGGCTTCGGGCAGAAGTGGCTCTGGAAGCCTTGCCTGTGGTGGAGACGGGTCATTTTCGCGAGGTTAAGACGGGAGTACTTCTGCTGCCAAGCGAACGCGTTGAACCATCGCCGGGAAGGCGGTCGCTGGTGCGTCGGTTTCTGGTTAGTTGCCTCGGTGATGCCGACACGGTGTTTAGTCATCTTTGGGCGCGATTGCGCGAACTGGGTTGGCTGGGACCTCATACTGTTGTTGTGATCATCGGTGATGGCGCCGAGTGGATCTGGAAACGCGCAACGATGTTTCCCCGGCGATGTGAAATTCTAGACTTCTGGCACGCGGTGGAGCACGCTTGGGAGTTTGCTCGATTGTCCTACGGAGACGCCTCTCGACAGGCCGAACACTGGGTTCACACAATCGCAGAAGACCTGCGCGCGGGTAAAGTTCAAAGTGTGATCAGCCGACTCGAACGGATGCGACCCCGCTCGCCTGAAGCACGGGAGAGCTTGTGCGCCCTCATCCGTTACTACCGTGAGAACGCGTCGCGGATGCGTTATGACGAGTATCTGCGGTTAGGTTATGGGATCGGCAGTGGCGCCGTTGAGAGTGCGCATAAGCAAGTCGTTCATGCTCGTTTCCGGCAAGCGGGGATGCGGTGGAGCGAAGCTGGAGCGCGTCGTCTCCTTGCTTTGAGATTGTTGTTGCTGAATCAAGACTGGGCGTTGCTAGATCAACTCCGGATGGTTCGTTTGGCTAGCTGAAGTTGTTCCGGCTCAAGCAACGACCCTTCACACCTCATACCATACAACTGTATGTTGACGCCCCGAAGCCGGTACTTCATGCTAAGCCAATCGTGCGACGCTCAACGGTTGTGGTTCCGCCAGATCTCAGGTCGCGTCTAGAAACTGCCAGGCTCGACCTGCTAGCTCTTTTCCGCTCGTTGGATCAGATGGACTTGTCCGCTCGCGAAATCCCGCAACGACTGCTCCAGCAGCTCTTTGAACTGGACGCTGACTTCGCAGAAGCTTTGTGGGTGCTCGACGAGCCTCCGGCTAACTTTGACTTGCGTCTAATGTTGCGCGACACACTGGCCGCATTGGAACAGCTCCCGGATGCGTGCGCCCGCTTTAGAACAAACCTCCCCCAACGCGCTCGGCCGACCTTAGCTTCTTTGGAGCCAGAGCTTCGGAACTCTCTCGACCCTCACGAGGCCTACAACGGCTTACCAGGCTTTGACCCCCAAAATGGATAAGCACCCCGGAAGGGAGGTCCCGTTGATCAGATCAAAAGCTTGACGTATACTGGCTGCGTTCCGCCGGGTGCTTTTCGGGCCCCGATTGATCAACCCAATACTCTCTTCCAGGAGGCCTTGTGAAAGGACAAACTTTGAGGATCTTGATGATCCTGAGTCTAGCTGCGACCATGATGCGTGATTCCGTCAATGCGCAATCGCTCAATTTTACTCTGGATGTCCCCTATGCATTCAGCGTCGGCGATAAAGAACTTCCGGCCGGGAGCTACAAAATACACCGAAGCCCCCTGGGTCTGGAAGATGTCCTGGTGATAGAAAGCACCGATGGCAAAATCTCGCAGCAGTTCAAAATGAAGATCTTTCTGAGCAAGGAATCTGCAACGGAGAATAAGAAACTGATCTTCGCCAAGTACGGGGACCAGCATTTTCTATCTCAAATCTGGGCGATTTCACCTTTGGGAAAAAGCACCAGATACCAGATAAACAAAGGCAAGCGAGAGGTTGACCTGGAGAAAAAGGCTAAGCAGGATCAAAGCTCACCGCAACCAGAGGTTGTGAGCCTTGTTATCAAATAGCGTGACTGACATACGGTTAGCCTCGGCAATCAATTTTTGATAAGATTTCAGACGTTCAAGCCGAGATGCCATCCAACGGTTCTGTGCTGAGTTATCATGCTGGTAGTCTCCCTTGCTGGTGTCGTGAGCATCATCCTTGGGGCCGCTCAATTCTGGCTCGCGGCTCTTCCCGTTCAAGCTCGAAATACCATTGAGGGGCGCGTAACTAATTCGAGCGGTCACCCGCTCAGCGAAATGCGCGTCTTCGTGAAGGACGAAGGATACGCTCAGGCAGGAACGGCCTTGACCGATGGCACGGGACGTTTTCGTTTCACAAATCTGAAAAGCGGCAACTATATAGTTGAGGTAGAACCAGGAGCCACCGGCTACGAGCGACAGGAGCAACGGGTGCAAGCAAAAGCGTTCAACGAGCGACGCAGTGGCGGTGGTGAAGTGTTTAGGGTCGAGTTTGTCTTGGTCGCTAAGAAATCAGGCACTCGAGTTAGCCGCGATCCCGATGCTCGCTCAAACATCATCTTTCGACAAGACGTGCCTGAGGACGCAAAGAGAGCTTATGATCGCGGGGTTAGGAGTCTCGAAAAAGGCTCCTTCGATGATGGGGTCAAGTTCCTGAAGCTTGCCATTCAGGTTTTTCCCGAATATTACGATGCCCTGGAGCGGCTTGGCACGGAGTACGTTACACACCAGGACCTTCGCTCGGCTTTGCCTTTGCTCACACTTGCAGTCGAGCTAAACAGAGACGGCTGGCGAGGCTTCTACTCTCTCGGAATCGCGCAGTTCAAGACTAATGATCGAATTGCAAGTGTAAAATCATTTCAGCGGGCAATGGAATTGAACTCCGGGTCAGCGAACACAAATATGTGGTTCGGCATCGCCCTTGCACCCGACCCGAACATGCGCAGTCGAGCCATTCAAGTGCTTGAAAATGCAATAAGGCTGGCGAAACAGCCAATTCCTCTTGCCTATTACTATCTGGGAGGCCTGTACAGCAAGAACAATCAATACCGTGAAGCTGCCGACGCATTTGAGTCTTTGCTCCGCGTGAATCCGCAACTTGAGGAGAAAGAGGCAATCAATAAAATGATTAAGGAT
>Ga0137403_10005593_pt1 | contig 14540 bp, 16 predicted proteins | sample CZOMad2_1_16fung_FD_122057 | JGI IMG/M metagenome (GOLD analysis project Ga0137403, IMG submission 122057) | Vadose zone soil fungal communities from Angelo Coast Range Reserve, California, USA - CZOMad2_1_16fungal (Hybrid Assembly) | ecosystem: Environmental > Terrestrial > Soil > Vadose zone... | reverse complement strand
GGCGACCATATCAAAAGTGCATCCGATCTCGGCATTCCACTGGTGGGTATCGGTTTGTTTTATGGCCAGGGATATTTTCTGCAGCGGCTCGATCGGAACGGTTGGCAACAGGAAGAATATCTTCAAACGGACGTCAACCAACAGCCGATGGAGCCCGCCATCGGAACCAACGGCGAACCGATCACGGTGCAAATTAGGACCCGCGGCGGCTCCATCAAAGCAAAGGTTTGGCGCGTGAAAGTAGGACGCTGTGACCTGCTTCTTCTCGACTCGAACGTCGAGGGGAATGCTCCAGAGGATCGCGAGCTCACTTCTCAGTTATACGGCGGCGACGGGCGCATGCGAATCCGGCAAGAAATGCTTCTGGGCGTCGGTGCTTTTCGCGCACTCAAAGCGATCGGGATAACTCCCGGGGTGCTTCACATGAACGAGGGGCACAGTGGTTTCGCGGTGCTGGAAGCGATTCGCACTCGAATCGAGGACGAGGGGCTGGTCTTTGACCAGGCTGTCCCCCGTGTTGCTCGGCAAGTGGTCTTCACCACCCACACCCCCGTGCCTGCGGGCCACGACCGGTTTAGCGCCGAGCTTATCGAGGAGCATCTAGGACTTTTACGGGAGCAGATGGGATTATCCCACGAAAGGCTCATGGGACTTGGACGCGAAGATCCAGACAATCCTTACGAGGAGTTCTGTATGACCGTGATGGCGCTTAGGTGTCACGGCGCGCCAATGCGGTTTCCGCATTGCACGGCGAGGTCTCCCGGGCGATGTGGACGGGGCTGTATCTGGGCAAATCGGAAGATACCGTTCCTATCGGCCACATCACCAATGGCGTGCACGTGCCCACCTGGCTGGCGCCGCAGATGTTTCGCCTCTATGACCGACACTTGGGCAGCGGCTGGCACGAGCACGGCGCCGAGGCGCGCATCTGGGAGGGGATCGAGGGGGTAGACGACGGTGAGCTTTGGGAGACCCATCTTAGTTTGAAATCACGGCTTCTCGAATTTGTCCGCAGCCGCGCGGTGGAACAGGCAGAGCGCCGGGGTGAGTCGACGGAAAGTCTGCGAAGGACGGCCCGGGTACTCAGTCCGGATGCGCTCACGGTCGGATTTGCCCGCCGCTTTGCCACATACAAAAGAGCTAATTTGATTCTGACTGATATTGAAATGCTTGCGTCCATGGTCAACGACCCGAAGCGTCCGGTGCAATTCGTCTTCGCCGGCAAAGCACATCCGCGCGACGACCCTGGCAAGCGGGTGCTGCAGCAGATCGCAGAGATGATGCGTAACCCGCAATTTGCCGACAAGTTCGTCTTCGTCGAAGACTACGACATCAACGTCGGTCGTCATTTCGTCCAAGGCGTCGATGTCTGGCTGAATAATCCGCGGCGGCCATTGGAAGCGTCGGGCACCAGCGGTATGAAGGTGGTCTTGAACGGCGGCCTGAACCTTTCTGTCCTGGACGGCTGGTGGGCGGAAGCGTACGACGGCCTAAACGGTTTCGCGATCGGCGCCGGCAGCACGCGTTCCAACATGGATGTTCACGATACGCGGGATGGAGAGGATTTATATCGAACTCTTCGCGAACAAGTGATTCCGCTCTACTATCAGCGCGACCGCGACGGCCTGCCGCGTGGCTGGATCAAACGCATGAAGCGAACCATTCGGACGCTCGGCTGGCGCTTCAATGCCGATCGCATGGTGATGGATTACACGTTGAAATGCTACATCCCCGCGGCGGGCGGCACGTCGAGCGACATGAGCCAGACGCTGGGCGAATGAAATAGCCGAAGAATCCAGTGAAGTGTTTCTTAAATTGGCGTCATTGCTGGTGAGCTGGGGATAGCGCGAACCAGAAATCACGATCGTTTCAATGTCCGCGCCCACCGGCATCTAGTACTTCACTTCCACCAAATACAAGCCGCACGCCGGCGCAGTCGGTCCGGCTTTAGTTCGGTCCCGCCCTTCCAATAATTCGGCAAAAGATTGCGGCGTGCGTAAACCCTGTCCCACCTCAACCAAGCTACCGACGATATTGCGGACCATGTGGCGAAGAAACGCGGTGGCCTCGATGGTGAAGATAAGCGGGCCGCCGCACCCGTCCAATGAAACCTGGTAGATCTTCCTGATCGGATGCACGGCATCGCAGCCGGCGGCGCGAAAAGCCGAGAAATCATGCTCGCCGATCAAGCACGGAATCGCTTCGCGCATAGCGTTCACGTCCATGGGTTGGTGCACGTGCCAAGCGCGACTCAAATAGAACGGCGACGGGGTCGGACGGTTGAGGATGCGATATTCATACACTCTACTCCGCCCGTCACGGCGCGCGTCGAACGAGTCGGGAACGATCTCAACTGCCTTGATCGTGATATCTGCTGGCGTCAGCGCATTGAGACCGCGGCGAATCCGGTGCGGCTCATAGTGTTTATCCGAGAAAAAGTTGACCACTTGCCCGAGCGCATGAACACCGGCGTCAGTCCGGCCCGAGCCGGTGATCCGCGTCGATTTTCTTAGAAACGTCGATACCGCTCCCTCGAGAACGGATTGGATGGTTTCACCGGTGGGTTGAATCTGCCAACCGTGGTAGTTGGTACCGTCGTACTCAACCGTGAGTTTGATGTTCACACGAAAAAATTGCGAGTCTTGGGTTTCGCGTCTCCGGTTTGGGAATCATCATCTGATCGAGGCCGACCTACCGCACACGGCCATCTGCAATATTGTTCGGCGGACTAGAGAAAATCGCGGATCAGAATTTCGGCGATCTGGACCGCATTGAGCGCTGCCCCTTTGCGCAGGTTGTCGGCGACGACCCAGAGATTGAGACCGTTGGCGACCGAATCGTCGTCGCGTATCCTGCCCACATAGGTCGCGTCCTTTCCTACGGCGTCGATCGCCATTGGATAGACGTCTGCTTGCGGTTCGTCAGCGACAACTATTCCGGGAGCCTCGCGCAGCAGCCCTCTAGCCTGTGTCGCGGTGAGTTTTCTTTCGGTTTCGACGTTGACGGACTCCGAATGGCTGCAAAAAACCGGCACGCGGACTGTCGTCGCGGTAATTGGCAGCAAGGGTTCGTTGAGAATCTTCCGCGTCTCATTGATCAATTTCCATTCTTCTTTGGTATAGCCGTCGTCCATGAAAGCGTCGATATGCGGAATACAGTTGAACGCGATCTGATGCGGAAACTTTTCCTTTTCGATCTCCTTACCACTGAATAGAGCAGCGACCTGCTGACTTAATTCCTCCATCGCCTTTCGCCCCGCCCCCGATACGGACTGGTATGTCGACACGACGATTCGCTTGATGCGCACTGCATCATGGAGCGGCTTTAAGGCAACCACCATTTGAATGGTCGAGCAATTCGGGTTGGCGATGATTCCGCGATTCTTGTAATTGCCGATTTCCTTGGCATTGACTTCCGGCACAACCAGCGGAATATCCGGCTCCATTCTAAAAAATGACGTATTGTCCACCACGACTGCGCCGGCCCGGACCGCGATCGGCGCGTACTTGGCGCTGACGCTGGCGCCCGCAGAGAACAAACCGATATCGATATCCGTGAATGAGTCCTCGTTAAGAATTTCAACGCGAATCTGTTTGCTCTGGAACGGCAGGAACTGTCCGGCAGATCTCTCTGAAGCTAATAGACGCAGCTCACCGACGGGAAAGTGACGCTCTTCCAAAACTTCGCGCATCTGTTCGCCGACAGCGCCGGTGGCGCCAACGACCGCAACGTTGTACTGTTCTTTCTTCACAACCTTATTATTCCTTCGCTTTTTCAATCCTCTCGCGCACAAGCCGACCCATTTGCCTGCAGCCGACCAACTTGCAGCCCGGCTCTTGAATGTCCGCGGTCCGGTATCCCTCATTCAAGACATCTTCGACGGCTCGCTCAATCCGCTCTGCCGCGGCTCCTTGTTCGAAAGAGTGACGCAGCATCATGGCAACGCTCAAGATCGTCGCCAATGGATTCGCTTTATCTTGCCCCGTTATATCCGGGGCGGTGCCATGGACCGGCTCATACATGCCGACTTTGCCGCCTAAACTGGCGGACGGCAGCATACCGATTGAGCCCGTGAGCATGGCCGCTTCATCGCTCAAGATATCGCCAAACATGTTCGTCGTGACAACCACATCGAATTGCTTCGGATTGCGAATCAATTGCATGGCGCAGTTGTCGACGAGCATGTGCTCGAGCTGGACACCTGCGTAGCCTTCGTCCTTGTGAACTCGCGTTACCACTTTCCGCCAAAGCTCGGTCACTTCCAAAACGTTCGCCTTGTCGACCGAGGTCACTTTTTTACGGCGCTTCAACGCAGCTTGAAATGCCACGTGAGCGATGCGCTCAATCTCCGGCGTGGTGTAGACTTCTGTGTTCACACCGCGTTCTGTACCGTCTGGAAGTTTTGTCACGCCCTTCGGTTCGCCGAAGTAGATCCCGCCTGTCAGCTCTCGAACGACCAAGAGATCCGTCCCCTCAACCACCTCGCGCTTGAGCGTGGATGCGGAGACTAACGCGGAAAACAATTTCACGGGCCGAAGATTGGCGAATAAGCCAAGCTCTTTGCGCAAGGCCAACAACGCTCGCTCGGGACGGACTGCATAGTCGAGCCCGTCCCATTTTGGGCCACCCATGGCGCCGAGCAAGACAGCGTCGCTGTCCTTTGCCAGCTTCAGAACCGAATCAATCAGCGGTTTACCATGCGCATCGATCGATGCGCCGCCAACGATTCCCGGTTCCAGCTCGAGGCCGAATCCGTAGAGCTGAGCCAGCTGTTTGAGAACCGAAGTGCCTTCGCTCATCACCTCCGATCCGATGCCGTCGCCTGGCAAAACCGCAATTTTGTAATTCATGGCCCCTCTTTCTCCACCACCTGCCTATAGTGTTTTCTGCCTGCCAATTTGTTAAGCGCATTGATGTAAGCCAGGGCGCTCGCCATGATGATGTCTGTGTGCGAACCCTGGCCGGATACGCGGATGCCGTCATCTTCGATCAAGCAAGAAACTTCCCCCTGCGCGTCGGTCCCGCCGGTGATCGCGTTGACGGAATAGCGCACCAACTGGGATTGCGAGCCGGTAATTTTAGTGATGACCTTATAACAAGCATCGACGATGCCATCGCCGGAGGCGTAATCCATCCGCTGCTCACCGTCGACGCGCATTTTGATCGTCGCGGCAGGTACACCGTCAGAGCTCGAATTTACGTTTAGATACAAGAGCTCAAACTTATCTGGCCGCTCTGGAACCCTGAGGATTTCTTCCGCGACAATCGCTTCGATATCTTCATCATAAACGTTCTTTTTCTTGTCGGCGAGTTCCTTGAAACGCACGAAGGCGCGGTTCATGTCTTCCTTGCTCAGGTTAAATCCCAAGTGCTTCAACCGCTCATCGAAAGCGTGCCGTCCGGAGTGTTTGCCCATGACCAACCGGTTACCCGGAATGCCGATCGATTCCGGCGTCATAATCTCGTATGTCTGCTTGTACTTGAGCACCCCGTCTTGATGGATACCGGCCTCGTGCGCAAAGGCATTATCGCCGACCACCGGTTTATTGATCGGAATCGCGATGCCGGTAACCTGCGAAACCAAGCGGGAGGTCGGTTAGAGCTGCTCGCTCGCGATATTGGTGTCGAGGTCGAGATAGTTTTTGCGCGTGCGCAGCGCCATCACCACTTCTTCCAATGAAGTATTGCCGGCGCGCTCGCCGATGCCGTTTATGGTGCATTCGATTTGTCGGGCGCCGTTGTGCACTGCAGCCAAGGAGTTGGCCACGGCCAAGCCCAAATCGTTGTGGCAATGGGCGCTCCAGATGACCCGGTCGCCACCCGCGGTTCGCTCGATCAAATTGGCGATCAAGGCGCCAAATTCCGATGGAATCGCGTAGCCCGTTGTATCCGGCACATTGATCACTTTGGCTCCGGCGCGGATCACTTCGCGGAACACCTGCATCAAAAAATCAGGATCGCTGCGCGACGCATCCTCAGCCGAGAACTCGACATAATCCATGAACTTCTTAGCATGGCTCACAGCCTTCACGGCGGCTTCGACAACTTGCTCCCGCGTCATTCTCAACTTGTGTTTCAAGTGGATATCAGACGTGGCAATGAAGGTGTGGATGCCAGGGTTTTTGGCGTCTTCCACCGCTTTCAAGGCCCGGTTGATGTCCCCTTCCTGGGCACGTGCGAGACTGACGACCCTCGGCCGGCTGACCTCCTTACATACTCGGCATACCGAGTCGAAGTCACCGTCCGAAGAGGCGGCAAATCCCGCTTCGATCACATCGACGCCAAGCTTCTCCAATTGGCGGGCAATAACTACTTTCTGTTCAACGGTCATGCTCGCGCCGGGCGACTGTTCGCCATCGCGGAGCGTGGTATCGAAAATTTGTACTACGTTATTGGCGGATCCCTGTTCCATTATGAAATCTCCTCTTTGATTGACCCGTTGGCCTCTCCCAGAAACGAAAACTCCCGCGGCAATGGCCAACGGGAGTATCGCTAATCTTCGACTAGAGCCAGGATCTCACGGCGACGCTTGCGCCGGCTCCCGTCTCCTCTCCCGCTGGTGCTTGTAGGCCGTTAAGCACCATAACAGAGGCCCGGATAACGTGTACAGTAAGACAACCGTGAAGAACATAAGATGCCGTTCGGCGATAAATAGTGTAATCAAAATAATTCCAGAAACCAACATCCAGATGGGATGACGTCTTTTGATATCGTTATTTTTTAGGCTGAAGTACGGAACGCTGCTCACCATCAAAGCGGCCAACCCATAAATAACCAGCAACAACGTCACATGGCGGTTGGGCGACCCCTCCCCACCGAGATAGTAATACAGAATTACCGTTGAGGTGATCATTTGCGCCGCCGCAGGGATAGGCAAACCGACGAAATGACTTTTCGACACGCCTTGCGCTTGCACGTTGAAGCGGGACAATCTAAGCGCGCCGCAGACCACGTAGGTGCAAGCCGCCAACCATCCCCAAGTCTGCCACGGCACCAGCGCCCATAGATAAACCAAAACCGCCGGCGCTACACCGAACGAAACCACATCTGCCAGGGAATCGAATTCTACACCGAATCGGCTCACGGTCTTGGTCAGTCTGGCCGCGTAACCGTCAATCCCGTCGAGAATATTTGCCAGGATAATAAACAGCGCCGCGTCAATGAATTCGCCGTTAAAGGTCGCTATGATCGAGAAAAATCCACACATGAGATTCCCCGCGGTAAACAAGCTCGGAATCAGGTAGACTCCCCGTCTGAGCTTCTCCGCAGGCATGCGATGCCGGAGCGAAACACGTGGCTTGCTGCGACGGCGCAGGAGTCGAACCTTACCGTTCTCGGCAAACTGTTCGGGTTCTTGACCACTCATCGCGCTCATACAAAACTCCCCAATATTGTTTCTCCACCTTTGACCTTCTGCCCTTCCACCACCTGGACTCGGCAGCCTTTCGGCAGATAGGTATCGGTTCGTGAACCAAACATGATTAAACCAAATCGATCACCTCGCGCCAATCGATCGCCAGGTTTTACGCGGCACACGATCCGGCGCGCCACTACACCGGCGATCTGCACGACTCCCAACGACCGACCGTCGTTGTCGACGATCTTGAGAGCGTTCCGTTCATTGCGCTGCGATGCTTCTTTCTTGTACGCAGCGAGAAATTTTCCCGTTTGATGGCGTACGTCGTCAATCTTTCCTGCCACCGGCATCCGGTTAATATGCACATCAAGTGGCGAGAGAAAGATGCTCACTCGTGTCGTCATATCGCCAAACCAGGAATCGCCTTGGACTTCGGCGATACTCACGATCCTACCGTCGGCAGGAGACACGATCAATCCGTCCCCCGTCGGAACATTTCGCTCTGGATCGCGAAAGAAAGCCGCCACCGCCAGCGTCGCCAGACCTAGAACAATGCCGACTACTTGCCAACCGGTCAGAAATGCAAGAATCGTCAGAGCCGCAGCGGTAAGGATGAGTGGATAACCTTCCTTTGCGATGCTCATCCGATTCCACAGCCTTGACTCGCAGCGAACGAAAAGATCGACCCTTAGTTTCTACTCTTATCGACCAAGCGGTTCTGCGCCAGCCAGGGCATCATCGCGCGCAGCCCCTCGCCGACTCTTTCAAGCGGATGATTCGATGCTTCCTTGCGCAGCTCTGTAAAGTGGGGCATGCCGCATTTGTATTCGTTGATCCACTCTTCGGCGAACTTTCCCGACTGAATGTCTTTGAGAATCTGTTCCATCGCTTGACGCACTTCCGGTCCGATGACTCTTTTGCCGCGAGTCAGATCACCGTACTCCGCCGTGTTGCTGATCGAATAACGCATGTTGGTCAAGCCGCCCTCATAAATCAAATCCACAATCAGCTTCACTTCATGCACACACTCGAAATAGGCCATCTCCGGTGGATAACCGGCATTGACCAACGTTTCGTAACCGACTTGGATCAAAGCGCACAAACCGCCGCACAACACCGATTGCTCGCCGAACAGATCCGTTTCGGTTTCGTCCTTAAATGTGGTTTCAATCACCGCCGCTCTCGCTCCGCCAATCGCGCTGGCGTAGGCGAGTCCAACGTGTTTGGTATTACCGGAGGGATCTTGATGGAGCGCTAGCAAGCACGGCACGCCACGCCCCTTTTGATATTCGCTCCGCACGAGGTGTCCCGGCCCTTTCGGCGCGACCATAAACACGTTCACGCCTTCCGGCGGCACGATGCGTTTGAAATGAATGTTGAAGCCGTGGCCAAACGCTAGATATTTGCCGTTCTTTAAACCCGGTTTAATTTCCTTTTCGTATGCATCGCCTTGCAGCTCGTCGGGCAGTAAAATCATGACAATGTCGGCAGCTGCTGCCGCATCTGCTGTTTCAGCGACTTTGAGTCCGGCGTTCTCTGCCTTCTGCCACGAATTACTGCTGCGCCTCAGACCGACGACCACTTCAACTCCGGAGTCACGCAGGTTATTTGCATGAGCATGCCCTTGACTGCCATATCCAAGCACAGCCACTTTCTTGCCCCTTAGAACGCTCAGATCGGCGTCACGATCATAGTACACTTGCATCACTTTTCTCCTTGGCCTTAAGAAACTGTACTATGCCGATTGGGCAGTGGCAAGTCAACGGCAAGTAGCCGTAAGACAAAGACTATCGCTCGGCCACCATCGATATTCGGCGCGTCCGCTCGCGCTGATCTAAAAGTTAGTTCCAACCGATGGGATCGTAACCTTTGTCGCGCAAGCATTTGTTGACAAAAACTTTTTGAATCGAAGATAGTTCAGGCTTGCCGAACAGCCTGGATATCGCTGCCGCTGGACTACTGGGCACCCTAGCGGATGCATCCGTTCCCGCTTCGCCAGCCTTTGCGTCGCCCGCTGACCTGGATTCTTCGGCTCGTCGTATACAATCATCGATATCACGATCGGCAGCGATGCCACCGACGCGTCGGATATGTTCGTTCGGATACAACACCGGGCGTTGACTGCATCCAGTGATTAGAATCACACCCGCTCCCAACGCCGAAAGCGCTCGCATACTGACCTCTCCTATGACGATTTCACATATCAGCTTGCAATAACGATATTCAAGGATGAGATGACGCTACGCTTCGCGAGATAACGCCATTTACTTGAATCCCAGCCGCCGTCTGTTATCAGGTAAGGTATGGTGTCGAAACGAGGAGGTTAAAACGCCATGAAACAGCTTACGAACATTTCCTTGGGAGCGGTCGCGCTCGCGTTACTTTTATCGGCTGGAGCTTGCGGTAAATCGGAACAGAATACCGAAGGACCCGCAGAGAAGGCTGGGGCAAAGTTGGGGAAAGCAATCGATCAAGCCACGGAAAAGGCCGGCGAAGCGCTGAAAGAGGCCGGTCAAAAAGCTAAAGAAAGCGTCTCCGAAGCCGTGGACAAGATGAGAGAAGACAAAAAGTAAATTTCCGCCACCGCGACGATGATCGAACGCGGGGTTGAAGCGGCTTCCTCCCCTTGTTGCTTTGAACACGACCGATTTGATTCGTGAGCCGCGCCCAGCTGTCGGGCAATTTCGACCAGGCAGCGGAACTGACGCGGATGCTGGCGTTTCTGAGAAAAAAAATGAACTACGGGAAATACCCATTACGGTCGCACGAATCATAGACACTGATCCGCGCTCGGCGACGCTAGGTTTTCAGCAATGCCGGCTCGCGCCGCGGCGAGGCGGTGTGGGTGGTTTCGCGCGAGATCGCGATCCGGCCGGTGCGAATCAGTTCCTTAATACCGAGTGGCTTGAGCATCTGAATCATCGCTTCGACTTTTTCGATGTCGCCGGTGATTTCAATGGTGTAGGTGTTCGGCGAGGAGTCGACGATCTTGGCGCGAAATATATCCGCCAGACGTATCGCCTCGTCGCGGTGCTCCGGTTTAGTGTGGACCTTGATCAGCGCGGTTTCCCGATCGAGAAAATGGGTTTCGGTTAGATCGACAACTTTGAGTACCTCGACGACTTTATTGAGTTGCTTCATGATCTGTTCGATAATCGGATCATCGCCCGCGGTGACGATGGTGATCATCGACGTCGTCGGATCCAACGTCGGCGCAACCGACAAACTTTCTATATTATAGCCTCTAGCACTAAAGAGACCTGCAACCCTGGCTAGAACACCGAATTTGTTCTCAACAAGAACCGATATAATATGTTCCATCCGCGAAAAAATCAGGCAGGAAGAACGCCCTCCCCCTCCTCCACCTTTCTCTTGTGTCCTCCACCTTTTCTCGCGAGCTTAAGCTCGGGCGGATCCTCGAGCATCATCTGATGGTGCGCGCCCCCGGCGGGAATCATCGGGTAACAGTTCTCGTAGGGATCGGTATGGACATCGATCAAAACCGGACCTTTGTGCTTCAGGCCCTCCTTTAGCGCCGGCTCCACTTCACTGGGCTTGAGCGCGCGCAAACCGGCGATGCCGTAGGCATCCGCCAATTTCACGAAATCCGGCAGCTTGCCCAAAATGCTCGCCGAGTAGCGGCCTTCGTAGAAGAGATCCTGCCACTGGCGCACCATGCCGTGAACCCCATTATTGAGCACGATGATTTTCACCGGCAATTTACGTTCGGCGGCGACGACCAATTCCTGCAAGTTCATTTGGAAGCTGCCTTCGCTGGTGATACACAGCACAAGGCGATCGGGAAATGCGACCTGCGCGCCAATCGCCGCAGGAAAACCAAATCCCATCGTACCGAGGCCTCCCGAGGTCAACCAAGTGCGTGGTTTACTGCCTTTAAAGTACTGTGCCGCAAACATCTGGTGTTGGCCAACATCGGTGGCAACGATCGCGTTATGCTTGGTGAGCTCGTAAAGTTTTTCAATGACGAATTGCGGTTTAATAATCTTGTCGTCCTGCTTATAAGTCAGCGGGTGTGTCTTCTTCCATTCATCGATTTGCTTGATCCACGGCGCTCTCAGCGCCTTGACCTGCGCCGGATTCCCATCCATCGAACGTAGTATGACGTTCAGTTGGCGCAAGACCGCCTTCACATCGCCAACGATCGGAATATGCGCATGGAAGGTTTTCTTGATCGACGTCGGATCGATGTCGATATGAATGACGCGCGCTTCCGGACAAAATTCGGAAAGCTTACCCGTGACGCGGTCGTCGAAGCGCGCGCCCACAGCGATCAATAGATCGGCATGATGCATCCCCATGTTGGTCCAATATCCGCCATGCATGCCGAGCATGCCGAGCGACAGCGGATGCGTGCCAGGGAAACTTCCCAACCCCATAAGCGTCATCGTGACAGGGATTTGGGTGAGTTCCGCCAGCTCCCGAATTTCATCGGCCGCGTCAGCGAACACCGCCCCGCCACCGACGTAGATCATCGGCTTTTTCGCCTTCATGATCTCTTCAGCGGCTTGCTTAACCTGGTTTTTGTTTCCGTTAACCGTAGGATTGTAACCGCGCAAGTTGACTTTGTCCGGGTATTTAAATTCGGCCTTCGCGATGCTCACGTCCTTCGGAATATCGACTAAAACTGGTCCCGGCCTGCCGCTGGTGGCAATGTAAAAAGCTTCCTTGATCGTCTGCGCTAGGTCGTTCACATCTTTCACGAGCACATTGTGCTTCGTGCACGGGCGACTGATACCGACGTTATCGGCCTCCTGAAAGGCGTCATTACCGATGAGATCAGTGGACACCTGGCCGGTGAATGCCACAAGCGGAACCGAGTCCATGTAAGCGTCGGCCAGACCCGTGACGATGTTGGTCATGCCGGGCCCCGAGGTCACCAATACAACGCCGGCTTTTCCTGTGGCCTTGGCATAACCCTCGGCCATGTGCGCAGCGCCCTGCTCATGGCGCGTGAGTACCAGATCGAGGTCTTTCTGCTGGCAAAGCACATCGAAAATTTTTAGCACCACACCACCGGGCAAGCCAAAAACAGTTTTGACTCCCTCGCGTCTCAGCGACTCACAAAATATTTCGGCTCCGGTCATCTTCATTCTGTCGGCTCCCTACTGAACCCCGCCGTTCTGCCGATGTCTTCCCAGGATCTCCATCATGCGGTCTTTGCCAACGAGTTTCAGTTTTTGAATCTTCTTCATCTCCACCTCTTCATCCGGCGTGAGATGATGTTTGTGTTGATATTCGGCGAGCTTCTTTTCAAGCTCCCTATGTTCTTCGTAAAACTTTTTAAGCTCCGGATCCCTGTCCAGAAGGGAGACAATCGCCTGCTCTTCTTTCATTTCCATACGGCAGCCTCCTTTTTGCAACTTAAAATTTTTCGGCGGACCTCAATCTAACTTACGATGTTTTCTTTGTCAACGTGGGTTTCTACATATATTTTCAACAAGTTAGAGCACATTGGCGGTGCTTGGTTTCGGCCTCAGATGGGCGCAAATAAACGGGCAGCAACATGGCTAAATCGTCGGTCTTCTTGGCGTGGAATCTGCCCTCGGCGAGGCCGGCCACTTGTGCTGCCACCGAGGAACAACCGTCATTTACTATCTTCGTGAATCCCCCGAAATGGCGCGTGAGGATATTCTCGTAAGCTCTCGCACCGTCACCAATAAAGCGCAAAGAGGAACCGGCTGCGCAGTTCCGGACTTGATCCAATGCGCTGTCAATCGAGGTCATCGCATCTTCGGTAAGTCGCTCAAAATCCGCACCGATGCGGCGAAAGAGTGCGAAGTATACTTCGCTCTTACGCGCGTCGAGCAAAGAACAGATGATTCCGTCGAAGCCTGTGACTCGCGCCGCATTGGCCTGCAATGTCGACACACCGACAAGCGGCAAACCGCATTCGTACGCGATACCCTTCGCAGTCGCCAGACCGATGCGCAGCCCAGTAAAGGAACCTGGACCGATCGATATAGCGATGCCGGACAAATCCGCCGCAGTCGTACGTGTTTTGCCTAGAAGCGATTGGATGAGCGGAAGGACAATCTCCGCATGATTGCCGCGTCGCTGGGCCATCTCCCCATCCGACGATTTACCGGTTTTGCTTTGGATTTCTTCAGCGACCAACTTACCATCTTCAATAAGGGCGACGCTTGCAGCCGCTGTTGCCGTGTCGATCCCAAGGATTCTCATCCTCCAACCTGTTTCTCAAAAAATCTCACGATGTCGTTATAAAACGCGTAGACCATGAGCAGCGCGAGCAGACAAATGCCCACTTGCTGGGCCACTTCACGATACTTCACCGCCACCGGTTTTCGAGTTACCGCTTCGACCAGGAAAAATAGCAAATGGCCGCCATCGAGCACGGGCACGGGCAGCAGATTGAGCACCCCCAGATTGATGCTCAAAACGGCCAAGAACGCGAGAAAACTACCCAACCCTTCCTGGGCTTGCTGCCCCGCCATTTGGGCGATCAGGATCGGCCCGCCAATATTGCGCGGCGAGACGTCGCCTAAAAGCATTTTGTAAAACGCCATCAACGTCAACTTCGCATAGTCGTAGGTTTGATAGACCGCTTTGACGACGGCTAAGCCGGGGTTGCCCTTCTCAATGGAAACTTGACTGCCGATACCGATGATCCAATCGTCTTTGCGTTCGCCAAAAATGTTACGGCCTTCTTTTTGGGTCGGTTGCACCGTAATACTTTTAGTTTCCTCGCCACGGCGTATCTGCAAATTGAGAGCTCTACCACCGCTCCCTTTGATTTTTTTCGAAAGCTCTTCCCATTCCTTTACCGCGTCTCCGTCGATGGCGAGGATGCGATCCCCTTTGGCGATGCCGGCTCGTTCTGCGGGGGAGCCTTTTTCGACACCGCTCACTTGTGTCGACATGACGGGCACGCCATAAAAAGTAAAAACCACCATGAACAAAAATACCGCGAGTAAAAGATTGAATCCGGGCCCGGCGACGACTATCGCGATCCGTTTGAGCAAGCTCTTATGCGCGAAGGATTTCTCGATCTCTGCTTGTTGCACTTCCTCGTCGGGATCTTCGCCGACCATCTTGACATAGCCCCCGAGGGGGAATGCGCTTATTGCATATTCCGTTTCTCCCTTTTTCATAACCCAAAGCTTGGGCCTGAAACCGACGGAGAAGGTCAAACCCACGCAGCCCG
>Ga0137403_10005592_pt1 | contig 14540 bp, 8 predicted proteins | sample CZOMad2_1_16fung_FD_122057 | JGI IMG/M metagenome (GOLD analysis project Ga0137403, IMG submission 122057) | Vadose zone soil fungal communities from Angelo Coast Range Reserve, California, USA - CZOMad2_1_16fungal (Hybrid Assembly) | ecosystem: Environmental > Terrestrial > Soil > Vadose zone... | reverse complement strand
ACATCTCCCACCACCAAGCACGATATGCTGTTTGATTTTGGCCTTAAAGGCGAGATGGGAGAATTTGGTGATTACTTTAAAACATGGAACTGGGAACTGGGTTTCCGTTATTCCCGGGATGAGGCGATAAATCTCTCGGAAGCTGTTGTAAGCGCGCCCGGCCTGCGGGAGGCACTGCTGGATACGAATCCGGCCACGGCCTTTAATCCCTTCTTGGGCTTCAATGGAGTGAACCAACAGACCGCCATCGCGCGCTCCAGAGTCTATGTAACTCTGCACGACACCGCCGAGTTTGAAACGCCCTCGGCCTATTTCAATTTGAACGGAGATCTGTTCCAGCTTCCGGCCGGGCCGGTCTCGTTTGCCGTCGGTGCTGAATACCGAGGGGAGCGATTCAGGGACGATCCCGATTCGTTAAACACCACCTTTAACACGATTGGCGCCACGGACTTGGAGGCCTCAAAAGTAAATCGAGATGTTTGGGGCTTCTACCAGGAAGTACGAATTCCCGTGACCAGCCCAACCTGGAACTTCCCCGGCGCATACAGCCTCGAGTTCGATCTTGCCGAGCGCGAGGAATGGTACTCGCAGAATACCGCTGCGACCTCAGTCGTACACTCCGGGCAATCGCAGTTCGACACCCAGAGACCGAAGTTCTCGGTTCGCTGGCAACCGATTGACCAGCAGTTGACGCTGCGTGGGAGCTACAGCGAAGGGTTTCATGCTCCGCAGTTGTTCGAGATTTCGCCTGCGTCAATCCAGAGCTTCCCTGCGGTTACCGATCCATTCTCGTCTCAGACGGACGTGCAGGTCGAGGAGCGCCAAATCGGAAATCCGAATCTGCGACCGGAAGTCGCTTATGAATGGTCCTACGGATTCGTTTACAGCCCGAAATGGCTCAAGGGCCTGACGATAAGCGCCGATTGGTGGCATATCGACATGCGATCGATTGCGTCCATTCTCGGAGCGCAATTCATTATCGAGCATAATCTCCCGGGTCTGGTACAGCGTGCCCCTACGGCAATTCCTGGTGAACTTGGCCCAATCACGCTCGTCATCGATCCAAACGATAACCTTGCTGGCGCGGTCTTGGAAGGTCTCGACTACGAGTTAATTTATATTCTGGATACGTCGATCTTCGGACACGGCGATTTTGGCCAGTTCACCTACACTGTGAACGGGACCTGGTTGTCGCGATTTGAATTGCAAGTTAATCCCAATCAGAAACCGTTTGGCATTGCCGGTGAGTTTGTGCCGACCGGGTTTGCCCTGACCAGTTCGCTACCGCGTAACCGAGCGTTCGCCAGTTTGTTCTATCACGGGCCGCATGACAGTTGGATGAATGGCTTGGATGTCGGTGCCACGGTTCACTGGACTGGCCAATATAATGACGACATTCTGGAGGGCTTTGACCGCAAAATTCGGGAGTGGACAACTCTTGATCTGCTCGCCTCCTACACGTTTAACATGCCGACACCAGTGGTTCAGGAAGTGCCTGGTTACTCCAAGGACGGCGGTAAGAACGTGAAGATGAAGGACGGAAAGGAAAAGAACGTGATGCCCGTCAGTACCGCTACATATAGCGAGTGCGGATGGCGCGCGTGGTTGAATGGCACAACCGTCACGCTCGGCATGCAGAACGTGTTCGATGCCGATCCACCGTTTGTCGCCGGAGCGTTCGAGAACAATTACGACGAATCGCTGGCTGATGTCAGAGGCCGGTTCTGGTACGTCGGGCTGAAGAAACGCTTCTAAGGCAGGCCGAAACACTCAAACAGCGGCCGGACCTCTTACGGGGTCCGGCCGTTTTGTTTCCATTCTCTTTTGCCGGAAGGCCTCGGGTGCAATTCCAGTTACCCGGCATCGAGGGAAGTTGGCCGCGGTCAGGCCGATGGCTGTTCTAATGGAGCGCCGCCTGATGAAGCGGAATATCTGCTCGATAAAGGGCAATGTCTTTCTCAAAAGTTCTCGCCAGGTGAGAATCACCACGCGAGATCGCTATCATCTCGCCTTTTTCGGCCGCGGCGATTGCATCAGCAAATTTGCCGCACTCGCCGTAAGACGCAGCTAGCGTCCGAAAAAAGATCGCATCTTTGCCGCCGGAAATCTCTACCGCCTGTCGGGCAAGGTTGAGTGCCATCGCTCCATTCCGAATTGAAGGATCGGAAGACGTGGCCAGCACCCACGCCATGTTATTACGGGCGCTTACTTCACTCGGGTCAATTTCAACTGCCCTCTGATAGCGAACAATCGCCTTTTCCAGCCAGCCCTTTTGTAGAAAGGCATTCCCAAGACTCGTATGGGCCGCGGCATCATTAGGCTGTATCGCCAAAGCTTTTTGCCATTGCGCGATTGCATCGTCGATCCGGCCTTGTTGAAAGAGCACACTACCGAAGTTGTAATAGGCGTCGCCATAATCAGGTCGTAGCTTTACCGCTTGCTCGTAGTGGACGATCGCCTCCTCTGGTCTCCCTTCGCGAGCGAGAGCGTTGGCCAAATTCACATGAACGAGAGCCGTCCCGAGGTTGTAACGCGTTTGACTCTTGCCCGATCTAATTTTTAGCGCCGTCTCGAAATGTGAGATGGCTTTGTCCAGTTCACCGCGCCGCAGATGAAGAAATCCAAGGTTATTATGGGCGAAGTCGTTATCCGAGGTCACGGAAAGAGTGTGATCCCAAAGCCGTTCGCTATTCTTCCAGAACAACGTCTGAACAGCTGCGCGGTAGCTTAAAACTGCGATGGTTATCGTTGCCGCAAGCCAGAGATACTCCCTTCGAAGATGCCACGTGTTTGCAAGGTCTGCTGCTCCCCAGACGATCAGTAGAAAGAGACCGATGTGAGGCAGGTAGGTATAACGGTCAGCGTGTCCTTGTTCGCCAATCTGAACGATCCCGATGACCGGCACCAGCATACCGACATACCAGAACCATCCGGTAAGGACATAAGGACGTTTCTTTCGCAAGGAAATCGCTATTGCAGAAACAGTGAGGAGAAACGCGCTCGCCAGGGTAACCTTCCAGATCGAAAGTGGATTGTTCGGATAGGGGTAGAAAACGGCCAGTCGCGCCGGCCAGAATGTCTGCCGCACATACTCGATGTAACTAACTAGTGCGTTATTGAGCCGCCAGGTAAAAGGCAGCTGCTCCAATGATCCGGTAGTCTGATCCTGCGCCCATATTGTAACCAGACAAGACAGCCCGGAAAGGACCAACAACGGTGTCTTCTCCAGAAACAGGAAGCTCGGTCTTTGATTCAGCGAGCGAGTAATGCCGCTTCCAGGCTTGAACCGCTCTACCTTGTCAAATCGCCGCAGGGGCCAGTAATCAAGTAACAAGAAAACGAACGGAACTGTTACCAGCATTGGCTTGGACATCAGGCCAAGCGCGAAAATCATTAAGACAATAAAATAGCGCCCGATGGAAGGTGCTCCTGCATAACGAACATATGCTGCCAGCGTGAGCATAAAAAGGACGGCGCTCAGCACATCTTTTCGTTCACTCAACCACGCCACGGATTCAACGTGCAAGGGGTGAATTGCAAACAACGCTGCCACTAAAGCGCTTGGCCAGAGTGCTCCCGTGGTCCCCCGCAGCACTCGAAACAACAACAGCACCGCGATGGTGTGTAATGCGACATTGGTGAAGTGATGGCCCCCGGCATTCAAACCATACAGCTGGCAATCCAGCATATGTGAAATTGTCGTTAGGGGATGCCAGTTCCGCGCGTGTGGGTGGGTAAAGGCACCGACTATTCCACTAGTAGTCAGACCCCCTGTGACCAACGGGTTATCGTAAATGTAGACGTGGTCATCGAAGTTGACAAAATCATGCCTAACAGTCTGACCAAAGATCAACCACGTGATTGCGCCCAAAAAGAGGTAAACCAAAACGACTTGCGCGCGAGACGGTGTCTGCCCGTGACCCCCTAAAGAAAAACCACGCCGCTGGCGAACGGCTCTGGATTTGCTCGACTGACCGACAGTTCTACGATGACGGGTAGCCATTTCTCAGGTTGAGATCGCGCAGCGGGCTTCCAGCGTGACAGGGCGCGATGTTATTCTGAAACCCAGTTATCAGGGGTTTCGTCGGTAAATCAAGATAAACTCTCCCAACTCCGGCACCTGTTGCGGGATATCGTCAAAATAATATTCAACTCGATCCGGGGCTATCATGTTGACGAAACCGACTGGAACATAATTGTCGGCGATGTACCGCTGAGCCCATTCAAAGATTCGGTTTTCAGATCGAGGCGAATGCAACCAGGAGGTATCGACGGTAACGGAAATCAGATATTTCGGTTTTGCCGATTCGATCTCATGAATCATCGCGCTTTGCATCTGGCGCGCATATGTCTGTGGCTCCATTAGCGGATAAGTGTAAATGTAGCCGGTCGCGGAATGACGGTGGGAGTAAAAGTAAATCTGAGGCTCCGATCCTAACACCGCGATTGTGTCGGAAGAGTCTGTATGGTCTCGGACGTATTCCGCAACTTTAATTGTCTCGGGGAAAAGATTTCCAGCGTAGATGGTGTGTGAGATTTCTACTGGAGAAAAGCGAAAAAAAAGATCGCGCTGACGATAGACAAGAAAAGCTATGCACGATGCAAGTAAAAGGATGGGTAAAAAGCGCACCGCAGTGATGTGGCGGCGCAATACGCTTGAAATGTTGTTGACTGCTACGCCGGCGAATAAGGCGACGGCGGGCAGAAGTAGAATAAAGTAATGTGATCGGAAATAGAAGCCTGGGCAGACTGCCAATATTGAGGAAATGAGCAATCCAAGGAGGAAACCGGTGCTCTTTCCGGTTGATCTGTTCAAGAAGCAGGTGAATAAACCGACTCCAGCCAATATCCAGAGCGGCCAATTTGGTCCAATCGCGTCCCTGACGCTATGAATAAGGATCTGGCGCAAATCTGACATCGAAACAAGGGTTCCGTACTCGTGCGCATAGTGGATTGTCCAAAACCAAAACTTGGCAAACACGCCGGCGGAGCAGAGAGCAAGAAAGGTGAGTAGGAGGGGGGTTGTCGCACCTCCGGCGAATACAAGGTTTCGCAGAATGGCTTTTCGTAAGACTAATCCAGTACGAATATCACCTAGAAAAACATAACTCGCTCCAAAGAGGATGAAAAATAATGCGGGTTGCTTCATAAGAAGGCCGAGGCCCATAAGCAAACCGCTGAGGAAGAGCCGGCCCACGCCTAATCGATTACGCTGGTTCAGCAACAGGATTGCACCGCCGAGCACGGGCAGTACGACAAAATGAGTTGCATGCCCAGCCAGCCCGAGCACCGATGGGCTGAGAGAAAGAAGCGCATAACTAGCCGCGGCGGCAATGCCAACGGTAGAATTCAGCAGTCGCTTCCCAATGAAGAAGATTAGCACGCTCGTTGCGCTGTTCACGAACAACAGCCCCAGATGGATTGCGGCGACGGTTTGTCCGAAGAGAAACATCGTAATCGCGTAGGCGACGTAGGTTCCCGGAAACTTCATGCTATAAGCCAGCTTGTAAGGCGGAATACCCTGTAAGAGAAGTTGACCGGCGTAAGCGTATTCTCCTTCGTCGCGTTCGAGCGGAATTCCAAGAAGTCGAATTCTTACTGCAGTAGTCAGACTGAAAGCACCCACTGCAAGCACCCACCAGGCGATGCCAAGAATCTTGTCCTGATCGTTCTTCACACGCGGATGATTTGCGATAAAACTCCCACTCCACTGCAGGTTCTTTTATCTCGGGATCTCATGAATTAAGCATCAATTACTAGAGTAACTTTACTACTTTCTAGAGGTCTAAATTGTCCGTAAGCACCCGCAACAGGAAAGCGTTGAGACTGGTAAGCAGCGAGGATGCATACTTGAAGATCGGGAACTGGATAGCATTTTAGGCAGACCCATTACCAAGTATCCAATAACAAAATGCAGAATGCGCTCTTTAGATATCTAGCCCGTCCCAAGCGAGACTATCTCCTCTTGGCGCTGCTTTTGGCTGTCACCACGATTTTGGCTTACCAGCCGGTGTGGCACGGCGGTTTCATTTGGGACGACGATGCTTACATAACTAACAACGAGTTGCTGACCGCTCCGGACGGTTTGCGCCGGATTTGGTTCTCGTTGGATTCTCCCTCTCAGTACTTCCCACTCGTTTACACCATGTTTCGCTTTGAGCATTCCTGGTGGGGACTTAGCCCGACCGGTTACCATTTCGTCAATATTTTGCTTCATCTCGCGAATGCGCTGATTCTGTGGAGTTTACTGGCCCGTTTGCGCGTGCCCGGCGCCTGGCTGGCTGGCGCAATTTTCGCACTTCATCCGGTACAAGTCGAATCGGTCGCATGGATCACGGAACGGAAAAATGTGTTAATGGGACTTTTCTTTCTGCTCACGATTCGTGCCTGGGTTGAATTTGTCGATAAACAAACGAAGCATCGCTGGTTTTTTTACGTTCTGGCACTGCTGCTTTATGCCTTGGCCCTTTTCAGTAAAACGACCGCCTGTACGCTTCCAGCCGCGCTGCTCTTAATCTTGTGGTTGCAGGGACGGCGAATCAACCAACGCCAGCTGGTGCAACTTGTTCCCTTTGTAGTTCTCGCGCTTGGCATGGGTTTATTGACAGTTTGGTGGGAGCGTTACCATCAAGGCACGCGCGGGCCCCTTTTCGCCATAAGTCCACCCGAGCGTCTTCTGATTGCCAGCCGAGCTATCTGGTTCTATCTGGGCAAACTATTTTGGCCATCGAACCTTACTTTCATTTATCCGCGATGGATAGTCTCACCGACGCACCTTTTGGAGTATGCATGGTTGGCCGCTCTAGGCGGATTATGCGCTGTGATATCCTTCGCAAGAAGGTATGTGGGACGCAGCCTCGAAGTCGCAGCGTTATTTTTTGTGGCGACACTCAGCCCGGTACTCGGGTTCATCATGCTCTATACCTTTCGCTACACCTTTGTGGCAGACCATTACCAATACCTGGCCAGCATCGGTCCAATCGCGCTGGCATCCGCCGGTATCACAACTCTGGCCGCTTCGTTCAAAGAGAGCCGTCATTCCATCTTCGGCGCAGCGGTTTGTATTGTTGCGGCGCTTGCCGTGTTCACCTGGCGCCAAAGCACGATCTACGCTGACATCGAAGCGCTGTGGCGGACCACGATTGCCAGAAACCCTGGTTGCTGGATGGCTCATAATAATTTGGGCATCGTTCTTTCAGAGAAAGGCGAGATTGACGAAGCGATTGCTCATTACCGGAAAACGCTGGAAATGAGCCCCGATTTTGCAGACGCCGATTATAATCTTGGCAACGCTCTTCTTCAAAAAGGGGAAATTGACGCCGCAATCGTCCATTGCCAGAGAGCAGTAACGATTCAACCCAATGACCCAGACGCCCAAGTTGCTCTCGGCAACGCTCTTTTCCAAAAGGGATTAATCGACGAATCGATTGTTCATTACCAAAAAGCGTTGGCGATACGGCCTTATTACGTTACCGCTCACTATAATCTTAGCAGCGCCTTTCTGAAGAAAGGTGAAATCGACAAAGCAATCCTTCATTGCCAAGCTGTTCTATCCATACAGCCTAAGCACGCAGACGCTCACACTATCCTTGCCAGTGCCTTTCTTCAAAATGGTGAAATTGGGAACGCGATTGAGCAGTACAAAAAGACACTGGAGATCGCGCCGCGATCTGTTCCCGCCCTGAACAACCTGGCTTGGATATTAGCAACCTATTCGGATCCTGCATTTCGAGATGGGACAAAGGCGCTCGAGCTTGCCCAGGAAGCAAATGAGTTTTCGAGCCGCAACAACCCGGTCATTCTTCGAACGCTGGCGGCGGCCCATGCGAATGTAGGGCAATTCAGCACGGCGGTTGAAGTGGGGCAACTCGCTTTATCCCTCACCGACCGGCAAAGCCCGCTTGCGAGCGCATTGCAACGGGAGCTTGCCGGTTACGAAGCGAGTGAGCCGTATCGGGAAAGCGTTAAGCGTTAACGCGTTGCGAGGGCGCCAAAAGGGGAAGCGCGGAGATGTGCGGGAGTACGGTGGCATAGACAGTGCTCATATGAACCATAAGTACCATGGTCTTGGTAAGTATTGTTCCGTTCCGCCCAAGGCGCATTCTTTTTCTGGCTGCCGCCTTTTCCGCGCTTTCCATTGCTACTTGCTTTGCTGATTCACTTCTCGTCACCGCCAAAAAGACCCCTTACGATCATCAGATGGCGCGAATTCAGCCAGTCTTGAACACGCCAACTTCTCTTCATCATTCCGTTCTGCCCCTGTCCCTTGTTAATCAGTGGATAGGCGAGCTGCGTGCAATTCCCTACAGCTATTCAATGGAGTGGAAGACGCCGAATGAGATTGCCCACGCGCCAACTGCGGATTGCAAGGGAAAAGCAGTCGCACTTTATCAAAGAATGCGAGAAAATGGTGCGCATAATCTGCGTCTGGTAATCGGCAAACGCACTCCAGTGAGCCGCCGCACCCACACCTGGGTTGAATGGACGAGCGCGTCGGTGACCTTTGTCCTCGATCCAACGATCAATTGGGTTGCCCAGGCGGTCAATGAGATACCGGAAAACTCATACGTGCCATATTACGCCTACGCCGGCAGCCGAAAGTATCGGGCGGCTGCAGCAACGCCATTGTACGCGCGTCTGTAATTCAAACGTTTCTACTTCCGTCAGATTGCGGTAGTGGTCTGGTATTATTAAGGCCAGATATCAACCGGCCGGCAATTTTCGCTTGTCAGATCGGGAGAGGATTGGATAACGTGCTATTGAATGGGGGGTATGGCGGCGAAGCGGTACTATTTTTTACGCGCTTCAACCTTTTTTCTTGGCTTGGGAATTGCCATCTCAATCAGCGGCGCTGACCTGGTGTTGCAAAAAATTCCGCCCCTGACAGTGGCGCAAGCTCCTAACTACCCGCAAAATCTGGCCCGGTTCGATCTTGGCGCCCAAATCGAGAGCGACGTGCCAGACGATGCCTCCTCTTCGGTTCCATTCCTTTCCGGTGATCCGGCATCGGTTTACGGACTTAGAACCGGCACAACTAGACTTCTGATCTCGCTCGCTCAAATCGAGAATATTGACAGCATTGCATTCCTTAACAGCGAGGCGAAGGGGACGGTTACTATCGCCATGTCTAGCGCAAAACTCTCACCTGAAAGCCCGCACTGGCACGACGCCGGACAAGAGGAACTTTCCAGTGGATTAATCTCCGCCAGGATCGGCCCCGCTGAGGCAAAGTATGTGCGACTGACCTTTAATGTACGCAGCCCCGGCCGCATCGGTAACCTCGGAATTTATTCCGCAGCGCCGGTTTCTGATTTCACTATGCCGCGCGCGCGAAAGATTGCGTCCGCCAGTTCCGCTGACGCCAGGGCGAAGGCTAATTACAATCTTGCTGATTTGCACGCAAAAGCGCGCACAATTTTTGTTAGTTCAGGCGATGATTTAAAACTCGCTTACAACATGATCGATGGTCAGCCTGGCACGGCGTACGGGTTTGCCGCCAGCGATGCAGCTCCGGCCGCGATAATTGATCTGGGCCATTCCGTGTCTGTTAACCGTATTTCAACTTTCTCGACTCCCAGCTCGGCCACGGTGACATTTTATCTGCTTGGTGCCTTGCCGGGCAATAACACCGGAAATCCCGGGTCGAGCTTGCGGATCGATCCACCGACGCTCGCCGCATTTAGGACGGTCGGCACCGGCAATGATGATGGAAGTGGTCGAGTCGCGGTCGATTTCGAGGAAACCACGGGTCGCTATGTCATGCTGGTATGGACACCGTCCACGCGGAATGCAAATTTCTCTGTCGCTGAAGTTGCTGTCTTCGGCCCAGCCAGCAACGCGAGGCTGCTGGCGGCAAATACTATTGGAAACAACCCTTCCGATACTTCGGACGGCGAGACTGTCCGCGATTCGAAGGATGCAAAAGATTTCAGCAAGGAGATTCCGGGGGAAGGACCCGCGGAAGAGCAAGGTCCGGCGCTTGAATTGCCTCGACCTCCACCATTTGTCTTTATCCCAAGAGTTGTGCCAACAAGCCCGTAACGGACTTTGGACCAGGACTCTCTTGCGCGAGCCCAGCTGCGGCGTCGCGCCGCTCCGCGTTCATCGGACTAACGGACATTTCTTGCGCCTGGTTCTCGCGACCTAATTAAAGTGCATCGCGAATGGTCGCGAACACATCCGTATTATCAATTGTGCCGCGAAGTTTTTCCATTCCCAGGCCAGTGGAGTTGGCAATCGGATCTTCGACCGAATTGAGTGCAGATGGAGCTTGAACGGCCGCTGGTTCAAGCGCGGAAAGATCGCGAGTGCCAGGCGACTCCACGTTTCCGCCGCTCTTCCCACCATTAGGTCCGGTTGCCCACGTAACCCAAGGCTGACCGGCTGAGTTTAGACCGAGGATGGCGACGCCGCTGTCGTAGCGAAACGGATACCCGTTAACGCTCATTCCGCCAATTGCCGCATCACCGCACACGATGATTGCGGCATTTCTGCCCGCATACTGCCGTCCAACCTTGACAGCGCGATCGAGCTCCGCCGTTTCACGCAGCGTCCGTTCGCCCGAATTTTGCCACGCCGCCGAAGCCATCAAATGGGCGTCCACAATCAAAATATAACCGTGACGGTTAACCTGAAGAAGTTCGATGGCCCGTCGCACCATATCTGCCAGGGACGGTTGCTCAGTCCGCGCCGCGACTTCGTCGGTAAACGGCAGATCATTGGCCGCAAAGAGCCCGAGAAGGCGTGGCTGTTGCCATTCCGTGATTTGTTCCAGCTCAGGCAAATTGTGGACGACGCGAATCCGGGTCTGGTCCAGCTTTTCTTTCTTAAACTCCGTTGCTCCACCACCCAGCGCAATGTCGACTGCATCCCGCTCGATCAGCGCGTTGGCAAATTCTTGCGGCTGTTTCGCGTTGTTGGCGTGGGCATAGAAGGCTGCCACGGTTGGGTTGGTGAGCGCCCCGTCAGTCACAATTCCAGTAGCCCGACCTTCCTCATGCGCGAGCTCAAGAATCGTTCTCAGCGCATCGCCCGATTCCGCAAGGGAAATCGTTCCGTTTTTTACTTTTGTTCCCGTTGCCAGGGCGGATGCGGCTGCACCTGAGTCTGGCACCGCGAAATCGACCGAGTGATTGCGCAGTCGCGCCGAAAATTCCAAACCGTCCATCGCCAGCGGACTGTCTGCACCCCCGATATAGACCCGCGTCGCCGCTGTTCGTTGCGCGGTCAATCCTTCCCCAATGAACAGAATGATCCCGAAAGGTTTTTGCACGACCCAATTTTTAAAATAGAGAACGCCAAGGGCGGCAAAGGCGAGAAGGCAGATCAGAGCGAGTATCTGGTTCCTCCACTTCATGGCGCGATGTGAATAAGCCGATAGCGCGTTATCAATCCCGCCGCCACGGGAAATCGCTTGTCTGACCTTGCACCGTCGGCAGATTGCGCGCGGTGAGCGGGCCAGTGATGCTAATCATTCGTGATGGTTGGGGAATCAATCCCGGCGGCCGCGATCGGGCGAAGGAAAATGGCGATGCTACCTTGCTGGCGCGCACGCCCTTTCACGATCAGCTCTACGCTAAATATCCGATGGGGAAATTAAGCGCGAGCGGAGAAGATGTCGGATTGCCGGAAGGGCAGATGGGAAACTCCGAAGTTGGACACCTGAATCTTGGCGCGGGCCGGATTGTTTACCAGGATTTGACGCGGATTAACAAAGCGCTCGCTGCCGGCGAACTGACACACAATGCCGTGCTCCAGGAGAGCTTCCAAAAAGCGCGCAATCATCGTTTGCATTTGCTCGGTCTGGTTTCTGACGGAGGCGTGCACAGTCATTATCTCCATCTCCTCGCAGTGGCGCAGGCAGCGCAGGAGTCAGGAGTGAAAGAAATTTTTGTTCACGCCTTTACCGATGGGAGAGATGCGTCGCCTACCGGAGGCGCGGAGATTTTGCGCGAGTGTGAAAAAGCTTTGTCTAAAAGCGGCGCGCAAATTGTAACCGTCCTCGGTCGTTATTTTGCCATGGACCGCGATCGCCGCTGGGACCGCACCAAAAAGGCGTGGGACGCAATCGTCCATGGCCAAGGCGAGCAGATGAAGACATCGCCGGCCGAGGCGGTGGCGGAAAAGTACAAGGAAGGCAAAACAGACGAATTCATGCCCCCGCTGATTTTCTCGCATGCCAGTGAACAACGCGTGCGCGATGACGATGTCGTCCTGTTTTTCAATTTCCGTGCTGATCGCGCTCGTCAACTTTCGCAGGCCTTTCTCTTCGAAAAATTTGATGGCTTCGATCGCGGGATTTGGCCGCGTGTCCATTTTGTAACGTTGACGCAATACGACATAACCTATTCGTCTCCCTATATTTTTGCGCCGGAAAATTTGGTGCACATTCTCGGCGAAGTCGCCAGTGCTGCCGGCAAGACCCAGTTACGCATCGCGGAGACAGAAAAGTATCCGCATGTCACCTATTTTTTTAATGGAGGAGTTGAGCGCGCATTCCCGGGCGAAGAGCGCAAAATAGTGCCCTCGCCCAAAGTCGCGACCTACGACTTGCAGCCGGAAATGAGCGCGGTGCAAGTCACGGACGAAGTTTGCGCACGAATGGGGAACTACCATCTCATTATTTTGAACTTCGCCAATCCTGACATGGTCGGCCACACCGGCGTGGTTGAAGCCGGAACAAAGGCCGTTGAAACCGTGGATGCCTGCGTTGCCCGGATTGTGCCGAAGCTGCTTGCCCTCGACGGGAAATGTCTGATTACGGCAGATCACGGCAATTGTGAATTGATGCGAAATCCCGACGGCTCGCCCAACACCGCGCACACCACCAACCTTGTCCACGTCATTTACGTTGCGAAAGACGCGGAGAATTTTACCTGCAACGATGGGATCCTGGCGGATGTCGCGCCGACTTTGCTGTTCCTGCTTGGCCTGCCCCAGCCAAAAGAAATGACGGGGCACAATTTACTCGTCGCCAAGTCGAAAGAATAACCCTTTACGAGTGAATATTTCAGTGTTGCACCCTGCAACAACCCAAATGTTCACTGAGTACCTGGAAGGCGGGCTCTGCGAGGCTGGCTCGCTAGAGTTCCGTCCACCATTGCACGGCGTCGTCCCAAGCGAAGCGAGGGGTCTCACTTAAGGTGAAGACGTTACTGAAGCGACGTTTGTGTGGTCACCTGCCTTAATGTGAGGTCCCTCATCGTCTGCGCGATTCGGGATGATTGACCTCGTAACCGCTCGTTCGTTGCTACAAACAAGATTGATTTCGGGCTGCGCAAACGTCCTCAAACGTTATTTCCAACTGTTTGTTTAGAATCCGGGTGGCGGCGGCGGCGATCCGCTCCAGTAACTTAAGGCGGTTGGCTGACGTGACCTCGTACCAGAGTGGCTTGCGCGCCAGAACCAGCCCGCCCTCAGACTCGATTAGCGCGCCCCAACCAAACGGAATCTCTTGTTCGCGGAACAACCCGTTGGGAATGACTAGGAAAAAAAGATTGGCGCAGCGATAGCGAACCAGGCGCTCGAATTTGGTGCAATCGAAAAGCCGATTTTGCAACGTGCTCAACTCCCGCAGGACCCGCGCATAGCCGCGATGATCAATGGCGGCAAAGTTATGTGAGTCGAAGTCAGAGAAAAGCGAGTCGGGAATGCGCAGCGCCGGGTAATGAATGCGCAAATTTTTCTCCAGGACCTGGCGGCGTTGGAAAACCTTTTCCAACCGCTTTGCCATCACGGCGCTGCATCCGTTATCCCGGCGTAAGTCGGGGAAAGCCTGTTTACATTCAAAGATTGCGGTCGTCCCAATCTCTTTCCCGTTAGGCCGGTAGGCCGCCAGGTCTGCGCGAAATCGGCAACGCGGCAATTGCACTTCAAAGGCGCAAACCGAGTAACCGCGCACTTGCGCCCAGAGCAGAGCTAAACGTTTTAGACCAGTATGCGCTGCGGTTTCACCGCCTCGCGGCGTCAGCTCTTCAGCCATTCCATCAAGTCCAACGCCCAATAGCTGACGATGAAGTCTGCGCCGGCGCGCTTGAGTGAGGTCATGATTTCGAGCACGGCTGCGCGTTCATCAATCAGGCCCTTTTCCGCAGCCGCTTTCACCATCGCAAATTCTCCGCTGACATGATAAACCGCGGTTGGCCGGCCAAAGCGCTCCCGAACCCGCCACAAAATATCGAGATACGGCAAGGCTGGTTTGATCAACACAATGTCGGCACCCTCGCCAAGATCCAGTTCCACCTCACGCAGTGCTTCGTCGGCATTGGCCGGATCCATTTGATAGGAGCGCCGATCACCAAACTGCGGAGGACTTTCCGCCGCATCGCGGAACGGTCCGTAAAAAACGGATGCGAACTTCGCCGCATAACTCATGATCCCGGTCTGATCGAAACCGGCCTGATCGAGCGCTGCCCTGACTGCGCCGATCCGGCCATCCATCATGTCGCTGGGCGCCACCATATCGGCGCCGGCCGCGGCGTGTGAGACCGCGGTCTTCGCGATCAACTCCACGCTTTCATCATTCAAGACGTGAAAATGCT
>Ga0137403_10005591_pt1 | contig 14541 bp, 9 predicted proteins | sample CZOMad2_1_16fung_FD_122057 | JGI IMG/M metagenome (GOLD analysis project Ga0137403, IMG submission 122057) | Vadose zone soil fungal communities from Angelo Coast Range Reserve, California, USA - CZOMad2_1_16fungal (Hybrid Assembly) | ecosystem: Environmental > Terrestrial > Soil > Vadose zone... | reverse complement strand
CGGAACCGTGACCCGGAACACGGTCGTGGGCTACCAGAAGAACGGCATCGACGTCCGAAACGCGGCTACGACGGCGACCATTAGCAACAACACGATCACGGGCGCTGGGCCGACGCCGCTGATCGCGCAGAACGGTGTGGTCGTCGTGAGTGCCGAGGCGACGATCCAGGGCAACACGGTGACCGGCAACGAGTGCAACCACTCCTCGTGCGGTCCCGACCCGATCAACGACACCCAGTCCACGGGCGTCCTGCTCCTGTTTGCCCAGCCCGGGACCACGGTGTCGGGCAACAGCCTTTCGGCCAACGACATCGGTGTCTATAACAACGCTGTAGGTGCCACGACCATCACGGGTAACCAGGTCAGGAACGACCGATATGGGGGCATCTTCCTGGATCAGGGCGACGCCACAGTCAGTGCCAACGTGGTCACAGGGAGCAACGTGGGTGTCCTCGCCGTCTCCTTTGACGGTAATTCCGACAGTTCAGTCGGGACGCTGACCTGCAACAGAATCGAGAGCAACGGCGTAGGAATCCAGCTCCTAGACCAGCAGCCCGCGGATGGCTTCGTGCCGACGATCACCGCCCACAATAGCAGCATCCTTGGCAACACCGTCGGTATGGATAACGAGACGCCGGCGCTCGAGAGCGCGACCGGGAACTGGTGGGGCTGCGCCACGGGTCCGGGGAATCCGGGGTGCGATACGGTAACAGGGAACGTTGATGCCTCGGGTCCGCTCAGCGTGCCGGCGGCATGCGCGGCGGCGACCCGGTACGTGGACCCAGCGGGCAGCGACGGGGCAAACGATTGTACCATCCCGGCGCAACCTTGTGCGACGATCGGGCACGCCGTCGCGGTCGCCTCTCCGGTCGATACACTCCGGGTTGGGGCAGGGACGTACAGCGAGCAGGTCACGATCAACATCTCCCTCACACTGATCGGCGCCGGTGCTGGCAACACTATGATTCAGGCGCCGTCCAACCTCCCCGCCGGCGGCAACATCGTGACCATCCAGGGGGCCGGTACGAGTGTGGAGATGACGGGCTTTACGGTGAACGGTCCTGGGGCCTCAGGCTGCGGGAGTATCAACGCCGGTATCCAGGTTCGCGACCATGCGACCGCAGACATTCACGACAACACGGTCTCCAACATCCGTGACGAACCCCTCAGCGGGTGCCAGAACGGCCGGGCCATTCGGATTGGGGAGAGTGCCACGCCCGCGAGCGCGACGGTTACGGGGAACACGATCGTCGGCTATCAGAAGAATGGAATCGATATCCGGCATGGTGCCACGACCGCGACCATCACGAACAATACCATCACAGGTATCGGGGCGACGCCACTGATTGCGCAGAACGGCGTGGTCGTCGTGAATGCGGGGGCGACGATCCAGGGCAACATGGTGACCGGCAATGAGTGCGACCATGTGTCTTGCGGCCCGGATCCGATCAACGATACCCAGTCAACAGGCGTACTGCTCCTCTTTGCCCAGCCCGGGACCACGGTGTCGGGCAATGTGCTCTCAATGAATGACATCGGCGTGTACAACAATGCCGTCGGCGCGACCAGCATCAGCGGGAATCAGGTCACCAGTAGCCGCTACGTCGGCATCTGTCTCGATCAGGGGAACGCCGCCGTTAGCACGAACGCGGTCAGTGGCGGCAACATCGGAGTGCTCACGGTGTCCTTCGACGGGAACACCGACAATTCGGGTGGCACCCTGAACTGCAACGATATCGAAGATGCCGGTATTGGAATTCAACTCCTCGACCAGCAGCCCGCGGACAGTGTTGTGCCAGTCATCACGGCCCACAGAAACACTATCCACTCCAACGCTGTGGGCATCGATAGTGAGACGCCCGCGGTTCAAAACGCAGCGCTGAACTGGTGGGGTTGCAGTACCGGGCCCGGGCACCCCGGTTGTGACACCGTGACCGGCAACGTGAACGTCTCGAGCCCCCTCGCTGGGGCGACGACGTGTCCCGCGTGCGAGAGCCCAGCGGATTGTAGTCTCAGTGGCCTGGACCCGCAGTGTAACGATCCGGTGTGTAGCGCGGGGACCTGCGGCATTCAATCCCGGCCCGAGGGAACCGCGTGCAATGACGGCACCGGTTGTACGGGGCCGGATGTGTGCCAGGCCGGCGTCTGTACTGGACCGTGCCTCGTTGGCGAGTCGTGTACCGCCTCCTCCGGTGGTGGCGGCACGTGCCAGCTCAGCGGAGGTGCGTGTGGTTGTGCTAGCGCGACGACGACCACGACGACCACCACGGCAGCCACGACGACGACCACAACCACCAGCACGACGAGCACCACGGTGACGTCGACGACCGCGACGACGCTTCTTCCTGATCCTAGCACGGTGGCGCCCCTACTGGATCAGTCAGTCGCAACGGACATCGGCACCGCGACCGCATTCCTGTACACGGGGACGACCCCGATCCAGACGGGCGTCGCGCCGGGCACGATCGTCCGGCACCGCGCAGCGCTGCTGCGCGGGCGCGTGCTCGCGTCGGACAGCTCCCCGCTCGGCGGCGTGCGCATCGCCATCCTGAATCATGCCGAGTTCGGGCAGACGCTCTCGCGCGCCGACGGAATGTTTGACATCGTCGTGAACGGCGGCGGGCCGCTCACGGTGACGTACACCCGGAACGGCTATCTCGTGGCGCAGCGTCAAGCGGCCGTCGGGTGGCAGGCGACGATGGTGCTCCCCGACGTGGTGCTGATCACGTCGGACGTGGCGACGGCGATTGACCTCACATCCTCGGCGCCCATGCAGGTCGCACGCGGATCACAGGTCACGGACACGGACGGGACGCGGCGGGCGACGCTCCTCTTCCCGCAGGGTATGCAAGCCAGCCTCGTCTTCCCAGACGAGACGCTCCAGCCGGTGACCCACCTCACCGTGCGCGCGACCGAGTATACGGTCGGCCCGAACGGTCCGCTTGCCATGCCGGCCGAGCTGCCGGAGCGCACAGCGTACACGTACGCGGTCGAGCTGGGCGCCGATGAGGCCGACGCCGCCGGCGCGACGTCAATCCAGTACAACCAGCCGGTCGTCTTCTACCTCGAGAATTTCCTCCGCTTCCCGGTCGGGGGCAACGTTCCCACGGGCTACTACGACCGCACACGCGGCACGTGGGTGCCGTCGACGAACGGTCGCGTGCTCGCGATCACGAGCATCGCGGGGGGTCGCGCTGCTCTCGACATCACGGGCGACGGGATCGCGGACGACGCGACGGCGCTCGCGACGCTCGGCATCACCGATGCCGAGCGCGACCAGCTCGGCGCGCTTTATCCGGTGGGCCAGCAGCTCTGGCGCGTGCCGATCCCGCACTTCTCGCCGTGGGACTGCAATTGGGGCTGGGGGCCACCTGCGGGTGCGACGGCACCTCCGAGCACGCCTCCGACGGGCGGGGAGGACGGCCCGGACGATCCCCACATCTGCCCAGGGTCGGTGGTCGCCTGCGAGAGCCAAGTCCTCGGCGAATCCGTGCCCATCACGGGCACACCCTTCCGCCTCCACTACCAGAGTGACCGAGCGCCGGCGCGGCTGCAGGCCCGCGCGATGCGCATCGCGCTTGCGGGCTCTTCGATTCCCCCTGGACTCCTAGGCGTCGAACTCGCGATCGAAATCATGGGGCAGCAGTTCTCGTGGCATTTCGATCATGTCGAGCCGAACCAATCATGGCCGTTTGCGTGGGATGGACGCGACGTCTATGGGAGATCCGTGCAAGGCGCTCAGGTCGCAACCGTCAGGGTCGGCTACACGTACGATAGCGTCTACGACAATGTGGCCCGATTCGGCGCCTTCCAGGGGATTCCCATCACCTCGAGTCGGACGCGTCAGCAGGTGACGCTCTGGGCTGTCCATACGCCGGCGCTCTGGGCGTGGGATCCGCGCGGGCAACAGCTCGGCGGGTGGACGTTGAGTGCAAATCATGCGTACGATTCCGTGCAGCACACACTCCAGCTCGGAACGGGTGACCGCCGCAGCGCCGCCGCGATCGGGACAATCATCACCCGGCTCGCTGGGACGGGCTCCCCGGGGCATGAGGGCGACAACGGGCCCGCGCTCGATGCACTTCTCAACTGGCCCGGTGATGTCGCGACCGCGTCCAACGGGGATGTGTACATTGCTGATGATGGTGATATCGAGAACCAGCGTGTTCGGCGGGTGCGGGCCAGCGATGGGGTCATCGAGACGGTCGCAGGCGGCGGGAGCGCGCCGTGTCCCAGTCCCTCCTCGCCGTGCGGAGATGGTGGGTTAGCGACCGACGCGCAGCTGGTGGCGTTCACCGCAATTGCCGTTGGCCCCGATGGAACCCTTTACATCGGCGAGAACCTCCGTGTCCGCGCCGTAGGCCCCGATGGCATCATCCGAACTGTTGCCGGGACGGGACTCGCGTGTCCGTCGGCCACGCCGGCATGCGGCGACGGTGGGCCGGCCACGGCGGCAACGTTCCGGGGCATCAAAAACGGTATCGCCATCGACCTGGACGGCAGCATCTATATTACAGACGCCGCATCGAGTCGGATCCGAAGGGTCGCGCCCGACGGTATCATTGCGACGGTCGCTGGCACGGGGCAGTTCGGGCTCTCCGGCGATGGCGGTCTTGCAACGAGTGCGCGCCTCAACAATCCTCGCGGAATCACCGTAGGGCCGGCAGGTGACCTCTACATCGCCGACACGAGCAACAACCGGATTCGTCGCGTCGGCCTTGATGGCCTCATTCGGACCGTCGTTGGGTCTAGTTCTTTCGCCCGCACGCCCGACCCCGACGGGATCCCGGCCACACAGGCGCATTTGTTTTTCCCATGGGACGTCGCCGTCGCATCCGACGGCACGCTCTATTTCAGTGAAGCCGGGTGGCGGCGCATTCGGGTCGCCGGGAAGGACGGCCTTGTTCGCACGCTCGCCGGGAACGCCACTGAAGGGTTTTCCGGGGATGGCGGCCTGGCAGCGGCAGCGGAGCTGGGCGGCACGGTTGAGGGCATCAGCCTCGCGCCTGACGGGTCGCTCGTGATCGCGGATCGATCGAATTCTGCGATTCGGCGCGTCGCGCCAGTTTTTCCCGACGCCCTATCCGGCGACTTCTTCATCCCGTCCGCCGACGGGTCCGAAGTATATGTATTCGATAGCGCTGGACGCCATCTGCAGACACGCGAGGCGCGCACCGGCGCCCTCCGGCTGAGCTTCGGCTACGACCCAGACGAACGGCTGGTCACGGTGACCGATGCGGACGGGAATGTGACCAGGATCGAGCGGGACGCGGACGGTAATCCTGTCGCGATCGTGGCCCCAGGCGACGCACGCACGACCCTTGGCCTGGACGCGAATGGGTGGCTCCGCTTCGTTGAGGACCCTGCTCACGAGCGGGTGGAATTTACCTATACGCCTGATGGGCTCCTGAGTGCCATGACGAATGCCCGCCAGCAGAGCTACGCTTTCACCTATGACGACGCGGGTCGGCTCCAGCGCGACGACGATCCAGCGGGCGGCTTCCAGTCGCTGGCCCGGACCGACGATGCTACCAGCTACACGGTCACCCGGAATACGGCTGAGGGGCGGATGACGAGTTACCGACTCGAGCAGCTCGCGGCCGGCGGGACCCGCCGCGTCGCTACGTTTGCGGACGGGCTCGCGCGGGTCACGGTGAAGAGTACGAGCGGAACCGAAACGACAACGCTGGCGGACGGTCGTGTCGTTACCCGCACGGAGGGCCCCGACCCACGCTTCGGCATGCAAGCGCCCGCGACCGCGATGCTGAAGACTGAGACTCCGCAGGGGTTGGTGTCGGTCACGACCGAAACCCGTGACCCCGTGACGATCGATCCCGCGAGTCTGCGAGTCACGAGTGCAGGAAGCCAAGTGACCGTGAACGGCCTGCAGTACACGCGCATGTACCTCGACGATGGCACATCGCGCACGCTCACAGATGGGACCCCCACCGGTCGTACGCGCACGACGACGCTCGATAGCCGCGGGCGTGTGGCGTCGGTCACCGTAAGCGGCCTCGCGCCGATGAGCGTCACGCGCGACGCGACCGGGCTCGTCCGGGCGATCACGGTCGGCACTGGGCAGACGGCGCGGACGGCGACACTCGACTACGACACGCGTCGCCGGCTCGGGAGCATTGTGGATGCGCTGCAGCACCAGACTGTGTTCGGCTTTGACGGAAGCGATCGTGTGACGAGCCAGACTTTCCCGGACGGCTCGGCCGTGACCTTCGGCTACGACCCGAATGGCAACGTGACGAGCGTGACGCCGCCGGGCCGCCTCGCGCACGCGCTCAACTATACCCCGGTCGATCTCGAGGAGACCTACACGCCGCCTACCGCCGCCGGATCCCCCGAAACCATCTACCACTACAACCACGACCGGCAGCTCACGCAGATTGCGCGGTTGGATGGACGGACCGTCGACTTCACCTACGAGCCCACGGGCGGGCGCCTCAACACGCGCACATCGGATGGCGAGACGGTGACCTTTGGCTACGACCCGACGCACGGGCAGCTCACGACCCTCACGTCGACGAGCGGCGAGAATCTTGCCTACACGTACGACGGATCGCTCGTGACCGGGGCCACGTGGACGGGGCCCGTCGCGGGCAGTGTCGCGGCTAGCTACGACAACTTCTTCCGCGTGCAACGGACCACGGTCGACGGCGGCCAGGCGGTAAGCTTGCAGTACGATCCTGACAGCCTTCTCACGCAGGCCGGGGCCCTTACGCTCAGCCGCGATCCCCAGCATGGACTCGTCACCGGCACAACGCTCGGCGCCGTCACCGACACCCGCACGTACAATGCCTTCGGCGAGCTCGCCACCTACACCGCGAGCCCGACCGGCGGAGGCATGCCCTACCTCCAGACGAGCTACCCGGTGCGCGACAACCTCGGCCGGATCGTCGAGAGGGATGAAGCGGTGCTCGGCGGGTCCACGCACATCACCCTTTACGACTACGATCTGCGCGGCCGGCTCAAGACGGTCACGACCGACGGGACGACGGTCACGTACACCTACGACGACAACGGGAACCGGCTCACGCGCGAGGTGAACGGCACGGTCGTCGAGGGCAACACCACGACGGACGATCAGGACCGCCTCCTCGCCCACGCGGGCGCCACGTACACTTACACGGCGAATGGCGAAGTCGCGTCGAAGACAGCCGGCACCCTGGTGACGCTCTACGACTACGATGCGCTGGGAAACCTGCGCTCCGTAACGCTCCCGAACGACACGACTATTGCATACCTGATCGATCCGGCGAATCGGCGGGTGGGCAAGACAGTGAACGGGACGCTCGTGCAGGGGTTCCTCTACGAGGGCCAGCTTCGGGTCGCGGCCGAACTTGACGGGAGCGGCAACATCGTCAGCCGGTTCGTATACGGGACGCGAGTGAACATGCCCGAATACATGGTGAAGAATGGTGCGACCTACCGCCTCCTCACCGACCACCTGGGGTCGCCCCGGCTCGTTATCAATGGGAGCGACGGTAGCGTCGTGCAGCGGATGGAGTACGATGAGTTTGGGCGCGTCACGCTGGACACGAATCCCGGCTTCCAGCCGTTCGGCTTCGCGGGTGGGCTCTACGATCGCCACACCGGGCTCGTGCGGTTCGGGGCGCGGGACTACGACGCGGCGATCGGGCGATGGATGACGAAGGACAGCAACGGCTTCGCGGGTCGATCATCGAACTTGTACGCTTATGCCGACAGCGACCCCGTGAACCTGATGGACTCCAAGGGGAAGGCCGTAACGAGCGGCGGCCTCTGTCTCGCGGCTCTCACCGCCGCCTTCGCAGGCTCGTACGGAGGAGCCGCGGCCGGCTGTGCCTCTGCCTGTTGGGGTAGCTGTGACTTCCGCGGGTGCTTTAGTGAATGCCTTGGAAACTCCGCTGATATCCTCGGGAACAGTGCGTCATCAGAAAGCGGGCGCGCGGGCTGGTCCCTGACCGCACTCTTGTGCGTGCCGCACCTCATCGATGTCTACTTTCCTGACCCTCCGCAACCTCCCCCGGATCCGAACCCTGCGGACCAGCAGCCCGTCGATCCCGGGTACCGCGAGGCAGCCTAGAGAGTTGGTGCTCGATGGAACTGGTATGGGCTCCAGTTGCTGCGGGCGCTCTGATTCTCGCTCTTCGTGCATGGCGCCGCTACCGCGCGGTCGGGTTTCGATGGGGCGCGCAGGCCAACCTACTCGCGGAGTGCAGCCGGCTGTTCGAGAAGAAACGTTACAGCGATGCGGCGAAGCTCCTGTCCAATTACGTCGACCGTCATCCAAAGGCGAGCCACGTCGTTTATTCGCGGCTTGGGGCCGCGTACTTCTATAGCTCTCGATACAAAGAGGCACATCGAGCGCTTCAGATAGCGGTTTCGGGCAATCCCCACGATCGCTGGGCTGAGGGCCTACTCGGCTGCACGCTGCGATTTGTCGGTGATGATATGGGAGCCAAGGCGACCGTCGCGCGAGCACTCGACGAACTGAGCGAAGAGCGGCGGCTGACGCTCCTTCGCTGGTGGGCACGGGCATCGGAGGATGCGAACGATAGCGAAGCCGCAGCAGCAGCGTACGAGAAGATACTCCACGAGTGCCCAGCTGACTTCCGCTCCGCGTGCGGCCTTGCGATGAGTTCGCTTCGGCTTGGCAGAAGGGTAGTCGCGAAAGAAGTGTTCCTGAAGGCCCTCGCGGCAGCCCCAGAGATGGAGCGCGCGCGAATCCTTTCATCGTGGTCGAGTGTGGCTTGGGGCCACGGCGAATTCAGCCTCCTCGTGGAGACCTATGAATGCGTACTTGCGCAACATGCGAACGATTGGTCCACTCTTCGTCGATGCGCGCTGGTGCTCGCGGGCGCCCCGGACGCCTCGATCCGCAATGCGTCCCGGGCAGTCGAGTACGCTACGCGCGTGTGCGAGCACGAACAATGGACGGATTGGAGAAGCGTGAGTGTTCTCGCAGCGGCGCATGCCGAGAACGGCGACTTCCAGAACGCGGTCAAGTACGCGAAGCTCGCAGGCGACCTTGCCCCACCAGAGCAGGCCGAGGAGCGCAAGCGGCGCATCGATCAATACGAACGGGGCGAACCGTATCGAATCCGCTACGATCAGCCGACGGGACGACCTCCGAGCAACTTGCCCGGCGAACCTGAAGTGTAGCGGATAGGCGGGCTCTCACGTATCGCCTTCTCACCAGAAGGTCTTCATCAAGCGCCTCAAAACTCCCCGAGCCGACTGATCGGGTCGAGTACCAATAACCCCTGGCGGGGGCGCATCGGTCAGGCACGGTAGATCGGGCACTTCGACACCGGGCTGACCGACGCTTCCGGCGCCGTCAGAACCACTTGATTGTGGAGCTTCCGGGCGACTGACTCGTAGCTCGTCACGACGGGCAATGGGGAGGCGCGGGCTCGCTCTCCACACGGGAACAAGAACTGCTCCTCGCGCTCGCCACCGGCCGGCGGGTCCATCAGATCACTCACGACTTCCACGTTTTCCTTCCACACCGCTCGCGCCCATGTCCGGTTGATGGTGAAGCAGTCTGAACTGTCACTCGCAGTCGGAGGTACTCACGAAGGTGCGGGAGGCCGGCAGCACTCACCACATCAAGCGCGCGTCGATTCTTTGCCGGCGGCCGTCATGGATCGGGCGCGCGGCCTCCCGAGCGCTGTGGTGCCAAGGTCTGACGCCGCCGAAGCGCACGCTGGGCCACGTGCCGCGAGCGCCCGTGCTGACTGGCTCAGACGGCAATGCCGCGCTGCGCCGCCCTCGACCGGCCTTCTCCTTGCTGTTCGGCCGCATGCGCAGCCGAGTGGCGCTTGCGATCTTGGCCGCATTGGGCGCGGGGTGCGCCTCGATGCGCGGCGTGACGCTGGATCGGCCGAAGGCCGCTGCTGTCACCCCGATCCCGCCGCCCGCTGCGGCACCGCCGGAACTTCACACCATTACGAATCCGCGAATCGACGTGTGGGAGCGTCGCCTCCGCACTCAGCCCACGCTGCGGGAAGCGACCGAGGACAGCCTCGGGCGTGGCGCGACATACCTGCCCAGGCTCTGCGCGATCCTTGGCGAGCACGGGTTGCCGCCCGATCTCGCGCTGCTCCCGGTCGTGGAGAGCGGGTTCTGGCCCACGGCCCGAGGCCGTGCGGGCGAACGCGGGCTCTGGCAACTGCGCCGCGATACCGCCCGCCGCTTTGGACTCGTCGTGAATGCCCGGCGGGATGATCGTCTGCATCCCGAACGGGCGACCCGCGCAGCGGCCCGCTACCTCGTGTTCCTCCACGCCCGCTATGGGGACTGGCCGCTCGCGCTCGCGGCGTACAACGCCGGGGAGCGGCGTGTGGACCGTGCGCTCAGGCGCGGACGGCGCGCGGGCTTCTGGCAGTTGGCTGACCGGAGGCTCTTACCGCGTACGAGCCGCAACTACGTGCCGCACTTCCTCGCGCTCGTTCGGATAGCCGAACTCCGGCCGTCCTCGCAGAGCGCCTGCGGGGAGATCGCGATGAAGTTGCCGGTGGCGGCGCGCGTCCCGCCCGCGCCGCTGTCCCGCCCCGCCGTTCAAGCCCGACGCGTCAGCTTCGCCACTCGAAAAATCTCCACGCCCGAAGGGCAGACAGCCGAGGCAGGTGTCGCCTATCCGCTGAGCGACCGGATCGCAGTCCAGTTGAGCTACGAACGCGACGCGTTCGGCCGGGCCATGCCCCGCGATCCCGAGAACGGGGTCGTGGCAACCATGACGTTGGGCTTCTGACGCATTGGGGTCGAGGGTCCAATGGCAAAATGAGGGACACAGCGAAGCCCGTCTCATGACCGACGAACGCTGGCACCACATCATGCGGATCGTCAACGAAGCCTTCGAGAACTCTGAAACCCGGAGGGTTGCGCTACGGAAGCGCATCGTCGCGGGCGTCAAGCGCAAGTTGCACGACAGCGGAGTCCTGATGACCCGACGACGGACCAAGCGGTCGGGGTGAACCGGATGACGAGCGCTGGCGGTCGCGATGACGAAGGGCCTTCCCCTGGAGATCGCCTGCGTCACACTCGTCTGCGAGAGCACCGAGGCGGCATGCACCTGGACGTGGGATTGCTCCACCGGCACGTGCCGTCAGATTCCCGTGTGTGACAGCACCCTCGACCTACCGCCGCCTCGGCCACCCGGGATCGCCCCGGTTTCCGCTCCCTCCATCAAGCCCCTGCACCGCGAGTGGAGACCCTCATCAGCGAAGTCACGGAGGAAGACTCTACCTTCACGCTTCACGATCGTGGGCCGAGGGCCCCCGACCCGAGTTGACCCGCTCATCGTAGCGCATCATCCTCTCAGCCATCGGGGCAGCTCGAGGATGGGTGACGAAGCGGCCAAGGAGAAGCGGGCGCCGGCCACCCCGGTGGCGGTAGGCGCGCAGTTCTCGAACGTGGATGCGAGCGGCGATCCGGCTGCGTTGGTCCGCTACCTCGACGACACCGCGCAGCGGCTCCGCGAGCGCAAGCGCGCCAGTTACGCGCTCCTCGACCTGAAGCCCGGCGACGCGGTGCTCGATGTCGGGTGTGGACCGGCCAGCGATGTCCTCGAGCTCGAGCGGGTCGTCGGTCCGACGGGTCGTACGGTAGGCGTCGATGCCAGTGAGGCGATGGTCGAAGAAGCTCGCCGGCGAGCCACCGCCGCAGGCAGTCGGGCTCAGTTCGAGGTCGCGCCGGCGGAGTCGCTCCCGTTCCCCGACGCCACCTTCGATGCGGTGCGCACCGAGCGGGTGCTCATGCACGTCGCCGATCCCGCGAGAGCGGTGGACGAGATCGCCCGAGTGACCAAACCGGGCGGCCGGGTTGTCGCCATCGAGCCGGACCACCAGATGTCCGCGCTCGATGCGGAGGATGGGAAGCTCTGCGACCGGGTCTTCCGCGGCCTCAACGCGACGCTGCCCAGCCCCCGTATCGGCCGGCAGCTGCGGGGCCTCTTCGTTCGTTCCGGCCTCGTCCACGTGGACTCTCGGGTTGCACCGCTCGTGTTCACCTCGTGGGCGGACTTCCAGGCCGTCTCCGGCTTCTCGGCTGAGCTTCTTAGGAGCGCCGCGGGCTGGGGCTTCGCGACGGCAGAGCAGATCGCTGCCCTGCTGTCGGACTTCGAAAGGCGTGACGCGGAGGGCCGGTTCTTCGCCTGCCTCGTGGCAATGCGCTGCAAGGGGGTGCGACCATGACCTACAAGGGCGGATGTCATTGCGGACGGATCGGGTTCGAGGTGGAGGGGGCCATCGAGCAGGTCGTCGAGTGCAACTGCTCGATCTGCGGCAAGCGCGGCTACCTCCTCTGGTTCGTGCCGCAAGAGCAGCTGCGCCTCGCCACGCCGCAGGCCGACCTCGCGACCTACACCTTCAACACCGGAAGAGTTCGGCATCACTTCTGCCCGCACTGCGGGTGCGCTCCGTTCGGCGTCGGATCCGACAAGAAGGGCGTCGCTAGAGCGGCCATCAACGTGCGCTGCGTGGATGGCCTGGATCTCTCGGCCCTCAAGGTGGTGTCGTTCGACGGGCGCAGCCTCTGAGCCGCGCACGCCGACCTATCTCGCGAGCGCCTTCCCGCAACAGCTCCCCCACCACCTGCGGGCCCCTTCCCCCCCGTCCCCTTCATGACCTGACCGACGAGGAGCCCGAGAACGCGCTCCTTCCCCTCGCGGACCTCGGCCCCCGAGGACTCTCGAAGAAGACGCCGCCATCGAACAGCGAGGACGAGCGGCAGCTTCGGAGCGTTGCCGGCCAGAAGCTCCCCGTCCGCGCCGCCGCGAAGGCACTCGGCATCTCCGCGTCCAGCTACCTCCGCGAGCACCTGGGGGCCTCGCAGGCCGCCGAGGAGGCGACCCTGCCTGAGGCGGTCGTGTTCGAGGTTCGCTGCAAGGGCTGTGGTCGGCACCTCATGACCGTCGAGCGCCTCCGCGATCCCGAGATCGGCGTTCTGGAAGAACACCTTCGTGCATGCTGCCCCTCCGAACCGCTCGGGGACGCTCCTCCGCTGGGTGAGGTGATGCGGCACGTTCGCGTGACAACGGCTGAACGGGTGTAGGGCAGATGCTTCGCACATTGATCCTGCCCGCCGTCGAGCCACCTTACCTGGTGGTCGAGATCGTCACCGCGCTCTACCACCTGACGGTTCTACCTGCGGACTTCGGTGACGATGATCTGGAAGCCATCGCGAGGGCACAGGTCCGGGCGAATCGGCTCGACGCCTGCCTCGTCCTCGGAGAGCGCCGGGTGCTCGCGATAGACGCCGAAGGGGTTGAGCGCCGGGAGACCGAGGTTCCTTTTCGTCTGTTCGGCCACTGGATAAGCGCTGCAGTCACCCGCCGGCTGAGGACCGCTCGACCCCTGCCGCCTACGGATGAGGTGCTGCGGAGGCAGACGGCGCTGGAAGCGGCGATCAGGGAATACCCAGCACGACGCGCCGAGGTGCTGCGGCAACGAGGCATGCTACCACCGGCTGACTTCGTGGTTGGGGACCTGACGAAGGGTGGGCGGGATGCTACGCCTGCTGAGCTTGCGGCGCTCTCAGGTCGGCAATCGAACGGCGTGCCCATGGGGCTCGTCGTATGCGCGGACTGCGGGTTCTGGAAGGGAGAGTGCCTCGATCCGAACGCGGAGTTCAGGGGCAAGGTGATGCGGGTCCACTGCGGCTGTGACAACTGGAACCGCTGCGCGGCGTGTGGTGAGACGCTCTACCCCTTCCGGCTCAACGCCAACTACTACGACCAGCGTGAGGGCGCCGTGGTCCATGTGCCAGGCTTCAGCGGCCTGATCCACGAATGCGCTGGAACGAGCCGTCACGATGGATGAACGCTGGCAACGCATCCTCCGCATCATGGACGAGGCGTTCGAGGAGTACCTGACCGGCATGGCCGCGCTGCGCGGGCGCGTCGTCACGGATCTCAAGCGCAAGGTCAGCGACAGCCAGGTGCTCGACCCTCCCCCTCTGGAACAGTCGTCAGCACCGGCGCGGCGGGCTTCGAGGGCGAGGCATGGCGTGCGAGGGGCCGCCGACCTCGGGGCTGAGGTTCGATGGACCGGCTCGGCACGTTCACACGTTTGAGCCACGCTCAGTGCCTGCTGCACATCGTCCACGCAGCCGGGCACGGCCGTGAGGGGGAGCGTCCGCATCCCGCCAGCCCGTGACCGGAGCCCGTGGGACGCTGTCAAATCGTTGACTCGGAATGAGGGTACGACTGCGTAGACAACCAATCAACCATAGGCGCTCACACCCTGGGCATGAGCGGGACGGCGCGAGTGGCAGGAGGGGTACGGTCCATATCCATGGCGTCAGCTTCGACGGGTGCTCAAGTCACACAACGACCGTAGGTCCCCGTTGGACGCGGATACCCGCAAACAGACTCGGCGGGTCACTTCACGACTGTGCCCAAATTGTGCCCGAGCCGCCAGCGTCAGTCGGCGACGAGCGTCATTGGAACGGCCACGAGCTGGTTCGTCATCGACGGGCACCCCGAGGCGTACGTCGATCCAGACGATGGCGGTGTTGGCGACGTCGTTTGTGCACAGCGCAGCGTCGTCG
>Ga0137403_10005590_pt1 | contig 14543 bp, 14 predicted proteins | sample CZOMad2_1_16fung_FD_122057 | JGI IMG/M metagenome (GOLD analysis project Ga0137403, IMG submission 122057) | Vadose zone soil fungal communities from Angelo Coast Range Reserve, California, USA - CZOMad2_1_16fungal (Hybrid Assembly) | ecosystem: Environmental > Terrestrial > Soil > Vadose zone... | reverse complement strand
ATGTAGACCCTGGCACGCACCCCTATATCTCCACCGGCCTCAAGGGAAACAAGTTCGGCATTGCGCACGAGCATGCCGTGGCGGCGTATGTACAAGCAGCAAGTCTGCCGGGCATTCAGGTGGTCGGAATCGATTGCCACATCGGATCTCAGATCACCGAGACCGCGCCCTATCTCGACGCGCTGGACCGGGTTCTCGACCTGGTCGAAGCCGTCGAGGCACACGACATTCCCATTCACCATCTCGACCTGGGCGGCGGACTGGGCATTGCCTATGCCGACGAAGTGCCGCCGTCGGCCGAGTCGTTGGTCAATTCACTGTTGGCTCGCATTGACGCGCGCGGCCATGGCCATCGCAAGATCTTGTTTGAGCCCGGGCGCTCGCTGGTCGGCAACGCAGGCGTCTTGATCGGCGAGGTGCTTTTTCTGAAGCCCGGAGAACAGAAGAATTTCTGCATCGTTGATGCAGCGATGAACGACTTGATGCGTCCGGCTTTGTATCAAGCGTGGATGGGCATCGTGCCCTGTACAAAACGCGAAGAGTCGCCAAGCACCTGGGATGTGGTCGGCCCCGTGTGCGAATCCGGCGACTGGCTCGGGCAAGAACGATCGCTGGCCGTGCACGCCGGCGACCGTATTGCGGTGCTCTCGGCAGGCGCTTATGGCATGAGCATGGCCAGCAACTACAACAGCCGTGGCCGCGCCGCCGAAGTGATGGTGTCCGGCGACCAGGCCTGGTTGATCCGCGACCGCGAGAACGCCGCCCAGCTGTTCAGCGGTGAACACCTGCTGTCAAGGTAATCAGCGGGCCGGCAAACGCCCCTCTTCCACCGCATGGCAGGCGACCAGAACGCCTTGAACGGCACTCAGTGCCGGGCGCTGCGAGCGGCAGCGTGCGTTGGCCAGCGGGCAGCGTGGGTGAAATGAACAACCGCTCGGGGGATTCAGCGGGTTGACCACCTCGCCTTGCACGGGAAAGCGCGGGCGGCCACTCATGGACAGATCAGGAATCGCGTCCAACAGCATGCGGGTGTAGGGATGCAAAGGCGCAGCGAACAGATCGGTCGTGTCGGCCAACTCGACCAGGCGCCCCGCATACATGACGCCCACCCGGTCACTGACATGCCGCACCACGGCGAGGTTGTGCGAGATGAAAAGGTACGTGAGCCCCCGGCTGCGTTGCAGGTCTTTCATCAGGTTCAGCACCTGCGCCTGCACTGACACGTCGAGCGACGATGTGGGTTCATCGCAAATCAGGAAGTCAGGATGGGTCGCCAAGGCACGCGCAATCGAGATGCGTTGCCGCTGACCACCCGAGAACTGGTGCGGAAACTTGTCCATGTCCGGCGTGGCAAGGCCGACCAGTTTGAGCAGCACCTCGACAGCGCCGTTCAGTTCGTCCTTGGCCGTGATCAGCCCATGCTCCACGAGCGGCTCGGCAACGATGGTCTTCACCCGCCAACGAGGATTCAGGCTGGCGTAAGGGTCTTGGAAAATCATCTGCATGCGACGTTGCGGCATCAATGCCCTGCCGCCTGCGGTCCGGCGCAGTGTCAGGGCCTGGCCATCAAATCGAATCGTTCCGCTGGTCGGCTGATGCAAACCAATGAGCAGCCGCGCCACGGTGCTTTTACCGCTGCCGGATTCACCCACCAGTCCCAAGGTCGTACCCCGCGCGATGGAAAAACTCACTCCATCAACAGCCTGCACGGACTGGCGCGGCTTGCGCTCGACGATCCGTTCGAGCCAGGGCGCCGACACGTCGAATGTCTTGGTCAACCCGATGGCTTCCACCAGGGCAGTCATGCAGCCGTCCTCGGCACGTCAAGCAACCAACAGGCTGCATGCGTTGCCATGCCCGGCAGCAGTTCCGGCCGCTCAACCCGGCAACGATCAAACACTTTTGGGCAACGCGGATTGAATGCACAGCCGGCAGGAATGGCATTGAGGCGCGGCATGGCGCCATCGATCTGCAGCAATCGCTCTCGTGGCTGGTCTATCGCCGGAATGGAACCCATCAACCCGACGGTGTAGGGGTGTGCCGGCGAATGAATCACTGCCCGCGTTGACCCGATTTCGACGATGCGCCCTGCATACATCACCGCGACCCGGTCACAGGCCTCGGCGACCACGCCCATGTCATGCGTGATCAGCATCACCGCCGTGCCGTGTTCTCTGCACAAGCGCTTGAGCAGCGCGATCACCTGCGCCTGAATGGACACGTCCAGCGCTGTGGTCGGTTCATCGGCAATGACCAGCTTCGGTCCGGCCGCAAGCGCCAAGGCAATCACCACGCGTTGACGCATGCCGCCCGAAAGCTGATGCGGGTAATTGTCCATGCGGGCTTCGGCTGCCGCGATGCCGGTTTCTTGCAGCAATGAAATGGCGCGTTGACGCGCTTTCTCGACGCTCATCGGCAGATGAGTCCGAATCGTTTCAGCCAGTTGCTGACCGATGCGATAGACCGGGTTCAGCGAAGTCATCGGATCTTGAAAAATGGCACCGATGTGCCGTCCACGAATTCTGCGCATGGCGTCGTACGGCAAGGTGTCGATCCGCTGGCCGTCAAACCAGATCTGGCCCCCCGCCACACGGCCCGGTGGATCGAGCAAGCCGATCACCGCAGCCCCGGTGAGTGACTTGCCCGCTCCCGATTCCCCCACGATGCCGAGAACTTCACCGGGCGCAATGTCGAACGAAATATCGTCCAGCGCCAGCAGCGTGCCGTGACGTTGCGCAAATTCAACGCGCAGGTTCCTGACTTCGAGCAAGGGGGGCATCTCAGCGCAGCCTCGGGTTCAGCGCGTCTCGCAACCAATCGCCCAACAAGTTGACGCTGAGGGCAATCAGCACCAGCACGCCGCCCGGAAAAACGATGATCCACCATTCACCGGAAAACAAGAATTCGTTGCCTGTGCGAATCAGGGTGCCCAGCGACGGTGACGTGGGCGGTACACCCACCCCTAGAAAAGACAAGGTTGCCTCGAGGACGATGGCCGACGCAACCTGAATCGTGGCCAGCACCAACACCGGGCCGAGCACATTGGGAAGAATGTGCCGGCGCATGATGCGCAGCGGCGGCACACCGATGATCCGTGCCGCCTGCACGTAATCTTTGTCGCGTTCCACCATCGTCGAACTGCGCACAGTTCGCGCGTAAGACACCCAGCCGGTCAGCGATATGGCCGCGATCAGTACCGCAAAGGCCAGGGCTTCGTGTGCATTCGGAAAGAGCGCACGACCCACGCCATCGATCAACAGCGCCACCAGAATCGCCGGAAACGACAGCATCACGTCGCATACCCGCATGATGAAGGCGTCTGTCTTGCCTCCGACAAAGCCCGACAGCAAACCGAGCGTCACGCCGATGCTCAGGGAAACGAGGACCGACATCACCCCGACGATCAGCGAGATGCGTGAACCGTACATCAAGGCCGAGAGAATGTCCCGCCCCTGATCGTCGGTGCCCAGCAGGTAGTTTGCTTTTCCATCGGCCTGCCATGCCGGCGGCAAACGCGCGTCGGCCAATTCCAAGGTCGCCAGGTCCGTGGGATTGTGCGGGGCGATCACCTCGGCAAACAGCGCACCGAACACACAAACGAATGCGATCAACGCAGCCGCCACGGTGAGCGGTGAATGGCGAAAGCTGTACCAGATGTCACCGCCGCCCACTTGATTCGGGTTGCTGTTCATGGCCCGGTCAGCGCCGATCGCCGGCTTGCAGACGCAAGCGTGGATCGACCGCCAGGTAAAGCAGATCCACCCCGAGATTGATCGCGACAAAGATGAGCGCGATCAGGCAGAGGTAGGCCGCCATCACCGGAATGTCTGCAAACGCCACGGCCTGAATGAACAAGGCGCCCAAGCCCGGCCACTGGAAGACCGTCTCGGTGATGATGGAAAACGCAATCAAGGAACCGAGTTGCAGACCGACGATGGTGAGCACCGGCATGAGCGTGTTCTTCAACGCCTGCTGAAAGCAGATGGTCCGGTTGCGCAAACCGCGCGCCTTCGCAAAGCGGATGTAATCGGTGCGCAGCACTTCCAACATTTCAGCGCGAACCAGCCGCATGACGAGCGCCATTTGAAAGACCGCCAGCGTTACGCTCGGCAACACGAGATGCCTCCACCCATCAACACTCAGCAGGCCCGTGCTCCAGCCGCCCAAGTCAACAGCCTGCCCGCGCCCGAAGCTTGGCAGCCAATGAAGCATGACGGCGAATACCAGGATCAGCAAGATGCCGATCAGGAAGGTGGGCAGCGACACGCCGACCAGCGACAACGTCATCAAAACCTGGGACATCAGCCGCCCGCGTTGAAGAGCTGCATAGACACCCATTGGAATCCCGAGCACAAGCGCGAGGAAAGCGGCGACCGCAGACAGCTCCAACGTGGCAGGCAAGCGCTCTTTGATGAGCGAAGAGACCGGTCGTCCTTGCCTCAGGCTGATGCCAAAGTCGCCATGCAAGGCATTGCCGACAAAATGAGCAAACTGCACGGGAAACGTTTTGTCCAGACCGAGTTCGGTTCGCAATTGCTGCCGTTGAACAGCGGTGGCGTCTTGTCCCAGCAGGTTCGTGACCGGATCACCCACGTACTGGAACAGCGCGAACGCGATGAACGCGACCACAAGCATCACGCTCAGGGCTTGCGCAAGGCGACGAAGAATGAAGGCGAACATGAGTGCGTGAGGTCGTCTGCCAATGTAGAGGCTCAAGTCACCGCATTGTGTGAGCACCGGCTTTGAGTGATCGTAGCGTGCTCGCCAAGCTCTCAATCGGCAATAAAAAACCCCGCCAAGGCGGGGTTCTGAAAATGGCTCTCAACGCTCAGAACCGATGACGCAACCCCAACGCCACGTTGTTCGCGTCCTTGCCCGCAGACTCGGTCACGCCGCCCAAAAACCCAGCCTCCCCAGGTGCGGCCTGAGCCAAGTTCTTGTTGTCGAAGTGGGTCAGCACCAGATTGACATCGGTGCGCTTCGAGAAGGCATACGTATACGCCATACCGTACGACGAAACGTCAGCATTGCTGGGACGCTTGTCATCGAACTGCGTGTAGGCCACGTAGATCGTATTCACGCCCAGATCAAAGCGGTATCCCACGTGGTAAAGACGCCCGTCTTGTTTGAAAGCGTCAGTGAAGGCCGGAAGCAGCGGTGCCGGCACGGCGGCAGAAAGACCAGCGGGATGATCGTCCTTCACCCGTCCAAACAACACGCTCGCCGCCCCGGGTCCGGCATTGAGTGACCCACCCAGAACCGTGCTGGTCAGCGCTTTGTCGCCGAGTTCGTTCTTGCGCGTGTTGTACCCCGCGCCCAGCGAGAACAATTCGTTCTTGTACATCCCCATCACGCCCACGAAGCGGTTGGGTGTGCTGGAAGTCCCCGTCTCGCCGAATCCGTACATCAGGGATGCAGTGAAGCCTGCGGCCTGCATGCGATAGGCCAGTGCGTTTGAGGCGCGGAGGTCTATGGATGGCGGGAACGATGCCACTTGGCCCGCAGCCAAGCTGGACTGTGTTTTCAGGGTGTCGAAGCTTGCGCTGATCTCATAAGCCGGTGTGTATTGACGGCCAGCCAAGACCGCGCCGACCGGTGTGACGAGTCCGACAAACGCTTGTCGATCAAAAAATGCAGGATTGGCGCTTACGTTCACACCAAAACCTGCAGCGGCAATGCCAGCCGCAACGGCAGAAACAGCGGGCTGTGAACTCCCGGGCAACCCCATCAAGGTCGCGGTGCTCATGCGGTCCGGCATTTGAGTCCCGGAAGCAGGTCGGTTGGAAATCGACCCATTGTCGAGTTCGATCCGGCTCTCCAAGGTAAATACCGCACGGTACCCACCCCCCAGGTCTTCATCGCCGCGAAAACCCAGGCGCGAACCATCCATGATGCCGCTGACGAGTTGCTTGGCCGAACCGCCCCTGAGACCTGTCACGTAGTTGAGACCGGCATCCGCAACGCCGTACACCGTGACACTGGACTGGGCCCAACCGTTCGGCCCCGCAGCCGCCAACACCAGCGAAATCAGAATCGTTTTTTTCATTGCATCTCCTCGGCGAGGCTCGAAAACGGAAGCACTCATTCTGAAAGCAAGTAGGGCGCAGCGCACCCTCAATGTTGCTCTGCGTTCACTAGCGTAAACGTGCATGGCGAGGTGAATCACTTGTCTCGCGCGCAAAAAAAAGCTGCCCGAAGGCAGCTTTTCGTTTCGAACAACTCGCTGTCGCGAGCCTGGATCAGAAGTTGTGGCGAATGCCGAATTCATAACCAGTCGACGACTGGCCAACACCAGGAGCACCGGGGTTCGCGGCGACTGCTGTGCCCGGCGCTGGGCCCGCGAGAGGACCACTGCTTGCGACGTTGAACTGCGACGTAGCGCCTGCGGCCATGTCTCTGCTCTTGTTGTTGATGTGGCCTGCCGTGGCATAGAGTGCCGTGCGCTTGGACAAGTTGTGAACGTAGCCCAGAGCAAGCTTGTTGGCATCCGGAGCCAGCGCCGACAGGGCGGCAACACCGTCATTGACCTTGATCCTGGCGTACGACACACGGATCTGCCCAGGACCCACTGGGACCGTAGCGCCCACCTCTATGTCCGTCGCCTTGCGAACCGCCAGCTTGGACACGATGTAGAAGGCATTCAGCTTAGCCACTCCGAAATCATAGGAGGCGCCTGCCGTGACACGTGAAAATGTATTGTCTGTCACACCACCTGCGATCAGCGGAGCGACATCGGTTTTACCGTAAGAAACCGATGCACTAACCGGCCCGGCGGCATAGCCGAGACGCCCACCGACATACTTCATGTTTTCAAAGGTTGTGGCGTCACCCGTATGACCTTCGGCAGCAGCGATAGAAAACTGTCCGAACAGTCCGCCCAGTCCGCTCGGCAGAAAGTAGCTGACCATGTTGTCAGCGCGAGTCGCGGTTTGTGCCTGGTTCGGACTGAGAGAGCCGGCCAACACATAGTTCGCGAAAAGTTGTGCGCCACCGGAGCCGTTGGTGCCGAAGGTCGCGTAGTCAGCATAGCCGTTGTACGACGGCGTGAAATCGCGTCCCAGACGCACTTCACCGAAGCCACCCAACAAACTCACCGTCGAGCGGCGGCCCCAGAAGCGAACCTGATCGATCGTTCCGTTGTCGGCAGACAGCGCGGACTCGAGCCAGAAGCCGGCTTTCAAGCCACCGCCCAGATCTTCAACCCCACGAAAGCCCAATCGACTGTTGGACAGGCCGTCTGTGGACAGCGTCTTTGAATGAACGGAGGTAGCACCCGTCTTGTTCTTGATGTACCGAGCATCCACGTCGATCACACCGAAAACGGTGACCGACGATTGAGCAGCGGCGATGCCGGAAAAAGCACCCAGCACGGCCAGAGCGAGAAGAGATTTTTTCATTGCGACTATCTCCAACAAAGTTGATAAGAGGTCTTGATCGGCTTGTTGATGTTCTGCAGCCGACCAAGCCGAACTCCTCAGCGGAAGTTGCCGTATTGCACCAGAGCGTTGAAGGCTTGCAAAGGCGGGTGACACCTCTATCGTGGACATATGTTGTCTGAGCACAACGACCCACCACGCCTGGACTGCCAGGTCACGCGTCATAAACTCTTCACCAACATGGGAATTGCAGCAGCAACAAGGGTATGCGCGAACCGACTCTTCAGAAATCGCCTCTCAATTTCACGCCACTCGATCGCTGGATTTGTGCCGCAGACAACTCCCTGAGAACCTTGGCAGGCGTTTGCACCTCGGCTCGTGCTGCACCCCAGCCAAAAAGTCCGAGCCCTCCCTTGACAGAAACCGAGCAGCGCCTGTCAGCGTCGCTGATGCGCGTCAACCACGTGGGAGAAGTGTGCGCACAGGCGCTGTACAGCGCACAGTCACTGGCCACGCGCGACTTGAAATTGCGCGCCGACTTTGAACGCGCCGCGAAGGAAGAAACCGACCATCTCGGGTGGACCCGGCAGCGTCTTCGCGAATTGAACGCGCGTCCGAGCCTGTTGAATCCGTTGTGGTACGCCGCTTCGTTCGGTATGGGGTGGATGGCTGGCCGCACCAGCGACCGTTTGAGTCTGGGGTTTGTCGTTGAGACCGAGCGTCAGGTCGAACAACACTTGGCCTCCCATCTGGATTTGCTGCCGGCAACGGATCACGCGTCGCGGGCCATCGTCCAACAGATGAAAGACGACGAAGCGCGCCATGCCTTGCAGGCGCAGCAGGCCGGCGCCGTGTCTCTTCCAGCACCCGTTCGCTGGCTGATGCGCGCTGCAGCCAAAGTCATGACCACGACGGCGCACCACATTTGACTTGACGATCCACAGCGTCAAGCTTCAATCAATTCAAAGCTGGTGGTGATGTCCGCCGTCTTGGCAAGCATGATGCTGGCGGAACAGTATTTCTCATGTGAGAGCTGAATGGCGCGTTCCACCGCAGCCTGCGGCACGGACCTGCCGGTGACCGTGAAGTGCATGTGAATTCGCGTGAACACCTTCGGGTCGGTGCTCGCGCGTTCAGACGTCACTTTGACTTGGCAGCCAAGAATGTCATGTCGGCCGCGCTTGAGGATCAGCACCACGTCGTACGCAGTGCACCCACCGGTTCCGGCCAGCACCGTTTCCATCGGTCTGGGTGCGAGGTTTCTTCCTCCGCCGTCAGGCGCCCCATCCATCACCAGCACATGGCCGCTGCCGGTTTCAGCGACGAAGCCCATGCCACTGGCCGCCAGCCAATTGATCGTGCATTCCATTGTCAAATTTGCGATCGCCGTCGCGCCATCAAAGGACTTGAATTGTGCCGCGGCGCCTGTCCAACTAGAAACATCAAACCTTATGCGCAAACAATATTGCACTGCAGCATGACGGCGCGTACACTCAACGCAAGGGTGGCGAAAGCATTCAGCGCCGCCCACCGTTTGTCTCCTCCACCTCCTTCAATCGGTGGATTCAGCCCAAGGCAGCAATGCCTTGGGCTTTTTTCTGCCGGCTGAAAGAGCGAGTCGGTTTCCCCCGACGTATGATCCGGCGCCCAAAACATGCCCCCCGCTGGAGAAAGCCATGGCCGGCCCCGCCCGCCCCTCCCGACCTTCCCGCAGCGCGACCCGCCTCAAGACCCGGAGCGGCGAACTGAGCCTGTCTGACTACCTGCAAAAGATCCTGACGGCACGCGTCTATGACGTGGCGATCGAATCGTCACTGGACTTGGCCAAAAGCCTTTCAATACGGCTGGGAAACAAGGTCTGGCTCAAGCGCGAAGACAGCCAGCCGGTCTTCAGCTTCAAGCTACGCGGGGCGTACAACAAGATGGCGCATCTGTCTGCCACCCAGTTGAAAAAGGGTGTCATCTGCGCATCGGCCGGCAACCATGCGCAAGGCGTGGCCTTGTCCGCACACCGCCTGGGATGCAAAGCCTTGATCGTGATGCCCGTCACCACGCCCGAGCTCAAGATCGACGCGGTTCGCGCGCTGGGCGGTGAAGTCGTTCTGCATGGCGACAGCTATTCGGATGCCTATCTGCACGCCTTGCAGTTGGGCCGCTCTCGCGGCCTCACGTTCGTGCACCCGTTCGACGACCCGGACGTGATCGCCGGCCAGGGCACCATTGCGATGGAAATCCTGCGCCAACACCAGGGCCCCATCGATGCCATCTTTGTCGCCATCGGCGGTGGTGGGCTGGCTTCCGGGATCGCCGCCTACATCAAGGCAGTGCGGCCCGAGATCAAGGTGATCGGCGTCCAGACCACCGACTCCGATGCCATGCTGCGTTCAGTGAAAGCCGGCAAACGCGTGCAACTGGACGAGGTCGGCCTGTTTTCCGACGGCACCGCCGTCAAGCTGGTGGGTGAAGAGACATTCCGCTTGACCAAGGCGCTGGTGGACGATTTCATCGTCGTGGACACCGACGCTGTCTGCGCTGCCATCAAAGACGTGTTTCAAGATACCCGCAGCATCCTGGAACCGGCCGGCGCGTTGGGCGTGGCGGCCATCAAACAGTATGCAGAGGTGCACAAGGCCAAAGGCCAGACGTGGATCGCCATCACCTGCGGCGCCAACATGAACTTCGACCGTTTGCGCTTCGTTGCCGAGCGGGCAGAAGTCGGCGAGGAACGCGAGGCTCTGTTCGTCGTCACCATTCCCGAAGAACGCGGCAGCTTCAAACGGTTTTGCCAATTGGTGGGTCCGCGCAGCGTCACCGAATTCAACTACCGCATCTCGGACGACCAGAAGGCACACGTGTTTGTCGGGCTGTCCACGAACAACCGCGGCGAATCGGCCCAGCTGGCCCGCAGCTTCACCCAGCATGGCTTCGCCGCGTTGGACCTGACCCATGACGAACTCGCCAAGCAGCATGTGCGGCACATGGTGGGTGGCCGCAGCGAGCTGGCGCGCAACGAGCGCCTGTACCGCTTCGTTTTCCCGGAACGGCCCGGCGCGCTGATGCGTTTCCTGTCCAGCATGCACCCCGACTGGAACATCAGCTTGTTCCATTACCGCAACCAGGGCGCGGACTACGGCCGCATCCTGGTCGGCATCCAGGTGCCACGACAAGACAAGGCCGCCTTCAAGGCTTTCCTTGAAGGGCTGGCCTACCCTTGCGTCGATGAAACGGACAACCCGGTGTACCGTCTGTTCCTGCGCTGAAACCCGGGCACGTTGCTTGCGGCGCGGCAGCGGCCCCACAATGCAAGCTGAAACTCGTCCGCCACGACGGGGCTGACTCCGCCGACCCTTTCACCTGCACATGTCCGTCAACCGTTCACTCATCTCCGCCACAGCCAATCCGCTGCTGGAACAGGCGCTGCGTGAAAAGCTGAGGCGGCGCAGTGAAACCACCGGCAACCTGGGTGAACTGGAGCCCTTGGCCATTCGCCTTGGATTGATTCAGAACACGCTCAAGCCGCGGTTCCGGTCACCGCAGATTGCGCTCTTCGCTTCGGACCACGGCGTGGTGGTGGATGGCATCAGCCCCAGCAACCAGCCGTCCACGGCGCGGCTGGTGCAAAACCTGCTCAGCTCCCAGTTGCCGGTGTCGGTGTTCGCCCGTATTCAGGGCATGGAACTGAGCGTGGTCGATTGCGGCGTGGCAGAGGTTGTGGCACAGCACCCGCGGTTGATGGCGCGCAAGATCGCCCACGGCACGCGCAACGCGCGCGTCAACGTCGCCATGACGCTGGACCAGGCGCATGCCGCCATTCGCGCCGGCATGGAAATCGCCGATGCGATGAACGGCAATCTGATCGCTTGCGCCGGAATCGGCGTCGGTTCGCACGAAAGCGCGGCACTGGTGCTCTCGGCATTGTCCGGCGAGCCGATCCAGGATCTCGTGATCACGCCCGCCATGAAGGCCGAAGACCAGGGCCGTCTGATGCTGGTGCTGCAAGGAGCCCAGAATCGGCACCGCGATGTCACCGACCCGGTGGAAGTGCTGGCCGCCTATGGCGGATTCGAGATCGCGATGATGGTCGGGGTGATGCTGGTGGCCGCCAGCAAGCGGCGGCTGGTCATGGTGGACGGCATGCCGGCCTGCGCCGCGTTGATGGTCGCGTCGCGCATTGCTCCCACCGTGACGGACTATTGCGTTTTCTGCCGCAGCCACAGCCACGGAGGCCTGACCACCACCTTGGGCCTGTTCCATGCCATGGCGCTGCTCGAACTCGGCATGGAAAGCATCGACGGCACCGGCGCGACGCTCGCTTATCCGCTGGTGCTCAGTTCCGCCGCACTGTTGACCGAGGTGGCCGAAGGCGAAGAGGCGGGACCCTCTCAGCCGGCCGATATCAACAGCAGCGGTTCGGGTCATTTGCCCTGACGGGCCTACAGCGCTTCAGCGCACCGCTTCAGCGGGCATCGATGACAGAGGCATGTCGGCCGCGCGCCTTGGCGGCTGCTCCCGCATACCTTCCCGTGGCCGACCCGGGAGTACCGAGCGCGCCGCCGGTGCAAGCACGGCAGGTGTGCTTGTCGCTTGATCCGAGGAAGAAGGCGACGGTAATGTGCCCGTCGCCGGAGGAGGCAGGCGTGGCACTTCCAGCACCACCGCTGGCGCCCCATTGGCCGGACCCAAGGAAGCGCTGCGCAGGCTCACCGATTGCAAGACCCATTGTTCGTCGATCGACGCGCCGGCAGCAAAGGCACGTGCCGGCTTGCCATCGACGGATATCAGTGCAAAGCCGGGCGCCGCGCCTGCGCCATCAACGGCCTTTTGTGCCATCACGCCCAGCAGTTTGAAGCGACTGGCGGCCTGCGGCACGGGTGCCGCCGATAGCGCCACCGGTTCTGCACCCAACAGGCGGGACAGATCGCCACGCAAGCTGCCCAGTTCGCTGGCTGCGACGGCATTGGCCGGCGGCGGCGCGGCCTGAACCAGCAGACGAAGACCCCAAAAGGCGGCGGCAAAAGCCACCAGGGTCCAAATCACGAAAGCTGACAATCGGGCGGGCATGGCACGATTATGATTCATCGACATTCACCTCCCCACTTGTTCCATGACCCTCCGAGCATCACGTTTTATCGCTGCACGCCGCGCAAGCGGCTTCACGCTGATTGAGTTGATGGTGGTGCTGGTGATCATTGGCGTTCTGGCTGCGCTGATCGTGCCCAATGTGCTGGACCGCGCCGCAGACGCCCGCGTCACCGCGGCGCGCACCGATGTCAACAACCTGATCCAGGCGCTCAAGCTTTACAAGCTCGACAACCAACGCTATCCCTCCAGTGAACAAGGCCTGCAAGCCCTTGTGGCCAAACCGACCGTCGGCAGCATTCCCAACAATTGGAAGCCTTACTTGGACAAGCTGCCCAATGACCCGTGGGGCCGCCCTTACCAGTACGCCAACCCAGGTGTGAAAGGCGAGATCGATGTCTACAGCTTTGGGGCCGATGGGAAAATCGGCGGCGAGGGCAACGACGCTGAAGTCGGTTCCTGGCAATAGCCTTTCCGGGCTGGGCGCGAAGCACCCGCTTCGCGAGGCCGGCTTCACGCTGATCGAGCTTCTGCTCGTGGTCGCCCTGATCGCCATCGCTTCCGGGCTCGCCAGCCTGGCGCTGCGCGATCCGGCTGCCAATCAGCTCGAGAACGAAGCCGCGCGCTTGTCTGCCTTGCTCGAATCGGCGCGTGCGCAGTCGCGTGCGTCCGGTGTGGCCGTGCGTTGGCAAGCTCAGAGCGACGACAAGGACGCCCCGGGATTCCAGTTCATCGGCGCGGTACAAGACATGCCTGCAGGCTGGCTCACCGACGGCGTGTCGGCCGAAGTCGTTGGCGCCAAGGCCGTCGTGTTGGGACCTGAACCGCTGATCGGTGCGCAGCGCATCGTGTTGCACCTCGGCAATCGGAACCTGGTCCTCGCGACCGACGGCCTCGGCCCGTTTGCCGTGGCCGACAGCGACACCGAGGCCAGCCCATGACCCACCCTCCGCGCGGATTCACGCTGATCGAGGTGCTGGTCGCATTGGCCATCGTGGCGGTGACGCTGGGTGCCGGCATCAAGGCTGCAGGCGCACTCACCAACAACGCGCAGCGCATGGTCGAGGTGACTTCGGCACAGTGGTGCGCCGCCAACCAGCTGACCGAGTTGCGGCTGACACCTGGACTGCCCGGTGTGGGCGAAACCACGTTCACGTGCGAACAACTGGGCGCGGTCTATCACGGCAAGCTCGTCGTGCGGCCCACGTTCAATCCCAACTTCCGCCGCGTCGACGCTCAGCTCGCCAATGAAAACGACGGTCCGGTGTTGACGCTTTCAGGCATCAAGGGCAGATGAGCAGCAGGTCGTTCCCTGCCCGTGCGCGCGGCGGCTTCACGCTGGTGGAAGTGCTGGTCGCGTTGATGATCATGTCAGTCATCGCCGTGATGTCCTGGCAGGGCGTGGATGGCATCGTGCGCACGCGCGAAGCCAGCCAGCAACGACTTGAAAAACTGCTGCGCCTGAACACGGTGCTCGCGCAGTTCGAACAGGATCTCGACGCCATGCAGGAGACCGGCGCTCTGCCCGGCCCGCTGCCGCTGTTCGATGGGATTTCGCTGCGCCTCACGCGCCGCGCCGAGACCGGTATTCAGCTCGTCGTGTGGTCCTTGCGCGGTGGAACCTGGCTGCGCTGGGCCAGCCGACTGGTGCCAGATCTCGAAGTCGACGAGGAGGTCGTCCCCCCCGCCGTCCTGCGCGCAGCTCGGGCGGCGCGCGCCTTCGTCGATGCCACACCCGAGGACCCGTTCGTCTCGCGGACGGAGTTCCGCTGGCCGGCCACCTTCCGGGCCGCCGCGCCCGGGACGGTTCGTTTGAGCGCCGCCAGCATCCCGATCACCGCGCGGATCGGCGCCGACCAGTTCTTGCGGGGTGGCGAATCGCGCACCCTGCCCCCGGGGAGCTACGAGGTGGTGGTCTCGGCCCCCGGCTACCTGCCCACGCGTCTCACGATCGAGCTCTTGCCGGGAGTCGAAACGCTCGTCCGGGTGTCGCTCCTTCCCGAGACCGCGGGCCTGCTGTACGTCAGCGCGCGGCCGTGGGGTACGGTGTTCATCGACGGCCAACGGATCGGCTACACCAGCGTAACC
>Ga0137403_10005589_pt1 | contig 14543 bp, 10 predicted proteins | sample CZOMad2_1_16fung_FD_122057 | JGI IMG/M metagenome (GOLD analysis project Ga0137403, IMG submission 122057) | Vadose zone soil fungal communities from Angelo Coast Range Reserve, California, USA - CZOMad2_1_16fungal (Hybrid Assembly) | ecosystem: Environmental > Terrestrial > Soil > Vadose zone... | reverse complement strand
GAGCCGATGGGATTCGAACCCACGACCTCCTCGATGCCATCGAGGCGCGCTCCCAACTGCGCCACGGCCCCACCGGGATGCTGCATGCAACACCAATGCTAGCATTGGCCGCACACTTCGTCTATAAGTTGGGAATCAATCGGGTCCAAGGTCCAAGGCAATAAGTCTCGAGAGGTAAACCATGTCCCGTTACCGCCGAGCATCCCTCGTGCTCGCGTCGATTGCGCTTACCGTGTACGTTGGTCCATTACACGCACAAGGATCAGCCGGCATCGCCGGCGTAACGTTCGCCGCCGAAGTCCCGCTGCTGGATTGCGACGGCACGCCCTGCGTGGACGCGCGCATTGGCGACGGCAGGATGATCCGCTTGGGCATCGACACCGGCAATGTCGATTCGGTCGTGGATTCCAAGATCGCGGAAGCCGCGGGACTAAAACCTTCGGAACCTCCGAAGCCCGGCGCGCCCGCCGGCATGTACCGCACCGTGATCCCCAGCGTTCATATCGGCATGTTGACACTCACCAAAGTGTCGGCCACCGGCATGGACCTGGCCGAAATGATTTCGCAGAAGCAAATGCCCCATGTCGCCGGTACCCTCGCCTATCCTGCGTTCAAGGATCGCATCGTACAGTTGGATTTTGCAGCCCACAAGCTGCGCGTCTCCGATGTACTGAGCGCTCACGTGAGGTGCACCGGCGCTTGCGACACCATGTCGTTGATCACTTTTGGCAAGGAAGGACCTGCGATTGTGGTGGCCGACGGATTCGAAATCAACGGGGTGAAGGCCTCGGCGCAGGTCGACACCATGTACACCGGTTCCCTGCTCGTTTACACCGCGTCGATTGAAAAACTGAGTCTGTCGGGCGCCGCGCGCACCACCGATTTCCGGTTGTTCCCGCTGACCGACGGCGGCGTCAATATGAAGGTCGCCGAAGCCCAAAGCGAAGGATTCAACGGGGTTACGCTGGTAAAGGAGGGCGCGAGAGTGTATTTCCCAACCGAGGCCGTGCACGAACCGGACGGGCTGTTCGACGCCACAGTAGGACTCGAATTATTCCGTGACGCCGTCCTAACACTCGATTTCCACGATATGACTATCGCAGTAGCAAAACCCGTGAAGACTTCCTGAATCAAACACGTAGTCCCGCCGAATAACCCACCGTCCACCACTGTAGCCGCCCTCCGTTCTTGAGGGCGCGGTCTAGAAACAACCGTACCCCGGCCATTCAACAGCCCCACACAACCGTTCGGCCCTTCGTCCTAACCGTTCGATGGATAATACTTAACCATTTGATACTGGGAGTGGTAGTATCCACGTGTGTTAAATTCGATTCCCGCCCGCTGGCAAAGAGTCGTCTTCCTTAACGGGCGGTCGATCCTATTTCTCGGCCCTAGTCGCGCCAATAAACCGTTTAGAAACAACACTTGCAGAAGTCTATCAAAACAAACCACTTTATCCGCGTTTGCAATCAACACTTACGAAGAAACGGGGGCAGGGTCTGTTACGGTTAACTGGAAATCTCTCGACTCGGATTCCGTTACGTGTCCGCCGATGCGCTTGCTGGACGCAGATGCGCCAAGAAGGCCTGATGCAACCGGGTGAGCGACCGCCCTCGCAACACCGTTGCTCCGACAGTGCGCGTCGCCTCACCATCGGCAATCCGCACGTAGCGGCAATGCGCAGTCTTCTCGATGGCCATCTCCGGCACGATCGACACTCCCATTCCGGTGCCGACCATGCTCAGGATGCTGCTGAATTGCCCGCTCTCGAAAATCACCTGCGGGCTCACCCGCGCGCGATCGCAGGCCGCCACCGCGGTGTCGCGGAAACAATGCCCGTCGCGTAACAGCAGAAATGGTTCTTTGCGGAGGTCCTTGAGCGCCAGCGAACGCCTCCCGGCAAGCGCGTGCTTCCTGGGCAACGCCGCAAACAATCGCTCGGTAAGCAGTGCGAAAGTGTCGAACTCGTGGCCGCGGATGGGCAACGCCAGAATGGCAACGTCCACGGTGCTGGCTCGCAGCCGGTCGAGCAGCACCGGGGTGATTTCTTCCACCACCGTAACCCGTGCCTGCGGAAACTGCCGCGTGAACGAGGAAAGCTTCGGCGGAAGATAGTACGGCGCGATGGTCGGAATTACGCCGACGGTAAGCGACCCGGCGACGGAATCCTTGCGTTCCACCACGTCGCCCTTGGCAGCTTCGAGCTCGCGCAAAACCGCGCGTGCACGCGGGAGGAAAGCCTTGCCGACATCGGTGAGCCGAACCGACCGGCCCAGCCGATCGAACAAGCGCGCACCGAGTTCGTCTTCAAGTTTTAGGATTTGCTGGGAAAGTGAGGGTTGCGCAACGTGGGAATGCTCGGCGGCGCGGCTGAAAGAACCAGTTTCGGCGACGGCACAGAAGTAACGGAGTTGATGGAGTTCCATAATCCAAGTAACCGTCGACGTCTCGTTCGGCGGCGGGACTAGACGGCTCTCACTTTCGCGCCATAGGCTGCGCCTATCCATCGTATCCGAAGTATATATTGGAAGTCTATGCGCCGCGCGCCTAGGATTCAGCTGTGGCTTGTAGCAGCGTCCAGCGGAGAATCAGGACGCGCCTCAGCCGCGAACTGAGGAGGATTTGATGGCCGACGAAAAGAAAATCATGACGACCGACGCGGGCCGTCCCGTAGGCGACAACCAGAATTCGCTCACGGTGGGACCGCGCGGACCTGTTGTCTTCGAAGACTTTCTGCTTTTTGAAAAGATGGCGCACTTCAACCGGGAGCGCATCCCGGAGCGTGTCGTTCATGCGAAAGGTTCGGGCGCTTACGGACACTTCGTTTGCACCAGCAGCGAAATCACCAAGTACACGACGGCGAAACTCTTTAACACGGTAGGCAAGAAAACACCCACGTTCATCCGGTTTTCGACAGTGGGTGGGGAAAAAGGTTCCGCGGATACCGAGCGCGACCCGCGCGGCTTTGCCCTGAAATTTTACACCGAAGAAGGTAACTGGGACATGACCGGCAACAACACCCCGGTGTTCTTCATTCGCGACCCGCTGAAGTTCGGCGATTTCATTCACACACAGAAGCGCGATCCGGAAACCAACCTCAAGTCCCCCACGATGATGTGGGATTTCTGGTCGCTCTCGCCAGAATCGCTGCACCAAGTAACGATTCTGTTCTCCGATCGCGGCACTCCCGACGGCTACCGCCACATGGACGGTTTTAGTAGTCACACGTTTAGCCTGATCAATGGTAAGAACGAACTTTTCTATGTGAAATGGCACTTCAAGACCAAGCAAGGCATCAAGAATTTCGACGGCGATTCCGCCACTGCGATGAAAGGCACCGACCCCGATTACGCGCAACGCGATCTGTTCAACGCCATCAAGGAAGGCAAGTTCCCTAAGTGGAAGGTCTCCATTCAGATCATGCCGGAGAAGGAAGCCGAGACCTACCACATCAATCCCTTCGACCTCACCAAAGTGTGGCCGCACAGGGACTATCCGCTCCACGAAGTCGGCGAGCTGGAACTAAACCGTAATCCGGAGAATTATTTCGCGGATGTCGAGCAGGCCGCGTTTGAGCCCCGGAACATCGTCCCTGGCATGGGCTATTCGCCCGACAAAATGCTGCAGGCGCGGCTGATCTCCTATCCGGACGCGCACCGCTACCGCTTGGGCGCGAACTACGACGTGTTGCCGGTAAACAAACCGCAGTGCCCCTTCCACACTTACAACCGCGACGGCGCTATGCGCTTTGACGGCAACCACGGCGCGGAACCCAACTACGAACCGAACAGCTTCGGCGGCCCGCAGCAGGATCCCAAGTATGTGGAGCGGCCGAAGATGGTCAGTGGCACCGTCGCCCGCCACGATCATCGCAGCGACGCCGACTACTACTCGCAACCCGGAAACTTGTTCCGGCTCATGCCTGCCGACGCGAAACAGCGGTTAATCAGCAATATTGTGGGCAGCCTGGGCAACACCCCGAAACGCATCCAGGAACTACAGGTCAAGCACTTCTACAAAGCCGATCCCGCATACGGAACCGGCGTGGCGAAGGGCCTGGGCCTGAACATTGATGCGATTGTCGCGGACAAACAAGCCACGGCGGCGGATTGAGAGGATTGGCGCGGGTGAGTAGCGAGCAGTTCGTCGCTAAATCACTCAGACACCCGGTGAACGGGGCGAGCATTGCTCGCCTCGTTTTGTTTTTGACGACACGGCTGGCTCCCATTCACCAGTAATCCTTCGTGCTTCTGTACAATGGCAAGTTTATGGCAAAGCTCACCTTCCTCGGCGCGGCGGGAACGGTCACCGGCTCCAAATATCTGGTCGAAGCGAACGGCAAGAAGTTGCTGGTGGATTGCGGCATTTTTCAGGGCTCAAACGAGCTCAGCGACCGCAACTACAAACCGCTATCGATTGACCCGAAGACGATCGACTACGTTGTCTTGACGCATGCGCACCTCGATCACACCGGTTGGCTCCCCTGCCTGGTGAAAGCCGGATACCACGGGCCGATTTATGCAAACCCGGCAACCATCGAGCTGACGTCGCTATTACTGAAGGATTCCGCGCACCTGCAGGACGAGGACACGCGGAATGCGCGAAAGCACGGGTACAGCCGGCATGCGGACCCGCATCCGCTCTATACGCCAGAAGATGTTGATCCCGTTTTGAAATTGATGGAGCCGGTCACACGGGCCGGCAGCTTTGACGTAAGTCCCGAGTTTCATTTCGTGGCGTCTGACGCCGGGCACATTCTCGGATCGACAAGCCTGGAGCTTACGATTTCAGAGAACGGTAGAAAGGCCGTGGTGGTTTTCTCGGGCGACATCGGCCGCTACCAGCAGCCAATCTTGAACGATCCCATGACGCCTTCCTCGCGTGCCGACGTGTTGCTCTGCGAATCGACCTACGGCGATCGCGATCACGAAGCCGGCGACGCAGCGGAAATGCTGGCAGCAGTGGTGAACCGCGTGGCCGGGCGCGGCGGTTCGATCGTGATACCCGCGTTCGCCATCGGGCGCACGCAGACATTTATGTACTACCTGCGCGAGCTGGGAGATCAGCAGAAAATTCCGCGTCTGCCCATATATGTGGATAGCCCGATGGCCTTGAGCGCGACCGATCTGTACGTGAAATATCGCGACGATCACGACAAGGAATTTGCGCGGATAGAAAGCGGCAGCGGCGGAAAAGGCGATCCGTTAAACGTGCACGAATTTCACTTGACGCGGACGGCGGACCAATCGAAAGCGATCAACAACGTGAAGACGCCCTGCATTATTGTTTCAGCGAGCGGGATGGTATCAGGAGGCCGTGTGCTGCATCATCTGGCGCAACGATTGCCCGATGCGCGCAACGCCGTGATCCTGGCCGGATTTCAGGCTCAGGGCACCCGAGGACGCGCGTTGCAGGAAGGCGCAAGGTCGCTAAGGCTCTTCGGGCAGGACATCCTGGTGAAAGCGGAAATTGTAGTGATGGGCCAATTTTCGGCGCACGCGGGCAAAAGTGAGCTGATGCGCTGGATGAAGGGGCTTCCGTCACCACCAAAGCAAACGTATTTGACACACGGCGAACCTGCCGCGGCACAGTCGTTGCAGCGAGCCATTCAGGGCGAGCTTAAATGGAATGCGTCCGTGGCCAGGTATCTGGATACGGTCGAGATTAGCGGCTAGCGCGAGACTCGCTTGACCCTGCACACGGTCGTAGTGCTTGGAGGGTGTCTTACGTTGAGATCCTTCGCTTCGCTCAGGATTGACACCTCGTTCGGTGGGCGGGCATTTACTCGTTCGATGGCCGGGTTAGCCTCATCCCGTGGTCGACTGTTCTACCAGGACCGACGCTTTTTGCCCAATGGAAGTGACATCCGCTGAGCCAAGAAATCTTTGCCGAGCCAGGAAACTTTTTTGGCGATGACCTCGTCTATACAGGCAAGACCACTCGCGGGGTAGGGGGCTAACCACCACAGGGCAACCGACCGTCAGTTCCCTACCCCATCTAAAACGTAACCGTTGTACTTTCTCAGAATGTTTCGTCTCTTTGGGCCTGCTTCGGCTGGCTCACCTCTGGCGGCACGGCTGTCCATTTCCCCCACAGTGCCGCTTAACTCGAAGCCTAGCCTTGCAAAATTATGTAGAAGTATGTCAATGAGGGGTTGCGTTGCGGCCGAGTGAAGTCCTTACCTTACGGGGCGGCAAACGGTTAATGAACGGTGGAGAGGAAGTCAGCGATGTTATCGTTCAGGAATTTGGCGTCGGCGAGATTCGGGGCGGCTCCCGCCGTGTGGCCCCACAGGGAGGGGATAGGCTTGAGCGCGACGCCCGAGATGAAGGCGGCCTCGTAGCGAGCATCGGTCAGCGGGAAATAGAGGTCGGTTTCCGACGGCATATAAAGGATAGGGGTCTTGATGGAGCGCAGGGCCCGTTCGACATCGCCGTTGAAGCCGGGAGTCGCGCCCACGTCGTGGCGCTCCCACGTGCGCATTTGTAGGATCAGGTCGTTGGCATCACCGCCGGGGATGAAGTTGGTGCGGTATTCGTTGAGAACCTGCTCGAAGGTGGTGCCGGGCTTGGCGTCGGCGCGCCAGAGTTCTTTGCGCCACCATTCCTGAGAATAGAGCCAGGCGGTCCAAATCAGTGCGAAGGCTTCGATGCCCTTGGTCGGCGGCGTGGTGTAGTCGCCGTTTTTGAAAGCGGGGTCGGTGGCAATCGCGTTGATTTCGCTCTCCAAGCGCACGTAGCCGTGTGGATAGCACTTGGCGGTGCCAGAGGTGGCGACGATGCGGTCGGCGAAGGCCGGATAGCTGACGGCCCATTGGAAGGCTTGTTCGGCGCCCATTGAGAAGCCGATGATGGCGCGGAGGTGCGCGACTTTCAGTTCGTCGGTGAGGAGGCGATGCACGGCTTCGACGTTGTCGCGGATGGTCGTGACTGGAAAGCGCGGACCGTGGTAGGGCTCGGGCGTGTTGCTGGGCGAAGAGGAATGGCCGTTGCCGAAGAGCTCGGTGGCGACGAGAAAGAGTTTGGATGGATCGAGGCAAAAATTGGGGCTCAAGCCGATGAGCCACTCGTACCCGGTAGAGTCAGCCATGTAGTGCGAGGGGAGCAGCACGGCGTTGTCTTTCGCGGCGTTGAGGTGGCCGTAGGTGCGGTAGACGATCACAGCTTTCGGAAGGGTGATGCCGCTTTCGGTTTTGAAATTGGAGATGACGAATTCGTGGCGCTCTGAGGGTGGGGCTTTGGGATCGGGGGCATCTTGAGCGCGAGACGCGTGGGGCAAAAATATTTGCGCTAGGAAGAGAACAAGAATGAGTCTTTTCATTTCGCCTGGGCTCCGGTTGGGATTTGGATGCCGTTTTCTGATTCTGTAGCGGGCGTATCTTAGCATCCGTTCGACGGTGACAGGCAAAACGAAGAATCAACGCAGAGGGCTCAGAGGTCGGAACGCAGAGATCACGGAGAAGGCTTGCTAAATCGGAGCGACTCGCGCAGCGATCCGACTTATAATTCCGCGCATGGATGGCTTCCCTTCTCTGCGTCGCCCGGATCCGTATTTGCGGATGCATTGCGTCGAAGTGTTCGTGCGGAATCAGGATCGCAGCTTGCGATTTTATCTCGATCAGCTGGGATTTCATCTGGCGTTTGATGCGCGGCTGCAGACCGGCGAGCGGTGGGTGGCGGTTGCGCCGCCGGATGGAACCGCCATTCTTGCACTCGTTTCGCCCAAGCCCAACACACCACAGTACAAAATGATTGGGCGGAGTACCCACGCGGTGTTTATCACCGAGGACGTCACCGCGAAGTATCTGGAATGGTCAAAGCGCGGGGTTCGTTTTTCGCATACGCCGCGGTTGAAGCGCATTAAGTATGACCGCGCGGGGGCTGGAGTTGATCACGGAACGTTCGGGCAAGATAGCCAGGCGCAAGCGGAGCACGCTCCGGGTGTTTCATCGATGCTGCTGGGGGAGCGCTCAACGATTTGGGGAGGCGTGTATACCCGCTTTCAGGACTTGGACGGAAATTCGTTTTCGCTGGTGAGCTTCGACGAAGTGACGCAGGCCGTTGAGGCGCAACGCCGCAACGTTGCCGAAAAGCTGGAATTGGAACGACGTGCGACCCGCGAGTTAGAAATCGCCAAGGAAGTGCAGGCGAGACTGTTTCCGCAGAAGCGGCCGGTGATCGAAACGCTCGACTATGCGGGCATGTGCATCCAGGCGCGGCAGGTTGGCGGCGATTACTACGACTTTCTCGATCTGGGTCCGAAGCGGTTGGGGATGGTGATCGGCGACGTCGTGGGAAAAGGGATCGCGGCGGCATTGTTGATGGCGAACTTGCAGGCGAATTTGCGGAGCCAGTGCGCGATCGCGCTGGACCAACCGCAACGAGTGATGCGCGCGGTGAATCAGCTGTTTTGCGAGAATACTCCCGACGGTGGTTTCGCCACGCTATTTTTCGCCGAGTATGAAGAAACAACCGGACGGCTGCGCTACGTGAATTGCGGGCATCTCTGCGCGCTGCTGCTTCGCGGCGACGATACGCTGGAAAGACTTGATCCCACCAGCACGGTGCTGGGGATTTTTAAGGAATGGGATTGCGAGATGGGCGAATCGCGGCTGGATTCCGGAGATACGCTCGCACTGTATACCGACGGGATCACTGAGGCCTTCGATCATGCTGACGAGGAATTCGGCGAAGAGAGGCTGGTCGAGGTGCTGCGGAGGAATCGCGAGAGGCGTTCACAGGATTTGATGGAATGCGTGGTCGCTGAGGTTCGGCGGTTTAGTCCGCGTGAGCAGCGCGATGACATTACGATGATTGTGGCGAAGTGTAGATGAGACCGTCTAGCGAGCGAACAGCGGAACTGGTGCCCGAAGTTGCACAAACCATCAGGTCGTCTCGACACTTTGAAATCCGACGTAGAGTCCCCATCGGGCCAGAAACCAATCTTTCGCGCGGGCCGTGCAGAATGTATAGAGGACGTCAGCACTTCTGAATAGATCAGCTCCGTTCCAAGAACTACGCTCCAGTCGCACCTCGCCGATCGGCATAAACGACCGAACCGCGGGAGTCTTTCGCAGGATACGCGCGGAGTTGGGTACAACGACTTGCCAGAGATCTCCAAGAGCTTCTGCAGTTGCCGGATCGTGTACTCCGGTCAGGATGTAGTCTTCGGGTTCTCCGGAATCCGGAAATTCAGCGGGTTCATCGTCGCGTAAATCCCACCGCTCCCAATGGAGTTCCACGATTCGCATCTTTTCGACAGGAGCAAAGCTAACGCCAGTGAGGCTCGAAGATTCCAAAATGTCCCGGGCAGAGGACGTTAGGACGATATCGCCTGGGCCTGGAAAGGTAACGGCCGTAATGTAAGGCCCAGTTCTTTCAAGCAGCAACTGCTTCTCCCCGCGCTCGGTGTGGGACATTCCGTGCTCCAAGATGGAGCCATAATCTCCCCAAGTAGCCGGTAGAATAGACTTCCGTTCCAAAAGGTAAAATTGTTCACTCATCGCCACCGCGCATCCAAGGTTCTATTTTGTGAGTTTCGCCAAACGCTGTTCTGCGGCGGCTAGCGTTTCTTCCCTTTTGCAGAAGGTGAAGCGGACTTGGGCGGCACCGTCTTGGGGGTCGTTGTAGAAACTTGAGCCGGGGACGGTGGCTACGCCGATTTCTTCCACCAGATATTTGGAGAAGCGGACGTCTCTTGTGGCTGCGGGGAATCGCGCTGGGTCGGGATCGGGGAAGCGGGAGATGTCGGTCATGATGTAGTAGGCGCCGCGCGGTTTGTAGACGGTGAAGCCGGCTTGGGTGAGAATTTTCAGCAGGCGAGCGCGTTTTTCGGTGTAGGTGCTGGCTAATTTGTCGTAGTAGGTTTGCGGTTGCTTCAACGCGGTGGCGCCGGCTTGTTGCAGCGGGGCTGCGGCGCCTACCGTCAGGAAATCGTGCACTTTGCGGATGGAGGCGGTAGCTTCGGGCGGGGCAATGGCCCAGCCGACGCGCCATCCGGTGACGCTGTAGGTCTTCGACATACCGTTTATGACGATGGTGCGGTCGCGCATGCCATCGAGGCGGGCCATGGTGATGTGCTCGGTGTCGTCGTAAAGGATGTGCTCGTAGATTTCGTCGGTGATGCAGAAGGCGTTCCAGCGCACGCAGAGGTCGCGGATGAATTCGAGTTCGGTGCGAGTAAAAACTTTTCCGGTGGGGTTGTTGGGCGTGTTGAGGATGATCGCTTTCGTTTTGGGGCCGAAGGCTGCGGCTAGTTCGTCCTCGTCGTAACTCCAGACGTCATTTTCGTCTTTCGGCGGGCGCATTTTTACGAAGCGGGGAGTGGCGCCACTCAAGATCGCGTCTGGGCCATAGTTTTCGTAGTACGGCTCGAAGACCACGATTTCGTCGCCAGGATTGATGATGGCCATCATGGCCGACATCATGGCTTCGGTGGAGCCGCAGCAGATGGTGATTTCGCGCTCAGGGTCTATGCGGATGCCTTGGGTACGCTCGAATTTTTCTACGATGGCGTCGCGCAGTGCTTTTGCCCCCCAAGTTATCGCGTACTGATTAATGTCGTCGGAGATGGCTTGGCGGGCGGCTTCTTTTATTTCGGCTGGCGCGGCGAAATCGGGAAAACCTTGCGAAAGATTTACGGCGTGATGCTTCAGCGCGAGGCGGGTCATCTCGCGGATTACGGATTCGGTAAATTGTTCGGCCTTGGCAGAGAGCATGCGGCGGCCGATTTGCGCCATCGTGGTTTCGGGAGTGGTCATAGTCGAGTGGAAAGTTTAGCGTTGAACGCGGGAAAAACAAAGACGGAGGCACTGTGCACAAGAAATGGAGGGGGCGTTTATCGTGGGACCTTGTGCATCTCTGCAGCACAAAACTGTCATCTTGAAGCGAACCGTCTAGGTTCGCTGAAGGATCTCAATCTTGCGATGACGCGAAACTTCGCATTTTTGAGCGTGCGATGCCGTGCGGTGGGGCTTGGGTTGACCTTCACAGTTTTGCGTATGGCGGGAGCGCCAGAGAGCCGGAAGGATGCGGGCGCTACCAATGCTAACGATTTGGTTCCGGTTCTGCCTCGGCGGTAACGGGAGGCACCGGGGGAGTGGGTATGACATCGAGCGGCGTTGGTTCTGCGGCGGGTGCGACGTTCGGAAACGCCGGAGCGGGAATTTCGGCGGTGGTCGCGGCGGTGGAGGTCGGCGGAGCGCCTGGGCCGTAAATGGCGCGGTAGACTTCGGCGTTACGCAGGACGATTTGGACGTAGTCGCGGGTTTCGGTGAACGGGATGGACTCGACGAGTTCCGGGATTTCTTCGTAGTTGCGTTCGGCGCGCCAGGCGGCGATGCGGTCCTCGCCGGCGTTGAACGCAGCCAATGCGTACTCGGGTGCGCCCGTGGCGCGTTGCAGGCTAGCAACGTAGAGCATGCCTAGTTCGAGATTGTATTCGGGGTCGAAGAGTTTTGTTTTTACGTAGCGCACCTTTAGCTGTTTTGCAAGCAACTTTCCTGTTTTCGGCAGCACCTGCATCAAGCCGATCGCGTTGGCGTGCGAGACAGCGTCGGCCTGGAAAGTGGATTCCTGGCGGATAAGGCCGGCGGCGATCATGGGATCGAAATTATTTCGGGCGGCTTCGCGCCGCAGCGAGGCTTCGTACGGAAGCGGGTACAACGTCTTCCAGACGTTTACCGGAACGTCGGAAATTTTCCGCGAATCGAAGCTGGGAACAATCAGGCGCCCGTAAGCCATGCCGGCGGCGAAGTGGCCTTGATCAAAGGCGGCTTGGGCGGCTTCAAAGAGGAAGCGCGGCGAGCCCGTTGCGTAAAACGCGGATTTGAGTTCCAGCTCCGCGCTCGCGTCAAACGCGATGATACGCAACGCCTGTGCGCGCACCCAGCGATCTTGCGCTGCGGCAGGAATCGGCTCGTCGAAAGGACGCAGTGCCGGTGCGGGAGGAATCGCGGCCAGGAAGTCAGGCGGGTCTTCGTCGCCCGGCGCCATCTTGTCGAGGCGCCCGGCGGCGGCGCGGCCGAAATAGGTTTGCGGAAAGCGATCCGCGCCGGTGCGGAAATAGGCGCGAGCGTGGCCGGGATTGCCGCCGCGCTCGGCGTTGCGGCCTAGCCAGTACAGAGCGTCGGATGCATTCGCGGAGGTCGGATACTTGCGCAGGAAGGCGGTGAGTTTGTCATCGGCGAAAGGCTGGCGGTCGAGATAAGCGATCCAAGCGGAGCGCCACTCGCAGAAGAAGGCGTACTTCCCTGCTGGAAAATTATCGAGGGCGCGCTGGTAGTAGCTAACCGCCTTGGCGCGGTCGAGTTCCACCCAGTAATAGTTGCCGACCATCATCAGCGCTTCTTCGGACCACTTGCTCGCAGGATATTTCTGCACCAGTTGCTCCGCGCTCGAAAGCATGTCGGATTCTTTTTTCGCGGAGCGATGAATCTGCGAAAGGTCGAACAAGCGTTCGGCATCGACTTCCGGATCGGTGATGGTGAGCGAGGCCACCAGTGAAGGTGAGGCCTTGAGTTGCACCCGCGCCTGGGCAGCCCGCAGCAGCGCGTGCTGGCGATGCGGATTGCCGGGATCTTTCACCGACGCCGCGAACTTTTCAAATTCTGCGCGCGCGTCTTTCCATTTGTGCTGGTTGTAGAAAATCTGCGCGCGTTCTTCCTGGAGCTCCAGACTGGGAGCCGGATATTCGCCGCCCAGCGCGGACTTCATCTGTGGCATCGCCGCGGCCGCGGCCTTGCCTTCATCGGACAGGGGGTTCTTGTAGTAGAGAAGCTGATAGTCCTTCGCCGCGCGAGCCGACTGGCGCGCCGCTTTGTAAGCCTGGGCCCGCAGCAAGAGCAGCGCGGGATGGACGGAAGTCGCCGGGTACGCCTCCAGCGCCTCCACGGCAATTTGCGGATGTCCCGCTTCGATGGCCGCGGGCGCAAGGGCCTCGAGAAACTGCTCTTTCATCGCGGTATTGGGATAGTCTCGCGCGATCGTTTGCAGCGCCGTAAACGCCTCTGCGTTGCGCTTTAGGAGACGCTGGGTCTGAGCCGTCCAGTACAGCACATAGTCGCCAAGCAGCGCGTCACTTTTCGCTTTTGTGAACCATGCCAGCGATTGTTGCGCTCGATTTTTATTGTAGTCGTCGTAGCCGAGCGCCAAAGCGGCGCGAGCGCCCCAGATATTGCCGGCATTTCTCCCCGCGAACGCAGAGAGTTTTTCGTACGCCGAGGGCCCGGCGTTGTGCAGCGTGCGAGCCAGGCTCGAGAGTTCCCGCTGCGCGGCTTCATCGTCAGGCGTGGCAGCGGTAATTTCCGGAGCAGAAGTGTTGGGCGTGCAACCTGTGCGGCAAGGGACCGGCTTGGGCTTGTGGGATTTTTTCTTCTTCGAGCGAGCCGTCTGGGCGGAAACATCCAGCGGTACCGAAGCCAGCAGCACCACGCACATCAGGATTGCCAGGGCCCGGGAGACGTAAATATCGCGAGGAATCGTTTTGACGGTTCGCCGCCAGGATACAGGAGAGCCACAGCCACGCAAAACGCACAAAATCATCCCCGCGGATTTAGTGGCGGGTTGCGGTCGTGGCGTACGGATATTCGCCGAGGGCATGCGCGTCACCCTCCGCGAGGATCTCCACCATCCAGCGATAGAAGTAATCCACCGGGTGGTCCATGATGGGTTTGAAGCGACGGTCGTATTCTCGGTGAGCTTTCTCAATGTCATCACGCAATCGGACGCAGATATCTTTGTGCTCGCGGCCGAGGCGCACCTGCTCCGGTCGTAACATCTTAATATCCTGCATCGAAACTTTGGCGACTCTATTTGCGCGGCGGTGTAGTTCTTGTTCCTCGGAGGACAGGCGGCTGACGTTGAAGGCGCCTGCGTCCTCGGACTCGCCGGGGGCCGGAGGAGGCGTGTCCATCTCGGGAGCTTCGGCGACGGGAACTTCAGCGTGCGGTTCAGGCGCGGGCGGAGCGGCATGTGCCACGGAGGCCGGGCCCGCCGATGGACCGGGCGCGGGCGCCGCAGGTCGGTGGCTCGCGCTGACAGCGGACTCCGCCGCAGCAAGCGTACTGGCAATGCGCGCGATTTCAGCTTCGAATGGCGACCGCGGCCCGGGCTGCAGAGTGACCGCGACGAACCGCGTCAATACGTCCAAGGTTGCAGAAAGCGCTGCCGCAGACGTCTGCGCACGTAGCATGGGCGCTAATGCGTTGACCGGCTTGGTGCTGCCACACGCCGCAACCACGTCGGCGACCGCCTGGTGCAGCTCGTCCGACGTGCGCTGCATACGTTCCAGGTTGTCGCGCAAGGCTCGCGAGACGGCCTGTTCGATGGCGCTCGGCATATTGGGTTCTGGTGGCATACCGGTTTCTGGCGTTTTCGCCCAAAATCTCCCGTTTTGTGATTCTGAAAGGTCGAACGAGCGGCGTCAACCGCCTAACGGTACTGTTGTGCCTAGAAGTACCCCTTTTGCATCTCCCCCCTCGCCGAAGGCGTTTGGTAAGCACGAATACGAGTTTCACCCTATGGCGGACGCAGGGGAGGTGGGCT
>Ga0137403_10005587_pt1 | contig 14545 bp, 17 predicted proteins | sample CZOMad2_1_16fung_FD_122057 | JGI IMG/M metagenome (GOLD analysis project Ga0137403, IMG submission 122057) | Vadose zone soil fungal communities from Angelo Coast Range Reserve, California, USA - CZOMad2_1_16fungal (Hybrid Assembly) | ecosystem: Environmental > Terrestrial > Soil > Vadose zone... | reverse complement strand
GGAATCACTTCGATCGGGCGCTTGATGTCGAAGTCTTTAACGGTCTGGTTCAACAGATAGCGCGAAATCGAGGTCACGCCGTCGCTCTGCTCGATAGAAAATTTCGTAATCGGCAAATAGCTGCGGTTGCTGCCGACGAGTGTAATGTCCGTTCCATGCAGTGTCGTAATGAACGGCAGCCGCCGCGGCGCCGCCATCGAACGTGCCAGCATCGCGCTTACGGAGTGCGGAATCGCATAGTGGACGTGCAGCAAATCGAGCGACTCAGACTCGAACACTTCCAGCATTTTCGTCGCAAGCGCCAGTGTATAAGGCGGGTGGTCGAACAGAGGATAGGACGCCACTTCCACTTCATGAAAATGAATGTGCGGATCGGCCAGATTCATGCGAATCGGCGGCGCATAACTGATGAAATGAATATCGTGACCGCGCGCAGCCAGTTCCTGGCCGAGCTCCGTTGCCACGACGCCGGAGCCGCCATAAGTCGGGTAGCAGGTGATGCCGATGCGCATGAGCCTGGGGTGGTCTCCTGGAGAGCGTCTCGATACGATACCGCAAGTTCTGCTGAACGAGCGACTCGCGCTACAATTCAGCGCGCCCCAAAAAACGAGCAAAGGGGTTGGTTCTTTAGACGCGGGAGGGCGGCGTTTCGTGACACGTTTGGCAGGCAAAGTTGCATTAATTACCGGCGGCGGGACGGGCATTGGCCGCGGTATCGCACTGGCCTTTGCGCGAGAGGGCGCCAAAGTGGCGGTCGCAGGCCGGCGGCTGGAAAAATTGCAGGATACTGTTTCGGAGATTAAAGCGGCGGGCGGGGAAGCCATTGCTGCAGTTTGTGATGTAAGCCGCGCCGCCGACGCGTTGAGCGCCGTCGGCGAAGTCGTTGCGGCGTACGGAAAGCTAAATGTCCTGGTAAACAATGCCGGCGTGTTGAGTGTTTCGACCATCGAGGAAATAGCCGAGGACGAGTGGGACCGCCTGATTGATGCCAATCTAAAAGGCCCGTTCTTGATGTGCCGGGCCGCCCTCCCTGAATTTCGCAAAGCCGGTGGAGGCACGATCGTCAACATCGGTTCCGTGCTTGGGCTCGTCGCGATGAAGAAACGGGCGGCGTATTGTGCGTCCAAGGGTGGCGTAACGTTGCTGACGAAAGCTATCGCTGTCGATCATGGTCACGAAAATATTCGTGCCAATTGCATTTGCCCCTCAATTGTGGAAACGGACCTCGTCAGTGAACTTTTCAAGACGCCGGATGGCGCAAGAGTGAAACAGGACCGCCTCGCCACAATTCCGCTGGGCCGCTTCGGCAAGCCTGCCGACATAGCTGATTTGGCTGTTTTCCTCGCATCTGACGAATCTTCCTGGTTGACCGGCGCTGCCATTCCGGTCGACGGGGGCCTCACGGCCTGGTAATGCCCAAGGACAACAAATGACCCGCCCCGTTCCGAAAATTACAAAGGCAATTCTCGTAGCGACTCGCAAGCGAATGAAGCATAGCCGCCTGTCGATGTTGCTCGGCTTTCACGTGGAGTCACTCGCGCCGGGACGCGCGGTGCTCACCATGCAGGTAAAAGAGCTGCACAAACAAATTCACGACGTCGTTCACGGCGGTGTGCTCGCGGCATTGGCAGACACGGCGGCCGCCATCGCGGCGTATACCGTAGTTCCGCAAGGCGCGGAGCTTGCCACAATCGAACTGAAAATAAATTATTTGTCGGCGGTGCGGGGCGGAAAAATCAAGGCCGAGGGGAAAGTGCTCCGAGCAGGCAGAAATTTCGTGGTCACAGAATGTGAAATATTCAACGCGGGGGGCGGCTTGGCCGCGAAGGCATTGCTAACGTTTGGCGCCGCCGGCGGTCATTCGATTGAGCACGCCGATCACGTCGCGGAGAAGTAGACCTACTCTGCTCCGCCCTGCGACGCTTCCTCGCCGTCCTTATGTACGTACTTTATTACGCGCTTGAAGATCAACAGGTTCGGGCTACCCTGGCGGGTCAGCTTGATGCAATCGCGGTCATACCATTCGATGGTTCCGCGCAGCTCCTCGCCGGACTCGAGCACGACCGTCATCGGCGTGTGGGTCTGCATCTGCTTGACCCAGTAAAAATTCTCAGCGTGAGTTGTTTCCGGAGGAGCAGGCTTCTTGCTGGGTGCCGGTCCGGGTCCGTTTGAACTCATGCGAGGAGAATTCTGTTCCTTCACGTCCTGGAATCCAGGACGAAACATTCTGCGATTCACCATTTTGGCTCCTCAGTACCCGAACGGGGGGTGGTATTGGGTGTCTAGCCCTGAGATGCACCACGCATCCATCTGGTTACAGTCGAGGCCGAAAAAAGTCCGGCGGGTCCACTCAGTACTGTACCGCTAAAGTAGCGCAAAGAAAATGGACTGGTTACATATTCGGCGCAAGCGAAATCGCCAGCGCATCGAGTCCGAGCTGCCGGTTTAAGTTTCGTCGCGCGCCAAATGACACGTCGTCCAGGCCTTGAATCGCGCGCATCACCCACCGCGAGTCCACCGTTTTACTTAAAATTTCCAGGTCTTTAGCAAGCGTGGGATTCCGCAGCAGCGGTTGCTTCGTTCCCGTTGTGAGTTCCAGCAAATCCGTCAGCAATCCGTAAAAAACCGCGAGCTGCGCTTCGAACGAATCCTCGCGATCTTTCGCGAGTGCCGAGGTTTCCGCAAAAAGTTGAGCGAATCCCTGACCGCGCGCGGCGCGTTCCAAAATGCGTAGCGCCGACTGCCGCCGTTTCAGTGCTGCGTCCGCGTCCATCTCCAGTGCGAGGCCGGGGCTTCCCTCGGAAAGTTGTGCCGCTTGCCGGATTTGGGCAGGCGATTTATCCGTCTTTTCCTTCAAGATGGTTTCAACGTCAGCCGTGGCCAGTGGCGCGAAGTGAAACTGCATGCAGCGCGAAAGAATGGTCGGCAGCAGGGAATAAGGTGAAGGCGCCGTCAGTATTAAAGTTGCGGATCCGGGAGGCTCTTCCAGAACTTTTAGCAGGACATTTTGCACGTCCCAACGCATTGTCTCCGCGCCATCGAAAATAAAGACGCGCCGCCGCGCCATTGGCTGAAAGTACGCCGCTCGCTGCGCCGCCCGAATCTGGCCGATTCGCAGCATTGGCCGTGCTACGGGACTCTTCAGCCGCACCGGATCGGGAACGAGCGCCCAAACGTCCGGATGACTCTGCAAAATTAACGGAACGCGCTCAACGGTAGCTGCGTCGGCACTCTCGCCGCGTTCCGCCAGTCCTTGTTCAATGAGTCGTTGTGGCGTCGCAAGTAAGGCAATGCGCTTGCACGTGTCGCACTCGCCGCACGAATCGTCAGTCAGCCGTTCGCAATTCGCGGCCTGCGCAAAGAGTCGTGCCAGCGTAAATTTGCCTACTCCCTGCGGCCCGGAAAAAAGTAGCGCGTGCGGCACACGGCCCGTCCTCAGAGCGCCCTGGAGTGCGGCTACGATTCGTTCATTGCCGAGAAATTCGGAGAAAGCCATCTCAGCGCCGCCCCCCGTCCGGGAGCAAGGGCTGGACCGCCGTGATGATGTCCGCCGAAATCTCTTCTGGAGGTCGCATCATCTTACGCATCGCGTCATAGCACTGAATCGTTGCCCACGGAGTCTGACGGGAAAGCGAATCGTACATACCCGCCGCTTCTTCCAGATGCCGGATGTTTGCTTCCAGAATGTCATGCGTGGAGTCGGTGTACGACCGGGACGGCTTTTTCTTCACCAGGATTTGTGCTTCATGCGGCGGCACACGCAGGTACAAGACCAGGTCTTCACGCGGCAAATCGTAAATCCCGTATTCCAGGTGTTCAATCCACGTCAAAAAATCTGCGCGTTTCTCCGCCGGCACTCGAGCCGTCTGATGCGCAAGGTTCGACGCAACGTATCGATCCGCGAGCACGATCGCTCCTCGGCTCAGCGACGTCACGATTTTGGATTTCGCCTCGAACCGGTCTCCGGCATAGAGCAATGCGGAAAAATGCGGATCCACTTTGTCGAGTGGCCCCAAATCCCCGTTCAAGAATTGCCCGACCATGCGGCCGAACCACGACTCATATTGCGGAAACCCGGTGGAATAGACGGCGAACCCGCGCGAGGTCAGGTCTTGCTCGAGCAGACGCATTTGCGTGTTCTTCCCGCTGCCGTCGATGCCTTCGATTGCGATCAGTCTTCCGCGAGGTGTCATACAGTGGCGAATAGTCTGTTCGACAGTCTAACCGCACCGGTTCGCCGCTGCAATAACGCCCGCATGCTGGCACGTTGCATTGCCGTGCTACGATAAAAAATTCATGATGAGTAGCAACATCATTCAAGAAAACGTTCTGCGCATTCGAGAACGCATTGCGCGCGCGGCGCAGGCGGTCGGTCGCCGCGAAGACGAAATTACGCTGGTCGGCGTTTCGAAAACCCGCCCCGCCGCCGACATTCGCGATGCATTCAACGCCGGCGTGATTCATTTCGGCGAAAATCGCGTGCAAGAGTGGGAAGCGAAGCGCGGCGAAATTGCTGGCCTGTCCGGTCGCTGGCATCTTATCGGTCATCTGCAGTCCAACAAAGCCGCCCGCGCCGCCCACCTGTTTCACAGCATTGATTCCGTGGATAGCGTCGCGCTGGCCGAACGGTTGGATCGCGCCCGCGAAGAATCCACGCCAACGGAAAGGCTGCGTGCGCTGATCGAAGTGCACATCGCCGCTGAAGAGTCGAAAAGTGGCGCTGCGATTTCAGATATCCCAGCTCTGGCAGAGCGCATGCTGCAGCTGCGCAATCTGCACTTTGCCGGATTGATGTGCATCCCGCCCTACCTCGAAAACATCGAACAGGTGCGGCCCTATTTCAGTAAATTGCGCGAACTGCGCGACAAGCTGCAAACGCAGTTGCACCACGACCTGCCGGTGCTTTCGATGGGCATGTCGCACGATTTCGAAGCGGCCATCGCCGAGGGCGCAACCGAAGTTCGCGTTGGTACGGCCCTTTTCGGCGCTCGCGAGACAGGCCAATGACCCGGCTGCCATTTCACGCCGATGCTTCACAATGTGAACGAGGATGCTAAATCCGCCGTCGCATCTGGAGATTTCGCAGCATCTGGCTACAAGCACTGTCACCTTCACGGTCCGCGTTCAGCCACGCGCCAGTCGAGATGAAGTCTCCGGCATAATTGAAGGCGCTCTAAAAATTCGCCTTCGTGCGCCCGCACTCGAAAATCGCGCCAATGACGCCCTCTGCGAATTCCTTGCCGATCTTTTGAAAAGACCCAAGTCGGCTGTTAGAATCCTCAGCGGCCATCACAGTAGAACAAAGCGTGTTGTAATCGAGGGCGTCACGCGCGAGCAAGTCGAAGCGCTGTTGCACTTCGAAGCTTGACGGCAGGGAACTGAGGATTATGTCTCTCAATCTTTCGGAAATGCAGAGCGATCTGCGCGCCGCCGGGCTCCACGGCTGGCTTTTTTACGATTTTCGCGGCCGCGACCCCATCGCACAACACATCCTCGCATTGCCTCCCGGAATGCGCACACGGCGTTGGTTTTATTTTGTTCCCGCCAAAGGGACGCCGAAGAAGCTGGTCCACAAAATTGAAACGGAATCTCTCGCCGCCGTCCCCGGCGAGACTCTTTACTATTCCGCGCAAGAAGAGTTGCGCGGGAATTTGAAGAAACTGATTGGGCGCGCAAAAAAGATCGCGATGCAGTACTCGCCCAAGAACGAAATTCCTTACGTGGCGATGGTGGATGCCGGCACGATCGAACTTGTTCGTTCCACCGGCGCCAAAGTCGTCAGCTCGGCCGACCTCGTTCAGAAACACGATGCCGTCTGGTCACCCGAGCAACTCGAATCTCATCTTTACGCAGCCAAACACGTCGACAGCATCGTTGCCGAAGCATTCCAACTCGCCGCGCGCGCAGTTCGCGAAGGCAAGCCACAAACGGAGCATGGTTTGAAGGAATGGATTTTGCAGCAATTCGCCGCTGCCGGGCTCACGACCGAAGAAGGCCCCGACATCGCCGTCAACGCCCACGCCAGCGATCCGCATTACGGCCCTTCCGCCGATCGCCCCACGCCCATCAAGGAAGGCGACCTCTTGCTCCTCGACGTGTGGGCCAAGCGCAATATTCCCGGCAGCGTCTACTACGACATCACGTGGGTTGGCTATCTCGGCGCCAAGCCGCCGGAAAAAATCGCAAAAGTATTTCGCGCCGTGCGTGACGCTCGCGATAAAGCCGTTGATTTGATACTCAGCACCATCGCGAAAGGGAAGCCGCTGCAAGGCTGGCAAGTGGACAAAGCCGCGCGCAGCGTCATCGAGAAGGCCGGCTACGGAAAATATTTCTTCCATCGCACCGGACATAACATCGGCACCTCGGTTCACGGCAACGGCGCCAACATGGATGGAATCGAAACGCACGACGTTCGTCACCTGATTCCGGGAACCTGCACCTCCATTGAGCCTGGCATCTACCTTCCTGAATTTGGCATTCGCAGCGAAGTGAATGTTTATGTCGGCGAAAAAGAAGCGCGCGTCACCGGCGCGATACAGAAAGAGCTTCTGGCGCTGCTTGCCTGATCCTGCCGATCTTTATGGATGAACCCGTCAAAGACGCGCCGCAAACCGAATCGCTGCCTTCTCCCGTGGCAGCGCCGAGCGAAGAGGGCCGCGCGCTAATGGCGTTAGCGATCTGCGCGGCTGGTTGGGCCGTTCCCGGTCTCGGCCACGCACTTCAAAAAATGTGGGGTCGCGCGTTAGCTGTGTTTCTTGCTGTCGGTGCGCTCGTTATCCTCGGAGCGGGCATGCGCGGAAATGTCTTCACGTCGCGCGGCGAAGACGCCTTTGCCACGCTCGGCTATTTCGCCGATCTCGGCTCGGGGAGTTTCTATTTCCTGGCTCGCGCCGCGGAATCCGCTGGTCCCGATGTTTCGCACTCGACGGGCGATTACGGCACGCGCTTTATCGCCACCGCTGGCGTCCTGAATCTCCTCGCAGCGCTGCACGCCTACGAAGCTGCGCGTGGACGGAAGGCCTGACGTGCCGGCGCCCACGCCCGTGATGCATGTTCCGTTCACTCACCTTCAGTCGATGCTGCTCTTCGCGCTGATTATTTCACTCGCCTTCGGCACTCTCGGCCGCCGCCGCCCGGCAGACCGCATCCGCTACGCGGCCTGGTCTTTCTTGCTGTTCATGCTCGTCGGCATAGCCATCGGCTGGGCCATGTACCCCTTTTCCCGCTAGTTGCGCTGTCCCGCCCAAAATGTAACGTTTTTACCCAGCGCCTCCGTCCCAAAGTTGCTGGCCGCTTTGGTCCCACATAATAAGTCTATATTTTGTAATAACTTACGGAGACGAGCTATCTGGCGTGTCAGTTGCCCTCTCCTAGCCGAACAGTTTTGATTTTGCCATTCAGCAGCAAGGCCTAGGTCATCGCAGGATAGGGAGTAGCAACATAATGAGCAAAAATAGCACTCAGAAATCGACCTTCCATCGGCACGGATCCGACCGCGGTTTTAGCATGATCGAGTTGCTCGTCGTGCTGTTCATCATTATCGCCACCTCGGCGATTGCCTTGCCCAATTTCATAAAGATGTTTCGCGCCAGCCAGCTCACCAACGGAGCCACTCAGGTCGCCGACATTCTCAAGCAAACTCGGTTTCAAGCCATCCGCCGCAACACTCCGGTCGTCTGCCGCATTGCGGGTTCCGCGGCATCTTCTACAATTTGGGCCGACAGCAACGGAAATGGCGTCGCGGATCCGGCAGAACAGCAAACCCTCCTCTCGGGCACCGTCAATCTCGTCGCGGCGGGTAACGTTCCGGGCACGGGTGCTCTCGCGGCCGGAGTCGGCACCAACGTAGTGCTCCTTCCGGTCTCCCCGATTAACGGAACCTACACCTTTGATCAGCGCGGCGCCGTCAACCCAGCCTCCGTGTACGTCTCGTATGTAACCAACTCTGCGCTTCCGGCTCTCGGCTATCGCGCGATCGTGCTCCTGCCATCGGGATCGATTCAAATTTGGACCGGCGACACAGCCGGCAATTGGCGCTTACTCGAATAGGGAAGAATGAGGACGAACATGATGCAACGGAATCCAAAAAAATCTCATCGCCGTCAACGCGGCTTCACTCTCATCGAGACGGTCCTTGCAACTATGATTATGCTCGTCGGCCTGGTGGCGGTCGCGCAGCTCGTCGGGACGTCGATCTTCTTGAATTCAGCTAACCGTGTCGACTCTACCGCGACGGTGCTCGCGCAGAACGAACTCAATCAGTTCACAAACCAGACGTTAGCTACATTGTCCTATACCGACAACATCGGAAACGTTTGCACTCTCGGAAACGGCCCTACCAACGCATGGGTCGGAAGTCCAGTCATAACATCCAACGACAATCGTCAGGTCATCGATTTTTCTCAGGGAACCGTAAACGGTTATAACTTCACTTGGGCCGATCCCAACGATCCTTCCGGTGCGCGTTATGACGTTCGCTGGGCCGTTTGGACGTTAACCGGCACCTTCGGCAAACGCTTCGTTCTGGGCGCTCGCAAGGTCGGTGGCAACGCGACTTTTTATCCAGTGAATCTCGACACCATGGTGCAAAGATGAAATTCCCGCAGGCTAACAAGACGCAGTCCGGATTCACTCTTCTGGAAATGCTGGTCTCCGTCGGCGTATTCGTCCTGATTTCGGGCGCGATGTTCCAGCTTCTCAACAGCACTCAGAAGAAGAGTCAATCGGAATCGCAGCTTCGCGACACTTTTGAGGAAGCGCGGCTCGGCATCGATCAAATCGTGCGCGACGTCAACGATGCAGGGTATCCCCCGGCCAATCATTTCTCGGTCCTGCCCCTTGCTACCAGCTATGCGCAAACGCCCGTCGCTTGGAGCCCCAATTACCCGGTGACCCCCTGCACCATCGGCGGCACCTGCACCACTCCCGGACCGTACGACGTTATCTTTGAAGAAGATTACGACGGTACCGGCACTGTGAAGTGGGTTCGTTACCAGCTACGAACAACAACGCTTTGGCGCGGTGTCACCAATAAAGTCGCGGGCGCTGACCCCGACGCTATTACATCCCTGCCAGGCGTGATGTATCCGTACGTTCAGAACGTCATGAACAATGCCTCTGCTGCGCAAATAGGCCAGATTCGGGCCACTTATCCCAATATGTTTCCCGGTGCAAATCCGGTTCCCATTTTTAATTACACGCTGGACGGCACTGTGGGGGCAGCTGGTTGCCTCGCAGCGGCCGCTTCGCCCTGCAATGTTCGCGAGGTACAGGTCACATTGATCGTTCAAACACCTCAACGCGACGCACAAAACAGCGTCTTGCGGCTGGTTGAGCTCAACGGTCGCGGTCATCGTCTGAATCCGAACAAGTAACTATCTACATAGGGGAAACTTATATGAAACCTTCACACAAACTTCGTAAAAAGAACCGTCAGGCGGGAGTCGCTCTGCTCATCGCGATCTTCTCCATGCTCCTGATTGCTGCCATTGCGATGGCCTTAGTCGTTTCTGCCGGAACGGAAACTTCTCTTGCCGCCAATTATCGTGCAACGACCGGTGGCTACTATGCTGCCGTGGCGGGTATCGAGGAAGCCCGCGGCCGCCTTTTGCCCTCGAATCCCAACACCATCTCCACTTTGGCCCCTCTTAACGGCGCGTATCTGCCAACCAATCAGGTCGTCTATATCGTGAATCCCGGCATCGGCGAAACGACCGGAAACGTCATGGCAAAGTATCCGGACAACCAATATGCGCACGAATTCTCCATCGCGCCGACGAAGACTTTCATCAACTCCGTCTGGGTGGCTTCCAACAATAACGGTCCGCTTTATAAGTGGGTACGCATCAACGCTGCAACAAAAGCGTCGCTCCAAATCAACGTCGACAACACCGGATTGGGGGCAGCGAACAATTCGACGCCGTTGTATTTCGACACCAGTCTCGTCCCGGCAGCGATGGTCGTTCCTCCAGTCGTCGGCGCGGTGCCAGCGCCGACTTCGACCCAGAAGCAGGCCTACGAAGTCACCGCCCTCGCCGTAACTCCCAACGGCAGTCAGAAAATTCTGCAGTACGTAGTTACTGCGGCGCAGTACAACATCAACTTCAACGCCGCGCTGAGCCTGACAGGTCAGGTGGGAAATTTTCAGGGCGCCAACTCAAATCCCTACCACGTAAATGGCCAAGATGGTTCCGGATCGGCTCCAGCGGTCCCCGGCTGCACCAATAACGCGGCCACCCTACCGGCGATCGGTGTTGACGCCGGCCTTTCCGGCGGCAACGCTTCCCAGACCAACCAGCAGTACGTTATCAACAGCTTGCCCCGACCGGATCACTACATCGGCGCGGGGGCGATAGCCCCAGCCCCTAGCGTCTCGACGATCACCACCACCGGCGCACTTGCGACGCCGGCCACCCTCGACCAAGTGATTCAGACAATTCAGACGAACGCCGACGCCGTTATCCCGAATCCACCCAATCCTCCGAACTACAACAACAGCGGCACTACCTATAACTTTGGCGGCACGGGCTGGCCAACCGATATGTCTGCCACCAACCCGAAGGTTGTCTACGTCGACGGCAGCTTCGACCTGGGGCCCAATACCGGCTATGGCCTTCTCGTCGTCACTGGCAACTTCCACTACCACGGTAACTCAGGCTGGAAAGGAGTCATCCTCGTCGTCGGAGATGGCTCAGCCACCTTCGACGGGCAAGGCGGTGGCAACGGCGAATTTGACGGTGCCATTTTCGTCGCCACCACACGAGATGCTTCCGGCAATCAACTTGCCAACTTCGGAACCACAAACTTTGACATCTCCGGCGGCGGCGGCAACGGAATCTATTACAACAGCTGCTGGGTCAGCAAAGTGCAGCAGCCGCCCAGCTACCAGGTTTTGTCTTTCCGGGAAATTTCGCAGTAAGCGCCTAAACAAATGGAGCATCGGATGAGAAATATTTCAGTGTTGAGGGCAGCGGTTGCATCCACGATCTTGATCGGTTTTTCCGCGGCGGCTCATGCCCAGAGCGAGCCGCAAAAAAAGAGCAAGACCGCGCCGGCTCAGGCCCAGCAACCGGCTTCTAAACCCCACAAGGTGTGGACAGAAGACAATCTGTCCGCTGTGCGTACGCCTGCCGATAGTTACATTGAAGCGAAGGACCGGCAGTCAGCTGGAAGTCACTCCGAGGCCGCTGTTTCGGCTCAAGACGCTTCGGAAAAGCAGCCGGCCGCAAATTCGCAGAAGGCCGCCAAAACGCCTCCACTCGCCCACGCCAAATCGGTTGACGACGCCAACTTTAAGATCGAGTGGGAAAAGAAGGACATCCAGGGCCAGGAAGAATACCTCGTTCGAATGCAGGGCGAGTTGGAACAAGCGCCAGCCGATCAAAAAGAACATATCCAGAAACTGATCGAACAGCACCAACAGATTCTTGCCGATACCCGCAACGAGCTGAAGGGGCTGGAAGAGCAGAAGAAGGACTTTCAAAAGAACCCGGCAGGGCAGTCCGCCTCAGCCAATCAACAGCCGCCTTCGCAATAGTCACTCATTGCGACTCGAATCTCTGGGAAGCTGGCCTTTCGCTCTTTCCGCGCGATAGGGCCGGCTTCTTCGTTGTTTTTTCGCGCCGCCTTCGCCCTAAATGCGCTCGTCCGCTCGACAGATTTTTTCCGCAAATGTTATGATTGTTGAGTCGGGCCGAGGTAGCTCAGTGGTAGAGCAGCCGATTCGTAATCGGCAGGTCGCGAGTTCAACTCTCGCTCTCGGCTCCATCTTCTCTTTTCCCGCCTACTGAAGTTTCACGTACTTTGCCAGGATCCAGCCTGCTTTTCCGTCCGCGGCCGTTACGTGGTAATAGTTGTTCGTCTTGTTGGCTTCCAACAGCGTCACCGTGGCGCCTTTTTGTATCGTTTCAATTGCCTTATGAGCGGGTGACGCGTCCGGCCGAAGCCTCAGCTTTCGTGTCGTTGACCCCTGCGTTGGCTGCCCGCCGAATACATCTTCCAGCAACGCCGCCAGCCGCAATCCCGCCAGCGCAAGCCTCTTGTCAACGACTTGAATTTGCGTGTTGTAATACGCATCGTCAAGTACACCGCCATTGTCGATCCAGGCAGTCTGCCCCGCTGCGTGCGATTCATTCGCCCAGTCCGCAGGATTCCCGCTCGCCGTCATGTGATTCGCCGTGATCAACTGTTGCAAGTGTTGTGTGTACGCGTTCACGTCCATGCCAGTGTGCGTGATCATCCCGCTGTCCCACGCGGAGTGGAGGTTGCACGGACGGCTCCCGCATTGTGTCGATCCAAACTCCGTAATCAGGTTGTCGTTCGCGCCGCGTGCATCGCCCACCGCATGGAACGGTTGGTGCACATCGCCGACGAAATGCACGATAAATTGCAGCGCCTCTTGCCGTTCCGTCGGAGTCTTAGTCGTGTCCGCCAGCACCTGCTTGAAAAATGTGATTCGATCCACCACACAGTTCATGTGATCCGTTGCCGCTCCAGGATGCGTATCCGTCGGCTTAAAGCAATCACGAGCGTCGTCAAAGGCCGTGGCGCTCCGCGGAATGTCCACAAAATGCCAGTTATACGTCTCCTGCCTCGTTGGGCGAATTTGGTCCGCCCAGTTCGAAACAGACGCAAGCGTCGCAGTCCCCAGAATCGACTGCACCCCCGCCTTCGCCTTGTCGCTCAACATCGCCTGCGCCAGCGTTCCGACAATTTCATGTCCTTCCGGGCCCCACGCTTGCACCGTCGCGGGCATAAACACGAGCAGCATGGCCGCAGCTGCACAAATGAATTTTTTCATGACGAAATATCCTCGCGGACTTTTCTGGGAGAGAATCGGACGGAATCCTGTCTACTGAGCAGCTACTTAACCATCGCGGACCGCGCCGGTCAAGCGGGAAATATAGCGACTGCCCGAGTCTGGCTACGGTTTCTTCTGCTGCTGTTGCTGCTGCTTTTCTGTTTCATTAAAAATTTTCTTGAACTCTTCCACTGCCGGCACGTCCGGTGGCTTCAGCCCGTTTTTTGCAACGTACCGCCAAATCGCGGCGTTGCTCGTCGGATCGCTTGCCGTTCCGTCGTATACCACGAACGAATCTTCTGAAGCACCCACTCCCACTTTTGGCTGCGGGCTGCCGCTCTGCGGATCGGTCTGCGTTCCGTCCGGAGACCGTCCCTTTTGCCCGCCGATGCGAATTCCATTGTCATTCGGCTGGAGGATGACCGGTCGGTTGTTGGGTGAAGTTCCTCCGCCCCCAATTTCCGGCTGCACCATTTTCCCATTGCCTTTGCGAACCACAATCACTAGATCAGGGCTCATCGAGGCCAAAACCGGGCGAAGCCGTCCCCACTTCTCGATCGCTTTTTCCACATCTTCCTGAGCAGTCTTGTTCGCCAGTGGCGCAGAAGTCGAAACGCCTGCGTCTGGATCGATGATTACGGCCACCGTCCGCGCATTCAGCACGGGAACCGGCAGCACCGGCTTTTTCTTTTCATTCCCCGCCGCGCAACAAAGCGCCAAAATCAGAAACGAAGAAACCATCGCGGAAATTCGGCGCATGAGAGCCTCCCTGTGAAACGCGGACCTCAACTCTATCGCATAGTAGGACGCGCGCCCATCAGACTTCGTTCCAAATGACGATCTGATTCAGCGCCTCCAATTCCTGCCGCTTTTCCTGCACAATAACTCCGCCATGTTTGCCGCTCGCACCAATTGGAATCTCGCCGAGAATCGCCTCACCCTCGCTCTCGCCGAACATCGCCGCAGCGGGCGCCCGCTTTTCGATCTTACCCTCTCCAATCCAACCGAATGTGGCTTCACCTACGACGAATCCGCAATCCTCGCCGCGCTCCACTCGCCAGCCTCGCTGCGCTACGAACCCGCCCCGCAAGGCCTCCTTTCCGCCCGCGAAGCCGTTGCCGCTTACTATCGCCAAAATAACGCAAATATTTCTCCGTCCGATCTCTTTCTCACCACCAGCACCAGCGAAGCCTATTCCTATCTCTTCCGCCTGCTCTGCAATCCCGACGACGAAATTCTAATTCCGAGTCCGAGTTATCCGCTTTTCGATTTTCTTGCCGACATCAACGACGTTCGCCTCATCCGCTATCCGCTTCTTTACGATCACGGCTGGCAACTTGACCTGTTTTCATTCGAACGTGCCATCACTCCGCGTACCCGCGCCGCCATCGTCGTCCATCCCAACAATCCCACTGGCCACTACATAAAGCCGAACGAACAATCGCAGCTCTCCGCCCTCTGCGCCAAAAACAATCTCGCCATCATCGCCGACGAAGTCTTTCTCGATTTCCCGCTGCAGGGAATTGCCGCGCCAACCTTCGCCGTACAAAATGCCGCGCTCACTTTCACGCTCAGCGGCATTTCCAAACTCTGCGGCCTGCCTCAAATGAAATCCGCCTGGCTCTCCATCTCCGGTCCCGCCAATCTCAAAAACGACGCGCGCGTGCGCCTCGAAGTCATCGCCGACTCCTATCTCTCCATGAACGCACCGATTCAGCACGCGCTCACAGCGCTTCTCGCCACGCG
>Ga0137403_10005586_pt1 | contig 14546 bp, 9 predicted proteins | sample CZOMad2_1_16fung_FD_122057 | JGI IMG/M metagenome (GOLD analysis project Ga0137403, IMG submission 122057) | Vadose zone soil fungal communities from Angelo Coast Range Reserve, California, USA - CZOMad2_1_16fungal (Hybrid Assembly) | ecosystem: Environmental > Terrestrial > Soil > Vadose zone... | reverse complement strand
TGCCCGGAGACGGCCAGGAAGCTCCCGGAGAGGTTTCGGAAGCGTCCGGAGCGGTTCTGGAAGGTACCGGAGGGCCCTGAGCCGCAGGATCTTGGCCTTGGCCGTTACGCCGGCAAAAACGGAATCCCCAGCGTCCCCGCCATGTACCCGGTCAAGAGATCGCCGTCCCAGCCGCCGAACCAGTAGGTGACCGGCCAGGGGTGGTGGGTGTCGGCCTGGCCTTTGAGCTTCTCCAGCCCCTCGATCCGCTGCGGACCGTTGTTGTTGTGGCTGTAGGTGAGCTGGAAGGCGAGCTTGCTGCTCACCCGGTCGCCCCAGAACTCGATCTGGTAGATGCGGGTCTTCAGGGCCTGGATCTTGGCCTGGATGCCCTCGCGATCGGTGTTGCCGGGATCGCCGGCCGCCAGCTTCTTCTCCAGTTGCTCGATGCGCTCGGTCAGGTAGCGCCTGCGGTCGCGGAAGTAGGAGAACTGGTCGAAGACGCGGAGGATCGCCATCACCTCGGTCGAGGAAGAGGAGAAGGCGGTGGGGAGCCTTCGGGCGTAGAGGGCCGGGTCCTCGATCTTCCAGATCTTCTGTTCGGGATCGGCCGGGTTCAGGTAGTCCTTGGCGAAAATCGAGACCCCGTCCCCGCGGATCGCCAGCTCGAAGGGGTTGACCACGAAGGCCATGTTGTCGTCCGAGCCCACGATGTTGTTGCGGCTGTCGTAGGTCGGACCGTCGAACGGCTCGTTCTTCCCCTCCAGGTAGACCTTGGCACCGAGGAGCGCGTTGCCCGGCGGATAGGAATCGCCGTCGAAGCTGACACCGGTGACGTTCACCCCGATCTGGATCCCCATCCGCTCGGCCGGCTCGCGCAGGTTCTTCTTCGCGAACGCAGGGCTGACCTGGGTGCGGATCACCGCGTCGAGCTCGTCCTCCCCCAAAAGCGACATGGTGTAGCCGGAGACGCCGCGCGCCTCGTTCGTGGGATCGGGGTCGGTCGCCAGGCGGCAGAGGAAGTAGCCCTGGAACTGGATCGTCAGCAGCTTCGCGTAGGTCATGGGCAGCCTCCCTTACGGCGCGACGACGAACTGCGGCAGCTGGCCGATCTGATAGATCCGCCGCAGGTTGTTGGACATGGCGGTGGCGCTTTCGAGGACGAAGGCGAGCTGGCGCTTCAAATACGGCAGGTCGTCCGCGCTCCGCGCCACGGAAAGCAGGTTCTCCGTCGAGAGGGCGGTGAGCTCGGCCACGATGTGGGCGAAGCGGTGGAGGAAGAAATCGACGTTGCCGAGCTGGTCCGGATCGTAGTGGGCGAGGAGCTTCTCGTCCTCCGGGGTCAGATGGTAGCTCGGGCCGGTGGTGTGGACGCCGTCGCCGGATTGGGTGTAGGCCAGCACTTCGGCGATGGGCCGCAGGAGCATGGTCATGGCCGGGCCGAAGGCGGTCTCCTGGAGGGCCGAGCTGAAGAAGGGATACGTCTGGTTCGCCACCGGGACGAAGTTCTTGTAGAGCGAGGTGAGGACGAAGGTGAGCGTCGCGTAGCTGTAGTTGTAGAGGTCGAAGGTGCGCCGCGCGAAGGGGTGGGTGATCGCCTCCCGTCGCGGGTTCTTGGGCAGCGGGAGCGACGGCTCGAAATGGGGATCGCGCTTGAGCTCGGCCGCCAGCTCCTCCCGGATGTCGTAGAACCGGCGGAAGTGGCTCTGGAAGCCGGGCGGCGCGTCGATCCCCTCCCCCTCCTCGACGATCAGCTCCAGGGCGAGGGTCGCTGAGGCGGCGTCGGTGATGGGGAAGATGTTGATCTGGTACTCGACGGGGACGAAGACCTGCTGGTTGGGGTTGCCGGTGAACAGGTCCGGCAACTCGTTGACGGCCTGCTGGATCTGGTCGTAGAGCTCCTGGATCGTGCCCGGGTGGATCTCTTTGTCCGGCTGCAGGTGAGTGCGGGCGAGCGTGTAGGGCGGAACGGCGGCACCGGCGGCACCGGCGGCGAGCCGGTCGGGGGTGTAGTTGGCGAGCGAGTGGGAGCCACAGGGGTGCTCGGGGGTGCCGAAGCACCAGGTGGGGATCGGGTCGCCGCTTTTCTGGAGCGTGTCGTAGCCTGGGCTCTCGGCGCAGACGAAGCGGCCGATGGTCTGCAGGTTGAAGCGCTCGAAGACGAACGGGATGTCGCACGGCACGACTGCGCCGCTCCGGGCGCCGAAGCCGGCGAGGTGCGTCCCCAGGTAGTAGCGCGACTGGCGGGGGATGTTCTCGCGGCTGAACCAGGGGTCGGCCCCCAGGGCCGTCAGGAGCCCGTTGACCAGAGCCAGGTGCTCCATCTCCTGCCGCGCCACCATGAGGAGGGTCGATCCCCAGCGGCGGACGAGCTCGAACTGCGCCGCGCTGCAATGCTCATCGGGCCGCTTCTTCATCGAGAAAGCGGCATATAGATAAATGACCATGAGCTGCTGCTCGATCTCCGACGCCTCACGGAGGGCGCGGATGAGCTGCGGCTTGGTCTGGATGGGTCCGCGGATCTCCGGCTGCGATGGGCTCATGGGTGGCCTCCTGCTGGAAGATACTACGAATGAATGGAGTCGGCTGGAGAGTAGGCCCTTGCATGCTGTAAACTAATCACCCTTCTCTTTAGAGGCTACCTAGGGAGGTTGTTTTGCCGGCGTTCCGAGATCCCGGTTCCCCACCCGAGCGAGTCGGGCCGTATCGCCTGGAGGAGCCGCTGGGACACGGTGGCATGGGCACGGTCTGGCGCGCCTGGGACGAGCGGCTGAAACGTCAGGTCGCGGCCAAGCAGATCCGCGTCGACACGGCCGTCGCCGACATCCGCGCACGGCTGCGCCGCGAGGCCCAGACGGCGGCCCGTCTCAACCATCCCGCCCTCGTCCACATCTACGACATCGTCTTTGAGGACGAGGGCGATTGGATCATCATGGAGCTGGTCCGCGGCCAGACCCTGCGCCACTGGCTCGACGAGAAGGGACCCCTCCCCTTCGCGATGGTCTGCCGGCTCGGCGGCGAGATCGCCGAGGGCTTGGCCGAGGCGCACGAAGCCGGCATCCTGCATCGCGACTTGAAGGCCGGCAACGTCATGGTGACGCCTTCGGGACGGGCCAAGATCCTCGATTTCGGCCTCGCCAAGCAGCTCCCGACCGCCGGGGCGGACCAGGACTTGAGCCTCTCGGTTCCCGGCATCGTCCTCGGGACGGCCTACGCCATGTCGCCCGAGCAGGCGCTGGGCCGCGACCTCGACGCCCGCTCCGATCTCTTCTCCCTGGGAGCGCTCCTCTACGAGGCGCTGACCGGCACCCCGCCCTTCCGTGGGGATTCGCCGACCGCCTCGCTCTCCCGGGTCCTCGGCCATCAACCGCCGCCGCTCCGGCAGTCGCTCCCGGAGCTTCCCCAGGAGCTCTCCGACTTGATCGAGCGCCTCCTGGAGAAGTCGCCGGTCGGTCGTCCGGGCAGTGCGCGAGAGGTGGTCCAGATCCTGTCGGCCCTGACGGTGGGCGAAGGGGGCGCCCGGGCCGGGGAGCTGGCGGGCCTCGCCTCCGCTCATGATTCGACCCTCATGACGCTGGCGCAAAGACCGCCGATGGAAGCGACGGCGCCGCGCCAGGACGCCCCGCGCGGGTCGACCTCGGTGAGCGCGCACCGGCGGACCTTGAGCGAGCGCCGGCTGTTGACCGTCGTCTGTTGCGGGTTGGTGGAGTGGGCCCAGGACTCCAGTCAGGCGGGTTTTCTGGATCTCGAAACGCTGTCCGAGCACATGGCCTCCCTCGCGGGGCTCGCCCAGGAGGTCGGCGAGCGTCACTCCGGCTCCCTTAGCGCCACGCTGGGGCACGTGCTCTGGCTCTATTTCGGGTATCCCCATGTCCATGAGGACGACGTCCAGCGGGCCGTTCGGGCGGCGCGGGAGCTGCTGGCCCGGGTCGGCGAGATCGGCGGGCGTCTCGGCCCGCGCGGCGAGCCGCGGCTGGCGCTCCGCATCGCCGTCCACACCGGGCCGGCGGTGGTGAGCGGGGCAGGAACGGAGGAGAGGCTCCAGCCCGGCTCGGTCCTCGATCTCGCGACGAGCCTCCAGAGCGCCTCTCCCATCGACCATGTGCTGGTTTCCGGAGCGAGCCTGAAATTGCTCGCGCGCGACTTCACGACCGAGCCTCTGCCGCCGGTCCACGTTCCCGGGATGGGGGAACCCGTCGCCGTCCACCGGGTGCTGGGGGAGATCGAACACTGGGAGAGAGGGAGCGGCGAGTCGACGCTCCTGGTCGGCCGCGAGCGGGAGATCGAGCTCCTGGAGGATCGGTTCCGTCTCGCCAGCTCGGGGATGGGACAGGCCGTCCTGGTCGCCGGCGAGGCCGGCATCGGCAAATCGCGGCTGGTCCAGGCGCTCCGGGAACGGCTGGCGACGCGGGCGCCCGTCTGGTGGGTCGCCTATGGCTCACCCTCGACGCAGAATTCACCTCTCGCCCCGATCCTCGAGTTGCTGGACCGCACCCTCTCCGGCTCGGGGGAGCAGTCGCGGGGAGGCCAGCTCGGCAGATTTGAAGAGCTTCTGGCGGGCTCCCCCGTTCCCGAGAGCCTCCCCGTGCTGGCCGATCTTCTCTCCCCGGCCCCTCCAGACGGCCATCGCGCCCTCGACTTGCGCCCCGAGGCGCAGAGAAAGAAGGTCTTCGAAGCGCTGGTGGCGCTCTTCGCCGAGCTTTCCGAGCGGCAGGTCCTCGTCCTCGTGATCGAGGACCTGCACTGGATCGACCCGTCGACTTTGGAGTTCCTCGACCTCCTGCTCCACGAGCTGAGCGCCCTCCCGTTGCTGCTCCTCGCGACCTACCGTCCCGAGCTCCAGGCGCCCTGGGGGCATCGCAGCCGGATCACCCAGCTGGCGCTCAGCCGTTTGACCGAAGAAGAGGCCGTGCACCTGATCGACCGGCTGACCGGCGAGGGAGAGATGCCGGGCGAGGTCCGGCAGCAGATTCTCGAAAGGACCGATGGCGTCCCCCTCTTCATCGAGGAGATGACCAAGGCGGTTCTCGAAGGGTGGACCCACCGTGGAGCGGAGATCCCCACCACGTTGGACGCCTCGCTCGCCGCCCGTTTCGATCGCTTGGGAGTGGGCAAGGAGGTGGCCCAGATCGCTTCGGTAATCGGCCGGGTCTTCTTGCCCGGGTTGCTGCGGACGATCGCGCCGCTCCCCGAGGAGGCGGTGCAGACGGGGCTCGACGAGCTGGTGCAGGCCGAGCTGGTGCATCGCCGCGGCGCCGGGACCCGGGCCCGATATACCTTCAAGCACGCGCTGATTCAGGATGCCGCCTACGGGTCCCTCCTCGCCAAGGATCGCCGGCAGCTCCATTTGCGGATCGCGCAGTTTTTGGAAGGGAAGCTCACGGATGCGGATCGGGTGCCGCTCGCGCAATGGCTTCCTCCCGAGTCCGGAAACAACTGGCAGACTCTCCTCGCGCATCACTGGAGCCAGGCGAGCGACCCCCGTTTCCCGGTGCCGGAATGGCTCCAGCATGCCATCACCCACCTGATCGCCGCCGGCGAGCAGGCGCTGGCTTTGAGCGCCTACCGGGAAGCCTCCGTCCATTTCGAGCGGGCTCTGGACCTCCTGCCGTCGCTGCCGGAAGGCAGGGAACGCGATCGGCAGGAGCTCGTCCTGCAAACGCGCCAGGGGACCGTGCTCAAGGCGATCCGCGGCTGGGGCACGCCCGAGGTGGGACAGGTCTACCAGCGCGCCAGGGAGCTCTGCCGCAAGCTGGGGGACCGGCGGGAGCTGGCGCAGGTTTTGTTCGGGCTGTGGGCCTCTCACTTCATCCATGCCGAGTATGAAGCGGCCATCCAACTGGCGGAGGAACATGTCGAAGAGGCGCGGCACCTGGGCCCGGCGGAGAGCGCCATGGCGCACCACACGCTCGCCAACAGCCTGCTGGCGGTCTGCCGTCTGCCGGAGTGTCTGCTCCATGCGGAGATCGCCGCGGCGCTGGCGGAGGGAGTGGACGAGAACGTCTTTCGCGTCGAATATGGGGAGGACCCGCGGATCAACGCGGCTTCGATCTCGTGCTGGGTCCTCTGGCAGATCGGCCGGGAAAACGAGGCCCTGGCACGGGACGAGATCATCTCGCAGGTCGCGGCGCGGCTGGCGCATCCGTTGAACCTGGTTTTGGCCGCGAGCACTTCCATGTGGCTCCACCGGCAACGTCATGACGCGGCGGCGACCCTCGCCTGCGCGGAAAGATCGATCGAGGTCTCGAAGACGATCGGTGGCTTCCCCGACTACGAGACCGCCGCGAGGATCTATCGCGATTGGGCTTTGGCCGCGCTCGGGCAGGCGAGCGAGGTCGTCGACGAGGTCCTCGCGAACCTGGAGAGGCACTCGCGCGCCGTCGGCAAGACGTCCATGGCCTCCTTCTACGCCATTGGCGCCGAAGTCTGTCGCCTTACGGGCAGGCTCCAGGACGCGCTCGATCTGGTCGACAGGGGGATGGCCGCCCTGCAGAATGGCGGTCTGCTGGCCGAGGTGGAGCTCTGCTGCCTGCGCGGCGAGATCATCGACGAGCTCGCGGGGCCGCTCGGCTCCGGACCCGGCTCCGCATCCGGCTCCGCATCCAGTGCGGAGAAACGGCGGCAGGCGGAAGCCTCCCTGTCCCGCGCCTTCGACCTCGCCTGCGAGCGCTGGCAGGTCGCCTACCTGGACCGGGCGATCCGCGGTCTCTCCCGTTTCCCGGGCGACCGCAGCCGCGAGAGGGAGCGGGCGGAGAGCCTCCGAAAGGACATCCCCCACCTCGTGAAGCGGGTGGGGGACCAGGTCGCGGCAGAGATGGCGACCGCGACCTAGAAGAGCGCCTCGCGCGCCCGGAAGGCCAGATAGCCCTTCGCCGAAATGGCTCCCTGCGCCTCCAGCACCAGCTTGAAGCTCAAGCTCCTGCCGATGCGAACCAGCGATTCATGGTCGGGCAGATCGACGGTTTCGGCGCCGGCCCAGGAAAGGATGGCGGCGGACTCTGCCGCCGTCGTGACCCCGAGGTCGACGAGCTGCGCCGCCAATCCCTCCCACAGCTCCCGAGCTCCCTCCGAGGCCGGAAACAGCGATTCCACTCCGAGCTTGGGCCCCACCGTGTCGGCCACGTCGAGATAGAGGGAGATGTGCCGCGGACAGTTGGCGAAGACGGCGGCGGCACGCTCCCACTGTTCGCGGCTGCCCTGCCAGCCGATGCTCGCCAGCCAGGACCAGGCGTGCTCCCGGGGGACCTGCGCGATGAGCCGTACCGGCTGGACACCGCGGGACAGGCACGGGTCGGCCAGGAAGGTGACCTGGCCGTCTTCGGGTAGCGTTCGCATACAGTGTTCCAAGGTCCTTCTCTGCGCGGTTTCGGTGGCGGTGGCCGCCCGGCCGGTCAGGAGTTGGCGGATCCGCTGCGCCAGCTCTCCCAACTCGGCCGGTGAAAGTCCCAACAGTCCGAAATAAACCATGGGAAGCCGGCTCTCCCGACCTTCCGGCAGGTCGTACTCAAGCCAGATGTGAGACGTTCTGGTTTCGAGCATCGATCCAGGAAGCGTCCATTCCGAGAAGAGCGACCGCAGCTCCGGGCCAGCCAGAAGCGACGCGTCGAGATCCCGCGCCAGCTCTCGCCGACCACCCTGCCCATCCGAGAAGATCAGGAGATCCGCCCGCTCCTCTCCGCTCCCCAGGTGCAACTCGAAGGCGCCGCAGGAACCGATCGCGGGCAGACGGCTCGCCAGCTGGGCGAGGCGCTCCCGGGCGGCCGGCCCGACGAGCCGCGAAGCGTGAGGGGTCAGCGCCGGCAGCAGGGATCGAATGGAGTAGGTCGCCATGAGAGAGATCTCCTTTGGTGATGGGTGTGGCCGGCACCGTGAAGTAGCCCCTGCTCGAGTCGCTGCGCTCCTCGCCGTCGACGACGTTGACGACCTCGACGTCCCAGGTCCCCGCTACCGGGAAGACGGCCCGGCAATGGAGGGTATGGACGCCGGCAGAGCGATCGATCTTGGTAACCTCGGCCTCGACCTGCCGGCTGCCCTGGTGGAATCGTACCTTGGTTTGAGGAGCGAGGTTGAGCGTCGGAATCGCGATCTCGATCCAGGGGCCCAGCGGGCGGGTTGCCAGGGTGGGCTGGCCGATGATCTTCGGATAATCGACCGGCCAGATGATCGGATAATCGGTGGTTCCCGCGAACATGCCATTGATTTCGGCGTGCAACTGCTCAGCAACCTTTTCGCGGTCTCCCGAGAGCAGATTCTTGCGTTCCGCCTGGGAAATGCCATAGCGGTCCAGGACACGGTCGCGATCCTCTGCGAACTCTCGGCGTAAAGCGGAGCTTTTCGAATATTCGGCCACGAAGCGAAAGATCATCTCAGCCTCCTTGGTTCTTTTTCGAACCGGTTTGAATGGATACGCGGAAAAGGGTTTTTGCAAGGCCCGCGCCAGGGCCTTGCCACGCCGTTTCGACGGGCGCGGAGCGCTCCGTGGGCCGAAAAAAGCCGGCCCGCCGCGTTGTCAGGAACCTGTCGGCGTTGTCCGCGTTGTCAGCGTTGTCAGCCGTGTCGTTCTGGCGGCGAGACTGCGGGGAGCTGGAGGCCGAGCTTCCTCATCTGGCGCTTCAAGCCGTCTTCGGAGACTTCGAGGAGATCGACCATGGCGGAGAGGTGGCCGCCAGAGCGGGCGGCGGCGTGCTCGATCTCCTCGCGGGTGAGATCGGCGGCCTTCCGGGTGCGCGGACAGCCGTCGATCAGGGTATAGAGCGCCGGCCGCGAGATGCCGAGCTGCCGGGCGGTGGCGCCGGGATGCCAGCGGTTGGCCTTGAGCGCCGCCACCAGCTCGTCCTCGGAGACCTCCATCGGGCTGCGGCTCCGCTCCGCCTTCGGGGATGCCGCCGAAGCCGCCGCGGCCGCCGAAGCCGCCGAGCTCGTCGAGTCCCCCCCCTGGCGGCGATCGCGGCGCGGCCGCCGGAATTCGGCGGTGTCGAGCAGCCGGTCGAGCTGGGAGCTGACCTGCGCCACCTCGAAGCCCCGGCTGTCGACCACGAGCTGGCGGGCGACGTTCCTGAGCTGCCGGACGTTGCCCGGCCAGTCGGCGGCGGCGAGACGGGCGACGAACGGGGCGGGCAGCCAGGGCCGGCCGCCGGGACCTGGATCGTCCAGGCGGTGGCTCTCGCCGACCGCTTCGAGCTCCTGGCGCAGAAAGAAGAAGAACAGTCGGGCGACGTCGTCGCGGCGTTCGCGCAGCGGCGGGAGGCGGATCGGATAGCCGCTCAACCGGTGGAGGAGGGGAGCGCGGAACTTGCCCGCCGCGATCTCCGCCTCCAGGTTGGCGTCGGTCGCCGCGATGGTCCGCACGTCGACCCGGACGGTCTCCTCGGCTCCCACCGGCTGGATCTCGCCGTTCTCCAGGGCGCGCAGCAGGAGGGGCTGGATCTCCGGCGCCACCTCGCCGATCTCGTCCAGGAAGAGCGTGCCGCCATGGGCGAGACTGAAGTAGCCCCGCCGCTTCCGGTCGGCGCCGGTGAACGCCCCCTTGGCCGCGCCGAACAGCTCCGCCGCGGCGAGCGAGGCGGGCACGGCTCCCATGTTGATGGCGTAATAGGGCCGGTCGCGGCGCCGGCTGGCCTGGTGGATGGCCTGCGCCAGGAGCTCCTTGCCGGTGCCGGTCTCGCCGCGGAGCAGGACCGGCAGGTCGAGATCGGCCACCTGGCGGATCCGCCGCCGGACCTCCCGGATCGCGTCGCTCTCGCCGATCAGGCCGAAGGACGGGGTGTCCGTGTCGGGATGCGGCAGGAAGCGGTGGAGCAGGAGAACGATCCGGCTGGCCAGCATCAGGACGACGCCCGAGGCGAGGTCCTGCGCCGAGAACGCATGGTCCTCCCCCAGGGGCTCGCCGCCGGCGAGGACCGGCGTCGGGCTGCCCGCGGTGGAGAGCCGCACGCCGCCCTGAGGCGCCGGAGCGAGGAGCAGAGGCCGCCGGCTCAGGTGGGGGTCGGCCAGGGGACGCCAGGGACCCCCTCCCGCGGGGGCCGCGAACTGGGGCTCCATCCGCGAGAGGAGGGCTTCCCGTCCCGAGACGAGCGCCCGGAGCACCACCCGCTCCCCGGTCCGTTGCGGATCGGGATGGGCCAGGAGGGTCAGGCCCGGGACGGTCAGGCTGAGCACCTCGACCTGGGCCTTCTCCACCGTGGTGTCGGTGCTCAGCCGATCCTGCCAGGGAGGCCTCAAGGAGCTGTCCATGCTCTGTCGATCTCCCAGCCGCTGACCCTCAGAAACGCCCGACCGCATCCACTCCCCACCCCTCGGGGAGATCCATGGCCCAATGGCTTTGGGATTCTATAGCGTTGGGGTGGGATTTCGAAATGCTGCGGAGCTCCCGTGCCCCGGGCAGGGCAGGCACTTCCTGGTGCCGGTTGCGGATCTGCTCCTCGCTTGACTCTCTCTCGTCGCCTCCTATACGCTGGCGCAAACGAAGCGTCCCGCGAAGGAGGTGCCCACCCCGTCCTCTCCCACGGCGAGGTCGTCGGCCACCTGCAGCACTACAACCCCGAGCTCGTCACCGCCCTGAACACCGCCGAGGCGGTCGTCCGGCTGCCTGAGTGCCTGGCGCAGTTGCTCGAGGCGAGCGGCGGGGTGGCGCTGGCGCGGGCGGGGCGGTTGTTGGTTGGGGGGTAGGGGGTAAGAATGACGCACCCGAGGGGGACTTGTCCCCCTCGGGGCTCCTCCTTCGAGATCAGAACGGGCGGGGAAGCACCCCCTACGGTACACTTGCTTCATGCGGCAGCGCGTCTACCTGGAGACCACGGTGATCAGCTACTTAACGGCACGGCCAAGCCGGACCTTGGTAGGAGCCGCGCACCAGCAACTCACGATCGACTGGTGGGACCAGCGCCGTCACGACTTCGATCTCGTGGTCTCTGAGCTTGTACTTCGGGAAGCTGGTGGAGGAGATCCAGAAGCCGCCAAGCGGCGCCTCGCGGCTCTTGAGGGGATCACCCGTCTCACCCTAACGGAGGACGCACTTTCCCTTTCCGCCGAGTTTGTGCAACGCCGCCTCCTTCCATCGAAAGCTGCTGGGGACGGGTTGCATATCGCGCTGGCAACTATACACCGGGTCGACTATCTACTGACGTGGAATTGCGCTCATATCGCCAACCCTGAAATCCAGGCCCAACTCGCAGACTTCCTCTGGAAACGGGAATTGCTGCTACCCTTCATCTGCACTCCAGAAGAGCTGCTCGGAGGTGAACCATGACCGACGATCCTATCGTTCAGGAAGTCCGGCGAATTCGGGAAGAGTACGCGGCGCAGTTCAATTACGATCTGCAGGCGATCTTCGCGGATCTCAAGCGGTCGGAAGCGGCACGAGACCCGTCGCAGGCTCCCCTGGTGGAGCCTCCGGAGGCTGGGACGGAGGAGGACGCCTCGGTTCAGCGAATTCGCTTCGCCCACCGTTAGGGCGCTGGCAGCCGGTGGTGCTACTCCGCCCGCGGGGAAGGCGAGTCAAACGAGAACCGGTGCCCTGAATTCGGTGACTCGCGCCATGACGCCGACGACCAACGACCCTACCGCCGATGGCTCGCGTCATGACGCCGAGGGCCGACGACCAAGTGTCCGGCCACCGAGAGGAGCTTCCCGCCCACGCAAAGCTGGATTCATCCAGCGCAACTCATAGCGCGGAGATTTATCTCCGGGCGGAGGTCCGCGCCAGAACGACCGTCGCCCCTTCGGGGCTTTTGTTTTCTTGGGGCTACCCTACCTGGGGCTCTCCCCACCCTGAAAGGCTTCGCCCCTTTCCGTCACTCTCCTACGGAGAAGTGCTGCTATAATTCCTGCAATCTCGTAACCGAAGGGGGTAGAGATGCCATTGCGTCTTTTCCGCTGGAGCGCCACGCTGGCGACCCTGGCCCTGGCGCAGCTTGGGCTTCCAGGCAGCGCGCGCGGCGCCGATCCCTTCCCGCCGGTCACCGAGGCAGAGCGTACCCTGAAGGCGCTGGCCGGCGCCCCCAACGCCCCGGCCGTCGTGCTCTTCCACAACGGCGAGTTCCAGATGCTCGACCTCGCCAGCAACGAGATCTCCTCCCGGCTCTCGGTCCAGCGGCGGGTGAAGATCCTCACCGAGGAGGGCAAGGGCCAGGGGGAGATCGAGATCGAGCACAGCGACGACGTCCGCCTGTCGGGGTTTGCGGGTCGCACGGTACTCCCCGACGGCACGGTGGTCCCCGTGCCCGCCGACGCCAAGTTCGTGCGCCGGCTGTCGAAAAACCGCAACTTCTACGTCACCGCGGTCGCCTTCCCCGCCGTCACCGTGGGCGCCATTCTCGACTACCGCTACGACCTGCACTTCGATTCGATCTTCTACCTCGAGCCCTGGTACTTCGCCAGCCGGCTGCCGGTCCTCCACTCGGAGATCACCTATCAGATCCCCGCCTCGCTCGCCATTCAGACCTGGGGCCGCGATCCGTACGGGGTGGGGGTGAAAAGCGAGCGCACGAACACCCTCCGCGGCACCCGGCTCAAGACCTGGGCCGACCGCCTGCCGCCGGTGGCCCGAGAGGCCCACGGCTTCCCGTTCGAGGACCTGGCGGCGCAGGTCAGTGTGATCCCCACCGCCCTCTCCACCGGCGGGTCGCCGCGCCCCCTGCTCGACAACTGGGCGGACACCTCCGACCTCCTGCTCGAAGCCTACAAAGAGGCTCTCTCCAGCCACCGCGAGGCGCAGCGCCGCGCCCGGGAGCTGGCGGCGGCCGCCAAGGACCCGCGCGAGCGGGCGGCAGCCCTCTACCACTTCGTCCGCGACCAGGTCACGACCACCGAGGGGGGCGGCATCGTCCTCGCCCGGGAGAGCTCGGTCGACGCCGTCCTCGCCAAGGGGAGCGGCAACTCGGTAAGGAAGGCCCTACTTCTCATCGCCATGCTCGACGCGGTCAAGATCGAGGCCCGGCCGGTCTGGGCCGCCGGGCGCCGCGGTGGGATCATCGACCTGCGGCTCGCCAACCCCAACTGGTTCGACCGTACCCTGGTCATGGCCCAGATCGACGGCCAGCGAGTCTTTCTCGACCCCGCGGAGCGCCTGCCCTTCGGCCAGCTGGCAGCCGACTTCGAGGGGACGACGGCCCTCCTTCCCGACCGCAAGAAGCCGGAGACCCTGGTCCTGCCGGAAACCCCGGCCGACCGCAACGCGCGGCGCGCCGTCCTCGACCTGGCGGCGGACGAGAAGGGTGTCCTCAAGGGGAGCGGCAGCCTCCTCCTCTCCGGCCAGCACGCCCTGGCCCGGATCGGCTGGAAGGGGGACGCCGAGAAGACCGCCGCCGCCTGGAAGGAGTGGCTGGAGAAGTCCTATCGGGACTTCACGATCTCCGACGTCAAGGTGACCGAGTCTCCCGAGGAGCCGAAGGTCGAGGTCCGCTGGCGCCAGGCCGAGCGCCCGGAGGAGACGCTGGGCGACCAGGCGAGCCTCGCTCCCAGCCGGCCGCTCGGGCCGGAAGGCCAGCCGTTCACGCTGTCGGCTGCCAAGCGGCGCTCCCCCATCCTCTTCGAATTCGCCGACCGCGGCGAGGTCGAGCTGCACCTCGCCTGGCCGGCCGGCTGGGCGGTCCAGGCGCAGCCGCAGGCGGTCCGGCAGGAGAGCGACGCCGGGACGTTCACCGCCGAGGTCGCGGTCCGAGAGGCGGAGCGCGCCCTGACCTACCGGCGCCGCCTGGAGATCCGCCAGCGGCAGTTCGTCAAGGTCGACGCCTGCGAGCGCCTGCGCGCCCTCTACGACGCGGCGGAAAAGAGCGACTCCGAGCCGCTGGTCCTGGTGCGGCAGGCGAAAGAGCGCCCCTGAAATGCTTCGCTCCCTTTCGTCACTCTTGAGCAGGGCTGCTACAATTCCTGAAATCCCACGATCGAAGGGGGTAGAGATGCAGTTGCGTATTGTTCGTTGGAGCGTCGCGCTCACGGCGGTGATCTTTGTCCACGTCGGAGTGCCGGGCGCGGCGCGCGGCGCCGATGCCTTCCCACCGATCACCGATGCGGAGCGTGCCCTCAAGAGCGTGGACGGGGCGCCCAATGCCCCGGCCGCGGTGCTCTTCCACAACGGCGAGTTCCAGATGCTCGACCGCGTCAAGCACGAGGTCTTCTCGCGGCTCTCGGTCCAGGGCCGGATCAAGATCCTGACCGAGGAGGGCAAGAGCCAGGGGGAGATCGAGATCGAGCACAGCGAGGACGTCCGCCTGTCGGGCTTTGCGGGCCGTACGGTGCTCCCCGACGGCACGGTGGTCCCCCTCCCCGCCGACGCCATGTTCGTGCGCCGGACCTCGAAGAACCGCAACCTCTACGTCACCGCGATCGCCTTCCCCGCCGTCCAGGTGGGCGCCATCCTCGACTACCGTTACGACCTGCGCTTCGACTCGATCTTCTTCATCGAGCCCTGGTACTTCGCCCGGCGGTTGCCCACCCTCCATTCGGAGATCGTCTACTTCATCCCCAAGTCGATGTCGGTCCAGACCTGGAGCCGGGACATCTTCGGGGTGGGGATCAAGAGCGAGAGCTCGGATACCGTCCGCGGGGTCCGGGCGCGCCACTGGGCC
>Ga0137403_10005585_pt1 | contig 14547 bp, 10 predicted proteins | sample CZOMad2_1_16fung_FD_122057 | JGI IMG/M metagenome (GOLD analysis project Ga0137403, IMG submission 122057) | Vadose zone soil fungal communities from Angelo Coast Range Reserve, California, USA - CZOMad2_1_16fungal (Hybrid Assembly) | ecosystem: Environmental > Terrestrial > Soil > Vadose zone... | reverse complement strand
TATACGACGACGGAGCAGTTCCGCGAAACCTGCGTGCGCGTCCTCAGCGAGGCTCGATGGGTGGTCATCGAGCGCAGTTGGACCGACCCGGCTAAGCTCCGCTCTGTCTTCCCCGCCATGCGCGATCCCGATCCTCCCGAACAGCGCGGTTTTCAAGCAGCGCTCCGGCTGGCGTTCGACAGGGTCGTCCACACCTCGACGTTCTTTGAACTGCGAGCGCGGGATGAGAGTGCCTCGGTGGCGCTGTGCGACAGGATCGGAGCGAGTCCGGACGCGCGGTGAGGGCCGCCGCGACCCCCCACCGTCCTTTGCCCTGAGATGCTTCAGAGACAACTGTTCCGGTGCCCGACTGGACTTCTGCCGCTACGTGGAGAATGATTCGAGGCGGTCGCGGGGTCTGGTTCTGCGGTGTGGGGTGATCGCGTCAAAGCCGGGCTGCCGACGGCTCTGATACGCGTCGGCTCGGATCCCCGAGCCATACGCGCCGCACAGGATGAGGCAGCTGTCGGCGTCCAGAGCGACGCGATCAGCGGCGGGCTCGGGTGACAAAGAGGTGACCCGCCGTGGCAATTTGCCGGCAAGGCCCCCGGCGCGTCGACGGAGCGTGGCTCGTCGCTCTTTGGTTATCGAGACTTAAGCGGCCCCTCCTCCTGCCTCTCTGGCGTATCGCTTGCAGGTCGGTATGATGGCGGACCATGGGGATTCCCCTACTCCCGACTATAATGGCAGCAGCGTCACAGTGATCAGGCGAATCGACCAGGCGCAGCCGGCTGTCGTCTACGGATTGCTTGCTATCCTGCTGGCGGCTGTCTTCGTCCCGATGTCCCTCTACCGGCTCGTCGATGGGGACGAGGGCACCTACCTCCTCGTCTCGCGGCTCGTTGTCGAGGGCCAGCTCCCGTACCACGACTTCTTCTACCCACAGATGTTCCTCCTCCCCTACGTCTACGGGGGCTGGATGAAGCTGGTCGGCTATTCCTGGTACGGGGCCCGCTTGCTCTCCGCATTCTTCTCGGTCGCCTTGGGCCTCCTCCTCTACCGCCAGGCGGCCCGGCGGGCCGGCGCCCGGGCGTGGGGCCTCCTCGCCGCCGTGCTCCTCACGTTCACCAGCCTCGCATTCGGCTGGTATCCCCTCGTCAAGACCTTCGCGCTCCCGACGCTCCTGCTCTTCGCCGCATACACCGTGCTGTCCACGCGGTCGCGCTGGAAATGGGCCGCCAGCGGGTTCCTGCTCGGGCTCGCGGTCGCGTGCCGAGTGTACGTGATCGCCGTCACCCCCGCGTTTCTCCTCGAGATCTCCCTGACGGAGAAGGAGCTCAAGCCCCGCCTCATGGAGACCGCCCGGTTCGCGATCGGTCTCACGCTCGCCCTGCTGCCGACCGAGTTCTTCTTCCTCCTCGACCCGGCCACGTTCGTGTTCAACATCGTCGGCAGCCAGACCATTCGGGCGGACTACAGCCTCATGGACTGGTGGGCCCAGAAGACGATGGCGCCGAAGACGCTGCTGGGTCTCGGGCTCGCCGAGGGCGTGATCAGCCTGCAGTTCATCCTGCTCTTCGTGGTGAGCGTCGCGTCCTGGGTCTCGTGTGCGCTCTCGCGGGAGCGCCTGCCGCTCGCGTCGGCGATCGCCGTGCTCCTCACCCTCGCCAGCCTCGTGCCGACGCCCGCGTACACCCAGTACTTCTGCATGCCCCTCCCGTTCCTCCTCGCGGACGCCGTCGTCTTCTGCGCGGCGCTCACGCGCGAGAGCCCCGCGCCGCGGCTCCGATACCTCCTCGCCTCGATGGCCGTCGTGTACCTCAGCGTGTCCCCGCTCGATCTCTACCGTTACACGATCAGCGGGGCGATGGTCTCCGGCATCCTTCCCGGCGAGAGCCCGGTCAACTGGCGGCTCTCGACGATCCGCGCCGTCGGAGCGGCCATCGACCGCGAGGTGCGTCCGAATCGACCGCTCGCGATCAGTCTCTGGCCCGGGTACTTCGTGGAGACCCAGGCCTCGATCCTGCCGGGCATGGAGAACCACTTCGCGCTGATGTTCTCTCGCCGGGTGACGCCGCGTGAGCTCGACCGGTTCAAGCTGATGTCCTATCCCGCCCTCTTCTGGCACCTCGAGCACCACACGGTCGACGTCGTCGTCCTGGGCAACTGGACGAGCTGGACCGAGAGCCCGGAGCTGCTCCGGGACCGGCTCCTCAAGAACGGCTACACGCTGAAGGAGCGGATCGCGCAGGCCGAGATCTACACGCTCCAGCTCGACGGCCGCCGATGAGGGGAGACGACGCGACGCCGCTCTCGGTCGTCCTCCCCGTCCTCAACGAGCAGGACAATCTCGAGCCGCTCCACGCGCGGCTCACCGAAGCCCTCGAGCCGATGGGGCGCGAGTACGAGGTGATCTATGTCGACGACGGCTCGAGCGACGGCTCGTGGGATGCGCTCCGGAAGATCGCGGCGCGCGACCGCCGTGTCCGCCTCGTGCGCCTCAGGAAGAACTTCGGACAGACCTCGGCCCTGGCCGCCGGCTTCGCCTACTCGCGGCACCCGCTCCTGGTGACGCTCGACGCCGACCTCCAGAACGATCCCGCCGACATCCCCCGGCTCGTCGAGCGGCTCGGCGACGCGTACGACGTCGTGTCGGGCTGGCGTCGTCACCGGAGAGATCCCTGGCTCACGCGGCTCCTGCCCTCCCACATCGCGAACTTCCTCATCCGTCGCGTGAGCGGCGTCCGCCTGCACGACTTCGGCTGCACGCTCAAGGCGTACAAGAAAGACGTCGCGGACATCCTCCAGCTCTTCCGGTGGAACCGCCTCTTCATAAACTGCTCCAACCTTCTTCTTGATTTCAAATGCGCCGTAACGGCGCATAAAATCGAGCGGGTCAAGCCCCTCTTCGGCCGCCTTTTCCTTCAATCCCGGAACCGAGTTTTCAAAGATATATCCATAGTACTCGTCCACACTCAGTCGCTCGCCCGGGTTCTTTTTCGATTCGGCAAACTGTCGAATACCGAGCGATCCGTCCGGGTCGATTCGCCATGTCAACTCCATCCAGAATTCATTCTCTTCCCAAACTTCACCCGGGTTTACGAGGCGCGTGTCACTGACCTTTACCCCGGTGCGTTCACGGGCAGCACGCAGCACGGGCTGGCGAAAGCCGAGCCACTGTGCGTCGTGTGTTTCGTAAGAGTGGATATCGTGACGCTCGGATGCATGGCCCATGGGAAGCACATAATCCGCAAAATAAGCAGTCTCGTTCCAGGTAGGTGTCAGTGCAGCGAAACAACCGATCAACTCTTCATTCGTCAGCGCCTCGACCCACGAAAAGCCATCCGGATTCGTCCAGACCGGGTTATAAACTCGCGTGAAGTAAACATCGACTTTGCCGCGGCCCTCCTTCAGGAAGTGAGGGAGCAAAAACGATAATTCGTTCATCGCCAGCGGATATTCGAGCGGCCACGTCAATTCGTTCCAGGCGTGTGGATGCGACGGGACATGAATCGGTTTTGGTACAAACTTGTTCCAGGCATTTGGAAACACGCCGCCTTCAGTTGCTATCGCACCCAGCAGTGCATTTATCATGAACAGGCAGCGCGTTACCTGCCAACCGCCGCTGTTTCCCGCCGAAGCACTACGCCAATTGTGACTGGAAAATCGCGTGCCCGCAGTCGCAACAACTCGCGCAATCTGTTCAAAAACCGCGGCGTCGACCCCGGACTCCAGTGCAGCGAACTCGAAGGTGTATTCCTTGTAAAGGCCCTTTAGCAAAAGCTCGAAGTTTTCGAATACCGTCTCAAGTTCCGGGTACTCAAGCGCAAGAAACTCTTCCCAATTCCACCACGTTCGAACAAATTCCCGGTTGTACAGATCGTTCTGGATCAAATAGTTCACGATCGAAAGACATATAGCCGCCTCAGAACCGGGATAGGGCGACACCCAGAAATCTGCATGCGTCGCCGTATTCGACAGCCTTGTGTCAAACACGATCAATTTGGCGCCCTCGGCCTTTGCTTCGATAACGCGTTGCGCGTGCGGATTGAAATAGTGACCGGCTTCCAGATGCGCACTGATCAGGAAGATAACTTTTGCATTTGCATGGTCCGGACTTGGACGATCCAGTCCCATCCAGTATTGATAGCCCGCTCGGCTATTCGAAGAGCACACGTTGGTGTGAGAGTTATGGCCGTCTACTCCCCATGATGCAAGCACACGCTCAGTAAACCCATCTTCGCCGGGGCGTCCCACATGGTACATCACCTCGTTATGCCGATTCTCCACGATCGCCTTCCGGATGCGTCCCGCTAGATCGTTTAGCACCTCGTCCCATCCGATACGAGTCCATTTCCCTTCCCCGCGTTTACCTGCTCGCTTCAAAGGGTAGAGAATACGGTCGGGATCCGTGACCTGGTTGATCGTCGCCGGCCCCTTGGCGCAATTGCGTCCGCGAGAGCCCGGATGCTCGGGGTTTCCCTCGAATTTGCGTACCTGCAAACTGTCCTTGTCAACATAGGCAAGCAGCCCGCACGCCGATTCGCAATTAAAGCAGGTCGTCGGCACAAGCATGTATCGATTCTCGACACGGCGGGGCCAGGCTTTAGTGTCGAGCTCGACCCAGTCGTCCCAACGTTCCTTTGGTGGAAAGGCCGCCAGATGAATACGGCTCGGCCCCGGATAGAAGGTTTCGCCGCGGGCTTCGACCTCGCTTCGAGCCGCACTGACACGCTGATTGAGTTCGTTTAGATCCATTGTTGAATTTGAATTCAATTTTTCCTAAGGGTTGGCGCCATGCATATCAAGCAATTCCCATTCTTTGCGCATTGCGTCGCGACAATGGGCTATGAGGACCAACACTTCGATGGGGCTTTGATATGGTTTTACAACTGGGGCGTTTGGAATTTATTTGACGAAGGCATCGGTTATCGGATCGTTGAAAGGCTGAATGCAGGTGCTGGTCAGGCGAGGTCATTCGAAGTTTCTTCGGGCCATCGATTTAGAGCGGATGAGCTTCCCGAGGCGATTGGGATGCTCTTGCAGCCGATGATATTCGCCTGGGATAGCTATTATCTGCCAATCTGGTCATATGGCACCGGTGACTTCTTCTTGCATTTAAGCCATCATTCGACTGTGAGTGTCATTACTCGGACGAAGGCATTTCGCGACCGCGTGTTTCAACAACTAGAAGAATTCCATCTCAATCCTAAATCCGCAAACGATGAACGAAGGAGCCGTTTCTGCCACCCGTCCGCCGCTAAGTCCTGACAAGTCGCCTAACCGGAAAGCGGCCCGCAAGCGTGCCGCGGAAACTTGACAGGCTGCGACGCGGCGAATAGCGTACCTAGTGGACTAGTCAGGGAGCCTGCGGCGTGGCCTCGTTGTTATCACCACAACTGAAAAGACTCTTCGCCTATGTGCGGCCGTACTCCTTTCGGCTGGGTGTGGGCATTGCGCTAGTGGCGGTCACGGCGTTGGCCGATGGCATTGTGGCGTTGATGCTGCGGCCGGGCTTCGACTACGTACTGAATCCGTCCGTTTCCGGTTCGCTGGTGCCGCTGGTGACTTTTCCGAACGGCTACACGATCTACCTCAATCAGTTTTTTCCGCCCAGTATCCATCACGTGTGGACGATGTTCGCCCTGACGGTGGTTACTCTCTACGTCGCCAAAGGAATCTCCGAATATCTCGGCGTCACGCAGATTCAGTACGTTGGGCAAGCGGCGGTGACCGGGCTGCGGAACCAGGTGTACGCCAAAATCATTCGTCAGCCGATTGGATTTTTTCAGAGCCATCCGACGGGACGGTTGCTCTCGACCACTATCAACGACGTGGAGCGCACGCGCATCGCACTCTCCGAATACCTGGCTGACCTGTTCCAGAAGGGCTTCACGCTGATCGTGTTTTTGGCGGTTGTCGTCGTGCTCAATTGGAAGATGGCGCTGGGAACGGCCATTCTGGTGCCGTTGGTTGTCGTCCCGGTGGGAAAGCTGGGAAAGAAAATTCGCCGCTCCTCGGAAAGCAGCCAGAGCAGGCTTGGGGATCTCAGCCAGATCTTGCAAGAGACGGTCAGCGGCAACCGCGTTGTGAAAGCCTTCGGGATGGAAGATTTTGAAATCGACAAGTTTAAACAGACGGCGCAAAAGCTGCTGCGCGAAAATATGCGCTGGGTTCGCGCGGCGGTAGCTACCGGGCCGATCATGGATTTGCTGGGCGCGCTGGTCATCCCGTTGCTCATTTTGTTCGCCCGCGACCAGATCAAGCACGGCTTAATGACGCCGGGAATTTTCATGGCGTTTCTTTTTGCCATGTTCAACGCCTACATGCCGTTGAAGCGCATTGGCCAGGTGTACCAGCAATTTCAGTTGGCGCAGGGAGCCAGCACGCAGGTATTCGCTTATCTCGACAGCCAGGAAGAGCAGAGTGAGCAGCCTGGGGCGAAGCCACTGGCGCCATTTTCAACCGAAATTGCTTTTGAGAACGTGGGCTTTGCCTATGACGAGGATTCGAACCACGTGCTCGAGCACATTCATTTCCGCGCGCGCCGCGGAGAAGTGATTGCACTGGTAGGCTCGAGCGGCGCGGGAAAAACCACCCTGGTGAATTTGCTGCCGCGATTCCACGAGGCTACTTCCGGCGCGATTCGCATCGATGGGCAGAACATTCGCGATGTGACCATCAAGTCGCTGCGCGAACAGATCGCCATGGTGACGCAGGAGAACATCCTGTTTCACGATACGGTGTGGAACAACATTTGCTACGGTTTGACGAATATCCCCAAGGAAAAAGTGATCGCCGCCGCGCAAGCCGCGCTGGCCCACGATTTCATCACCGAGCTTCCGCTGGGCTACGACACCGTGATTGGCGAACGCGGTACGCGCTTGAGCGGCGGACAGCGGCAACGCATCGCCATCGCGCGCGCTATCTTGAAAGACTCACCGATTTTGATCCTGGACGAAGCCACTTCCGAGCTCGATGCCGAGTCCGAGATGTTCGTGCAAAAGGCGCTCGCCAACCTGATGGTTGGACGAACCACTTTCGTGATCGCCCATCGCCTGGCCACGATTCGCCGCGCCGATAGCATACTTGTCCTGGAAGACGGCCAAATCCGGGAAAGCGGCACGCACGCGGAGCTGATAGCAAGTGGCGGAACCTACGCCCGGCTACACGATTTGCAGTTTGCGGACGACGACATGCTGGCGCCGGCGCAAGCCGCGCCCGGAAAGTTGAACGGAACATTGGATTCCCTATGAGCCAAACGACCACAGTACCGAGGAAAAAAATCGAATGCTTCTCCATGACCGGATACGCGCAAGCGCGAGCCGAGCAGGACGGCTGGGCAGTCCGCGTGAGCGTGAAAAGCGTCAACCACCGCTTTTTGGACTTGAAGCTGCGCATGCCCGAGGGGTTTGATTTGTACGATTTGCGATTGCGGCAAATCGTGCGCGAAAGAATTCATCGTGGGCATGTGGAAGTGACCGTGAGCGTGGAACCGGGGAAAGCCGCGCCGGTGCAGGTGAATCGCGAGCTGGTGCAATCGTATCTGAAAGCCGCCGAAGCGCTGCGGCAGGAGACCCGGGCAGCAACGGACATGGACGTCGTCGCGCTTCTGCGATTGCCCGGAGTGATTACCGGCGTTAGCATCGCCGTACCGGAGTCGGAAGAAGAACAAGAGAAACTCGGGCGAGTGCTGGACACCGGCTTGCGCGATGCGCTTGCAAAGCTGGATGATATGCGTCGCGCGGAAGGACGACACTTGGTCGATGAGTTGCGCGAGCGCTTGGCGCGCATCGAAACTCATGTGGAGCAAGTGCGCGGCTTGGTTGCCACGTTGCGTCCGGCTTTTGCGCGGCGCTTGGACAATAAATTGAAGGAACTGCTCGGCGGGGTCGGCATCGATCCGGCGCGGCTCGCGCAAGAGGCCGCGCTACTTGCAGAGCGCAGCGATATCAGTGAAGAATTAGACCGATTGCGAAGCCACCTGCAACAGTTCACCAAGTTGCTGGACGGCGCCGGAGAGCTGGGAAAGAAACTGGATTTTCTTCTGCAGGAGATGCATCGCGAGGCCAATACCATGCTCTCGAAAACGCCCGGCGTGGAAAGCGAGGCCTTGGCGATCACCGGAGTAGCGCTGGAAATCAAGGCGGAGATCGAAAAACTGCGAGAGCAGGTGCAGAACATCGAATGAGCACGGAGACTGTGATCGCGCCGCTGGTGTTGATCGTATCGGGGCCGTCGGGATCGGGGAAATCGACTTTGGTCCAGCGAATTTTGGAGCTGCCCGGCACGATGCCCTCGATCTCATGTACTACCCGGGCGCGTCGCGCGACCGAGGCCAGCGGGAAGTGTTATGATTTCGTCACGGAAGCGGAATTCGACTCCATGGTCGCCCGCGGCGAATTTCTGGAGTACGCGCGGGTTTTCGGAAAACATTCTTACGGCACGCCGAGGAAGTGGCTGGAGGAATCGCGGAAGACGGGACTCGACCTGGTGCTGGAGATCGATGTGCAAGGCGCGGCGCAGGTAAAGGAAAAGCTTCCTGAGTCGGTGGCGATTTTTATTTTGCCGCCGTCGCGCGAGGAGCTGGAGCGCCGGCTGCGCAGCCGCGGGCAGGATTCGGACGAAGAGATTGCGCGGCGGCTGGCAAAGTCGCACGACGAAATTGCGCAGTTCGGCAAGTACTACGATTTTTGCGTGATGAATGAGGATGTGGAACGTGCGGGACGTGAAGCGCAGGCGATCGTAACCGCCCTGCGATGCACTACCGCTCGACGGAGGGCGAGAGTGGAACAACTTCTGGCATCGTTTGGGAGGGCATGACGGACATGACTATGCAGACAAAAGCTCCGGAGAGCCAGTTTGCGTATGTGGTGCTGGCAGCGCGGCGTGCGCGGCAGATCATGGCAGGCGCGCCACCGCTGATCGAAAACCCTAGAACCCTGAAAGCCACGCGCATCGCGTGCGAAGAGCTGGAAAACAGCCTGATCGAGTACGACTTCACCGAGCCGTCTTCGATCGACGTCGACAAGGAAGGGAATAAGCGGCGCAAGTAACGGGCCGCGAAAGGCAGCGATGCGAATCACGCTTGGTGTGACCGGCGGAGTGGCGGCTTACAAAGCCGCGGAACTCGTCCGCCGTTTGCAGCAGGACGGATTCAGCGTGCAGGTGGTGATGACGCGAGGCGCGCGCGAGTTCGTCACACCGCTGACGTTTGCGGCGCTGAGCGGGCAGAAAGTCATCACCGACCTCTTCGGTGATTCTTCCGGCGGCGAAGCCAACCTGGAAAGTGCGATCGAACATATTGCCGTGGCGCAGCGCACCGATTTGCTGCTGATCGCGCCGGCCACGGCGGACATTATTGCAAAATTTGCGCGCGGGATTGCAGACGATTTTCTGACAACTTTGTATTTGGCATCCACCGCGCCGGTGGTTTTGGCTCCGGCCATGAACGTCAACATGTGGAACCACGCGGCCACGCAGGAAAATGTTGAGAGACTGCGCGCGCGCGGCGTAAAAATCGTGGACCCTGCCGAGGGTTACCTCGCTTGCGGAATGATCGGCGCGGGGCGCCTGGCGGGCCAGGAAGCTATCATTGCCGCAGTGCGCGAAGTGCTGAAAACCCAGCGGGATTTGGACGGCGAGACCGTTCTTGTCACCGCCGGCCCCACTTGCGAAGACCTCGATCCCGTTCGCTACATCACCAATCGTTCGTCAGGAAAGATGGGTTACGCCGTCGCCGAAGCTGCGGCGCTGCGAGGCGCGAAGGTCATTCTTGTGAGCGGCCCCGTGAATTTGGAAACACCAGCCGGTGTGGAGCGCATGGACGTGCGCACTGCGAAGGACATGCACCGCGCCGTTGCAGATCGGATTTCAGAAGCTTCTGTGGCCATTTTCGCAGCAGCAGTCGCGGATTACCGCCCAGTGGAACAGCACGCGGAGAAAATCAAGAAGAGCGACGCGGCGCTGACGCTCTCTCTTGAGCCGACCACCGACATTCTGTCCGAAGTGGCGAAGAACAAGGGCCAGAAAATCGTGGTGGGCTTTGCGGCGGAGACGGACCACGTGGCGGAAAACGCGCGCAAAAAACTTTCCGCGAAGAATGCCGACCTGATCGTCGCCAACGATGTCACCGCCGAAGGTGCAGGCTTCGACCGCGATACGAATATCGTCACGCTCTTCTCACGCGATGGCCGCGACCTCGCGCTTCCGAAAATGAGCAAGAGCGAAGTGGCTCAGCGTATCTTGGATGAAGTCGTGCGACTGCGAACCGTCTTGCACGGCACGGCGGCGCTGAAGCGCACTGGCGCTTGATCCTGCCATGGCCGAGCCCATCTCCGAATCCCTCCAGAAAAAACTATCCGCCAGGCTGGGCTTTTACGAAGATATAGGTATCCGCTTGTTCTATCGCGGCCGCAGTGCCGATGCTGCGCCTCTTAGCGAACGTTTATTGGAACCACCCGCGATTGCCCATTTCTCAAGTCCGGTAATTCAAAAGGAAGAGACATTGCCCAAGCCCGCAGCAAAGCCCGCACCACAAAAATCCGCGCCAGTCGTGGTGCCCGTGATTCCGAAGATCGCACCCCTGCCGATCGTTGCGGGGCCTTCGCTCTTCGAGTCCATGGAGAAAGTTGCAGGCGACTCGCTGCTGAAGACCCGCGAAGACCTCGGCGAATGCACGCGCTGCAAACTCCACAGCACGCGCCACAAAATTGTTTTCGGCGACGGAAATCCCAAAGCCGAACTGATTTTCGTGGGGGAAGGCCCCGGCGCCGATGAAGACGCCCAAGGTCTGCCGTTCGTCGGCCGCGCGGGAAAACTGTTGACTCAGATGATCGAAGCCATGGGTTTGCAGCGCAAAGACGTTTACATCTGCAACGTGGTGAAGTGCCGCCCGCCCGAGAATCGCCAGCCCGAGGAAGACGAAGTCAAATCGTGCTCGCCGTTTCTTATGCGCCAAATCGACGTCATCGCCCCCAAAGTCATCGTCTGCCTCGGCGCCACCGCCGCAAAAACATTGCTGCAGACCAACCGCGGCATTTCCCAGTTCCGCGGCGAGTGGCTCGAATTCCGCGGAAGAAAACTGCTGGCGACGTACCATCCCGCCTATTTGCTGCGCAACCCGCCCGCCAAGAGCGAAGTCTGGAAAGATCTCCAAAAAGTAATGGCCGTCCTCGGCCTCGAAGTGAAAAAAGGCAAGTCCACGTAAACCATCATGGGAATCTTGCTGGGGTTGCTCACGGCACTGACCTGGGGCGGCGCGGATTTCATTGCGCGTTTTGCCACGCATCGCATCGGCGCGCTTCGTTCCATGCTGTACATGCAACTGATCGGTTTTCTTCTGCTCTCCTCCGTTCTGCCGTGGCTTGGTGGCTGGGGGCATCTAGCGGATGGTTCCGGGTGGCAACCGTGGGCTTGGGGAATTCTCGCTGGATTTTTGAATGCTGTGTCGGGATTGGCGCTCTACCGCGCGTTTGAGATTGGAAAAATGTCTGTCGTGGCGCCGCTTTCGGCCAGTTATCCGGCGCTGACCTTGCTGCTTTCTTGGATGACTGGCGACCGGCTGAGCGTGGTGAGAATCGCGGGAATCTTTTGCACGCTGGTGGGTGTCGTGGTAGTTGCTGGCGGAGAGAAAATGCCAGACGAGAATGATGCTGCAGCGGTGCAGCGAAGTGGTAAGGGAATCGGCTGGGCGGTCTTTGCTTCCGTTGGCTTCGCATTATTGTTTTGGTTGCTCGGCATTCGCATCGTCCCGCGGGTCGGCGCCGTTCAAACTGTATGGACGATCCGCCTCACCAGCACACTGCTCATGGCGGCGGCGAGCTTCATTGTCAAACAGCCCGTAAATCTTCCGCGCGGCGAAGTGCGCTGGATGGTCCTGAGCATGGGCGCGTTCGATACTGGCGCCTTTGTCCTCAGCAATCTGGGAATGAAAATGGAGCAGGTCGCGGTAATCAGTGTTCTTGGTTCGCTCTATGGAGCGGTCACCGTCGGACTTGCGGCCATCTTTTTGCGAGAGCATGTTTCGCGCTGGCAGTGGATGGGCATCGCCACCATTTTCGTGGGAATCTTTCTGATCAGCCGATAGCGACTCTTCCTTGACATCAAGAGTTTTTAGGAGAGATTTGTCATCCTGAGTGCATCCAACAAGAATGCATGAAGGATCTCAACCTAAGCCCACCTGCGATTTGCAGCGCTTTCTTGCGATTTTCCTTGTGCTGATACACTACACGGCGGGATGACTTCTCCATTTTGCAACGTAGCGCTGCCGGTGCCGCTGCGCACGACTTTTACCTATGCGGTGCCAGAGAGTTTGCAGGGAACGGTGCATTCGGGCAGCCGTGTTCTTGTGCCGTTCCGAAAGAAGACGCTCGTCGGCGTCGTTGTGGAATTGGCGGAGAGCGCGCCGCCGGGAACGAAAATTCGCGAAATCACGCGCGTATTGGATTTTGTTCCGGCGCTTACACCGAAATTGATCGAGTTGGCGCACTGGATCGCAGGTTATTACCTTGCGCCGGTCGGCGAAGTGTTTCGCGCGATGCTGCCGCCGTTGACCGAGGTGAAATCGCAACGCCAGATTGTTTTGACGGAAGCGGGGCGCGAAACGGTGGAGAGTCTAAGCGGAGGTGAACTGTCGCACGGGCTCACTTCAGGCGAGGCGGCGTTTCTCGCTAAGTTAAAAGAGAAGAAAGGCGTACTGCCGCTCGGTCCGGCGGCGAAGCTAGGCGTTGACGCCACTGCGTTGCAGCGTTTGCAACGGCACGGGCTGATTGAAATTCGCGAAACCGTGGAAGGGCGAAAGCGCAGAACGCAGCGGGTGATCGCTTGGAAGGGCGGCGCTACTGCGATCGAGAAGCCGAACGAAAAAGAAAGCGAAAAAGAAGAGAGAGAAGAAAAAGAAAATGCAGAGACGCCCTTCGGTTCCGCTCAGGACAAGACGAGTACGCTGAGGAAACGCAGAGAAGAGAGAGTCCGGGAGCTCCTGGCGACAGAGCGTGGGCCGCTTCCTTTACCGCAGCTTTTGAAGCTGGCGCAGGTGACGCGGGCTTTCATCGAGCGGATGTTGCGCGACGGGTTGCTGGAAAGCTGGGAGGAGCCGATAGATCCGGCGGAGGATCCATTTGATGCGGGGTACTCGCCGCCGGCGCACGAATTGAATGCCGAGCAGGAAAGCGCGATGAAAGCGATTCGCGCGCGATTTGAGCTGGGCGAATTCGGCGTGCAATTGCTTCACGGAGTCACCGGCAGCGGAAAGACGGAAGTGTATTTGCGCGCGGTGCAGGACACGCTGGCGCGCGGAAAAACGGCGATCGTGTTGGTGCCGGAGATTGCGCTGACTTTGTGGATCGGACGGCAATGCCGGTCGTGGTTTGGCGCGAAGTTCGAGGGTGTGGCCGTTTTGCATTCGGCGCTAAGCGACGTGGAACGCGCGCGCGAATGGTGGCGCGTGCGGAACGGCGAAGCGCGCGTGGTGGTGGGGACGCGCTCGGCGGTATTCGCGCCGCTGGAAAATGTCGGGCTCATGATCATCGATGAAGAGCAGGAAAACAGTTTCAAGCAGGAAGAGACGCCACGCTATCACGGGCGCGATGTAGCCATCGTGCGCGCGAAGATGGAAGGCGCACTGGCGCTGCTGGGTTCAGCGACGCCCTCGATGGAAACGTATCACCACGCGCGGGAAGGAAAGTACGAACTGCTGACACTGGCGTCGCGCGTGGCTGAGCGGTCGCTCGCGAGTGTGGAAGTCGTAGACTTGCGCGAGGATTTTCAGCAAACGCACCAGGCCAGCCCGATTTCCGCGGCGCTGCATGCGGAAATTCAGGAATGCCTGGCGAATGGGACGCAGGCGCTGGTGCTGATCAATCGACGCGGATATTCATGGTCGGTACTTTGCCGGAGCTGTGGCGCGTCGGTGCAGTGCGTGAACTGCAGTATTTCGATGACCCATCACAAACAGCGCAACCGGCTGGAGTGCCACTACTGCGGATCGATTCAGGCGATCCCGAAAAGTTGTCCGAAGTGCCAGTCGAAGTACGTCTATTTTTTTGGAGAAGGTTCGGAGCACCTTGAAGAAAGATTGCGAAAGGAATTCCCCGGTGCGCGCATCGCGCGGCTGGACCGCGATACGGCGCGGACGAAGCGGCAATACCAAGAAACGCTGGGGGCGTTCGCGGGCGGGGCGCTGGACATTCTCGTTGGGACGCAAATGCTGGCGAAGGGACACGATTTTCAGCGAGTGACGCTGGTTGGCGTGGTCAGCGCGGATTCTTCGCTGAGCATGCCGGATTTTCGCGCGGCGGAGCGGACGTTTCAGTTGCTCACACAAGTTGCGGGGCGCGCGGGGCGCGGCGAACTTGCCGGGCGAGTCCTGATCCAGACTTACTATCCAGAGCATTACGCGATTCAGGATGCGGTGAAGCAAGATTACCTTTCTTTCTTCGAGCGCGAATTGCATTTTCGGCGAATGATGGCGTACCCGCCGTTCACGTCGCTGGCCAACGTGATCGTGCGGGACGTCAGCCTGGAGAAGGCCATTCGCTGGTCGCGGCAGCTTTCGGAATATTTTTC
>Ga0137403_10005582_pt1 | contig 14550 bp, 13 predicted proteins | sample CZOMad2_1_16fung_FD_122057 | JGI IMG/M metagenome (GOLD analysis project Ga0137403, IMG submission 122057) | Vadose zone soil fungal communities from Angelo Coast Range Reserve, California, USA - CZOMad2_1_16fungal (Hybrid Assembly) | ecosystem: Environmental > Terrestrial > Soil > Vadose zone... | reverse complement strand
CTCGATTCCCGGTCTTGCCTTCGCCCAGTCTCCAGCCGCGCTCCGTTTCCCTGATGGCTTCTTGTGGGGATGTGCGACCGCGTCTTACCAGATTGAAGGGGCGGCGAGCGAGGACGGTCGCGGGCAGACCAATTGGGACGTTTTCTCGCACACGCCCGGCAAGACGTTTCAGGGCGACACCGGCGACGTGGCCGACGATTCCTACCATCTCTATAAGGAGGACGTGCAGCTGCTCAAGAGCCTGGGCGTGAAGGTGTATCGCATGTCCATTGCATGGTCGCGCATTTTCCCCAATGGAACAGGGCAGGCTAACGACAAGGGTCTGGATTACTACAATCGCGTCGTCGACGAGCTGCTCAGGAATGGCATTACACCCTACGTCACCCTATTTCACTGGGATCTTCCGCAGGCGTTACCGGGAGGTTGGCAGTCACGGGATACATCGAAGGCCTTCGGCGACTACGCGGGATACGTCTCGAAGCATCTCTCCGATCGCGTCCAGCACTTTTTTACCACCAACGAGTTTGTTTGCATCAGCGACCTGGGTCACAGGACAGGGCAGTTTGCTCCTGGCCTCAAGTTGCCTCCCGGGCCCGTCAATCAGGTTCGCCACCACGCCATCCTGGCGCATGGACTGGGCGTGCAGGCCATTCGCGCCAATGCCAAAGCCGGAACACTGGTTGGCTTGGCTGAGAATGCCAACGTCTACGTTCCTGCCATTGAAAGCCCCGAATACATTGACGCCGCCCGCAAAGCCACGCGTGAGGAGAACGCACCCTTCCTGACCGCAGTCATGGAAGGCAAGTACACCGATGCCTATCTCGCGCGCGAAGGCGCGAACGCGCCCAAGGCCGCAGAGGGCGACATGAAAGCCATCGGCAGCGCGCTCGATTTCGTCGGCCTCAACGTCTATACGCCCGACTATGTTCGTCCTGACTCATCGCCCCTGGGCTACGAGGTCCTCAAGCGGCAGACTTCCTACCCGCATATGGCTTCGGGATGGCTCTACATCGGCCCGGAAGTGATTTATTGGGCGGTCCGCAACGTCAGCGACATTTGGAAACCGAAAGAACTGTACATCACCGAGAATGGCTGTTCCGCTGATGATGTTATCGCGGCGGACGGGCATGTAGAAGACACGGATCGCGTCATGTATCTGCGCAACCACTTAACTCATTTGCGCCGGGCTGCTGCTGAAGGGTATCCCATCAAGGGCTACTTCCTCTGGAGCCTACTCGACAATTACGAGTGGGCCGACGGCTACAGCAAGCGCTTCGGCATCCACTATGTCGACTTTAAGACACAGAAGCGCACGCCCAAGCTGAGCGCGGAGTGGTACAAGGAAGTGATTGCGCGCAACGCAGTGGAGTAAATCCCAGCTAATTCAGGCTGGCCGCAAGAATTCCGTTCGATATTTCGGCGCGAGCGCTCAGCTTTCGCTCGAAACTCCGCTTGGGCCGTCGAATCCAGCTTCGGAGGCGGAGTCGTTCGGGTTGCGACCGGGACACTAACCTGCGCGAAGAACTCTTCCTGCCCGGCAGGAGAGCAGATGCACAACAAACGTGCGGGCAGTGTGCTCGTGTTTTGAACCTGATGAGGTGCGTTGGCCGGGATGTGGACGGTCTGACCCTCCCTAACAACCAACTTCACGCCTCGAAATGTTGCCTCGATCTCACCCTCAAGAAGGATGAACGACTCCTCAAAGTCGTGCCGGTGAGGAGGAGGCCCGCCACCTGGTGGGATATGCATATCGATAAAGCAGAAACGTCCAGCCGTATCTTCTCCGGCCAGAAGGACTGTATAAGTGTCTCTCACCAATCCAATATATGGGGCGACGCCTGGTCGCTGGATCGCGCAATAACGAGTGTTCGCGCTAAATCGTCAGGTGGAAGCGTTAAGCCGCTTTTACTTCCGGTATCCGGTGTGTCTTTCATCACGCGACTCCTTAAGACTGTTTTATCGGAAGTGGCGATCGTTCTCTCCGCAGAGCTAATTCAACTCCCGAACCCAAATGTTCCGGAAACTGATTGGCTCGCTCTTGTCGCCGTGGGCTTGCAGCTTGATGGGCGCGCTGTCGAACTTCTTGTAAAAAGGCTGGCCACGATAGAGTGTTTCGCCCTTCAACTCAAAGTGATTCTGGACCAGCACGCCATTGAAAAAGACTGTTACGTAGGCTGGACTTTTCAGGGAGCCATCGGCGTTCGGACCTTCCCCATTGAAGACCGGTGCGGTCCATACGACGTCGTAGGTTTGCCACTCGCCGGGCTTGCGAATCGGGTTCGCCAGCGGGATGCCCTGCTTATAGATGCTGCCTGCCTGGCCATTGACGTAGGTGTTGTTGTTGTAGGAATCCAGAATTTGCAGCTCGTATCCGGCATCGCCGGGTCCGGTGGATGCGAGAAACACGCCGCTGTTTCCGCGGGCCTGGCCGTCGCCAGTGATGTTCTCCGGAATTTTCCACTCGAGATGGAGCTGGTAGTTGCGAAAGGGTCGCTTGGTTTCAATACTGCCGACGGACTTATTGACCGTGAGTACGCCGTTGGCGACGCTCCACTGGGCCGGCGTCTTGTCTTTCTCCTTGTCTTTATCCATGACTGCGGCGGCGGACACCCACTCGTCAAGGTTCTTGCCGTCGAACAGGACGATCGCATCCGAGGGAGGAGCGGCGTCGTGGGCGCCCGGGGTTACGGCTTTGGGAACGGGCTCCCAGACTTCCGTATCTTCAGGCTTGGCCGCGGTTACTGGTTGTTGCGCGGACAGGGGAGCGCAGATGGCAAGCAGAGTTGTTAGCACGATGAGCACTGTCGCCTGAATGCGCATGAATCTCTGAAAGGATACACCGCGCAGCAGGGGCGCGCAGCCCGTCTAATCCAGCCGCACCAGAAACACCGTTCCTTCGGTCGGCTGCGTCTCACGCGCCAACTCTTCGGCGCGAGCGCGGTCGTCGTCAGCAACTCGGACTCGCACCCACCAGACACCGACTGGGCTCAGAAATTTGATCACTTTCGCGGTGTGATATCGGCGTTGCAGATGTTCCTGGAGCGCCGCGGCGGAGTCCTCATCTTGCAGTGACCCGATCTGCACGCACCAGCGGCCGCCAGTGTCGAGTGGGGACGGAGTTTTCATGACCTCCAACTTGATCTGCGCCACGCCCGCTCGCCAGAGGTCAATCTTTTTCGCTGCCGCCATCGACAGGTCGAGGATGCGTCCTTCGACGAAGGGGCCGCGATCGTTGATGCGGACGAGCGTGGAGTCGCCGGTCTTGACGTTCGTTACACGGACAATCGTCCCCAGCGGCAACGTGAGGCTAGCGGCGGTCATCGCATTCATATCAAAGACTTCGCCATTCGACGCCTTGCGATTGTGATATGGCGGCCCGTACCAGCTGGCCATGCCGGTCGTCGTCAAGATTGGAACAGCGTCGGGCGAAATATCGAAATTGTCCGCTTGGTGTTTCTCTTCCTCGTCGGGAGGTACGGGAGCGTTCCTGCCAGAAGGGGGCGGCGGGGCCGGCATGCGAGAGGCTGGCGTGCCCGACGAAGACGATCCGCCAGGTTGACTGGAAGGAGGAGGACTGGGCGGTGGCGGAGTAGCGACGTTCACGGGCTTCTTGCCGCATGCCGTGAGGAAAACCAAGAATAAAAGCGCGCCAGATAATGCGCTCGACGCGGGCAAGGACCAAACTCGACGGACGCCGCTCACCCTTGCCTGTGCTGCTCGATGTAGGCCGCGAGGTCGCTCAGCTTCTCGGAAGCGATCCGCAGAGCCTTGGTCGATTGCGTGCGAATCGCCGGAACGACTTCGCTGTTCAAATACGCGATCAGTTCCTGCGCGTCTCTCTCGATTTTTTCGCTGGCCTCGGCGACCTTCTCGTTCAGGTGCGGAGCGGCTTCGTGAATTTTCGTCTCCACATTGCGAAACGCTTCCTCGACCTTGCGGCTGAACTCTTCCATAGGATGACCTCGCGAGAAACTGAAGATAGTTTACAACGCGGAGGTGCCACAGGGGACGCATCGGGTGACTTCGCTTTCGGTTTTCCTTGTCTTCGATCTTAGATACATTGGACGCGCGTGATCCGGAGATGGCTGGCTGGTTCTCGGATGGTTGACAGCCGGAAGTACATTTGCCGGAGCGTGGCAAGGGTCTCTAAAATGGCAGCAGTGTCTGCACAAGGCCACATAACCAAGAAGCCGGCTGAGACCGGCCCAACTCAAGGCAAACCTTTTCTTGAAGCGCGCGCGCGAAGTGATTTTCGACGCCGGTTGCTGGCCTGGTACGACGCGCACCGCCGCGAGTTGCCATGGCGCAAGGATCGCGATCCTTATCGCGTCTGGCTGTCCGAGATCATGCTGCAACAGACTCGCGTCGCGGCTGTGATCGAGAAGTACGGTCAGTTCCTCGATCTATTTCCCACAGTAGAACACCTGGCGACGGCACCACAACCTTCGGTGCTGGCGGCTTGGAGCGGGCTGGGATATTACCGGCGGGCTAGAGCTCTGCATGACGCTGCGGGCGTGATTGTGAGTGAGCGGGGTGGAACGTTTCCGGCGACGGCGGAAGAATGGAAGGAACTGCCAGGAATCGGGAAGTATACTTCGGCGGCGATTGCCAGCATTGCCTTCGGTGAAAAAGTAGCAGTGGTTGATGGAAACGTGGAGCGTGTGGCAGAGCGCTTGTTGGGGCGGCGCTTGACGTCGGCTGAAGTTTGGGAGTTCGCGGAGAAAGTGCTGAGCCTGGAGCGTCCCGGGGACTTCAATCAGGCGATGATGGAGTTGGGGGCGACGGTGTGCGTGCCGGGACGGCCCAAGTGCTTGGTTTGTCCGGTGGCCGGCGCGTGCGTGACGAAGGGAAATTTGCCGGAGACGGAAAAAGCACAGAGGACAAGCAAGGCGACTGTGTTCTATGCTCTGGACTGCCGGGATGGCAAGGTGAGGCTGAGACAGAGGCCGAAAGCGGCGGCTGTTATGCCCCTGATGTGGGAACTTCCGGAAATTACGCTCAACGGTGTTGTGCCCAAGGTTTGGCTGCGCTTGAAGCACTCGATTACTACTACGAATTATGATGTGCAGGTTGTACGGGATACTGGCGGTGGGGCGGGGAAGAGATTTGCGGTTGCTCGGCTCGGCAGGATTCCGTTGACTGGGCTGGCGCGGAAGATTTTGCGGGCGGCGGAGATTTTGTAGCAAGAACAGAACAAGAACCGAGCGAAAGCAAGACCACGCGGGCGAGGGCGCCCGCGACTACACAGGCCTAGCTTGCGAGGATGCGATGTTTCGATGGTTGCGGTGGGGATCATCCGGAAACACTGGAGGGTGCATGGAGACATTGAAGGCTGGGGTGAAGGCTCCGCCGTTCACGCTTCCGGCGACCGATGGCAACACCTTTTCTCTGGAGGAAGCGCTGGAGCGCGGGCCGGTGATGCTGGCGTTTTTTAAGAAGTCGTGTCCGGTATGCCAGTACGCTTTTCCTCTTTACCAGCGGCTATATCAAGCCTATGGAAATCAGGGCGTGACTCTTGTGGGTGTATCGCAGAATGCGAAAAAAGACACTGAAGCGTTTGCTAAGAGCTTTGGCGTGAGTTTCCCAATTCTGCTGGACGATACGAGCACTTATCCGGTTTCGAACGCTTACGGGCTCACCAACGTTCCCACCGTGTTCTGGATTGGGACCAGCGGGAAGGTCGAGATTTCGTCCGTGGGATGGAGCCGCAAGGATTATGAAGCGATTGGCGCGAGGATGGCTGAGGCCCGGAGCATTCCGCCGGCTCTGTTGATTCAGGCGCAAGAGAAGATCGACGATTTCCGTTTTGGTTGAGGATCGAAGAATTGATCCGCGGTCGCGGATGGAACGAATCTACTGGGCCAGGGGAGAGCGGAATGCAGAAGACGTTTTTGTTGGCGGTGAGTATTGGGCTGGTCAGCGGTGGGCTTTCGAGTCCTGGATTTGCGGCTCCTGCCAGTAAAGTGAAGTCTATGCAACTTCCGCCCGCGGCGTTTGCCGAGATGAAGGGGATCGACCCGGAGCATATTCGAGCGCACGTGCGCTTCCTCTCGCATGATCTGTTGGAGGGCCGCGGAACGGGGCAACGCGGGGGGGACATTGCTGCGGAGTACATTGCCACGCAATTCGCACTCTACGGCCTGAAGCCAGCCGGGGACAACGGAACGTATCTGCAGAAAGTCCCCATGGTGGGTTTGGAAACGCAGCCCGCGACCACGTTTTCGATAGTTCCGGATTCCGGCGAAGTGATGAGCTTAAAACGCTTTGACGACTACGTTGCGACGGATAACTCACAGAACGCCGAGTCGGTGGTAGATGCGCCGCTGGTCTACGTGGGCTACGGAATTACGGCGCCGGAATACCAATGGGACGATTACAAGGGAACCGATGTGAAGGGCAAGGTCCTGCTCATGCTGGTGAACGAGCCGCCCTCGGAGGACGTGAAGTTTTTCAAGGGCAAGGCGCTCACCTACTACGGCCGCTGGACTTATAAGTATGAAGAAGCGGCGCGGCACGGTGCGTTGGGAGTGATTCTGATTCACAAAACCGAGATGGCCAGCTATCCGTGGGAAGTGGTGCGGAATTCCTGGTCGGGTGAGCGGTCGTACTTGCGGGCAGATGGCACTGCGCAACTCAAAGTGGCATCCTGGATCACGCTGGAGGTGGCCACGAAGTTGGCGCAGACCGGCGGGATGGACGTGAATAAGATGATCGCTGACGCTCAGTCGCGCGATTTTCATCCTGTGCCGCTGCCGGCGCGCCTGAAAGCGCACATGATCACCAAAGTCCGCCAGTTTGAATCGAATAACGTGGTGGCGAAGCTCGCCGGTTCGGATCCGAAGCGTGCGGCCGATGCCGTGCTATATACGGCGCACTACGATCATCTGGGCATACGCGCCGAGGAGCCTGGCGACAACATTTACAACGGTGCGGATGACAACGCGACTGGATGTGGAATTCTTCTGGAACTAGCGCGGGCTTTTGCCTCGGGAGCGGCGCCGCCGCGCTCGATACTGTTTGCGTCGGTGACAGCGGAAGAACAAGGATTGCGCGGGTCCGAGTACCTAGGGCTGCATCCTCCCGTCCTAGCGAGTCACATCACGCTGGATCTCAACTTCGATGATATCCCGCCGCTGGGCGAGCCTGAGGAGACGGAGATTTCAGGATCGGAACGGATGGATTTTTATCCGGTAGCGGAATCCACTGCAAAAGATTTCCGGCTAGCCATCCAACCGGACTCTCGTCCCGAGGCGGGACACTATTACCGTTCCGACCACTTCAGCCTGGCGCGCGTGGGCATTCCTTCGTTTTCCATCAATGCTGGCATGAAGTACCGGGATCATCCTGCGGAATGGGGAATGCAACAGGCGGAAGAGTACACTGCGAAGCATTACCATCAGCCGAGCGACGAATACCGTCCCGAAATGGACTTCCGCAGCGATGCGGTGATGGCGCGGTTCGGGCTGGCGCTGGGTTGGAAGGCCGCGATGCTGCCGCAGTTGATCCAGTGGGAGCCGGGAGATGAGTTTGAGGCGGCACGGAAGGGGTTGGAGAAGGCCGGGCTGCAGTAGGTGGGGTTCGTTTCGACAACCCCAAAGCTTTTAGACCACGCGGGCGAGTGCGCTCGCCACTACCCGATCGCTCGAGCACACTAGCGCGTTCGGGTAACGGTGGTAACGTTCCTGAGCGTTTGGGTTGATGCTAGCCTCTTCTTGGAGAGTCTTGTCCAGCCCATGCCGCGAATTCCTGTATTCAAACTGCGCAGTCGAGGACCGATAGGCCCCCCGCCCCAGTTGGTGGGCCACGTGGCTGTACTGCCGCTGACGGGAATCCCGCCGGGCATCGATAACCTGCGCAGTGATGTCTGCTTAAGCCCCAGGTTTTGCGAGCAGATGCGCACGCATCTGGGGCGGCTCATCGTGCGCTATGGTGGCGTCGAGACCGTACTGGACGAGCACAATGCCTCTCCGGTAGAGGAAAAGCAAGCCCGCGAAATGTTTGTGCGTCCGGTGACGTCGGCGTCCTCGGCGGCGAATGCCACATTGCAGGGGAACGGGGCGAACGGCGGAAAAGCCGGGGCCAAGGCTTTGCGGCAGGAACCTACCGAGATCAAGCGGCTGCTGACCGATATTCATCTTTCCACGTTGCGGGGGGCGAAAGAAAAAGGGAACATCGCCGTCGATTTGCTGGGGCGGGTGGCGATCGTCAAGTTCCTGCGCGCTGAGGTGCTTGCACAGTTCGCCGAGATTGTAGAGCGCTGTCGCATCCGGCAGAAGGCTTGCGAGGGAGTGCGGGAACAGCGAGCGCTGGAGATTCGGGAAAAGGTCGCTGCGTTCCAAGTGGGAAAGAAAAACGTGCTGCGCAAGACGATGCAGGAAGTGCTGCATTGCCTGCGCGAGATCGAAAAGGAAACGCTGGGCCGTACGCGGCGTTCGATGTTTGGCGATGCGGAGTTGCCGGGATACGAATTATTGCTCAATCCGCTTTTGTTTACGGAAGATGGTCGCGACGACACGACGAATGCCGAGCAATATGTGCTCTGGGGGAATTTTCTTAAAGATATCGATCGATTCCCGGTCCTGCGGGATGCTGCGGTTCGCTTTCTCCGGTCGTTGGGGCCGAGGTTGGCGGGGGCGAGCGAAGCGGAACTGCCTTCGTGGCTGAGTGTTCCGGAAAATGCGCACTTGCTTGTGGGCAGCGGAACGCCGGGAGAGACTCCGGCAGCGCGGGCGGAAAGCGCGCGGCTGCAAGCCTGGGTAGACCTGCTGGAAGCCGAGAAATTACTACCCTTGATACTGGCGGCTTATGAGACGGTTCCTCTTCTGACGGAATACGGAAGCCGCGTCAATCCTCAGCAATTGAAAAATGCGCTGATTTCGGCCGAGGAACTGGAGCGCGTCGAGAAGCTGGTGCAGGACCTGGGTCGCTCAGCGACAGTGAATCTACACGCTGCCGTCGATCGCATTGCCTCGAGCGGCAGCGCCGAGAAGGCGCGGGTTGGGGCGCGCTTCCTGTTTGACTTGATGCGCTATCACCGCGATTTGCAGCGGCTGGAGGCATTGAACGCGGCAGCGGATTCGGTGAACGTCATTCAGAACGAGCGCATGCGGGAACTGTCGTCGGTGAACGGGCTGCTGCATGAGTTTCTGCTGCGCGAGGAGACTTCGAAGAGCACAGAGAGTTTGTCGCGGCACGTGATTCTCAAAGCCGACGTGCGCGATTCCACGGAGTTGACGCGGTCATTGATTCAGTTGGGATTGAATCCCGCATCGTACTTTAGTCTGAATTTTTATGATCCTGTGAATTTGCTGCTGGCGCGGTATAAGGCCAACAAGGTCTTTCTCGAAGGCGATGCGATCATTCTTTCCATTGTGGAAACGGAGAGCGATGCCGGCTTTCTGGTGAGCCGGGCTTGCGCGCTGGGGCGGGACATGATCGAGATCGTTCGGGGGTACAACCAGCGGCTGCAACAGTCGGGCTTGCCTACGATTGAGTTAGGAATTGGCATTTGCTATCAGGATTCGGCTCCACTGTTCTTGCTCGATGGTGACCGGCCCATCATGATTTCGGACGCTCTCAATGAAAGCGACCGGTTTTCGTCGTGCAGCAAGATTGCGCGGAGGGCGCTGAAGGGCCAGGCGGCCGGGTTCAATGTTTACGCGTTTCAGACAGTGGATGACGCGCCCTTGGGCGACACGTTTGTCGAACTGCTTTCGCAGTTCAATATCGACGGCATTCGTTTGAGCGAGGCGGCTTTTCAAAAGCTGCAGCAGGAAATTTCCCTCGAGCTGTGCACGTTGGAGTTGCCGCAGTTGTGGGATGGAGAATCTGCGCGGCTCTTTCGCGGCCTAGTGCCGGTAGATCGGGAAGTCTTCCGCACGATTCTGATCCGCGAGGGGCATGTGGCGCTGGCCGACCCGCGGGACTACACCGTACATGGGTGGACGCAGCAGCGGTATTACGAAGTGTGCACGAATGCCGCGCTGTACGCCTGTTTGACGAGTGAGAAACGGGCCGGAGCTAAGGTCTGACTACGGCCTGCTTGGTGGGCCGGAACGGTATGGCAACCACGGCTTCCAGCGCCACCGGCACACCGTCCTTGATGGCAGGCTCGAAGCGGCAACGGGATAGAGCTTCCCGGGCGTACTGGTCGAGGCGATCATCGGCTCCGTCGAGGACGCGAATGTCACGTACGCTGCCGTCGCTGTGAATGATCGCGTACAACGTTACGGTGCCGTGTACATTCGCACGCTGGAGCTCGGAAGGATAGGCTGGGTCAGCTTTGACCGTGAGGAGCGGCGAAAAGAGCTCGCCCGTGCTGGGAGCGTCCTGCAGTTCCGCAAAACGAACAATCCAGCTGCCTCCAGCGGAATTCAGGTTCGGCATGTTGAGCGTCATCTGATAGAAACGCCGTGGGCCAAAGACTCGGCGCTCGGTCTCGGTGGGTGCACGTTCGGATAGCGTGGCAGGCTTGCGGTTGTCGGTGTTGATGCGCGGCGGCGGGATGGAAGCGATGGGATGGCGGTCGATGGTGATGCTAGCCGTCATTCCGGGGCCAGCGCTGGGGCCAGCGTCGGCGGCGGAGGATGGCGGTGCGCTGGGTTCGCCAATGCGAATTCCCGGAGGCAGGCCGGGAACCATAGACGTGCCGCCTGTACTGGCACTATTCTCTTTGCCCGATTCCGTAATCGTAGGCCGGCCCGAGCCAACGGTATTGCCTCCGGGCGAGGCGGAAAATTCTCCCCGCCGGTTGCCAGCGGGTGGCTGGAGGGGCTGATCTGGAGCTGCGGGATTCACGCTTAGGGCGATCATGCGGCCCGACCCGTTCGCTCCGCCGGAAGAAATTGAAGGCGGAGGGGGTACCGCTCCGGCGGAGAGCGCCTGACCCGCCTGACGGCCTGCTGCCTGGCCCGCGGATCGTTGTTCTCCCACGGGAAGCTGCGGGACGGGAGCCACGGCCTCCGCGTGCCCGATGTTCATCGCGCCAAGTCGGCTGGTGGTGGACTCCACCTGCGGAGCCGGTGGAACCACTGCCACCGCGAGAGAGGGCTGGTTGCGCCGCTCAGCCTGGACGTCGGGGGCCGGTGCGATGGCTGCGGCCTGCGGCAAGGTTGGACCATTGCGGTGCGCTTGATCCACTTGGGGAGCGGGCGCAACCACAGAGAATTGCGGCGCGACAATGCTCCGCTCCGAGGCCAGCACAGGTACCGCGGGCGTCGGGGCCAGCGGTAGCGCAGTCTCGTTCCAGGCGACAATATTGGGCAGACGAACATCGCGGCGCAGGACAATATCCGGCGGTGTGACGATGGTCTGGGCGCGATTATCGGGCTCGCGGGGCACGGAGAGAATGGCTTGGTGAGCGTAAGCGGGATCGCCAGTTTGCGGCAGGTGAGGTCCGGTGCTGCCAGTGTCGAGTTTCGGGAGGTCGTTTTTCGCGGAGACAGGATAGACGACGAGACGGGTGTCCCTCCAAGGGTCTTGCCGGGTGATGTGCCGGGGCTGCCATTGCGTCCAGAGCAGCAAGGCAACGAGAGCGACGGCGTGGTACACGAGCGACTCAATAAACGTGACCCAGGGGAGCCGCGAGGTGACGAAGACGTCGCGCCAAAAGGTATTGTCGCCGAAGGGCGCGGGATTCGGTCGCAGGAGGTGGACGATATCTCCCAGGAGGTCGCGTCGAGCGCGCGCTGGCAATAAGCGCAGGTCCCGGGCCTCGTCGGTTTTTTGCTCTGGGGTTCCGTCGGGGGCTCCGGCCACGGGTTCCATGGCGATTACCGACAAAGAGTCCTCACTGGATTTATAAGCCATAGCATCCAACCAAGGGTTACCGACCAAGGGGCGGGGAACTACTTGGCCTAATTATAGTGGTCTTTGCGTTTCGTGCACCCCCCGACCGACTCGGGGGTGCATTTTCTTCCCCAACCCTTAGGCAGGAACGGAACGTTGCGTATTAAGATGCGGAGGACAGGGTTGAGAATCATGGGAAAGATCATGCGGGCTGTGACCATGGCGTCGTTGTTTGGGGCGCTCGCCTATGGGCAGACTGGTGCAGGTTCGGTCCAAAGCCCCGGCGCAGTCCAAAGCCAGAGTGCAGCCCAAGAGGATTACTCCGGCATGTACACGTTCCTGCGCGAGGGGGAATTCGTGCAGATCACGGTCGAAGATGCCGGGCACGTAACCGGTTTCGTCTCGCGCTACGGCAACAGCGACAGCGATCAGGGAGCCTTTCTCGACCACTTCTTCAAGCAGGCAAAGCTGGACGGGCACGATTTGACCTTCACTACGGAAACCGTGCACGGCACGTGGTTCGAGTTCAAAGGCAAGTTGGACCGCGGTCCGGCGAAGTCACGGGCGCAGGAGGGCTACTACGTCCTGAAGGGGACTCTGACTGAGAACGTGACGGACGCTGCGAAGAAGGTGTCCTCGAAGGCGCGCGAGGTGGAGTTCAAGCTCTTCCCGGAAGACGCCGGCTCGAAGGACGCAAGTCCGGCGCCGGAGAAAAGGAACTAGTTTAGCAGCCAGCGCCTACGCCGCGGCGGGCCGCGAGAGCGGTGAAGGCAACTCGGGATGAAGCTCGTGAGTGCTGCCCTCGGTCAAAAGCGGGTGGCGCTCTTGCACTTCAGCTCTCTCGTTGCGCCACACCACCGTGAGTGTCATGCAACAATTGGAACACAACCAGAAGTGCTCCACCCGCCGCGGCCAGGTACACGATCGCTCGTCGGGACCGTAAACTGGAACGTTAAAGATACGTCCCTGCTTGAGATAACGAAAATGGGCCCCGCAGATTGGGTTCGCACACTTAGCGAGCATGGGAGACTCCTAAAACGAGCGCGCGCGAGAACTTTCCTTAATGTACCACTCGCGGGAGTCGAATGCAGTGAGATTGATCGATGCTATTGATCCCGGCAGGATAGGGCGAAAGGCCTAGGGTGGATTAGTTCCCAGCGCGAAGGGGTGAAACGAAGAAGCGCCGCAAGCCGCTTTCTTTGGCGGGCGTCGAGCCCTTGCTCGGGCCGTTACCCATAACCTCTCCGCGTGACAGTTCGGCGGCCAGGCCGCGGATCGCCTTGGAGACTTCGAGCCCCTCTTGTAGCACGACGGGCGTACCCTTCTCTATGGCTGGCGCGACCGCTGTGTGCTGGTTGGGAACCTTCCAGAAAATCTTACTGGCCGTGGCCTTCTCCATGTCTTCATCGGAGAAGCCGGGAATCTTTTTGTAGCGGTTCAATACCAGCGAGATCTTTTCGCTCGGCGCTCCATCGGTGAGGAAGGGGCGCACCTGCTTGGCGCTCCAAAAGCAAACCAGATCCGGCTGAGCGACCAGGAGCACGCGATTGGAAAGATCGGCGATTAAGCGGACGGCGATGTCTAGCCGGCTGGAGCAATCCACCACCACATGCCGGTAGCTGGAGACGAGATGATCAAACAAACGCGCGAGTTCCGCCGGAGTGGGAGCTTCCAGCATGGGCTGCTGCGGTCCCGCCAGAAGATGGAGCCCTGCCACGCAAGGTGTCATCAGATTTTCCAGCATCGCGGCATCGAGCCGGTGCATATTCTGCAACGCGTCGGTCAAGCCAAAATTTGGGCGCACATTCAAGTGCAATTGCGCGTTGCCTAGCGGGGCAAAATCCACCAGCGCCACCGAGCCTTGCGCCTGCTGCAGAAGAGTGGCGGTGTTCACCGCCAGGGTAGTCGCACCAGCGCCCGCTTTAGCGTTGACGAAGGTAGAAACGCGGGCGTTTGCCGAAGTGCGCTGCATCTTCTGGCGCCGCGTGCTGTGCCGGGTGAAGGCTTCCAGGAGCGTGCTCGTGCCGCCGTCGCAGTCCAGGTATTCGCAGGCGCCTGCTCTCATCACCGCGACGATTGCCATGGGCTGGCTCATTGTGCCCAGCGCAAAAATCGCCAAACCGTTTGTTGAATTGTGGAGTAGTTCGATCGCGGCGGCGCCCCGCTCCGGGTTGGCGGCATCAATCTCCACCAGCACAACCTCGACCTTCAGATCCTGGATCTGGCGAAGCACGGGATCGGACGATCCGGCGGGAAGCCCCAAGTGGCTCAGCACGGTTCGGGCGATGGCAGTGCTCTCCACCCGTGCGCGAAGCACGGGAAGCTGGGTGTCGTTTTCGGTGAGGATTGCGACTGAGACTGCGGACACGAACTCAATACCCCACTTTCGGGATTGATGCCATCTTAGAATACGCTTCCCGGATCAGCACGTGACCTTGGTCACCTGACGCCGGATTGGAGCAGCAACGGCTCGAAAAAAGGGCGCTGGTGCGTGCAGGAAGGAGCGCTGACAGGATCATCTTTCGCCCGGCCTTTGCATGAGTCTACCAAAGTTCTGTACATCAGGAGATGCCACAAGGCCAACGGCCTATCTCACTAAGTACGGGACGAAGCGGATTACGGATGGGGGACCGCAGGATCCTAGCGAACGGAACCTCAGCGCAGCGAACCGGTCCAGACCGGGTGTTCGCTTGCCAGCACGGTGGCCTCGGCGTCCAAAGCCTCATCCGGGGTATGCCGCGGTGCCGCTATGCTAGCTTCCTG
>Ga0137403_10005580_pt1 | contig 14552 bp, 14 predicted proteins | sample CZOMad2_1_16fung_FD_122057 | JGI IMG/M metagenome (GOLD analysis project Ga0137403, IMG submission 122057) | Vadose zone soil fungal communities from Angelo Coast Range Reserve, California, USA - CZOMad2_1_16fungal (Hybrid Assembly) | ecosystem: Environmental > Terrestrial > Soil > Vadose zone... | reverse complement strand
CTTCCGAGCGGTCAACCCCGGGCCTATCGACTTCCCTATTCGGCAACGCTTGCCGCCAAGGTGCAAGCCGCGCGCGACGAAATCATGAAAGGCCATCCGCAGGGCGGGCGCGCAGCCGACATCGGAGCGGGCAATGGACAGCCCGCGCCCGAAGGTCCGTCTGATGTCTCGACCTTTCGTCCCGCGGCCGCGCCGGGCGGCGATCCGACCGGCGGCGGCCCGCTCGATTTATCGTTCCTGACCGGCGAGTCCGGCAGCATCGAATTCGCGCCGCTGCCGGCTCCGATTCTGCCTGCCAAGGATACGCCATGAACGCTGATCGAAGCGCGTGCCTATGGTCGGCCCGTTTTCTCGACGAGGGCTTTTGATCTCGCCGATTCAACGACAAGCAACGCGCTTGCGATTTGGGCAAATACCGGACGTCCCGACGAACTCGGACGCAAAGCGCGATACACGATCAATCAGACGCCCCCGGGCTGGACGTAACAGAATACGTAACCGTTGCGGCTTAGGAACACGATGCCGTGACCGGTCGGATTCGCTTTGTCCCATTTGAGCTTGTGGTTCGGAACTTCAATCTCCGTTCCGATCTCGACGTGAGGTCGGCCGCGCGGTTCGTCGGGCCGGTCGTCGGTGATCTTCACGTAGGTCTTGCCGTCCCTGACATGGACTTCATCGGCCCAGTAGGCGTCCGCTTCGCCGCAACACGATGCAGTTGGAACGTCCGGCTGCATCAGAGCCTGGTACCATTGCTTGATGGCGGGATCTCCCGCTTCCCATTGTCCTAAATCACGGGCATTCACATTCTCAATAAGGCAACCGAAAATACTGAGAAAAAGGATGATGCATTTCATCCGTCTCGCTCCTTCGTTTTCCGGCAGAATCCTTAAAGCAATGTTCGTGCCGCGAATCAGTGCGTTGTGATAAAAGGTCGCGGGACACCAACCATAGGAGCGATGATCGCCTTGCTACGATTGCAGGGGCGCGGAAAACATTCGATCGATTTGGGCTTATCAGCTTCTCGTGGCGAGGCGTGTTGTCGCATGCTCGATAAGCACGAGCATTTCGCAGGGAGTCATTTCACTGCGCGGAAAGCCGCATCGGTTTTCGAAAATTCCAATGGCGAAACCGAACGGTTCTTTTTTACCTGCGCCGCAGCTCCCATCACGCATCATTTTCTGTCAGCGAGCCACGCTGAATTCCACCAAGGCTACGGCGAGCGAACCTGAGATGATCGGCGCGACGAGGCCTGCGCCACCAGGACGGCACGCGATCGCGATTCAGTGCGTGCGGTCTTTAGACGGTAGCGTTCCAAACCTCTTGTGGTAGATCCGCGCAAAATGACTGGCATTTGCGAAGCCGCATTCGGCGCCGATCTGAACAATAGGCAGACTTGTCTGCCGCAACAGCGCCTGTGCTTTTGTCAGACGCAGCGAAACGTAATGTTGGCCGATCGTCGCGCCCAGATGCTTTGCGAACAGCCGTTCGAGCTGGCGGACCGAAACTTTCGCCGTCTTCGCCAACGCTGATCGCGACACCGGGCTGGCCAGTTGCCTCTCCATGGCGCCGATCGCGGCAATGAGGCTTCGGTTGTTGGTCCCGAGGCGCTCCAGCAGCGAGACGCGCTGCGTGCTATCGCCGAGACGCACCGCCGTCTGCAGATACCAGTCGCTCACCCGCGCCGCGAGTGACTGGCCGTGATCCCGGCGAATCAGCGCATGCATCATATCCAAAGCGGCGACGCCGCCGCCGCAGGTGAGCCGGCCGCGATCGATCTCGAACAGCGTTCGTGTCGACACGAGATCCGGAAACGCCTCGGTGAAAGCAGCCAGATGTTCCCAATGGATCGTGCAACGGACACCGTCGAGAATCCCTGCCTTCGCCAGGATGAACGGCCCGCCGGACACGCCTCCGATCTCGCAGCCGGACCGCGCGATCCTTCGCAACCACGCGATCGTCTTTGCATCGTCGAACGAAGCCGGATTTCCCCCGGCGCAGACCAGGACGGTGTCGAACCTCATCTTGTCGGCAATCGTGTGATCGGCCGCGACCGACAAACTGTTCGATGCCGCGATGGCGCTGGCGCCGGTCGAGATATGGAACCAGTCGTAGAGCGTCCGCCCGGCCAGAATATTCGCGGCCCGCAGCGGCTCCACCGCCGATGCGAACGACATCAGCGCGAAATCGTCGATGAGCAAAAAGCCGAAGCGGTGCGGACGGGACATGGCATTGTCGCAAATGGAACATTTGGTGTCGCTTACAGCGTATAGTCGATTTCGTTTCCGCGCGAAAGTCGGCTGCCCGATCCAACCGGCCCGGTCGCGACATGCGCTATTCGCTGACATCGCTGCTCGTCAACGCTCTCACCGGCCACAGGGGCTGGAAGCCGCAATGGCGCGACGCCGAACCGCGCGACGGATATGACGTGGTCATCGTCGGCGGCGGCGGTCATGCGCTCGCGACCGCCTATTATCTCGCCAAGGAGCACGGCATCACCGATGTCGCGGTCCTTGAAAAAGGATGGATCGGCGGCGGCAATGTCGGGCGCAACACGACGATCGTCCGCTCCAACTACCTGCTGCCCGGCAATATCCCGCTTTACGAACTCTCGATGAAGCTTTGGGAGCGACTGGAGCAGGACTTCAATTACAACGCGATGGTCAGCCAGCGCGGCGTTCTGAACCTGTATCATTCCGACGGTCAGCGCGACGCCTATGCGCGGCGCGGCAATGCGATGCGGATTCACGGCGTCGATGCCGAGCTTCTCGATCGGGATGGCGTGCGAAAACTGTATCCCTTTCTCAATTTCGATAGCGCCCGGTTTCCAATTCAAGGAGGCCTGCTGCAGCGTCGCGGCGGCACCGTCCGGCACGACGCGGTGGCATGGGGATACGCGCGCGGTGCGAGCGACCGTGGCGTCGATATCGTCCAGAACTGCGAAGTCACCGGCTTTTCCATCGCTGATGGCCGCGTCACCGGCGTGCAGACTTCGCGCGGATCAATCCGGGCCAGGAAGGTTGCGATCGCGGTGGCCGGCAACAGTTCGCGCGTCGCCGCCATGGCCGGGATGCGGTTGCCGATCGAGAGCCATGTCATACAGGCCTTCGTCTCGGAAGGACTAAAGCCAATCATTCCGGGCGTCATCACTTTCGGCGCGGGACATTTCTACATCAGCCAGTCGGACAAGGGCGGACTCGTCTTCGGCGGCGACATCGACGGCTACAACTCCTATGCCCAGCGCGGCAACCTTCCCGTTGTGGAAGATGTCTGCGAAGGAGGCATGGCGTTGATGCCGGCGATCGGACGGGCGCGGATCCTGAGAAACTGGGGTGGCCTCCTGGACATGTCCATGGATGGCTCGCCGATCATCGACCGCACGCCGACCGAAGGCCTCTATCTCAACGCCGGCTGGTGCTATGGCGGCTTCAAGGCCACACCCGGATCCGGATTTGCCTTCGCCCATCTGATCGCGCGCGACGCCCCGCACCCGGCGGCTGTTCATCTGCGTCTCGACAGATTTCGCACCGGCCACCTCATCGACGAAAAGGGCCAGGGCGCCCAACCGAACCTGCATTGAGGCGCCATGCGCATTCCCTGCCCTTTCTGTGGACTCCGCGACTCCGCCGAATTCAGCTATCTCGGCGATGCCACACTGACGCGGCCCGACACGACTGTCGCCGGCGCAGAGATCAATGCGGCGCTGTTCGACTATGTCTATCTGCGCGACAATCCGGCAGGCCCGCTCAGGGAATATTGGTATCACGGCGCCGGCTGTCACGGCTGGCTCGTCGTCGAGCGCGATACACGCACGCATAGGATCATCGCAGCGTCGATGCCGCATGCGGAGTCGTTGCCATGAACAGCCCGCAACGACTCGCGAGCGGTGGCCTGATCGACCGGGCCAAAGCCATCCGTTTCAGTTTTGACGGCAAATCGCTGCAAGGAGCTGCCGGCGATACGCTCGCGTCGGCGCTGGTTGCCAACGGGGTGCGGCTTGTCGGCCGCTCGTTCAAATATCATCGGCCGCGGGGCATTTTTTCCGCCGGCGCCGAGGAGCCGAACGCGCTGGTCGAACTGCGCTCGGGAGCCCGGCGCGAACCGAACACCAAGGCAACGACGGTCGAACTCTTCGACGGCCTGGAGGCCGCCAGTCAGAACCGCTGGCCGTCGCTCGCCTTCGATATCCACGCCATCAACCAGCTTGCGGGTCCCCTGCTGGCGGCCGGCTTTTACTACAAGAGCTTCATGTGGCCGGCGGCGTTCTGGGAGAAATTCTATGAACCCGCGATCCGCCGGGCAGCCGGCCTCGGCCGTCTCAGCGGCGAGGCTGATCCCGATACATATGAAAAGGCCTATGCGTTCTGCGACCTTCTGGTGATCGGCGCGGGACCGGCCGGACTTGCCGCGGCACTGACCGCCGGGCGCGCAGGCGCGCGCGTCATTGTTGCCGAGGACGATTTCGTATTGGGTGGGCGGCTCAATTCGGAGACGCACGAGATCGACGGCGCGCCGGGCACGATCTGGGCAAAGCGCGTGGAGGATGAGCTCGGAGCATTGCCGAATGTACGGATCATGCGGCGCATGTCGGTGTTCGGCCTCTATGACGGCGAATACGGTGCCGTCGAACGCGTCGCCGATCATCTTCCGGTTCCGCCGCCGTTTACGCCGCGCCAGCGGTTGTGGAAGATCGTCGCGCGCGAAACAATCCTCGCCGCGGGCGCCGTGGAGCGCCCGATCGTGTTCGGCGGCAACGATACGCCCGGCGTCATGCTGGCGTCGGCCATGCGTACCTACGTCAACCGCTTCGCAGCGGCGCCAGGCAGAAGGGTCGCCGTCTTCACGACCAGCGACGATGGCTGGCGCACCGCCTTCGACCTTGGGAATGCCGGCGTGTCGGTGGCATGTGTCGTCGATGTCAGGACGAAGGTCGCACCGGAGGTGGTTTCGCTTGCCGGCGATGCCAGGGTATTTCTCGGTGGACGGGTGATCGATGCCCGTGGCGGCCATGCGCTGAAATCCGTCGCCGTTCTGGACGCCATGGACAATCGAAGCACGATTGCCGTGGATGCCCTCGCCGTTTCCGGCGGCTGGAATCCGGATATGGCGCTATCGACCCACCTCGGCTCGAAGCCTGCTTGGTCGGAGCCAAAGGCTGCGTTTCTGGCGGGCGAAATGCCGGACGGTATGGCCGTTGCCGGCGCCGCGGCCGGCCATTGGACTCTCGCCGAGGCCCTCCACGATGGAACGGTGTTGGGGGCCGACGCTGCGGTTCGTGTTGGCCGCCGGCCGCGCGGAATGTCGCGTTACCGCACCAGCGACGAACATTATGGAGTGAAAGCGTTCTGGCACGTCACGGATTCGCGCAGGAAGGCCTTTGTCGATCTGCAGAACGACGTCACCGACAAGGACGTCGCGCTCGCGGCAAGGGAAGGGTTTCGGTCGGTCGAACATCTCAAGCGCTACACGACACTCGGCATGGCGACCGACCAGGGCAGAACCTCCAACGTCAGCGGCCTCGCCATCATGGCCGAGCTCACCGAACGCACGATTGCCCAGACCGGCATTACGCGGGCGCGGCCGCCGCACGTGCCCGTCACCATCGGCGCATTCGCGGGGCTCCATACCGGCCAGCACTTCAAGCCGACCCGCCTGACCGCGGGGCATGGTTGGGCCGCCTCACAAGGCGCCACGTTCGTCGAAGCGGGACAGTGGCTGCGCGCCCAATGGTTTGCACAACCTGACGAGACCGATTGGCTCCAGAGCGTGACGCGCGAGGTGAAGTCGGTTCGCTCCGCCGTGGGATTCTGCGATGTATCGACGCTCGGAAAGATCGCGTTGCTCGGCCCCGACGTCGGCACGTTGCTCGATCGCATCTACATCAACACATTCTCGACGCTGGCGGTCGGCAGGGTGCGTTATGGCGTGATGCTGCGCGAGGACGGTTTCGTCATGGATGACGGCGCCACGGCGCGGCTCGCCCCCGATCATTGGGTCATGTCGACCACAACAGCGAATGCCGGCAAGGTGATGCAGCACCTTGAGTTCTGCCATCAGGTGCTGTGGCCCGAACTTGACGTGCAAATGGTATCCGTGACCGAACAATGGGCGCAATACGCCATTGCCGGTCCGCGATCCCGGGAGTTGCTGCAGCGCCTGCTCGGCGACGGCGCCGATCTTTCCAACGAAGCCTTTCGCTACCTTGCGTGCGCCGAGTTTCGCCTTGGGCAGATTCCGGTGCGCTTGTTCCGTATCTCATTTTCCGGCGAGCTTGCCTACGAGATCGCCGTGCCTGCCGGATACGGCGACGCGCTCGCCCGCATGGTGGCCGACACCGGCCGCGATTTCGGCGTAACGCCCTACGGCACCGAGGCGCTGTCGGTGATGCGCATCGAAAAGGGGCATGTCGCGGGCAACGAACTCAACGGCCAGACGGTCGCCCTCGATCTCGGCCTCGGCCGCATGATGTCGACCAAAAAGGATTTTATAGGCCGCCTGATGGCCGCGCGGCCTGCGCTGGTCGATCCGCAGCGGCCGAGCCTGGTCGGGTTAAAGCCGGTCGAGCCGAACGCTCGCCTTCGCGCCGGCGCCCATTTCATCGCACGCGGCGTTTCGCCTTCCCCCGAGACCGATGAAGGCTACATGACCTCAACGGCATTCAGCCCGTCACTCGGCCACTGGATCGGTCTTGGCCTGCTCGCGCGCGGCGTGCAGCGGATCGGCGAGCGAATCCGCGCCTACGATCCCGTGCGATCCGGTGACATCGAAGTCGAAGTCGTCTCACCGGTGTTCGTCGATCCCGGGGGAGTTCGTGTTCGTGCCTGACCTTGTCCATGACAGCGCGTTCGCAGGCCTGCGCGCGGCCGGCACGGGCGATGGCGTCGTCGCCGTCGAACGCATTGGTCTGGCGATCGCCACGATTATCCTGCGCCGAGATAAATTGCGCGAGCTTGCCGCGGCCGTGACCGCGAATTTTGCCATCGATTTGCCGGTCGGAGCGGAGTGGACCGCGAACAATGGCCTCGCCTTGCTCGGAACCGGTCCGGGTAAATGGCTCGCCATCAACGACGCGCGCGGCACGGAATTCGTGAGCAACCTGGAAACGCAGCTTCAGGGATTTGCTTCGGTCGTCGAACAATCGGACGGGCTTGGCGTGCTGCGACTCAGCGGTCGCGCGTTATCCGAGACGCTGGCAAAAGGCGTTCAGATCGACCTGGCGCCGGCCGCGTTTCCAACCGGATCGGTCGCGGTTACCAGCATCGCGCATATTGGCGCCACGTTGTGGAAGGTCGATGATCGGCCGACGATCGATGTCGCCGTCGCTCGAAGCCTCTCCAACAGCTTCCTGCACTGGCTGGAGGCATCGGCCTCGTCTTGCGGCCTAACCGTTGTTCGCGGGTAGTTGAATTCAAGCTGCCGCACCGCACCGGTCAGCCGGCGTGATATGTCCTGCAACAGGCAGGTAATGGTCACCATCAATTCGCGCTGATCCGACGCTCCGAAAAGTTATCGCCAGCAGACACGCGGTTCGTGTTAGGGAGGAAAATACTTCACCGGGGGATCTTCAATGAAAAAACAATCCAAACTGCCGCTTGCGGAAGCAGGCCGCGACAAGACTGATTATCGAACCGGATCGAATGCGCCGCACGAGGGTGTACGGAGTTTGGAGCGCGCCTTGGGCGCAAAGATCCGGGCCATCCGGCGAGAGAAGGACCTGTCGGTGCTTGATCTGTCCAATGCATCGAACATATCCGCCGGCATGCTTTCGAAGATCGAGAACGGTCAGATTTCGCCGTCGCTTTCAACGCTGCAATCCATTGCAAACGCCCTGAACGTGCCGCTCAGTCTCCTGTTCGCGGCGTCTGAAGAACGGCGGGACTGTTCCTTCGTGCGCGCCAAGCAGGGTGTCGTGATCGAGCGTCGCGGCACCAAGGCCGGGCATGTCTATCAACTGCTCGGACACGTGATCGGCGGCGACGTGGTGGTCGAACCCTATTTGATTACGCTCAAGGAGGATGCCGAGGCCTACACCGCATTTCAGCATGCCGGCATGGAATTCATCTATATGCTGACCGGCGAAGTGATCTATCGCCATGGCGACAACACTTATCGGCTGCGTCCTGGCGACTCAATTCTGTTTGACTCCGGCGCGCTGCACGGCCCCGAGACGCTGGTCAAGTGGCCGATGACATATCTCTCGATCATCGTTTACTCCAGAACGTAAGGCGCCGGCGGTCATACGACCAGAAAAGCATCTTGCGCTTACTTTCTTATCAGGAAAATAACATTCCTCATAGTTGACCGATGCCGTTTTACCCGTCTAGAATTGGTCCGCTGAAAGGACCAAGCCATGTGCGGCATTGTCGGACTTTTTCTGAAAAACAAAAGCCTTGAACCCGCGCTCGGCGACATGCTGTCGCGCATGCTGGTGACGATGTCGGCGCGTGGCCCCGACAGTGCAGGCGTCGCCATGTATGGCGCGGGCGATGACGACAAGGTCAAGCTGACGCTGCGCGTGGCCGACGGAACCTCGGTTGACGATCTGCGCAGCGAACTTCTCGCGGCGGTGACCTCGGCATTCGACATCAGCGTCAGATCGAACCACGTCGTGTTGTCGGTTTCGCGCTCCCACGCCGCGATGGTGATCCACTGGCTGAAAACCCACAGGAGCGATCTCGAACTCGTCAGCGTCGGCGAGAACATGGAGATCTACAAGGAAGTCGGCCTGCCCGAACATGTCGTCCGGGTATTCGGTCTCGCCGGCATGAGCGGCACCCACGCCATCGGCCACACCCGCATGGCGACGGAGTCGGCCGTTACCACCAACGGCGCCCATCCGTTTTCGACCGGCGAGGATCAGTGCCTGGTCCACAACGGATCGCTGTCGAACCACAACGCCGTCCGCCGCACGCTGCGGCGCGAGGGCATGACATTTTCAACCGAGAACGATTCCGAGGTCGCGGCGGGTTATCTGACATGGCGGATGAGTCAGGGCGCGAGCCTGCGGGACTCGCTGTCGTCGAGCCTAAACGACCTCGACGGATTCTTTACCTTCGTGGTCGGCACGCGAAATGGCTTTGCCGTGCTGAGAGATCCGATCGCGTGCAAGCCTGCCATCATGGCGGAATCGGATGACTATGTCGCATTCGGGTCGGAGTATCGCGCGCTCTCGGTGCTGCCCAATATCGAGCAGGCGCGCGTCTTTGAACCCGAGCCCGCGACGGTTTACGCCTGGGAACATCCGTAATGCCGACACACGATCTGAACGTCACCGCGGTGCGTGAGATCAACGAGGCACTGCACCGGCTCTCGCCGGACACCAACGAGACGTTCTGGCAAATCGAGAATCCGCAAGGCAAGCACGCGATCGGCGTCGGCATCGATGCCCCGGTTGAGGTCGAGATCAAGGGCCACGTCGGCTACTATTGCGGCGGCATGAACAAGCACGCCAAAATCCGGATTCACGGCAATGCCGGGACCGGCGTCGCCGAAAACATGATGTCCGGACTGGTTCACGTCATGGGCGATGCGAGCCAGTCGGCCGGCGCCACCGGTTGCGGCGGGCTCCTGATCATCGACGGCGACGCCGCCGCGCGCTGCGGCATTTCGATGAAGGGCATCGATATTCTGGTGAAAGGCTCGATCGGCGCCATGAGCGCCTTCATGGCGCAGGCAGGAAGCCTGGTCGTACTCGGCAACGCCGGCGACGCGCTCGGCGACTCCATCTATGAAGCAGCGATATTCGTGCGCGGCGACGTCAAAAGCCTGGGCACGGACTGCATCGAAAAACCGATGACGCCTGACGATCGCGAGCGCTTGGCCGACGTGCTGCGTCGCGGCGGTCTCAATGGCGAGGCGAAAGTCGATGACTTCCGGATGTATGGATCGGCCCGCCGCCTCTATCATTTCCATATCGATAATATCGCGTCCTATTGAAGGGAGAATTCATGGCAGTCCCTCCCGTCAGAACTGAACCGCGATTCTCGTCGACGTTCGATCGCTATGCGATTTCGGAAATCCAGCGCGCCGCGGCCACCGGCATCTATGATATCCGAGGCGGCGGGGCCAAGCGCAAGCTGCCCCACTTCGACGACCTGCTGTTTCTGGGCGCGTCGATCTCGCGCTATCCGCTCGAAGGTTATCGCGAGAAGTGCGGGACCGATGTCGTGCTGGGCTCGCGCTTCGCCAAAAAGCCCATTCATCTCAAGACGCCGGTGACGATTGCCGGCATGAGCTTCGGTGCCCTCTCCGGCGCCGCCAAGGAAGCGCTCGGACGCGGCGCGTCCGCCGTCGGCACCAGCACCACCACCGGAGACGGCGGCATGACCGTGGAGGAGCGCGGCCATTCCTCGTTGCTGGTCTATCAATATCTGCCGTCGCGCTACGGCATGAATCCCGACGACCTGCGGCGCGCCGATGCCATCGAGATCGTGATCGGGCAAGGCGCCAAACCTGGTGGCGGCGGCATGCTGCTTGGCCAGAAGATATCCGAGCGGGTGGCGAAGATGCGGACGCTTCCGGAAGGCATCGACCAGCGCTCCGCGTCGCGGCATCCGGACTGGACCGGGCCCGACGACCTCGAAATCAAGATCGAGGAGCTCAGAGAAATCACCGATTGGGAAAAGCCGATCTACGTCAAGGTCGGCGCCAGCCGCCCCTATTACGACACCGCCCTTGCCGTGAAGTCCGGCGCCGACGTGGTCGTGATCGACGGCATGCAAGGCGGCACGGCGGCGACGCAGGAAGTCTTCATCGAGAACGTCGGCATCCCGACGCTGGCGGCGATCAGGCCAGCGGTGCAGGCCCTGCAGGAACTGGGCATGCACCGCAAGGTGCAGCTGATCATCTCCGGCGGCATCCGGAATGGCGCCGACGTGGCCAAGGCGCTCGCGCTTGGCGCCGATGCCGTCGCCATCGGTACCGCGGCATTGATCGCGCTGGGTGACAACAATCCGCACCTCGAGGCGGAATACCAGGCCCTCGGCACCACCGCCGGCGCCTATGACGACTGGCACGAGGGCCGCGATCCCGCTGGAATCACGACGCAGGATCCCGAACTGGCAAAGCGGCTCGATCCAGTTCTCGGCGGCCGGCGACTGGCCAATTTTCTCTCGGTGCTGACGCTGGAAACCCAGACCATCGCCCGCGCCTGCGGCAAGAGTCACGTCCATAACCTTGAACCGGAAGATCTCGTCGCGCTCACGGTGGAAGCCGCCGCGATCGCCCGTGTCCCGCTGGTCGGTACCGATTGGATCCCTGGTCAAAATCGATACTGACGCTCCCTTTCCTGTGGTCATCAAGAGGACTCCATGACAATCGATCTCGTGCAGGCGGCCAAAGAACAGGGCATCAAATACTTCCTGATTTCGTTTACCGACCTGATCGGTACCCAGCGTGCCAAGCTGGTGCCGGCCGAGGCGATTGGCCAGATGGTGAAAAGCGGCGCCGGCTTTGCGGGTTTCGCGACCTGGCTCGACATGACGCCCGCGGATCCCGACATGTTCGCGATTCCCGATTCCAGCAGCCTCGTTCAGCTGCCCTGGAAACCGCAGGTAGGCTGGCTTGCCGCCGATCCCTGGATGAACGGCAAGCCGGTCGAGCAGGCGCCAAGAAATCTGCTCAAGCGATTGAAAGCCAAGGCCGCCGAAAGCGGAATGCAGCTCAAGAGCGGCGTGGAATGCGAGTTCTTCCTGATCTCGCCGGACGGCGCCAGCATCAACGATGCCGCCGACCGGCAGGCCAAACCCTGTTACGACCAATCCGCGCTGATGCGGCGCTACGACGTCATCAGCGAAATCTGCGACTGCATGCTCAAGCTCGGCTGGAAGCCGTACCAGAACGACCATGAAGACGCCAACGGCCAGTTCGAAATGAACTGGGACTATGATGACGCCCTGGTCACGGCGGATCGTCACGCGTTCTTCAAATACATGGTGAAGTCGGTCGCGGAAAAGCACGAGATGCGCGCGACCTTCATGCCGAAGCCGTTCTCGCACTTGACCGGCAACGGGTGCCACATGCACGTGTCGCTGTGGAAGGGTAACCAGAACCTGTTCGAGGACGAGCAAGGCGATCTCGGCGTCTCCGCGCTCGGTTACCATTTCATCGGCGGCATCATTCATTCCGCCGACGCGCTGGCGGCGATCCTCAATCCGACGGTCAATTCATACAAACGGATCAACGCGCCGCGCACGCAATCGGGCGCCACCTGGTCGCCGAGTTCGGTGACCTACTCCGGTAACAACCGCACCCACATGATTCGCATTCCGGAAGGCGGACGCTTCGAGCTTCGCCTCGCCGACGGCGCCGCCAATCCCTACGCCATGCCGGCCGCGATCCTGGCCGCGGGCCTCGATGGCATCGCCGCCAAACGCGACCCGGGCAAGCGCCTCGACATCAACATGTATACCGAGGCGCATCTGGCCGGCGAGGTCAAAAGCCTGCCGCTCAACCTGCTCGACGCGCTCCGGGCGCTGCGGGCCTCCGAGCTCCTGAATGAAAGTCTCGGCGCGTATGTGCCGGCCTATCTCAAATTGAAGCACCAGGAATGGAACGACTTCTCCCGGCACCTGACCGACTGGGAGCGCGACGCCACGCTCGATTGCTGACGCCATTGCCGTATCCTCACGCGCGCCGCGAGGCAGGATCGCGCGGCGGCCAGCGACCCGCCTCGGCGAGGCCAAGGAAGCGCTCCAGCGTTTCATTGAACAGCGCCGGCTCCTCAAGATTCAGGACGTGGCCGGTCTTCGCAAACATGGCCAGCCCCGACGCCGGAATGGTCTGTTTGAGGAACAGGCTCGGCTCGATACACGGGTCATCTTCATCACCAACGATGATCAGGGCCGGCAGCGTCATGCGCCGGATGCCATCCTCGAAAGCGTAGATCGACGGCCGCCCGCCCTGAAAGCCACGCTGGGTATGAGCCGACCCCTGCGCGTCGTGACGTGCCAGCGCCTCCATGAATTCCGCAAATCCGCGCGGGTCCTTGACCTTGAAGGCAATCCGGTTCGGCGAGTTGCCGTAGGTCTTGGCGACCTCGGCGGATCCGAGCGTTTCGAAGTCGTGGGCGTTCCGTTGCGCGCTTTCGCGGAAGGCATCGATCTGGGCCGGCTCCGAACCGGAGCCGACGCCGGCGAGCGTCAGCGACAGCACACGCTGCGGACTATTCAGCCCGACCTGAAGCGACGAATAGGCCCCCATCGAGAGCCCGACCAAATGCGCGCGTTCGATTCCGAGATGATCAAGCACCGCCAACGCATCGTCCCGGAAGTGCTCATAGGTGAAAGCGTCCGCAGCGGGGACCTCGGAAGGCGCATAGCCTCGCGCCGAATAGGCGATGCAGCGGTGACGGCGCGAGAAGTAACGCATCTGCGGCTCCCAGCTCGCGTAATCGGCAGCGAACTCGTGCAGGAACAGGATTGGCGAACCGGTTCCCGCTTCTTCATAGTAGAGACGCGTGGAATCCCGCGCGGTAGCGTAAGGCATAACGATCTCCTGTCGGCGCCGACATCGCGCGCCTTGATGCACGTGAGCTCATGAGCGACTTCTAGAGCGGGATGACTTTTCTTCGAAGCGTCATCCCGCTCTAGCTTTTTGTTTGAGCATGATCTTTTCGGAAAACCGGTACCCACTTTTCCGGATCATGCTGTAGCATTGCCATGAGCACCCCGATATCCTATCGACGAAAACGAAAAACAACACGAGGGGGCGAGGAAATGCTGGCGCGGATTGTCCTGATGACATCATGGTGGGGCTGATGCAGGCTTCCGGGGCGGTGATGACCGGCGAAGTGGCGGCATTCTTTGACACGCCGATTACCGCGCTGCCGCAGATCCGCGCCGGCACCGTGAGGGCACTTGGTGTCAGTACCAGCAAGCGGCTCGCGGTCGGGCCGGAGATACCAACGATCGCGGAAGCTGGCGTCGCCAACTACGAAGTAACGGGATGGAATGGTGTGCTCGCGCCGGCCAATACGCCGCGGCCGATCATCGACAAGCTCAACAAGACCATCGTGGAGGCGCTTAAAACGCCCGAGATCGAAAAATTCCTCATCGAGCAGGGCCTTGAGCCCGCGGGTAACAGCCCCGAGGAGTTTGCGCGGCTGATGCACACCGACATCGAAAAATGGATTCGGTTGACGCGCGAAGCCGGCATCAAGCCGCAATAGCCGCGGGCAGCCGTCGTGACACAACCGTCATTCCGGGGCGATGCGAAGCATCGAACCCGGAATCTCGAGATTCCGGGTCTGGTCCTGCGGACCATCCCGGAATGACGGCCATGGATTTACTCGCGGAGCCTGTCATCGGGCGCGCATTTGCGACCTGTTGGCTCGCAATGACGGTTTCTAAACTTTCTGCATCTCGGGAAAGTGGAGTGGACGATAAAACTCGCTCGTCATGCCCGGACTTGATCCGGGCATCCATCCATCTTCGTAACAAATTTTTTCGGAGAAGATGGATCACCGGGTCAAGCCCGGTGATGAGTGCGTCCTCGAGGACGTTTTGTCTGAACGGTGCAAGTCCGTTCTGGGGTTGGTCGCAACTCCACAATCGAAG
>Ga0137403_10005579_pt1 | contig 14554 bp, 14 predicted proteins | sample CZOMad2_1_16fung_FD_122057 | JGI IMG/M metagenome (GOLD analysis project Ga0137403, IMG submission 122057) | Vadose zone soil fungal communities from Angelo Coast Range Reserve, California, USA - CZOMad2_1_16fungal (Hybrid Assembly) | ecosystem: Environmental > Terrestrial > Soil > Vadose zone... | reverse complement strand
AGGCCAACTACTTCGCCTTGAGCAATTTCCAGTTCTACGTTGTCAACGACTTTGCGTCCCCGGTAGGACTTGCTTAGGTCGACGCCATGGAGTGTGGGCATTCCGCATCACGCGGGATCGCAGCGCGGTCCCTCTATCTTTGAACTCGGTGCTTCGTAAGGGTACGCAAACCATTTCCCGAATCCACGACGATGGTATCATCCGCTCTATAGAAGGTCAATTCACGCCCCGTTGTAGTGCCTTCCACGGGATCGAAAAGTGTCGGCGTACCACCGGTCAGAACGAATTTTTCCTCCGCCGCGGTGTATAGGCCGCGCTCGGCGGTACCCCGGCGGTCGCCCTGCTCCACCACTACGCCACCCGTCCCCACCGCCCGGCTGATTTGCGAAGTGCCCCCGCTCCCCTGCTTGTCCGCCCCGGTTCGCGTGAAGAATAGTTCCAGCTGCGGCGCTCTCATTTTCTGGTCCGCCGATTGCACGAACACGTCTTTTTCGAGGTGCGCACGATTCTCCGCGTCCCAATAAGTCAGCAACCCCGACGAAATATGCCACACGGGAGTTGCGCCCGGCGCCGCACCGGACTGCGGAGCCTGCGGAAATACGGCGCGCACATTCCCTGTGGCATTTAATGTGCGCGACGGCCGGAGAAGTTCGATCGTCTCTGCTTCCAGCACCGACGCTCCCTGCCACAACCGGGCATGCCCCGTGTACACCGCGCGCCCGGTCTTCGAATTCGCCCGCATACGGTCGGCGGAAAGATTCGCCGGCACCGAACTCATCTGCAACGAAGTAGACTTCGAAGCGAAGTCCGTCGAGCGCACCGGCCCCTCCGCTTCAATATCGCTAGTCGCCTGAAAGAACGTAATCTTCGGAGCGTGGGTTTCACTGCCTGGGTCGCGTACCATCGCCTGCCCCGTCAGCACCGTAGTCTGCGAAGCCCGCGCAAACACCGCCTGCTGGGCCTCTGCGTTGCGCTCCGCCTCCTGCAGCCGCACGTTTCCTCGCAGCGTTATTTGCGACCAGTCGCCCGCGGCTGAAAGCTGCGCCACTCCCGTTGCCGAGCTCGCCGTCTGGGTCGGGCGCCCGGGTATTTCCCGCTGCGACTGCACTGAGCCTGTGGCATTCAAAAGTTGCGGCTTCCCCTGCGCACTGAAATCCAGCGCCAGCTTGTCCGCCGCTAGTTTGGAGCGCACCGCTGCCGCATCCAGCCACTCCATCTCCCCGCGCTCCAGCGTTTCCGCGTGCTGCACGCGATTCGCGGCACCCGCTTTTCCCCCTGCAAACGTAAGTTGAACGGCGTTGCTCGCCAGGCTTCGGGTCATGCCCGACTTCGGATCGCGTCCATTCACGCGGGCGTTTCCTCGCAAGGTGAGCAGCTTGGCCTGGTTCACCCCCGGCCACATTTCCATTTCGCCCGTATCCGCTTGCAGATTGCCGCTTGGCGATGTCCCTTGCACCTTGCCCTCCGCCACGATGCGGTTCGTCCATCCCTGCGGAGAAAGATACGCGGTCAGCTTGTCCGCGTGCAGTGTCGAATCTCCCTTCGTGCCGTGATTCTTCACTTCGGGTTGCTGGTTCAGCGAACCAGGAGCGGCGATCAGTGTCTGCGCATGAAATTCCGTATCCAGCAGAAGCGTGAATTTCCCAGCCGTAACTTGCTCGCCGGAACTCACCGCGGTCGCCGGGCCAAAAAGCTCCACCGTCCGTCCGATCTTGTCGATCTCCATGCTGCTGCCGCTCATTTCCACCTGCGCCGGCAGCGTGGTGTTTTTTTTCGCCGTGGCATCGGCCGCTGGCTGAATCTGAATATGCACATCGCGAATCAGCCGCAACTGGCCTTGCTCGGATTGATAGACCGCCCCCACTCCATCGCCGCCGCCATTCGGAAACGAAAATTTCACCGGCTGCACCGTCTGCGCCCGCCCGGTGGCGCGTTCAAACGTCACTCCCGTCGTGTCGATGTGAATGATGTTCGGGCTGCCCCCGGAATTCGCGGCCGCGCGCGCCGCATCCTCCGCGCTTTGCAATTCGAACTGCACTTTCCCCTCGCACTGAATGCTGCCGTCGGTCTTCGCATAGCGGCAGCTTTGTGTATGGATCACGTCATTGCGATCCCCATTCTTCCCAAACACCTTGATCTTCACGTCTTCCAGCAGGCTGATGTCCTGCCCGCGCAAATCCGTCGACTTCGACGCTTCCAGATCGAAAATCGTCCGGTTGCCTTCCACTTTCTTGAAACGTAGCGCGGTGAACTGCTTTTCTTCGTTCTGCGGCAGCGGCGCCGGCGCATTTTGCTTTTCGCGATGCGCCACCCAAAGGCGATGCACATAGATCCCGCCGGTAATTCCGGCAAGCGCGAGCGCCAGCAGAGCGGACCACCGTGCGTATCGTGACGCATCGCGTCGGTTCATATTTTCAGTTAATCAGAATTTCAGGGGAGTGTATAGACGGGCAGCAAAACGCCGGAATTTCAGCTCGCGGCCTCACCGGCAATCGAACCTTCGATCGGCAGGATGCCCATGTTGGCCGCGGCGACCCGGTCGCGATCCGTATTTTTCACCAGGTACATGGCCTCGTCCGCCAGGTGCAGCAAGCCTTCTTTCGACTTCGAGTCCGCGGGATACGCGGCCAGTCCCAGGCTGGGCGTCAGCCGGATGTTCAGGCCCTCCGCTTGCAGCCAGATCGTTTCCCGAATCAACTTGTGCAACCGGCGCGCAACGTTGATCGCGTTTTCCTTGGAAGTCTGCGGCAACAGCAGCACAAATTCGTCGCCGCCATACCGGAATGCAAAATCAATCAGGCGGCAGTTCGTCTTCAACGCTTCGCCGATTTCCGCCAGCAGCCGCGAGCCCACCAGGTGCCCATGTGTGTCGTTCACCTGCTTGAAATGATCCAGGTCAATGAACACGATCGAAAATTCGTAGTTGTAGCGTTGCGAGCGGTAAATCTCCGTGTCCAGGATGAATCCCATATGCCGCGCATTGTAAAGCGAAGTGCAGTCGTCCTTGATCGTCAGCTCATGAATCCGCTTCACGTGCCGCGCGTTTTCCAGCGCAATCGCCGCGAAGTCCGAGAGGGCTTCCAGTAATTTCAGGTCTCGCGCGTCAAACCCTTCCGGGCCCACGCAATTAATCAGCTCGATCACCCCCAGGCAGGTATCGCGGAATTTCACCGGCATCGCCACGATCGAGCGCGTTTCCATTTTCGTCTTCTCGTCCACCTTGCCGAAGAACCGCGTGTCCTTCGAGGTGTCCGGCACAATCACTATTTCGCCGTGCTGTGCCACCCACCCGGCGATTCCTTGCCCCACCTTCACGCGCACATCTTTCAGGGCCTGCGAAGCCTTGCCCACCGCCAGCTCAAAATACAATTCCTGCTTTGGCTCATCGAGAAGTAGCAGCGACCAGTTGTCCGGGCGGAGAAATTCATCAATCTTCTCCATGATGGTGCGCAGAACCTGGTCGAGTTGCAGGGAAGAAGTGAGCGCTTTGCCCAATTCCTGGAACACGGCAACTTCGCCGGCCTCGCGCTGCTCCGAAGGCACACCAGGATTGCGCCGGCGGTCCACAGTCGGGAACTGTTTAATTTCCTCAACGCTCACGGAAGTCGGTTTCTCCGGGTGGTGTGAAACACTCCAGATTAGATGCCCTGCCGGGGCACCAAGTTTCGACACCTGTACCAGCCAATCTTGGTCAGTATAGTCGCCGGTCAAAAGTCCGCGCAAGCCACCCGTAGTACAGGCGTTCCCATTTCGCCATCCTGAGCCGTGCTGGGGCCGCGAAAACGAGGATAGTCGTTGCCTGCATAGCCTGCATCAGCAAGTTCTACCGATTCCTGGGTTGTTCGGGGTGAGCCACTTTCGCGCGAGATGGCCTCGTAAAACCCACAAGGAACATAATGAATAAGCAAATGCAGGGAATCGCAACCGCAGCGGCTGCCAAAAGAAAATACGCCCGGAGACCCTCAATCAGTCCGGCCACCAGCTTCAGTATGAGCCCCATACCCAAAGTGTAGCCGAAGAAGCGCATTCGAAACGACGCGCAGGACATCGCATGTGCGCAAGGATTCCAAATTGGCCTCAGCTTTGTGTTGTGATTTTCGGTTGTTTTCACAACGATTTGCGGCTCGTCCCTGTGTTCAGGCGGAGATGACCGAAAGTGCGCCATGTCCCTTGCGCGTGGGCCGGACAGTGATTTCCACGTCTTGACGCAGAGCCGTGAGGAATTCCATCAGTCGGCCAACGGAAAAGTTACCGGCGCGATTCCGCATCAGCAAGGAGACTTGCGGCTGCTGCACGCCGAGAATTTTGGCGATCTCGGCCTGGGTCATTCCGCTGCTCTTGAGGATGGTGTGAATTTGCAGGGTGAGTTGCGCCTTGAGCAGTTCCTGTTCGGGATTGGGAAGGCCCATGTCCGCAAAGATGTTTCCACTGCTCTGCGTCACGCGAGCAACGCGTTTGTGGGTTTTTCCTGTTTTGGTTTTCATTTTAGTTCTGCCTTTCTCTATAGTCCCGCCCCGCTTCCGCGAGCCGTCGCTTGATCAGCTCGATCTCCCTGGCCGGCGTGGCAATACCCTTCGTGGATTTCTTCTGAAAGACGTGCAAAACATAGATAGCGTCCTGAAAACGAACCGTGTAGACGGCTCGCCACGTATTGCCGTGGTGCGAGGCCACAATTTCGAACACGCTGGCGCCGCCAAATCCTTTGAGAGGCTTGGCGGCAGGATCAGTCTTGCCCTCCTGGGCGGTAAAGAGCGCGTGCCCGAAGTCGGTCCTGACAGGCGCCGGAAAAGAGCGCAAATCCCGGAGTGATGTTCCAATCCACCGGACGGGTTTCAGCGCCTCGGCCATCTATATAATTATACGTATACACGTATAATTGTCAAGAGCTGCTCGAGTCGTTGCTGGGTGATTTTGACCATCCCGGCCGGCGATACCATGGCTCTTGCGCGCGGGACTTGAATTTGCTGCTGTGCTGAGCTTAAACCCTTAACTGCCAACTGTTAGCTTTGCCCTTCGAGCATTAGCTCTTTGCGGCTTTTTGAGTTTGGGTTTTCTTGTTCCGAAGGCCGCTCAGCGCCTGCGGCAGCCGCGGTCACCAATTACATTTCGACGAGCTCGTCCTCCGCGCGCCAAGAACGCTTTTTCCCCTCGACAGGTTTGTCCCCGCTCCTGTCACTGATAGACTCAAGGCTACGGATAGGGGCATGGCCAGGGGAAATTTCGGAGAACGCCTAAAACGCGAACGGGAATTGCGCGAAGTCACGCTGGAGGAAATCACTCAGGCAACGCGCATCGGCTCCCGTTTTCTGCAAGCGCTCGAGAACGAAGAATGGGACAAGCTTCCCGGCGGCGTCTTCAATCGCGGCTTCGTCCGCTCCATCGCCCACTACCTCGGCCTGGATGAGGAAGCGTTTCTGGCCGAGTACGACATGGCACACGCAGCGCACGCGGACCAGCAGGCGCAGAAGCACGCGCTAAGAATCGAAGACCGCATTCCCCCAACCCCGCTGTGGATTCCCGTGGCGCTCGTTGCGGGAATTCTGCTGCTGGCAGCCGCGATCATTGTCGGCGGAGTCTACGGCTGGCGGAGATTCGTCAAGCACTCCACTGCAAAGCCGGCGGCAAGCATCACCGCGCCCGCGGCGAACGCCTCCCTGGATGCAAGTGCTTCTCCAATTCCGGCCCCCAACCAAGGTATTGCTGGAATTGAACAGCAAAGCAACGCCGGCCTCGGCTCGCCCGGCACCTCCGGTACAATAACTCTAACAAGCAAGAATTTGAGGCAGGCACCCGGTGGAAACTCTCAGCACTGAAGTTCTCAACGAACTGCGCCACGGCCGAGCGCCGCGCGAACGAAAAATCGCCGTGTGCACGGCGGGCGCGCACCTCGCCGCCGTCGACCGCGCGGAGATTTTGTGCGTCCTATCCGAAGACTCCGATGAAATGATCTCCACGCGCGCCCAGGAAGCGATGCTCTCGATCGCTCCGGAAGTTTTCGTGGAAGCGGTAAAACGCGAAACGGCTGTCCACGCGTTGTTTTCCTATGCCGCCAAGAAAATCCCGCGCACCCCCGGGATAGCGGAAGCGATGGTCGCCAACAAGCATTGCCCGCCGGAATGCCTGCTGCCCCTGGTTCCCTATTTCTCGCCCGCCATCGTACAGCGCCTCCTCGAGGAACTGGACCGTGTCACCGCGAATCCTCATCTTGCGCTTACGCTCGAACATTCCGCATTTGTCACTCCGGAACAGAAAAAAATCCTGGAGGATTTTCGCAGCACCCACGTTGACCATGGACATCTGGCCGATGCAGCCGCCGAAGCGGAGCCCGACCCGGGCAGGCGCCAAACGCTGCTGCAACAGATCGGCCGCATGACGGTTGCGCAGCGCGTGCAATTCGCAATGAAGGGCAGCTCCGAAGCGCGGCGCACGCTGATCCGCGACAGCAATAAAGTAGTGCAGCGTTCCGTCCTGCAGTCCCCCCGCCTGACCGACCAGGAAGTGGAAGCGTTCGCGTCCATGGCCAACCTCACTGACGAAATACTTCGCCTGATCGCGGGCAATCGCAATTTTCGCAAAAACTATGTGGTGGTCCGCAACCTTCTCAACAATCCCAAGACGCCTCTGGACGTGACCCTGCACATGTTGCCGGTTCTGACTGCTGCGGACTTGAAAAAGCTGGCCATGAACAAGAATGTTCCGGAAACTTTGCGCTCTTCCGCGATGAAGTTGCAACGCACGCGCGCTTCCACGCAAAAATAGAATGGCGGATCAGCAAAAGCTGCGATGCGCCAGTCCAGGGCGCGACGCGTTACTTACCCAAGGAGGCTTTAAGAGATGTCGTCGAAAATGATTGGATTGTCATTGGGAATTGCAGCACTGCTCGCGGTCGCTTGTCTAATCGCCCTCGCTTCTCCCGCTTCCCTTCAGGCCGATTCGGATCCGTGGACGAAGGCCCAGACCGTTCAGCCTGCCGACCTGGAGAAGGAACTAGGCAACTCCAAGTCCGCGCCGACGGTCGTCTTCGTGGGCTTCAAGAGGCTATATAGCGCCGGACACATCAAGGGCGCTCAATACCACGGAACGGCGGGCAGTGAAGAAGGACTGAAAGAATTAACCACGTGGGCCGCCGGACTTCCCCGTTCAACCAATCTGGTGATTTATTGCGGATGCTGCCCGCTGGAACGCTGCCCGAACATCCGGCCGGCGTTCAAGGCGCTGCAGGGGCTGGGGTTCAAGAATCTTCGCGTGCTGCTGCTCCCACAGGATTTCGCTACAGATTGGGCGGGCAAAGGCCTTCCCTACGACAAGGAAAATTAGGCAAAAATTGCCAATGACGTCCACATAGAACGGCAGGTCCCGAACCCGTTGATGTTCGCCTCCACTGTTAACTTTTTGGCCAGCCTCACCCGCCTCACTTGTTTTCACAAGGCAGGCTCACGTTAGTATTCGTTGCGGGGTTATTTTTCCGGGAGGCTTCCCATGCGGAAATGGTGTCCGCTGATTGTGTGTGCGGTTGCATTCGGTTGGATCGCGTTGGCTCAGGAAAGGCCGCAATACAGCGAAGATGAAGGCAAGATTCTGGCGCTGGAGAATCTGTGGAACCGAGCCGAGCAAGCCAAAGACACCTCGGCGCTCTCGCATATCTTCGCCCCGACGATGGTCTACGTGGATTTCGACGGAACGCTGAAGACGCGGGATCAGTTCCTGAGCTACGTGAAAAACGATACCTCGGCGCCGGAACAACTGGTCAGCGAAGACTTGAGCATCCACTCCTACGGCGAGTTCGCCGTGGTCACAGGCGTCTTCCGCGGCAAGTGGAGCAAAGGCGGCAAGCCCACCACGCTGCGCGGAAGATACGTTGACGCCTGGGCCAAAATTGACGGCACCTGGCAGTGCGTTTCCGCCCAGGCCACTTTGATCCAACCGCACTAATCCGGCTTGCTATCAAACCCTCGATGCGCGCGGCCGGACGGCGTGACTCGCTGAGGCCTTCCTTGCTATTCTCGATGCGTTCAAAATCGCACCCGGGGTGAAACCTGTGAAAACACCTTTGAAAACAATTCTCGCCATTGGTTTATTCGTAGCGCTTGGCGTTGCCGCGCCGCAGCAAGCCGGCGTCTCCCACTTTGATGGCAACTCCTGGTGGTCGCACGTGAAATATCTGGCTGACGATTCGCTGGAGGGCCGCGACACAGGCAGTGAAGGCCTGCGAAAAGCCCAGGCTTATGCGGTGGAACAGTTCAAGAAAGCGGGCCTCGAACCGGCAGGCTCCGACGGGTTCTACCAACCGGTGTCGTTCATGCAGTACGAGTTGGATGAGTCAAAGTCTTCGCTCGCGCTGGTGGCGAATGGCGAAACAAAGCCGCTTTCCTTTGCGGACGAAGCGTTTTTCAGCACAAGAGCCACGCATGAATCTGTCCAGGTGGCGGCGCCGCTGGTTTTCGCCGGCTACGGATTGAAAATCCCGGAGAAGAATCTGGATGAGCTGGCTGGTATGGATTTGAAGGGGAAAATCATTGTGTATCTCGCGGGTTCGCCTTCGGATATCCCAACGGCGCTGGCTTCGCATTATCAGACAGCGGGCGAACGCTGGAAATCCCTGAAGGCTGCCGGGGTGATCGGAGTCGTGGCGATTATGAACCCGGCTTCGATGGACATTCCCTGGTCGCGGATTTCCCTGAACCGCAATCACCCAGCGATGGATCTGGCAGGTGCAGAGTTCAACGAAACTCCCGGACAGCAACTCGGCGTGGTTTTCAATCCGGCCGCGGCGGAGAGCCTGTTCGCCGGATCGGGCCACACGTTCGCGGAAATCGCGGCGCTCGGCAAGGATCGCAAGCCGTTACCCCATTTTGCGCTCGCTACATCTTTAAAGGCCAATGCCACGGTGCTGGCGAAAAAAGTGGAATCGGCGAATCTGGTGGGCAAGCTTCAGGGTTCGGATCCCGCATTGAAAAACGAATTTGTAGTGCTTTCCGCGCACATTGACCACATCGGGATCGGCGCGCCCATCAACGGCGACAAAATTTACAACGGCGCGATGGATGACGGGTCAGGGAGCGCGCTGGTGATGGATATTGCCGCAAACCTGAAAGCGCACCCGGAAAAACTGAGCCGCTCGGTGATTTTCCTGTTGGTGACCGCGGAGGAAAAAGGCCTGCTCGGCTCAAAATATTTCGCGGCGCATCCGACGGTGCCCGCAAAATCGATTGTTGCCGACATCAACGTGGATATGTTCCTGCCGATCGTGCCACTGAAAATTCTGAAGATCGAAGGGATTGAAGAGTCGGACCTGGGCGCGAATGCGGCGAAAATCGCCCAATCAATGGGCATCAAGCCCATAGCCGACCCGGAGCCGCTGCGCAACGCGTTCATCCGCAGCGACCAGTACAGCTTCATCAAAAAAGGAGTGCCCGCGGTGAAGGTTGATGTGGGCTTCGAACTGGGCACGCCGGAGCAGAAAATTTTCAAGGAATGGCTGACGAACCGCTACCACGCGCCATCCGATGACGTGAACCAGCCGGTGGACCTGCAGGCCGCCGCGATATATGAAGAGTTCACGCGACGGTTGCTGATATCCACAGCGAATGATTCCGCAAAACCACAATGGAAGTCCGATTCGTTTTTCCGGCGCTACGCGGCGGACTGAATTCCGTAAGCGGGCCAAAGTTCCATGAACATCGACCAGTTGAGAAAGCTCTGCCTGTCGTTTCCCGGCACGACGGAGCAGATTCAATGGGGCGATAACCTGCTTTTTAAAGTGGGTGGCAAAATGTTTGCCGTGGCGGCGCTGGAGCCCGCGGCGGTGTGGATGTCCCTGAAAGCCAACCCGGAAAATTTCGCGGAGCTTACGGAAAGGCGCGGAATCATCCCCGCGCCTTATCTGGCGCGAGCGAAGTGGATTGCCCTGGAATCACAGGACTCTCTGCCCGCCGCGGAAATTGCCGGGCTGCTTCGCGAGTCTTACGAACTGGTGCTGGCCAAGCTGCCCCGGAAGCTGCGCGAAACCGTCGCGAGGGGGCAGGTGGTAAAAACAAACGCAAAAGCGAAGCGCGGGGGCAAAACAAAAAGAAGAAAATGAGGTAAGCGAAAAAACGAATCAGGCCAGGGCTTTGGAGCCAAGAGGACGCCGAAGCGGGCGGGCACCGGGAAGCGGAAACGTCATTTTCCAGAAATTATTTTCAGCATTGATGAATTCCACGCCAACGTAGAAATGGCCGTCGCGTTCCTTCTTCGCATAGACGACGCGGGATTCGGTCGAGCGGTTGGTGTTTTCGTTCACCAGCAAAAGATCCTGGCCGGCGACGAGTGGTTCATCCATAACCAACTGGGCGCCTTGCTTGTTGATGGAACGCGTGGCGCAACGCACACAAAACTTCTCGCCTTGATCGTTCACACCATGTGCGATCACCGGGAGGGTGAGAGTAACGCGCAATGTACGCCTGCGCTCGCGATAACGAAAATGTAGAACACCCACGGGGACCTTCCCGCTGCGGAGTCCGTCGATCCGCTACTCACCACGGCCTTGCATCAATTTCAGAGAAACCTGCACGAGCTCGCAACGGAGGACTCTGCGCGGATTTCGAGAAACAACTCAGGCGCGGCTGACTCTGCGGATGATTCTGCCCTGCAGCACGCTTCCAGGACAATAGACGCGCCGTACCAAAATACACCTGACTTCTCCAGTACGCCAGTACTTCTATTAAGTTTTCACAAATCTTTTGGGTGATAGGAAGGTAGCCCGTCCATGGCATGGCCACAATCCGCAATTCCGGCAAGCTTTCCCCTCCGACGAGGCCGGTGGAGGGGAGACGGCTCCTCCCTTGAATCCAGGCCGTCGAAACCAGCACCGGCTGACGCCACAGCCTGGCCAGTCAAATCTTCAAAAACGGGGGCCTCCTCCCACGCTAAGACTAAATATCCTCAATAACTTGCCAAGCTCAACGGAGCCTCTGGGCAGGAAATAAGGGGAACCATCAACAGCCTCGAGATCAACTTGACCCTGGCGACAAGGCAGATTGAACCAGGTCGCGCCGCCCGATTCCTGTGGGCCGATGGTCCAACCATATGGCCCCAGCAGCTATCGGTCAGGGGGCAAAAGCGGAACGATTTGGGCATTCCACGGCTTTTTGGCAATTTCCAGCAGGGCGAGGGTGACCGGGAGCTGAAATCGGCGTGGCCCCGCGCTGCCTGGGTTCAGGAAGAGAACTCCCGAATCGTGGCGTTGCTGGGCCTGGTGAGTGTGACCGCTGATGACCGCGTCGAAACCCGCTGCTTGGGGCTTCAGGTCGAGGTCCTGGAGATTGTGAAGTACATAGAAACTGAAACCGGAGGTTTCGACAACGGTGGTGAGCGGCAGCTCCTGCGCCCAGGGTTGGGTGTCTACGTTGCCGCGCACGGCAAAGACCGGTGCGATGAGCTTCAGTTGGGTGAGAATTTCGGGAGCGCCCACGTCCCCCGCGTGAATGATGAGCTGCACACCGAGCAAAGCGCGCTGTGCTTCAGGGCGAAGGAGGCCGTGGGTATCGGAAATAATGCCGATCCGCATGGTCGCCGAGCGAGCAGTCAGTCCTTGTCCTGATATTCCTCCGGGACGTCGTCCTCAGGGACTTGATGGGTGACGACCTCGGAAACATCAGGATCAGCGGCGTTCTCGACGCCGGAAACGGCTTCGGCTTCGAAGGTTTGCCCTTCTTCGAGAAGCTCGGTGACGCTTTCGGAGTCGATGCCGGCCCGGCCGGAAATGCCCTGTATATCGCCGGATTGGCCACCGGTGAAGGAGCCGAGCCCCTTGCGTTGATAGCCGGCGAGTTCGGCGGAATCCGCTTTGCCGCGCGGGCGCCGCTTGGCGGCTTTTTTCTTGGGGGCTTTTTTGAGCGCCAGTTTCGGAGCGGGCTTTGCTTTCTTCGCCTGTTTTTTCGGTTTGCGCGGCGCTGCTTTCTTTTTTGCTTTCTTGATGATTTTCTTTTTCTTGGCCATTCGATTGTGCTCCCGTCACGAGTCTACCACTGACTTGGTTGTGTAGCGATTGGAGGCAGCGCAGTGGAATTTCCCTCAGCGCCGACTATAATGCAGTAAGAATCCACGAATTGGCAATACGACTCAGGGCGCAGCGGGGAGCGTTCGGGGGCAAGGTCAACATGAAAAAAGAGGAACTCCGTGCCCGGGTAGAAGAGGTCGGCATCGTACCGGTTATCCGGACGTCGTCCGCGGACGATGCCCGCTTTGCGGTGGAGGAGATCGCCCACGGCGGGATTCCGATTATTGAGGTGACGATGACCGTGCCGGGCGCGATCGAAGTGATTCGCGACTTGGTGAAGAAAGCTCCCCAGGTAATTCTGGGAGCTGGCACGGTGGTGGATAGCGAAACAGCCCGCGAATGCATTGACGCCGGCGCGCAATTCATCAGTAACCCTGCGCTGGACCTTCCCACCGTGCAATTGGTGGCGAAAAATCCCAACGTGATCATGATCTCCGGCGCGCTGACGCCAACCGAAGTGCTTGCCGCGTGGAAAGCGGGCGCCGATTTCGTGAAGATTTTCCCGTGCTCGCTGGTTGGGGCCGACAATTACATCCGCATGTTGAAGAGGCCCTTTCCTGATATTCCGCTGATCGCAGGCGGGGGCGTGAATCAGCAAAATGCGGCGCACTATATCCTGGCGGGCGTCTCGGCGATCAGCGTGGGCAAGGAATTGATTCCGCGGGAGTCCATGCTGCTGCACAAACCGGACCGCATCCGCGAACTGACGAAGCGTTTTGCCGCCATCGTTCGTACGACACGAGCGCGGTTGGCGGAAGCGCAGGCACAGGTGGCGAATTTCCGGTAAACCAACGCGTTGTGTTCACCTAGAATTCGAGGTGGAGCCGCAATGTAGGAACCAGGACTGGCCCGCGGTCTGCGTTGTACCCCGGATGGACCATATACTGAAGTCCGAAGGCCGGAAAAATCCCGCGCCAGGCGTGCAGCGTATAAAAACTTTCCAGAATGTTTTCCCGCGAATAATTCAGCTTCCCGTCGCCCAGGAGAAAACCCAGCCCGCCAAGGCTTAGGTAGCGGGCATGATCGTGGCTGATGCCGTTACTGACAAAGACGAGGCCGATGCGGTCGTACTTGCGGCCCCATCGCCCACCGTTGCCGCCCGCCCCGATCTGCCAGGTCTGGTCCACTTCCGTGTAGGCGTAGGATTCGTGCTGGCCTTCGTTCCATCCCCAACGCCCGAACAGGCCGAACCAATCGGTGAGCGGCTGTTCGAAATTGGCGCCGAATCCGTATTTAACCGTGGTCTGAAGAGGATGATTGGTGATTTCGGGAACCGGGGTGGTGGGATTTGCCCGCCAGGAATTTACCGCATCCCGATAGTCGCCCATGTTGGCATGGTTGACGTAGCTGAGCAGACGAAGCACGCCCGCGAGATGGCTCTTTAGAACTTTGCCGTGGAGTTCGAGCTCGATGTTTTCGGAGCGCGCGCGGCTTAAGTCTGCATCGAGATGAATGCCGTTGGCGACTTTGGGCATGAGCGCTTCTGCAAAACGAATGACGTAATTTTTATCGTGATATTCCAGAAGCGCCGCATAGGTGAAGCCGCGAGTGTCGGCGGCGTAATCGTAGGCGCCGTTGTTGTCCACGGTCCAGTTCATGAACTGGAGATTACTGTCGGTGCCATAAGTGTTGAAGTCGAAAAAATCGGCCAGGCCCATCTTCCCGAAGCGAAATTCAAAGCGGCGTTCGGGGAGTTCCCTGAACAGGGAGTAGGGAGTGCGCTCGGAGGCGATTTTCTTGCCGCCGAGAGGAATGATCTGGTGCCACATCAGGCGGGCGACGTAAGGCGCTTTGCTGAGAGTGGGATTGCGCACGACATCAAGGTTGAAAAAGCCGGCGGCGCCGAGGGCTTCGCCCAAGCCATGGCCGCCGGTTTCCTGGACATCGCATAAGAACTCCGTCGTTTTCGTGACGCGTAAGCCGGTGAAGAGCGTGAGGACGCGGGAACTGGCGTCCTGGGCTTCGGGCGAAAGGCTATTTTTTCCCTGGTAGGGTGAATGAAACGCGGGATGCCACTGGGAAATAAAATTGGCCTGGCCGGAAAGCCAGAGGCGGTCCCACTCGCCGTGAGGAAACATCGTGACAGGAGGATCTTCAGGCGCTGGGGCGGGCGTATCGGTAGTTACCTCGGGCGTCTGAAGTGAAGAATCGGATTGCTGCGCCGAGAGTATGGGGACGATGACGCACAGGCAGGCGAGAAGCAAACTCTGGCGCAGGCGAGTTGGAGAGAATCTGCTCATATTAACTATAGTGAACTAATTTAGTAAAGTATGCTTAATGAGCGTCGGTGTCAAACAATCACACATGAATGCGGAGGCAGTTCCCTTTCCCGGTTGCGCTTCTCCAGGCCGGCGTTTCAAGCCCCATGGAACGAGAATGACCTATCCACACTGTGAAATGCGTGAATGGGCTGTAACAGAAGGAGTGAATGGCATCAAGGCTGGTGCTGGACGATTTGGAGAGCATTGACCCGGGCGTGTTCGATGGTAAGACCCCAATGGAGATGGGGGCCTG
>Ga0137403_10005578_pt1 | contig 14558 bp, 23 predicted proteins | sample CZOMad2_1_16fung_FD_122057 | JGI IMG/M metagenome (GOLD analysis project Ga0137403, IMG submission 122057) | Vadose zone soil fungal communities from Angelo Coast Range Reserve, California, USA - CZOMad2_1_16fungal (Hybrid Assembly) | ecosystem: Environmental > Terrestrial > Soil > Vadose zone... | reverse complement strand
GCACTGCAATCTTGCGTTGTCCCGCTGAACCTGGCTAACTCAGTGGGGGTCGGGTCCGGGACGCCGACTAAAGGAAACTGGCTGTTCTGCATCGCCTCCTGGACGCAGGATCCTGCGATTATCAACGTGCACACCGGGGTAAGCGACGACACTCACCAGTGGTGGCGGCAGTTTCCTGCATCCGGAAGCGGACAGAATGTTCGCACCGGGATTTCCTATGTTCCCAACATCGGGATGGGAGCAACCAATTCGATTGTCCCGCAGTATGTGTACTGCGCCCCGGATATGTCAATTGCGGCGATCAACGTTCTTGTCGTGGAGATTTCAGGGCTGGGACCCTGGGATACGGTTACCTCGAAAACAAACAACTATGCAACCGGAACCTCGGTGAGTTTGTCGCTGGGAGCCCCGTCGCAAGCCGCGTTCACCATGGGAGCGGTTGGCGGGGATAATGTCGCATCAGGACAGGCGTTCGCGCCTGCAACATGGACGACTCTCGTCACTCAGACACAGAGCAACGGGGTGGACACGACCGCCGACAATATTCTCACCGCAGCATTCCTGGGATCTACGCTGGGTTCGATCAGTGTATCGGGGACATCCAGCTCGTCTGAAGACCTGTCAGGTTTCCTGCTTCAAGTACTCGTATCCGCAGCGTCCCCGATCCCCGCAAGCCAGAATCCGAATTGGCCTTACACTAAGTTTGAGGTAGCGTTCGGGGCTGGATTCAACACTCCGAATTCAGAGTTGACTTGGACTGACCTGACGAATCGTGTCTGGAGCTGGGATGAGACAACGGGTATTCAGTACCAGCTGGGGCAGCTTCAGTCAACCAATTTGAACATTGAGCTAGACAATTATGACGGGGCGCTCACCCCTGTTGTCACCCCGTGGTCTTTCTCCAGCGTCGGGACACCCAGTACACATAGTTTCTTCACCGTGACCACGGCGAATGCCGCAAACATCAGCGTCGGTGACGGGTTTACCGACACGGTGAACGCGGGATCATTTTTCACGGTCACCAGCATCGGGGCTCCGTCCGGGGGGAATGTCAACGTCACGTTCACTCCTGCCGCGACCTCTGTCATGACCAGTGACACGATTAGTCAGGTTTCTCTCATTGACGGAACACCGATGCGACTGCGGTTCGCGCTCGGGGTTTTCGGGGGGTACACGATTAACCGCTGGTATGTTATCCAGCGGAACTCCCATGAGTGGGAAGGGGAGCTGACCAGTGTCTTCCGCAGGTGGTCTCCCGTTTCAGGGACTGATATGTGGTCTTCCATGTCAGCGATCCCCCCGACGTTTTACCGTAGCGAGATTTATGAGGACAATCCGTATGCCTGGTGGCCTATGGATGACCAGCCTCTAGAAGGCGGGGTACTTCCCCTTATCCTGCTGAACGCAGCCACCGGAAATACGAAGGTGATAAATATCATCCCGTCTCCGAGCGGGATAACCGCGCAAGACACTTACGGGTTTAACGGGACCGATATTACGGCAACGATAGCAAGCGGAGGTTTCTTCTTCCCTGCCGAGACAGCCCCTCCTGCCGGGAGTGTTGCCACATATCAGGTGGGAGCTAACGCGGGATGGATGTACGGGGATCCTTCGTCTTCGTCATCTTCGATTAGCGCGGCGGGAAACCCGGTTCAGGCAGCCCCGGGAAGCGCGTCATGGCAGCAGTCGGGGATGCTGGGGAGTACCGGGTCGCACGGATGGTTCCTGTCTTGTAATGACACTAGTTTCCCCGGGCTTTCCGGGGGGATCACGATTAAAGGCTGGTTCAACGCCGGGATGTTCGGGAGCGGGTCAGGATACTGCTATTTTGAAGGCTTCGGTCCTTTCACTCACACTTCCCTGTGCGGACAGCCGTTCACTTCGATTACCATCGCGGAAATAGCTACCGCGTCAGCTCCTATCGCAGTCCTCCAGCTGGATTCCAGCGGACATCTCAACCTGATTACCTATAACGGGGCAACCGGGACTTCGCACAGCATTTACTCTGCATCCGATTTGCGTTCCGGCTCATGGAATTCCGTGGACATCCTGCTTACCACCACGACATGGCAGGTGCTGCTCAACGGGGGGATTACCGCAAACGTGTCGGGCAGCGCGACCGGGATGACATCCGCGTGGACATACCTGATCCTCGCCGGGGATATGGGGTCCGGGGGCGGCGCGAACACGTCCAGCCTGGTGCACGGGAGTAATATAGCCCTTTCCCACTGGGCGGTATTCTCTTATCAGCTCCCCGTATGGCGGTTGCTTGCGCATTACACTGCCGCGATTTCCGGGTTCGGGTTGCTGCCAGCCCCGATCGTCCAGCTCACCCCGGTTTCCAGCCCTCCGTTCGATGTGTCCACCAGTACTAGCGGGGCGGGCGCTTCATCCGACTCCGGATATCAGACAACCCCGGACGGGTTGTTCTACTCCGGGAGTTACGGGGGAAGCGGCGGGGGAATCAGCTCATATACGTTCTCCCTGATTGCGACCGCAAACGCGGGAGGGTATAGTTCTGGTCCGAGCGCGCGTGCGGTCACCTCCGGGATCGGGCAGGTTATCAACTTTTCCGGGAGTATTTACAATCCGTGGCCGTACGCAATGTGGATTTCCTGGATAGGGCTAGCCCCGCTGTTCACCGCATACACTTCTGCGAGCGTGGGAACCGAGAAACTACTTGAGACTGTCGTCGGGTCAGGCGATTCGATGCAATCCGGGTTCGGGTCGGGTGCTTCCCCCCCGAGCGTCCCGACACCTCTCGGGGATTCTGTCGGACAGCGTATCGAAAGACTCATGCGGGCAGGAAGGTGCACTTCTCCGCAGCGATCTATCGACCCTGCCCCTGACCTGGTGCAGGCTCCCGGGAGTACTGGCGGGGGGCAGCAGGTGGGGAACGCGGTGCAGGCAATCCAGGCTTCTGACGGCGGGATGCTGTTTGTGGACAACCCAGGGAACCTGACTTACTGGATGCGGGACCATCTGGCGTCACAGTATTCTTCTCCCGTGTGGACTCTTACCCCGAACGCCCCTCCGACTGCGGGTGCGACGGTTGACAAGATCCCGTACTACGAGGAATACCGCATGGTTAACGATCCGCAGCGGATCTACAACGTGATCACCGTGCAGCCGTTTTCTCCGAGTGGTGCTCAATTGCCATTGCTCACCCCGACAGACGTTTCTGGTGTGCAGGCATCCCAGATTCAGCATGGGGCTCAGCCTCTCGCGGTAACCTCCTGGTTGCAAGATCAGTCGAAAATGCAGGCTCAGGCTAACTGGCTATTCCAGAATTTCGGAAGCCCGCAGACTCGCGCTGAACTTGTCCGCATTGATGCGGCACCCTATTCAACTGCGTGGAACCTGGTGGCAAGCATCAACGTGGGGGATATCGTTACTTTCGAAGAGTGGCAGGTCGGGGGAGGCGGAGATGTGCTCACCTTGCGAGTAACGGAGATCAACCGGAAAATCCGGTTCGGAGGGCAGAACAATAACAACGCAGGTGACGGTGAGGTTGTCGCTTCAGTGGAACTTACCTGCGATTTCGAGCCTCCTAGCTATTATTAGAAAGGATGGCTATGCGTGTCTTCGATTGCGTCATCATCAGTTCAGATTCTGATCTGCAACTGCTGGAGGCACGGTTCACTGAGTTTGAGAACCTCAATGTAACACACGTCATCTGCGAGGCTGAGGTAACTTTCGACAAAACCCCGAAACCTTTGCATTTTGCGGAGAGCAACCTCTGGGAAGCCTACCGGGGGAAATGGAATCATGTCCGGGTTGAGGCGCATGAACTCCCGGGGAACGCTCCAGCCCGCGAGAAGAAGAATGCCCTCCGGGAGTATCTGGCGCAAGCGGTGAACGCGGAACCAGATGACATCATAATGCACGGGGGGGTTGATGAGATTCCTTCAGAGGCTGCGGTGCAGGGATTGATGAACCACGAAGCTTACGTTCCCGTGGGGATGGAGATGCGCTGGTGTGCGTACACCCCGAACTTGACGCATCCTCGCCCCTGGCGGGGAACAGTAGCCCAGGAGTGGCGTCTTGTCGGGAGTTTCGCGGGAATGAGGGAGAAAAGACTATCCCTTCCCGCGATTGTGAACGCGGGCACCAGGCTGTCCATGCTAGGCGAGGAGATCCCGGAGAATAATATTCACCCGGATGGGATTATGCTACAGGAAACTGAAATAGACGAGACATTCCCGAAATGGGTGCATGCGCAGTCTTCGAAAGACTGACAACTCAATAGTACGAGAGGACATTCCCGTGGAAAGCTTCCTGCCATTGATTACCGGAGGTGGCGGGGCGCTGATAGTCCTAACTCTCTGGGTGTACGCATTTTTCAGCGGTAAAATCCATTCTGAACAAGAGTTTACCCGCCTGGAAGAAGAAAACAAGGAACTGCATATAGAGAATAACGCTTTGCGCTCAGCGATATCTTTTGAGCGGAAAACAGTTGACGAGACCGCATCGGCAGGGCAGGTTACCAATCAGCTGATCAGTGCTCTCGCGGGGCTGGCTGCCGGGCGTAACCCAACCTCGCCTTCGCCTCCCCCCCTGGAGCTGACAGCAAAGGACGTGGGGTTGTGAGATGGCGGAAGAACCGCATAACTGAGCTTGATGCGAGGGTAGCCGTTGCGAAAAAACGTGCTGCGGAGGCTGTGAGGGAAGCTGAAATCTCCGCAGAGCGACATGAGGAAATCCGCACTCAGATTGTCGTACCGCTGAAAAAAGCGGCAGAACATAATCAATTCGCGGAACTGATCAGGGCAACTCTTGTCAACGGGCATTATAACAATAGGACAACGGCATGAGCCAGGATGAGATTATTATTCTCCTTTTCAAAATTATACTGCTCGCCAACCTTGTCACGATCCTCGCGTTTGTCGGGATTTACACGGCACTAGCTCCGTGGTGGCAGAATGAAATCGGGAGAAGTATCGTAGCGCTAGACCTTCTTCTCGGGGCAGCGTTCATCCCTTCCGTGATTTCCCTGTTCTGGCATCTTAACCGCTTGACCTCGCATGTCGTAGCATGGGTTGACATCGGGATTTTCACCCTGATCGCGGCAGGGATGGCATGGCGATGCATCACGTGGATACGTATTCATAAGAATTCCGGTGAAGAAAAATCATCAGAGATCACAGAGGAGTCACCATGATTCGCCTGCTTGCGATAATCAGTCTTGCGTTCTCGTTCGTCTTCTACGCCTGGAGCCTGCACCATGACAGGATCGATTCGATGCTGCTGCTGATCCTCGGGTTGCTGCTGTGGTGCATCAGCGAAGGCTGGGATCATTCCCCCCCGTGGAGACGAGGGTAACCTGCCGTCCCTGCCTGATTGCAAGTTACCTAGCGGAGGAAGCCTCCCGTCTGGAGGAAGACTTCTCTGCGGGGATACGCATGTGGCATGATAGATGCAAGCGAAACTGTGATTGCCAGGGGAAACATCGTGAGCGAAAAATACTGTCATCGCTGTGGTCGGTACAGAGAACTGGACGGTGCCGTGATGTGCGCTGAATGCGTTGCCCGCTGGCTCAGGGAACACTATGCACCTGCTCGCTGAAGATTGGACTCAGCTGTGGCCTAATGTGTTCGCAGTGAGCATCTGGACCGTGCTGCTGTTTACCTGGCATCATTTCTCCCTGAAAAAACACATCACCGCGAAGCATGAAGAACTGAAGGCGCATATAACTGCTAGTACTGGACAATCTCTTGGGGATGATCTACCCTCAGGAAATGAGGAGGGTTTATGACCATCACCATGTTTGACTCGATTGACATCAGCACTCTCCCGGAAGGGAATTATGCATATGCTGGATACGTGGACGGGCGCTGGGCAACGTACCCGAAGCTGAAGGCGAAGTTTCCCCATGCGAACCTGCTGTCTATCGCAGTGTTTGCGCATGATGACGCGGATTGTCTCGATGTTGAACTGGGGGATGCGACTCCTGCCCAGGCTCCAGCCTGGGTGAAGCGACAGAAGGGGGCTCGCCCCTGCCTGTACGCGAGCGTGAGCGCAATGAACTCGGTAGTTGCCATCCTGGACAGGGCTGGGATCGCACGGGGTTCTGTGAGGCTGTGGAGCGCGCATTACGGGAACGGGGAGCATATCTGCGGTCCTGATACATGCAAGCTGATGAGCGCTCACGCGGATGGGACACAGTGGACTTCGCATGCCCGGGGAATCTCCCTGGATCAGTCCCTGCTCCGTGATGACTTTTTCGGGAAAGAGACGACAGATTCTACCGGAGGGACCGTGATACCGGTGACGTATCAGCCAGTAACCAGGCAGCTCCCGGTGTTGCAGCAGGGAGTTTCCGATAAGAATCTCCCCCACTGGTATGTCCGGAGAGTCCAGGCGATCCTCGTTCATATCTACGGGTACCAGTGCGTTATTGACGGGGAGTACGGTCCGAACACTGCCGCTGCAGTGAGGTTGCTTCAGCGGCAGTACAACCTCGTTGAGGACGGGGTTTGCGGAGGGAAGACCTGGGAGAAAGTCGTCGGGGGATAAAATCAAACGGGAGAGGTTTCATGAAAAAGTTCACTAACCTCGGGCAGTATTCGAAGTTTTTCACTGGTATCGCGGGTCAGGCGCTGACATATGCGACCTTGTATTACGGGACGAACCATTACGTGGCGCTAGCCGTAGCCATCGCGTCTGCACTGGGAGTTTACGCGGTCCCTAACACCAAGCCGCCTGTCGTCTAGGTAAAAACCAAACGCCCCTGTCAGAATGATCTCTGACAGGGGCAGGTTTTCTATTTCCAGGAGGAATACAGTGAAAGACCTCAAATTCCTCTGGTACTGCATCAGGATTCCTGTGGCAGTGACGATTATCCTCGGGGCAGTTCTGTTGATCGCGGTGATGATATGAGCATCGACTCAGGTGGTATCTACTCGATAGATGAACTGCGAGCAAGACGATCACTTCCCCCTTGGGGTCAGCCGTGGTCGAAGGAGCCTTCCGTGACACTAGATCCGGTAAATCACCCTCCTCACTACACTGTCCATCCGTCTGGAGTGGAATGCATCCAGATCACGGAGCACATGAACTTCTGCCTGGGAAACGTGATTAAGTATATATGGCGCTGTGAGGAGAAAGGCGGAGTCGAAGACCTGAAAAAAGCTAGATTCTACCTGGACCGGGAGATAGCCCGCCGCGAGGTTTCATTCAGGAAGAAGGAATTACCGGGGTTACTATCGTGTATCCCCCGTCAGCGGAGACAATAGCCCAGTCAACAGTTTTCACTGTCTCTTCGACTCCGGAAGATCCCGCGACCCCCATGGGAGTCCCGTCGAGTGTCTTGATGATTTCCCAGCGGATTCCCTGCGAGTGTCTTGTGCGGACTTTCACGACAGCATCTGCGGGGAGAACCTTATGAGCGCGCAGCCTGGATATCAACCGGGTGGAGCTGCTAGTTGACGGTGGCATAACTGTCCTGACGATATTCCCGTATAGGAGGCACTGGGGGTCGGGTCGGGGGATACCCCTGACGGAGCCTCAGAGCCCGCAGAGGCGGTTGCGCTCGGGGTCTGGGTGCTGGGGATTGCTGTAATGCTCGGGACTGGAGAAGGGCTGTGAGAGCTGTACCCGCCAAGCGTGGTCCCGTATTCACTGGAGCGTCCCAGGTTGGACGAGAGGGTTTTCCCTGTTGCCCCCTCGATGAGGAACAGGACGCTGATCGCGGACACCAGGCAGACCGCTAGGATGCCCCCAGAGACACTCAGGCGCTTACCCAGCCCCCAGTCCCGGGTGAGTACGTGCGATGCCTCAGTGTGGATCAGGGATCGTTCCAGGGGAAGGTCTGCCATGTGCTCGTATGGAGCTGGAGTTTTCCCCTGATGCCTGCGAGCTGTCATTCGCGCATGCGCCCTGCGCGCCTTATCCTCAAACCAGAAAGCCCCGACACTGTACGTGACCGACGCGATGGCAGCCCCTGCGATGGTCCCCGCTGTCTTGAAAAACGACCCGATGATCATGGACAGGATGGATGCGCCAGCACCCGCAATAAGCGTCAGCGGGGAGAGCTTTTTCTTTTCCTCATCTGTCATTCATCCTCCAGCACGATAGTATTATCACGCACCCCCGCCCGAAGTCGAATCGGGAAGGCAGTCTTAGGAGGACCGCCTATAGGTCCGCTATCGGGGGCTCAGATTCCGGATGATAGTAATACCACCCTGTTTAATCAGCCTGCGTGCCTCGCTGCGAGACGATGCCAATCCTGCGAGGACCACGCATTCAGCAATGGTCACCATAGTACCGTCAGGGTGCCTTAGCGGGGTTTCTGATATATCACGGACTATCAGGGTGCCAGCAGGTGTTATTTCCACGAGACCCGCATGAGAATCGAACTCATCAACGATTGGGTTGCAACCAATCTCCCACGCCAGTGAGATGCGAGCCAGGGTACCCCCGTCTGGAGTCGAACCAGACATCGAAGTTTCGGAAACTCCGAGGCGCGTCCGTCACCGGGGGCTAGAATACGGGAGGTCGGCAGCAGGTACAGCGCGATCTCTGTACGCATAGGTGCTGGCAGATCACGCAGAAACGCATCCCATCTCGTCGTACGTGAATCGTTTCCATCGGGAAAAACAAGGCTTTCATGTAGAACCAGCTTATATAATTTAGTTAGATTGGTAAACGTCTTAGACCATCTATGCTTATTCTTGCAGGCATAGATGATCAATCCTGTATTCATGCTCCCTGTTGTTCTTCGAGGAGGATTCTTACAGGTTGGGCATCGAGGCGGAAACTGAAGTACTTTTCCCATGTACCGGATACAAGAATCGAACTTGTCTAGCCAGAGGCAACAGCTTTACAGGCTGCTAAGCATCCCAGTGCAAGATCCGGCAGGTCAGTGCTGAATACGCTGACCCGGATAATATCGATGCATAACTGACTCCTTTAAAACGTTATTCGTATGCATTGTAGCATACTTTTCGGGCGAATACCGAGAATCGAACTCGGATAACCGGATTCACAGTCCAGTGCACTAACCGTTGTACTATACCCGCCATGTGTTACTGCGTACCCAGGGAGAGAATCGAACTCCCATCTACTGCTTGTAGGGCAGCGGTCCTTCCGTTGAACGACCTGGGCGTAATTATCTTCTCCAGATAGAGAAGATTCCTGTGCAAATCAGGATTGCACCTGCTCCTGTCAATGCTGTCTTCCCGAAAGACCAGTGCATTTCTGTCATTCCCGTTAGGAAGATAACTCCCACCAAGATCACAGTAATTACATATCCTCTTCTTGTTTTCACGCACGCCCGATGGGAGTCGAACCCATATCAACAGCTTCGTAGGCTGTCATCCTTGTCCATTGAACGACAGGCGCATGGAACCCAGAACCCAACTACAAAATCCTTTGAAGCTAACCTCCGGGTCGTGGAGATGGCGAGCATCGAACTCGCGTCTCAGCTCATTCCGCATGCGGTCTTAAAGCTGATCGAACCATTCATCCCCATGAAAACATATGCGGGAAAAGCTGACGCATATGCTTCTTGCAATATATGAACTTTTTGTAACGCCATCGCATACAGCGCTTACTTCTCGTGAAATGCCCGCATCTTTTCATGTTCACCCCGTGAACGCTAATGGAATCGAACCATTGCCCTCCTCCGTGTCAGGGAGGCGCTCATGCCGCTGAGCTAAGCGTCCTTGTTTTTTCCTTCGCCTATCCCCTAGGTATGCGATGAGTCCTATCATCGGGACGATGAACGCCGCAACCCCGATGAGAGTCCATCCTATTGCAACATCATGACCTAGCTCGTAACCACCAGCTATCGCGAGGAGGAACGCTCCCAGGATAGCGGACCGACGTGCGCGGTCCCCGAAGGAAAGCTGCTTTTTCTGCCCCCGATGCGACATCAGCTTCGTCCTGCGTACATTGCAGCCAGGATCAGGGAAGCAATAATGCACGCTAGGGAGGAACATAGCAGTCCGAGGAGCCCGAATATTCGTGCTGATGCGACAACCACGAACACCATGACGAACGCGATGAGAATGAATTGCCATAGGGTAAGCGTATCTGAATGCAACGCAGCAGCCAGTATCATTTCTTTTCTTTCATTTCACGGGACAACCGTTAGCTGCGACTCCGCAATGCCCCCCGTCTCTGGAGAGACAGTACGGGCAATGACAGTTACACAGGACAGCTATCTTATTCTTTTGCGGACTGCTTCTGGTAGTCACACACAATACCCCCAGCGATCTCAACGGGACTTGAACCCGCACAATCCACCTTGACGGGGTGGTGCACTAGCCAATTGTGCTATGAGACCTTGGAGACCCTGGGGCTGGGCGGAACCATGCCCCAAGGTCGCTCTGGCGCAGGGATTCGAACCCCGATAGCTACCTTAACAGGGTAGCGTCCTGCCGGTTGAACGACACCAGATCAATGACACGTTTAAGGTCTGTGCCAGACCAGTGGCGAGGGTGGGATTCGAACCCACGACCTGAGCGTTATGAGCGCCCTGTGCTACCTAACTGCACTACCTCGCAATGACTATGCTACCTCATCTTGAGAGTAGAAGCAAGCAAGTTCATAATCTTTTGCCCACCGAACTCGCTTGATCTGCTTGAACTGGAAAAGAGTTGACTACTATGTCCAGTACCTTCTATACCTAGGTCACTTGTACCGACACTCTGTATCGACCAGAGTACTTAGCCTTATGAGGGCTACGTGATAGCCAGTTCACCATGTCGGCGTGATCCCACGGAGATTCGAACTCCGTTCCGGAGGGTGAAAACCTCCGATCCTAACCCATGGACGATGGGACCGTGTATTATTCTGCGCTAATCCCTTTAGGGAAAAGCCCCCTGCATTTCGTGCATCTGACTTTTCTCGTAATCCACGGTATCCCGTGAATCCAGGTGATAGCGGTCACTTTTTTCTTGCTGAACGTATGCAGCCCGCCTTTCGGGCACCGGTACACGGGGTTCAGGTGGTTGTCACGTGTCATTTCTCTTCCAGTTCTCCATCAGCATTCTTCCTACACCCCCGAGGACTCCCCTGCGTTCCGCTCGTGTGATCCTTCTCTTATGCGGATGCCTGCGAGTTGCCCCGCTGATCGTGACGCACGGCTTTCCCGGGTATGCCCAGCACCATCCGCAGTTGGCTGCCAGGGCATCCTGTTCGTCAGAGGTAAGTGGCATCAGTGATTTATCTTATACCATATTACCCATGCCGCCAAGATGACACCAACGACGACGACTGCAAGAGCTATATAGTCAAATTTATTCCTTGGCTTTCCTGTCACGTACTCCCACGGGGAGTCGAACCCCGTTCCCGTGGCTGAGAACCACGAATCCTAACCCATGGACGATGGGAGCATAGTACCCCTGGAAGGAATCGAACCCTCATTCGCTGCTTAGAAGGCAACTGTCCTGTCCTTTGAACGACAGGGGCATGTTACTTATTGCTCTTTCTTTTCTATGGTATAACCCTTGGTCCTGATGTAAGAAATCCTGTATTTCCCCAGGGTAACAGATTTTTTCTTGGCTTCATTCAGCGCCTTGGATATCACGCTGTCAGAAATGCTCGTATCCTTCGCGAACAGCCAAACGAACGCGTCAGCCCTTGACAAGCCTCTTACAGCCATCAGTCAACCTCAGGTAGTTCTTCCTCGATCACAGGAAATAGCATACCAGCTTCCCGGAGTGCTTTCAGCGCCTCGTAGTGAGCATCCCTGCGCCAGTACCCGTAGCGTGCTCCCTGCATCCACTCCCAGACGATATCACAAGACCCCATAGCGTCATCGGAATGATGTACGAGAAACTGCTCCAGGTCCATCTCATCCTTCTTCCGCGTAGGCTAGCTAGGAGTTGAACCCAGTATCCGCTGTTCATAAGACAGGTGCCTCAACCGTTTGGCTTCTAGCCCGTAGACACCCAGGGAATTGAACCCTGCACGGTCACCTTATCAGGGTGATATCCCCAACCAGAGGAACTGATGTCCATGTGTTACTTATTCCTGCGTTCCCTCCTGCGTCTTCTCTTCTGTGATGCCCTTTTTGCTTTCGCGGCTCTTATCTTGTGAAAAGGATTCATGCAGCGATAACGATATCCTTGCGTTTCCCCGATGTAAAACCGGTACATCGAACGCGTTCCGCACAGCGGGCATACATCGTATGCCCCGAGACGTGCATACTTCTTGCTCATTCTTTTCTTTTCCTTTTGAAGGCGGTGCGAGATTCGAACTCGCGGGACCGGAGCCCTCCGGGGTTCAAGCCCGGTGCAATCGCCCACTCTGCCAACCGCCCGCGTTTAAAGTTCCCTCCTACAGTACGGGCATGTCACCATTTTAACGTAGTGACTGACATACATGACCTGCCTTACAGGCTTGTTGCATGCGGTCACAGTCGCCCAGTTCCTCGTATAGTGAGTGTACTGCGTTTCCATGCGTCCCTTTCGAGGAGAGCGGGATATTCGAAATCCAGTGCCTCTCAGGACACCCACCCGCTTTCGAAGCGGAGTCAGCTCCCTGGCTGATTCACTCTCCAGGGACATCGCTTACGCGATATCCAGAAGAGGACGACGGACTCGAACCGTTACCCTAAGGCTCAACTCGCTTCCAACGAGTGCCCGTACCCTGACGGGTTCATCCTCCGTGCTTATGACGATTCCGCAGCGGAGCTTCATCGAAAGTGGCGGAAGGATGCTTTCGTCCCTTGTAACGACACCTGGGCATCCCGCAAGGGCATTTACCTGTCACCGGGATACGAGTGGTTTCATGCCTAGCCCTGTCCACACTTAGCCTGCGCACTACTTCCTTACGGAACAGCGTCTTTCTGAAAATAAAAATGATGAGCCCGGTCAGCAGTAGCACGAATATCGCGAATCCCATTTCTTTTCCTTAATCCAAGACGACTGGTCGCCTGTTCTCATATCCTATGATCAGCAAATTAGAAGGATGCATGTCCCGCTCAACTTGCTCTTCCGGGGGGAGCGGATTTCCTAGCAGCATCCTGTTCACCCATACCTTAAACTTCGGATGCTCCGTCATGCGCCTCAGCGCGGCTTTCATGTTCTGATGCTGACTTCTGCTATCCCGTGCCACCCCAGACGCCCCGGAAGGCTTGTGCGTGATCCTGACGCCCGTATTGGATGTGTTCTGATGCTGCCCGCCTGGACCCCCGGAGGAGAACGTGTCGATAGTCAGGTCATTTGCGAGTGACAGAGAACGCAAGCTCTCTACTACCCATGACAACCTCCTTCAGTCGTCGCGGAACCCTTGCAAAGGCTTTCCGCAGTGCGGACAGAAAATCTTACCATACGGGACCAGTTTCAGGCACCCGCCGCACATGATCAGTCTCTTAATCACGAGGAACACGAGTGACTCGAACACTACCCCGGAGGGCGATCTGCTTAGCGGGCAGTCCCGGGACCCTGCCCGGTTCGCGTTCCATCAGTACAATACCAGATCCCCGGTGATCGGGTCCAGCTTCTCATCGTAGTCCGGACCGAACGCGGCTGTGGTGTATGTCGCCACGCCCCCGAACTCAGTCAGTCCTGAATCCTGGATCAGCTCGCAGCGAACTCCGTGCTCCCACGCTTTCGTGTGCAAGTCAAACAGTTCCTGCTCACTGTTCACGACACAGCAGATCTTCCGGAAACCCCCCTGAATCCACTTCCATTCAGCGCGGGAAAACTGCACCATCGTGTCAACAGTGTGCTCATTTTCAGCGAAAACCCGCTGAGATGCACGATTAGTCAGCCACGCTATCGAAGCGTGCGCTCCCTGTGCGATCTCCTTGCCTCTCCGCATTCCCAGATCCTTGCGGATGACAATGACCTGCTTAACGTCTTTCCCGTCCATCATTGCTCGCTTATGTTTCAGGGTAATCCATTTTGAGTGACCGCTCATGTACGCGAGGAGAGATTTGAACTCTCACGACCCTTCCGGATCACCGGGTTCTGAGCCCGGGGCGTCTACCGTTCCGCCACCCGCGCATAAAACTATGATACGAAATACTTAACTGTAAGAACGATAATGCAGATGATAACAACAGTCCACAAGGTGGCATACGCTGCTTCCACAAGCTTTTCCCTACGGACGAGTGAAACCCATTACTGACTGCAATCCAGGGGCTGAGCTAGCCTTCCCGAACGATTCGATCCTGATCACCGTACCACGTCCGTACCCGTCAATCATCTTATTTTTCCCGATGATGATCCCGACGTGACCTGGAGGCACCTCGTTCCCTACGAGGACCCCGTGAAAGTACACGAGGTCTCCAGCGCGAGGATGCGATACGTGCCGCTGTGCGTTCCACTGCTGCTCAGATGTCCGCTGTGTCGAAGGCAACCTATAAGCCTTGTACGTGAGCCCTGAGCAGTCGAATGCCCGTGGACCCTGTGCTGCCCACAGATACGGTTTCCCCAGCTGCTTCTTTGCGTACGCGATTGCCTGCGTCGCATTACGGGGTGCATGATAAGCCCCGTGGCGTATTTCTTTCTGGGAGAAATACCCGACAAACACGACTGCCGCAACAATGAGAATTAGTTTCCGCATTGCGTCCCATTCTGTTCAACAGGGTACAGGCAGTTCGT
>Ga0137403_10005576_pt1 | contig 14558 bp, 9 predicted proteins | sample CZOMad2_1_16fung_FD_122057 | JGI IMG/M metagenome (GOLD analysis project Ga0137403, IMG submission 122057) | Vadose zone soil fungal communities from Angelo Coast Range Reserve, California, USA - CZOMad2_1_16fungal (Hybrid Assembly) | ecosystem: Environmental > Terrestrial > Soil > Vadose zone... | reverse complement strand
GCTCAACCTTCGCAATCCACGCGGCCCGATCTGGATTGCTGACGCGCATCGCGGCGACGGAAAGCGTTTCGTTGTGCACGCGGATGAAAAGCTGACTGCGTTTGTGGAATTGGAAAGGGCGGTTTGTATCCACGTATTGAGCGAAGGATGCTGACCATGATCGCAGCGATGGCGGCAAGCGTCACGTTGTGCGCGCCGATGAGAAGTTGACTGCGTTTGTCGAACTTAAAGCGGCGATTAGAGCTGGGTAGCCATCGGCTGCATCGTCTGGTTAGGTCTTCAGTGCTGCTTCGTCACGAGCCCGCTTTATTGACATTCTGTGAGCTCGCCCCTCGCTTGCGCCGTGGCATTCGAATACCAACAATCTCGTGAAGCGCATGCTTGCCAGTCTTACCAGGAAGTTTCACGCTAATGGCTTTCCCCACGCGAACCTGCTTCTCAACTGCACGGAGAACAGCCTCAGACACCAGAAACTCGGTTCCGGCTCTTTTATTCGCCCGCTCAACTCGGTGGGCGATGTTTACCGCATCTCCAATGGCAGTGACTCGCTCTTGCAGGCCACCGCCTACCGTGCCAACGACTGCATCGCCAAAGTGCACCCCAACCCCAATCCTAAAAGGGCATTGGAACAATCTCTTCACATACGGCTGTACATCCTCTTTTACGGAGCGGAGCATATCAAGGCCAGCCAGGACCGCTTGGAGGGGCACAGATTCTGACGGCTCAACTCCAAAGAGCGCCATTAATCCATCGCCGGTATAACAGGCGACGTAGCCTCCGTTATCCATGACAGCTCTCTCCATGTAGTGATAGAAGCGTCTGAGAACATGAATCACGTCGAAGGGAGGAACCGATTCCGCAAAACTCGTTGAACTGCGTATATCGACAAAGAGAATGGCGACCTGCCGCTCTTCACCCACCGACCCATGGGTTGTCGTCTCCTTTCTTTGGTCCGTGAGTCCGGCGTCCTTTGCGTCCAGTATGAGCCGTCTCATTGTCACGTCCCCAACGATAGTAGTTTGGCACGCTAGACGAACTCTCTCGCCGAAGTGTAGTTGCGCGGCAAGCGCCTGTTCTTTCTCATTGCGTGCACAACAAAACTCCAAACCGTTAAGGACGAGCACACGGCACGTCGAACATCGCGCGTTCCCACGACATTCATTCGTAAGCGGGATACCTGCTCGCAAGGATGCGGAGAGGACACTCTCTAAATTGGAAGCCTCAACGTATCGCTGGTCGGGCAAGAACAAGATGCGCGGCATAGCTCTAGCTAAACTGCAATGCTCCTTCACATCGAGGAAAGTGGGTAAAAGATTGCACGGCGGGAATTGTGCCGAATTATTCGGCATTTTGGAAGCGGAATATGTTTCGCCGGTTAGAAGCGCATCCCACGTGACATAACTGAAAACTTCGCGACGCCAAGTTTGTAGCGCAAAGAAGCGCAATGCCTCGTGCGCGCGTGAAGGTCATTCGGAAAGACAACGGGCCGCGGCAAGCGGGCAGCCCTCGCGCGCGCGTGAGACCTTAGCGAAAGACAGCCCGCATCCGCTGGCAAAAAAAAGATTGCCAAATCTTCGCTGTTTCGATTAAGAACGCGGTTTCACTAGCCTTAACTCCAACCGACCCATGAAAAAAAAATCCTCTTGCCGCTCGGCCTTTTTTGATCTGGGTGTTTCATTGCGCCTGGCGGCTTTCTTTCTCGGTGGCTTTCTACTGCTGCTTGGCTTCGGCACGTTCTGGGGCGTGCTGGTTCGAGCAAACCCGACGGAGCAAACTGCAAATGCTACCCAAGGACAGGAGCTCAAACCCAACTCCCCAGTAATCGATAGCTCTTGGAGCGATGCGCCGAACACTCCGGATGTGCAGTGTGCGGTACTCCGTGGCCCGATCCTGTTCCTGAGTCCACCGGCCATTGATTCTACTGGTAGCACCGCAACCGCATTCAACAGTCAGGCTAACGAATTCCTGGTTGCCTGGGACCAGTTTAACAATCCAAACTCGTTAATAATTGCTCAGCGTGTTTCGGTCGATGGCGCGCTTCTCGGTCCGAACAAGACGATCAATCAAACACACGATACCTTTATCGACCCTGCCGTCGCCTATAATTCCAATACCAATCAGTACTTTATTACCTGGCGGTACGAAGAGAGTTTGTTTAATGCTTACGGTCGGCTCGTAGCTGCCACTGGTGATCCAGTTGGAGCAGTGGTCCAAGTCTCTACCGCGGGTTTCGAGCAGAGCCTCGTATTCAACTCCATTAGTGGCGAGTTCTTTCACCACGCACGGAACTTCGGAGGCGGAGGAGATGACGGCATCTACTTCCGCCGAATCCCTAGCAACGGCATACCGCTCGGCGTGCCGACAGCGATTACAACCGCCTTCGGGGTCGCCCCGGCAGGTGAGGTCGGAGTGAATTCAACCACCGGCGAATACCTGTCAACTTGGCGGGAGCAAACCGTACGAGATCTCGCGGGCGAGCTCTTGAATAGTAACGGCGTGCCGCTAACGCCTCCGTTTCCTATCAGCGACGTCTTTCCCGGCCTTCAGGTCGCCTCTGGCGTGGCCTACAACGCGATCGCGAATCAGTATCTCGTCGTGTTCACCGGTTTTGCATCACCGAAGCCGCTGTTCGGGCAGCTCCTTGATGCCTCCGGCAATCGGATCGGGCCCTTGCTGACGCTAGTCGCACAGACTGGGGCTGATTCCGCCGCGCTGGCCTTCGACCCTGTCAACCAGGTTTACCTGGTCAGATGGAGTGACTCGACTTCTAACACAGTTCAGGTGCAGCTCCTGTCTCCCGACGGTCTCCCTCTCGGCCAACCGCTCGACGTTTTCGCCGGCACAGTCCAGTCCACAGCTCGCGGCTCGGTCGTCGCGAACAGGAATGGGGGTGGATTCCTCGTCACTGGAGAGGAAGTAACGGATTTAGGGGAGCAGGTAGTCGCACGTCTTGTTGACGTGAGCAGCGGGTGCTCGCCTACACCGACTCCGACTTCAACGCCAATAGCAACTCCAACCGCAACACCAACAGCTACATTTACCCCCACACCGACCCCGACAGCAACTGCAACTGCTACTGCTACATTTACTCCAACTCCAACAGCCACTCGCACGCCGACACCGACCCCGACAGCAACATTTACCCCAACTCCAACGGCAACGTTTACACCGACCCCAACAGCTACATTTACTCCAACTCCAACAGCCACTCGCACGCCGACACCGACCCCGACAGCAACATTTACCCCAACTCCGACGGCAACGTTTACACCGACACCTATCCCAACGGCTACATTCACGCCGACACCGACTCCAACAGCTACTCACACACCGACAGCCACCCCAACGGCTACATTCACGCCGACACCGACTCCAACAGCTACTCACACACCGACACCTATCCCAACGGCTACATTCACGCCGACACCAACTCCAACAGCTACTCACACACCGACACCTATCCCGACGGCTACATTCACGCCGACACCGACTCCAACAGCTACTCACACACCGACAGCCACCCCGACCGCTACATTCACGCCGACACCGACTCCGACAGCTACTCACACACCGACACCTATCCCAACGGCTACATTCACGCCGACACCGACACCAACAGCTACTCACACACCGACACCTACCCCAACGGCTACATTCACGCCGACACCGACTCCGACAGCTACTCGCACACCGACACCTACCCCAACGGCTACATTCACGCCGACACCTATCCCAACGGCTACATTCACGCCGACACCGACAGCGACGTCTACAGCAACTGCCACAGCGACAGCCACGCCTACGGCAACAGCTACCGCTACAGCAACCGCAACAGCAACCGCAACAGCAACGGTAGCACCTACAGCCACGCCCACGGCGACGGTAACGCCGCCTCCAACGCCAACAGCAGCGCCGACGCCTGTTGCGCCGACGGCTTTAAGGGCAACTAACAAGACTGCCAGCAGCTTCACTGCGAACTGGAGCAGCGTAAGCGGTGCGACCGGTTACCGGTTGGACGTCTCCACGAGCAGTACCTTTGCCAGTTACGTGCCGGGGTACCGGAATCGGAATGTCGGCAATGTCACCAGCCAAAACGTTACCGGGCTGGCTGCGAATACGTTCTATTATTACCGGGTGCGCGCCTACAACGGCAACGGCCCGAGCCCAAATTCTAACGTCATCAAGACAAAGACCAGAAACCGCTGACAACCTAAAGCTATGATCAACCAAACTAGGAATGACGGCGCTTTATTCGGCCTGAGGTCCTTTGGCATCTCAGGGACGGGCTTTTTCATTTGTCTAGCCTGGCTGCTTGGTCCTGGCATTGCCGCGGGTCAGACGGCACAGCCCACCACCTTTAACCCGAATGAGCCGCTCGAAAGATACGATAATCCGCCTGCGTACATTTACCGGCTCGAGACTGGGCCGCGAATGATCTCCCAGTACGGCCCATTCATCAGCTACCAGGCGAACGTCGATGCCAACGACAACAATATCATCGGCGACGCTGCCAATGAGCCATCCATCGCCGTTGACCCAACAGATGGCAACAAGATCACAATCGGTTGGCGGCAGTTCGACAGCGTACTGTCCAACTTCCGGCAGGGCGGGTGGGGATATACCACCGATGGCGGCACGACCTGGACGTTTCCCGGTGTTCTGGAAAATAACGTGTTCCGCAGCGATCCGGTCTTGAAATCGGATGAAACAGGAAGGTTTTTCTATCTCAGTCTGCTCGAATCATTTTGTGACGATATCTGGCGTTCGACTAACGGCGGTCAAGCCTGGACGCGTCTGCCACCCGAGGGAGGCGCGGGAGGAGGGGACAAGGAATGGTTCACCGTCGATAAGACCAACGGCATGGGGCACGGATTCCAGTACCAAGCTTGGAGTACCGCTGCCCCTTGCAGCTTTGGGCAATTCAGCCGATCCACAGATGGTGGGCTCACCTGGCAGAGTCCACTCAGTATTCCTAATTCGCCCGTGTGGGGCACGCTCGACGTGGACACCAACGGCAACCTTTTTATCGGCGGCGCAAGCAGCTTCAGCAGCCCGTTCTGGTGCATTCGTTCAAGCAATGCGCAGAACCCGAACGTGACACCGACGTTTGACCAAATCACTCAGGTGAACCTTGGTGGCAGCCTCGTTTTTGGTGGGACGATAAATCCGGGAGGGCTTGGAGGGCAACTGTTCCTGGCAGTGGACCGGTCGGGTGGCCCTACGAACAACAACATTTACATGCTGGCCAGCGTGCGGCCGACCGGCGGCAACGGAACTGACGTGATGTTCGCCCGCAGCACCAATGGCGGCTTGAGCTTCAGCGCACCGCAGCGGATCAATGACGATCCGGTCAATCCCAGTAAATGGCACTGGTTTGGCACAGTTTCCGTGGCGCCTAATGGGCGGCTCGATGCTGTCTGGTACGATACGCGGAATGCGGCGAATAACACCGATTCGCAGTTATTCTATTCCTTTAGCATGGACGGCGGTGTTACGTGGTCGCCTAACGTGGCTGTGAGCAATCCGTTTAATCCTTTCGAAGGCTATCCGAACCAGAACAAGATCGGCGACTACATCACCATCGTTTCGGATAACACAGGCGGCAACGTGGCGTATTCGGCCACGTTCAACTTGAATCCGAACCGGAGCCAGCACGAGGAAGACGTTTATTACGTCCGCGTGTCGCCAGGCGGAGGCGCTCCTACACCTACACCTACTGCGACTCCAACAGCTACGCCTACAGCCACAGCAACACCTACTGCGACCGCAACAGCTACGCCTACTGCGACACCGGGGCAGATCACGCTCAGTGCGCGCGGCTACAAGGTGCAGGGGCAGCAGAGGGTGGATCTCTCCTGGAATGGAGCTAGCTCGAACAACGTCGACATTTATCGCAACGGCGTGCTGGTTGCCACTGTGCCGAACATCCCCGGTTTCTACACCGATAACATCGGGGCGCGTGGCAAGGGCACGTACACCTATAGAGTCTGCGATACAGGCACGCAACACTGCTCTAACCAGGTCACGGTGAAGTTTGGCGGCGGCTAGCGGTGGCCCTGAGTCCCAGAATCGGCTGCTCGCGAACGCTTTCGGAGTGACACCGAGGCAACGCTCGACTCCACACCCTGGCCGACTCGTCGCGATAGGAGGATTCGCGATTAGTGATCGGTGATGAGTGACTAGTGGATTAGCCATTGGTCAATCGATTTAACTCCGAAAGCGTCGCGAGCTAGCTTCGAAAGATTTGCCGGGCGTAGTAGCCGAGGTCGCGGCCTCGGCCCATCCGGAATCGGAACAACAAAGCTGATCAAAAGCGCTCACGTTGCCGTTGACGTAAAGCGCCGAGGCATCCGCACAGGTGGCGCCACGGCGGCCATCCGCGCACAATGGCAATTAACATCCCGTGCAAAAATCAATTCATGAAAGATTTGTCATCAAAAATATTGACAACATGTCCTGGGATGTCACAATCACGACAAATTATGAGGGGACTCCATCGTCTGGAGCTGGAGGAGCTCGGGCTTTCATCCTCAGAGGCGCAGGCGTATCTCGCCCTGTTGCGCAGCAGCATAGCTTTGGGTGCGAGCGCGGTTGCCAACACGACAGGAATTCAACGAACGGGTATTTATCCGGTTCTCGATGCGCTCCTGGAAAAAGGAATGGTGGAGAGAGGAGCAGGCTATGGCGGCCGTTTCACTGCTGTCCCTCCCAAGCAGGCTTTACCTTCGTTGATCGCTCGCGAAAAAGAGGAGCTTGCGAATCGCGAACGTCTCGCTGGAGAGCTTGCCGATAAGCTCGAATCGGTCGCAGAAGCGTTCGATCCAACCGCTGAGGTCGAAGTCATTCAGGTGTTGCGCGACCCGCGACTGATCGCGGAACGCTTCGAGCGGCTTGAACTAGAGGCTGAACGGCAGATCGAAATTTTTTGCAAGCCCCCCGTTATTGGACGGATCGACAATCCAGCGCAGACCAAGGCGATGCGGCGCGGCGTCCGTATCCGGAGTGTCTATGAGCAGAGCGCCCTCGATGACCCGGCTTTGGAGCCCTATCTCTCCAAATGGGTCGCCGCCGGGGAAGACGCCCGTTTTTACGACGGTGAACTGCCGCACAAGCTCGCCGTCTTTGACCGGCAGAGCGTCCTAATGCCGTTGGTTGCCCCAAGCGGACAGGGCAGCACTCTTTTTATCAGGCATCCGCAACTGGCGATGAGTTTGGGAATGCTTTTCGACTCGTTTTGGGAACGTGGGAAGCCGTTTCCTGGCGCTCGTGCAAAAAGGACCAAGGACAAGCAAGTAACCAAAAGTGCGGCCGCGCCCCGGAAGCTCCAGTTCAAACCGAGACACCGATCTACTAATTCCCAAGCGGATATTATCGAAAAGAAGGTCCACTCCAGAACAAAAGGTTAACACGTTCTCAGAACGAAGTTAGGGAACCAAGACACATGAAAAAGAAATCCACGTTTGAATCTGCGTTTTCTAATCAGCGCGTCCTAGTTGGTCTGGCAGTGTCCTTAGCCGGTCTTGGCTTGGCGCTCTTTGCTGTCGCGAATCCGTCCACCGGCAGGGGGATTGGCTCTGGTCCGGTCAACGCCGGATCCGCCGGGGCGCCTGCTGGCGGTCCTCCCGTGGTCGTGAGCATTACGCCCATTAGGGGACCAGACAGAGCATATCAACCCGGTGTGAGTATCGCCGACCTCGACCGTGGTTTTGCGGCTGGCGCCACGCGTTATCTGCACGACGACGGGTTGATCTATAACGATACGCGCGTGCCCTTTTTATGGTCGCAAGACGGGACGACAATGCTCTTCCAGCCGTCACACGACCTCGACAGACTGCGCAGCGCTTATTTCCCGCATCAGATCACCCCGGATGGGAGCAAGGTCGCTGGCAGCGTACTATTCCTGGATCTGCGAATGCCGGGAGCTTGGGTTGGGGAACGCGACATCGGACTCAAATATCTTCCCTTGCCGCAGAATTCAGGAGGCGGCAGCGCGATCGCCATATCAAACGACGGGCGGCTGGTGGCCGGCACCTTAGGCGGGGGCTTCCGTGCCCCGCCAGGCCACGCTGCTGTGTGGCTCGACGGGGTTTTGCAGACGCTGCCAAGCGCTCAGACGTGGTCGGAAGTCGGAAGCGTATTTGAATCAAACGGACCGCCCAACCCGCACCCGATGACTAGTGACGGCTCGATCATCGTTGGTGCTGCTGGCCCGTCCACTACCCAAATGCAAGCGACCGAATGGGTGAATGGTAACGAACAACAGCTTTCTACCGGCGACCTCCAACCGCAATCCAGTGTAGCCACGTTCGTCGCCGACAATGGAATTGTTTTTGGGACTGCAACCCGTACGGATAGGAGCGTCGTGATGATTCGCTGGGACAGCGACGGGACTCCCCAGATTCTCGAACCGCCAAACGGTCTTAGCGTCATCACTCTAATGGCGATCGATCGGTCGGGTACGGCTGCCGCCGGGGCACTTGCCATGTCCACTTCTTGCGTCTCGTGTCCCGATCCGGCCTGCAACTGGGCACCATTCGTGTGGACTGCTAGCGACGGGTTCACGATTCTGCCAGAAAATGGTCACGAGGATTTCTACGATCGGAGCACGGCCAACGCTGTCTCTGACAATGGACGGGTGGTTGTCGGAGCGCTTACGGCGTGCTCCCGAAGTGAGGGTGACCCGCCTGACGTAGGCTTTGTATGGTCAGCAGATACAGGCCTGACACTTGTCGACGATCTTATACCTGACCAGCCGAACCCTGATTACTGGAGCGCCGACCAGGTAAGCAGCGATGGAAATCGCGTCATGGTTACTGGCAACGCCCGCAGCCGTTCAGGGAGTGACGACCGCGACACGTCCGAATTGATTTTGAATCTGGCCTGGCCTAATGCAACCCCGACGCCAACTCCGACACCGAGTCCAACACCCACACCTACGCCGACTGCGACTCCTTGCCCGCCTCCGTGGCAGTTCGTTGCATCCATGCCGGTGGATGTCTATGGCGCGGCGGGCACCTCTGACGGCACATATGTTTATGAGGCGGGCGGCTATTCCTTTAGCTCCGGCAGCACCTTAGACGTGTTTAACCGCTATGACCCCGTTGCCGATGCTTGGACGACACTCGCTAGTATGCCGACTGCGGCATTTATGGCTTCTGCCGTCTATTATCCGCCAACCAACAAGATTTACGTCTTCGGCGGCGAAGACGCCGTAAGCGGCACGAACTACAACATTACCAGGGTTTATGATGTCGAATCCGGGACATGGAGCACGGGCGCTAACATGCCGGACGTGCGCAGTTTTATGGCGTCAGGCTACAATAGCGCCAACGGAAAGATATATCTGGTCAGCGGCTACAATACCGGGGACGTCACCAGCGCTCAGCCAAACACATGGGAGTATGATCCTGTCGGTGACACCTTCACCGAGCGCGCACCGATTCCCCACGCGGTAGGTGGCGCCGCTTCTGGCATTATCAACGGTCACATGTACGTCGCTGGCGGGCGTGATGCGACGAATACAGTCGTTAATCTCGTCTGGGACTACGACATTGCCGCCGATACTTGGACGCAAAAAGCGGTGATGCCCGCCATCCAGAACAATGGAGCCGGGAGCGCTGTTGCTCTCGACAGACTTTGGGTTTTCGGTGGCGGCAACCCGTTTGGCCCGGCTCATCAGGGTTCCACCAAGGCTGCGTTTGTAAGGAGCCAAAGCCAGGGCTCGGTGCCGGGGCCGAACGCCTCAGGAGCCAAGAATAACATCCAAGGTCCTGACATCAGCACCACAGCGTTCGTGTACGACCCGGGGACCGATAGCTGGTCGGACGCCCCAAGCATGAACCAGCTTCGCTCGTTTGCATCGGGGACATCGATTGGCCCGAAAGTATTCGCAGCCGGCGGACTAGGTGGACTACGCGGCACACTGTCCAGCGTAGAGGAGCTTGATGCGTGCGTTCAACAGCCGCGCTGCCCTAGCCCGACCACAGTGTTCAGCGAAGACTTCGATGGGGTCACACCGCCTGCGTTGCCTCCTGGGTGGACGGCTACGAATGTGATCGATCCAGATGGCATATTATGGGTCACTTCAAATGATGGAGATCCCTTCCCGTCTGCTGATTCGCTGCCTAATGCCGCGTTCGTCAACGATCCCGATGCGATCAGTGACAAGCGCCTCGATTCGCCAAGCATTTCCATCCAGAGCGACTCCGCTCAGTTGACCTTCCGCCATAATTTCGACCTTGAAAGTGGATTTGACGGCGGTGTTCTGGAGATCAGCATCGGTGGCGGAACATTCCAGGACATCCTTACTGCTGGTGCTAGCTTCGTGCTTAATGCTTACACGCATATGATCAGCGGCAGCTTCCAAAGCCCCATCGGTGGTCGCCGGGCTTGGAGCGGCTACTCCGCTGGATTCATTACGACGAGTGTAAACCTGCCTCCGGCTGCGGCTGGTCAAAACATCGTCCTCCGTTGGCGCATGGGTAGCGATAACAGCGTCTCTGCCGCAGGCTGGCGCCTCGACACGGTCAGGATCACTGAGTGTCCGGCAACCCCGACCCCAACACCTACGCCCACTCCCACCCCGACTCCGAGTCCTACTCCTACTGTAATACCCACACCCACACCCACACCGACTGCAACTCCGACGCCGACACCTACACCGACACCGGGGCAGATCACGCTGCACGCGCGTGGTTACAAAGTGCACGGCCTGCAAACGGTAGACCTCTTCTGGAGTGGGCCGACCTCGGGTTACATCGACATCTATCGCAACGGCGTGTTGATTGTCACCGTGCCGAACGACGGTGGTGCCTACACCGATCACATCAACCGCAATGGGAGGGGCACCTATACGTATAGGGTGTGCATAGCGGGCACTGGGAACTGCTCTAACGAGGTCACGGTGAGGTTTGGAGGCGGCGGGTGAGGGCGCCTTACAGCCCAGACATCACAGGTCTGTTGTAGCCGGGGATCCCTGACTTCGGCTAGCGCAGTCCCGAACTCTGGGACGCTTTTCGCGATCAAGCCCTTTGGGCCTGCGTTTCTTCTGGAAGAGCAGGCCGTTGCATGCCAGTCGTCGGCGGCTCGTCGACCCCTCCGTGGTGTTGGCAGCACAGCTTCGTCGCGTCTTGCGAAGATTTTTCATCGCGTCGTGGCGCAGGTTTCTCCTGAAAGTTTTCGGGACCGTATCGCCGATTTGCGAATCGACGGGATGCCAGTGGCGTGACGTGCGGGTTCAGAACTCGAATACAGCAGACTTCAAAGTCTCGCTACTTTGACGGGGGCTTCGCCTCTGTGGATAAAGCGCCGCGCCGGTTACAAGTGTTGTGCCGAGGAATGTTCGGCGCGGAACACCTGGCTTCTCATTCGAGTCTGAAGATTTTTCATGCATGTCTCGTCGGCGCACGTCCGGTCCAAATCGCTGTCGGAACGGAGAGGCTCCCGCAACTGCGGGATCCCAATCATTGTGATTCAGCGGTGAATTTTCTCCCGCTCGCGCACGAGGACGGCAAATGCCTTCTCAAGATCTTTGCCGAAAGTTACGATGCCTCCTTCGTGTCCAGCCATGACAACAATCTTTCTGCTTTGCACGTCGGTACGCGGGAAGAGCTGCATTATTTCATTCGCCAATTCCGGCGTTCCGTACTCAGCTGCCTTCGAAGTTGTCGGCGCTTGATTCAAAACTGTCGTCCACAAAACCGAGTCGTGACAATGAATGACCGCAGAGATCGTTAGATCGGATTCATAAATCGCAGCATGCGTCAACGATTCAGATAATGGAATCGCAGCGCCTTCGTAGCGGAGCCAATTCCTAGCGAAATCGTAGGCCACGACTCGTACGCAATTTGTCGGCAGCAATTCAGGCAGACCTCCCGTCGCTGAACCGGTGATGTAAAAGTTCCCGCTTACGCCGTCGCGGACGCTCAAGTTGCCGAACCCGATCCCGTTTGCGTTCAGACCAATCAGACGCTGCTGCAGAAGTTTCCGTCTGCATGCACTGAGTTCCGTAAGCGCATCAAACGGCACGATATCCGGACGCGCGCTCTCATACGTGAATTTCACGTAATGGTTCATGCCGCGTGCTCGGGAAAAAGCGAACGAATGCTTTTCTCGTTTGCCTCGCAAACGCCGCGCTCGGTGATCACGGCGGTTACCAACTCTCTCGGCGTCACATCGAAGCCGTAGTTCGCGGCGGGACTTTCATCCGGCGCAATTCGGACCGCGATCTGTTGCCCATCACGCCAGCCGTCGGCGTTTTTTACTTCTTCCGCGCCACGTTGTTCGATCGGAATTTCCTTCAATCCGTCGCGCATTTTCCAATCGATCGAGGACGAAGGCAGCGCAACGTAAAACGGAACGTCGTTGGCCTTCGCGGCCAACGCTTTCAGATATGTGCCGATCTTATTTGCCACATCTCCCGTGTACGTAGTGCGGTCGGTCCCGACAATTACCAGATCGACTTCGCTGCGTTGCATCAAATGGCCCGCCGCGCTGTCTGCGATCACCGTGTGCGGCACACCGTGCTGGCCCAGTTCCCACGCAGTAAGTTTCGAGCCCTGATTTCTCGGTCGCGTTTCGGTCACCCACACATGCACTGGCAAGCCGCTATCATGTGCGGCGTAGATCGGCGCAGTCGCGGAACCGTAATCAACAAATGCGAGCCAACCTGCATTGCAGTGAGTAAGCAAATTGACCGCCTTGTTGCGCTTCGTTTCGGCGATCTGCCGAATGAGCGCCAAGCCGTGTTGCCCGATAATCCGGCAATGCTCCGCATCTTCATCTGCAATCAAATCGGCTGTGCGCAGTGCCAGGGCGACCTTTTCATCCGCAGTTTTTCCCGCGGCGATATTCTGTAACTGCCGCTCGATCGCCCAGGAAAGATTCACCGCCGTCGGCCTTGTTGCGCCGAGTTGAGCTGCCGCGCGAGTCATGTGCTCATCAAATGAATCTCGCGAAGCAGCTTCGAGCGCCGCGAGATACATGCCGTATGCTGCGCTTGCACCGATCAACCCCGCTCCGCGCACGTGCATCTCACGAATCGCCGTGGCCATCTGCTCGACGCTGCGAACTTCTTCGATTACAAAATCGTGCGGCAAAAATCGCTGGTCGATCAGCTGCACCACGCGTTGATCGTCCGGCTTACGCCAGATGGTGCGGAAATGTTTGCCACCAACTTTCACAACCTGCGTCTCACCAGCCGCTCGACCTCCTAGACATCAATTCCCATCGCCACCGCCCCGGGGATATCCTCCCAGCCGGCGCGCTTCCAGAATTCAGCACCGCCCAGATTGTAGTCGGCCACTAAAATAATAGCGCGTATGACGCCAACCCTGCGTAATCCGTCCAGGCATTCCTGCACCAGACGCTTACCAAGTCCGTATCGGCGATAGCCGAGATCAATCGCCAAGTGATAAATGTGTCCGCGGCGTCCGTCGTGACCGCACATTGCCACGCCGACAATTGTCGATCCATCAATTGCCACTCTGCTCAGCCCCGGATTGCGCGCTACAAATTGAGCGACGCCTTCTTTGTCGTCGCCCTCGGCAACCTCCAGGCCTTCGACTCGTTGCCAGAGCTGAAGCGTCGCGTCGTAATCGTCGATCGAAAAATCTCGAGTAACGATCTTGCCACTCATCTTGTGTTTACGATTCTAGCACTGTAATGGCACGGTGCTTTCATCTTAGCTGAGCAGGTTTCAACCAAAACAATGTTTCGGCATTCGTCACAATTATGAAATGTAAATTCGCACTTTGTGTCTTGATAATTATGGCCACCCTGGACGCGAACGCGGAGTCGAAACCTTCGGCAACTTTGATTGTAACTAACGCTGCCGTTTACACGGTAGATAAACAGCAGCCAAAAGCCGAAGCAGTTGCTGTGATCGGAGATCGGATTGTGGCCGTCGGCTCCCGGGCGGACATTGATTTGTGGCGCGGTCCGAAAACCAAAGTGATCGATGCTGGCGGCAAACTGTTGCTGCCTGGATTTAACGACGCACACGTGCATTTCATCCAGGGCGGGGCACAACTGGTTCAAGTCAACCTGGTCGATGCCGCAACCCCGGAGGAGTTCGCAAAACGCATCGCGGCCCAGGTCAAAAAGACGCCGAAAGCCGAGTGGATTTTGGGCGGCCGATGGGATGAAACCAAATGGCCCAAGCCAGAGCTACCAACCAAGGACCTGGTAGACCCAGTCACGCGTGATATTCCTCTATTCGTTGAGCGCTACGACGGTCATGAGGCGCTTGCTAACTCAGTCGCGATGAAGCTGGCCGGGGTTGGCGCGAAAACTCCCGACGTTCCCGGCGGAGTCATCATGCGCGATGCAAGCGGAAATCCCACTGGCGTTTTCAAGGACGCAGCAATGACACAGATCTATAAAGCCATTCCGCCGATGACGCAGGAACAGCGGCTTCTTGCTGCTCGCGGCGCTCTGAAACATGCAGCGTCGCTGGGCGTCACGAGCGTGCAGCACATGAATCCGGAATTTGCAGACGTTGCTGCCTATTCGGAGCTCGCCGAAAAAGGCGAGCTCACCACGCGCATCTACGCAGTGCC
>Ga0137403_10005575_pt1 | contig 14561 bp, 14 predicted proteins | sample CZOMad2_1_16fung_FD_122057 | JGI IMG/M metagenome (GOLD analysis project Ga0137403, IMG submission 122057) | Vadose zone soil fungal communities from Angelo Coast Range Reserve, California, USA - CZOMad2_1_16fungal (Hybrid Assembly) | ecosystem: Environmental > Terrestrial > Soil > Vadose zone... | reverse complement strand
GCCGTCGGAAAGCCCGGCGACCACCAGCACCAGCAGCGCCCAACGGTACTGCTCGTACGATATGAGGATGAGAAAGATCGGCAGGAAGCCGAGGCGCAACAAAGTGATTTGATTGGGTACCGTCCAGATGCGGCCTTGCATTTGCAAATAGCCTAGTTCAGCAGCAGGCCTTCACGCAAATTGCGCGAGATATTCGGCCAACGAGCGGCCCACTTTGCGGGCGAAGATTTCCGTCATGGACGGGATGGAGCCGGAAGGCTCGTCAAGCGAGACGCGTTCGACGCGCGTGATGGGAAAGAAGACGGTGGGCAGACCAATGCGTTCGCTTTCCGGTTCGTTGATTTGCTTGACGAAATGATCGAAAGAATTCAGATCGACGCCGCGAATAGTGATCCCCGCAGGCGTGATGGAGAGCAGTTCGCCCCAGACTTTTTCTCTTGGGCTGTGCAGGCTGACCACTACGATGGAGTGCGGGTCCATGGGCTAAGAAGAGAATACAGGAAGAAGGAACAGCCGTGCTACGAGTTGTTCCACAGTCACGAAAGCGGATCGCGGAAATGCAGGATCATCAGGACAAAGCAGGCAATGATGGTGAGTCCGGCCAGCCAGCCGAGAATGGCGGCGACGCGCTTTTCGGTTACGCCATCGGGTTGGCGGTCGGCGAAAACCTTGCCCAGCAGAAAACCTGCTGCGAGTCCGCCACCATGCGCCCAGTTGTCGATGCGAATGCCACCATAAAGGCCCATTGCAAACAGGATGACCGTGGAGGTGATGAGTTGGGAGCGAATCTGCCGCATATAGACTCCGCCGCGTTTGGACGTGACGGCCAGCAGCACACCGACCAAGCCAAGGAGTGCGCCGCTGGCGCCTAGCGAAAAGTGCCCCCCGGCGCCGATGGAGCTGCAGAGAAAACCAAATGCACCGGTTACAACGTAGATGAAGAGGAATCGCGAGGAACCATAGAGTTCCTCGACGGCGGGTCCGAGCTGAAAGAGGGACATCATATTGAAGCCGATGTGAATCAGGCCGCCGTGGAGGAACATCGCGGTGACCAGGCGCCACCATTGATTGAGCTCAACCAAGAAGCGCAAGGGGAGGCTCATACCCAAGCGGATTGTCGATTCGCCGCCGATGCCCCAAAGGATGCTGAGGCCGCTGCCTTGTCCGGATTGCATGACCATGATGAGAGTGACGCCGAACATAAGGAAGTTGGCGATGAGCATTACGGTAGTGACTGGAGAATCGCTGCCGATTATTCCGGAGAGCTTTTTGCTGAGGGCGGCAAGGGAGAAATTCAGATTGGTGCCGCATTCGTGGCAGCGCGCGGTGTTGATGCCGACGAGCGAACCGCACACCGGACAGATTCTGGGACGCGGCTGCTGGTTGCCGCCGCCGAAAAATCCGCGGAAGGTGGATTGCCACTGCTCGAATCGTCTCTGCCAGCGATAGGGTAGCGGCAACGGTCCTCCTTGCGGCGTTCGTGGAGCGTTCCTATAATACCGAAATAGCGGTTTCGATTTTGGTTTGGCGATGCAAAAGGCCGCTGGGAAGTTCGCGGCGAGGGCGAACACATCGATGGATAAATTTGAAGAGTTTGGCCGCCGTATCGACGAAGAGCTAACACGGCTGCGGCGCTTTGTGGAAGAAGAAGTTGCGCCGGAGACCGAGAAACGCACCGCGAGCTTTCTGCGCGATGTTTCAAGCAAGTTGAGCGAGGCGGCAAGCAAGCTGGAAGCGCGCCAAGCGGCACGCGGCAGCTCGGATTCGCCGAAAACGCCGGAGCCGCAGAATCCGCCGCCGGCCGAGACGCCACACGCGTGACCGTGCGCCCGTTCGTCTCAGGCGGCGTTTGGCTCAAGCGCAGCGGCGAGAAGCACTATCGCGCGTTTGAGACGGTGTGCGCCTTTTGGGTGCTCAGCGTTTTTGTTTTTTCTGGATGCGCTTCGCGCCGGCCGGTGATGGGCAGCCGGCAGCCCGCGCCCTCTCAACCGGCATCAACGCCGGCCGGAACCGAAGAATCCGCCAAGCGGTCGACGGATGTGCCCGAGGTAACGCCGGTTCCGCTTCCAGCGGCTACGGCGAGACGCAAGAAAACCGACGCTGCGGCGCCTGCTCGCGCTGGATACACGGAAGAAGGCAACGCTTCCTGGTACGGGATTCCCTTTCACGGGCGGCGGGCCTCGAACGGCGAAATCTACGATATGAACAAAATGACGGCGGCGCACAAAACGCTGCCGTTCGAGACTATGGTGCGCGTGACGAATTTGAACAACGGGAAATCGACGGTGGTGCGGATTACGGATCGCGGACCGTTTGTGGACACCCGGATTATCGATTTATCGAAGGCCGCAGCGGAAGAGATCGAATCGATTGGTCCGGGAGTGGTGCCGGTGCGCGTGGAAGTGCTTTCGGCGAAGGTGGATTTGGCGAGCGGATTCTTTACGGTGCAGGTGGGAGCGTTTCGGGAGCGCGGAAATGCGGAGCGGTTGCGCGAGCGGTTGAGCGTGTCGTACTCGCCGATCTTCATTCAGGCTTACGATTCGCCGGAGGGAACCTTCTATCGCGTACGGGTCGGCAAAGTTTCCGGTGAGGATGAAGCGCGGCAGTTTGGCGAGCAACTCCGCAGCCGCGAAGGCTTTACGCCGATTGTGCTGCGTTTGGACGAGGTTTCGTCGGGAGAAAACCGGTGAGCGCCGACTGCTTGTTCTGCAAAATCAGCCGCAAAGAAATTCCCGCCAAGCTGGCCTATGAAGATGACGAAGTGTTCGCCTTCGAGGACATCAACCCGCAAGCACCCACGCACATCCTGATCTGCCCGCGAAAACACTTCGCCTCACTAAACGAAGCAACGCCGGCCGACCAAAGCCTGCTCGGGAAAATGCAGCTACTGGCGGCGCAACTAGCCGGAGAGAAGAAGCTGACCGGCGGCTATCGCACCGTCTTCAACACCGGCAGGGGCGCAGGGCAAACGGTGTTTCACCTGCACTTGCATCTTCTAGGCGGACGCGACTTCCGCTGGCCACCCGGGTAGATTGAGGGCTTGTTCTTCCCGATTGGTCGATATAAAGAAATTATGCAAAAAACCTTTCAGAAAATACTCTGTAGTTTCTTGTTGGCTGGTTTTGTAGTCCCGTGCCTACTCTTTTCAATCATCTCCATCGGCCAGCTGAGGGTTGGGGGATCCTTCACCTGGATCCTGCTGATACCGTGGCCGACATTCCCACTGATAATGTCAGCTGAAGCGGGTGGCGGCAACGGCGGCGAATTTCTTGCTTTCTTAATTTCCGCGCTGGCTAACGCCGCTGTTTACGGCCTGATTGGAAGCGGCGCGGCGCTTCTCTATCGTCGATTCCTGTCGCACTGACGGATCTAAAGATCCGCCACTACATTTTGCCGTCCAGTGGTGCGATAACGTCGTGGGGAGTTGCGCGTCTAAGGGCGCAAAGGATACGGGCCATGTAGGCGCTGGTTGAGGAGGAGTCATGGAATCGTGGCTGCAGGATTTGCGGTATTCGCTGCGGGTGATTGCGAAGAATCCGAGCTTTATTATAGTGGCGATTTTGGCGTTGGGGCTGGGGATTGGGGCGAACGCGGCCATTTTTTCGGTGGTGGATGCGGTTCTGTTTCGGGCGCTGCCCTACCGTGATGCGGGGCGGCTGGTTTGGGCGACGAATTTTGTGGCGAGCCAGAAACAGAATCTGGTGTTTGCCGATGTGTATTCGGGATGGAAAACGCAGAACCACGTCTTTGACGGAATGGCCGCGTATTCGGCGTCCGCGGAGTACACGCTGACAGGAGCGGGAAGCCCGCAGAGGTTGCGAGGCGGGAGAGTGACGGCAAGTTTTCTGGAAGTGCTGGGCGTGACGCCACAGGTGGGACGAAATTTCCTGCCGGAGGAGGATCGTCCTGGCGGATCGAAAGCAGTGTTGCTCAGCGATAGCGTGTGGAAGTCGAATTTCGGCGCGGATCCGGGCGTGGTCGGACGAGCCATAGCGCTGGACGATGTTCCTTACATAGTGGTGGGCGTGCTGCCGCGGAGTTTCGAGTTTCTGGACAATAATCCGGCGGACATGCTGGTGCCTTTCCAACTTTCGGACAGCAGCATTCAAAACTCGAACGGACACGTAATGGTGATGATCCAATCGCTGAGCGTGATCGGACGTCTACGGCACGGGGCTACCGTGGCCGGGGCGATCGGCGAATTGGAAGCGATCAACAAACGGGTGCTGGAGAATCTTCCCGGCAATATCAAGGGACTGGCAGAAGGCCAGGTGCAAGCGTTCCTGCTGCACGATCACGAAGTGGGCAACGTGCGGCCGGCGCTGCTTTTGCTGCTGGGCGCGGTGGGATTTGTGTTGTTGATTGCGTGTGCCAACGTGGCGAACCTGCAGTTGGCGCGGGCAGCGGACCGGGAAAAGGAAGTGGCGATTCGCGGAGCACTGGGAGCGGGGCGCTGGCGGCTGGCGCGGCTGCTGACTACCGAGAGTATGGCGGTGGGACTGGCAGGCGGGGTTGCCGGGCTGGCGATAGCGTGGCTGGTGATCGGATTAATGCACCGGTTTGCTCCGGCGAATGTGCCGCACCTGCAGGACGCACGGCTGGATGTGCGGGTGCTGTTGTTCGCGCTGGGGATTTCCCTGGTGACGGGAATCGTGTTTGGGCTGGCGCCGGTGCTGGCGGCGTTCCGCGTGTCCCTGGACGAGACGTTGAAGGAAACGGGCTCGCGGACCGGCACGGGAAGCAACGTGCGGCGCGCGCAGAGAGTGTTGATGGTGGCGGAAATCGCGCTGGCGATTGTGTTGTTGACCGGCGCAGGGCTGCTGGTGAAAAGCTTCCGGAATTTGACGGCAGTGCAAACCGGGTTTGATTCGCACGACGTACTGACGGCGAGGGTGGCTTTGCCCCTGGATCGATACATGTCGCTGGAGCAGCAACGCAGTTTTTTCCGGGAGTTGGCGGGGCGTTTGCAGGCGCTGCCCGGAGTGACGGCCGCGGGAGCAGCGGCCACGCTGCCACTGAGCGGAAACAGCATGATTTCGACGGTACAAATCGAAGGGCAACCGCCAACAGAAATGAATATGGGCAATATTCCCGCGGCGCGGATCAATGCCGTGACGCCGGGATATTTCGGGGCGTTGCGGGTGCCCTTGATCGAAGGACGGCTGCTGGACCAACGCGACGGTGAAGATGCGCCGCCTTCGGCAGTGGTGAATCAGGCGTTCGTGCGGCATTTCTTTGCGAATGAAGAGCCGATCGGGAAGAGATTCGTGGCGGGAATGGGAGCAGGAGGACCGCAAGCGCCGCCACAGACGTGGACGATTGTGGGCGTGATCGGCGATACGAAGCAGAGAGGATTAACAGGCGACATCATTCCGGAGGCTACCGCTTCGGCCTTGCAATGGCCGCGATTTTTGATGACTTTAGTAGTGCGCACGTCGGTCGATCCGCTGAGCCTGGTTTCCGCAGTGCGCAAACAGGTGAACGATCTGGATAAGGATTTGCCGCTGTATAGCTTGCAGACGATGGATGACGTCCTTTCGGCCGAGGTGGCTTCGCAGCGCTTCAATGCGGGGGCGCTCGCGGGATTCGCGGGGCTCGCGGCGTTGCTGGCAGCAGTGGGGATCTATGGCGTGATGGCTTATGCAGTGGCACAACGCACGCGCGAGATCGGAGTGCGCATGGCGCTGGGAGCGCGGCCGCAAACCGTGATGGGCATGGTGCTGAAGCAGGGGCTGTGGCTGGCGCTGATTGGCGTGGTGTTGGGAGTAGGAGCGTCGCTAGCGTTGACGCGGTTGATGACGAGCATGTTGTTCGGAGTGAAGGCGTCAGACCCGGCGACATTTGTGTTGGTGGCGGTTGGGCTCACTGCCGTGGCGCTTGGGGCGTGCTGGATTCCGGCGCGGAGAGCGACGCGCGTGGATCCGGTGATTGCGCTGCGGTACGAATAGCGGGTGCTTTCGACAACTTCACTGTTTTGACCTGACTTCCGCGCGGGAAAAACTCACAAAGACTGGCGCAGCATATTTCGCCACTACAAGAGAAAGCAAGGTCTGCGTTTGCATGGGAAGTTGGCGCCGGGTAAGCCCAGTGCGTTCCGTGCTCGGGCTGGCTGGCGGCGCTCCGGCGCCATGAGCAGTCGGGTTATCCCTGGATTCCCAAACAGGCTCGTTCTGGACTAGAATCCGCGTGAGATCGTTGCGGAGGTCACCATATGCGGGCAGATCGCGTGGAAGTTTCCTGGGATAGCGGCAAGTCGAAATGGCTGGTGAGAATCCAAGCCGGGGACGAAGTGATTCGCCGACCGTGCAAACTGGACAAGAATGCGAACGAGCAGCAACTGCGTTCGACGGCACAGCAAACGGTGCAGGACGAAGGATACGAAGCCGACGCAGGGCAAATCCTAATTCAACGCTAACCGCGACATGCAAAGCAGCTGAGCCGTGTCGCGAGCCAAGCGAGGGAGTTCGAGTACATGGCAGCTTATGTCGTTGTGGAAGTTCGGGTGAACGATCCAGTTCGCTATGAGGAATACCGGAAGACGGTAGCGCCGACGTTAGAAGCGTATGGCGGGCGCTTTCTGGCGCGAGGCGGCAAAGTTGAGCGGCTGGAAGGCTCGTGGTCGCCCAAGCGGCTGGTGATCGTGGAGTTTCCCGACGTGGCGACGGCAAAAGCGTGGTGGAGTTCGTCCGAATATGCGAACCCCAAGGCGATCCGGCAGAGCGCGTCGGAGACCGAGATGATCGTCGTCGAAGGGATCTAGCTGACGGTCAACGCCCGCCAAAATACTCGACGTGGACGTAGCGCCCCAGGAGGGAGTTGAAGAGCAAATACCATCCTGGATGATGATCGTCATCGTAGACGTACACTTCGTCGCGGTCCCAAGCCCAGTCCCGGCAGCGAGCGAGATCGTAATCGGTGACGATCGTCGCGGCTATCTCCGCGGTCGCCGTGATTGTCCTGGCCCTTGTGCTTGCCGTTGTCGTGATGGTCATCGCGGTCTTGCGGCCTTGCTGTTGCAACTGGGGTCATGGAGACGGCCAGGATCACCGTCAAAATGCCATCCCTGCTTTTCGCATAGCTTCTCTCCCGAAGTACGCCGAATGCCAAGACTTTTGCTTACCCTGGGGCGGGTGGCGTTGGCCAAGGCAGCGTTCTTCCATTCTCTCGCTTCAAGGAGCTCCTTGACACGGAATTCACGGGTGCAGTTCGCAAGGGTCAGGATCCTGGCGGGGAAAAGTTTGCGCGGAGATTCCGGATAGATCGGCCGTATTGGCAGAGTCAGAATCGAGCTCCAAGGAGCGTGCCATGAGTCTTGCAGCAACAATGCCGATGAATTCCACAAGAGCCCGCATTGCGAAGGTGCATTGGAGTGACGTCGAGGCGAATCTTGGGGAGACAGGCTTTGCCCGGCTCGGTGCGGTGTTGGGGCGAGAAGAGTGTGAGTCATTGCGCAGCCTTTACAGTGAGACCGATCGATTCCGCAGCCGCATCGATATGGCGCGGTATCGTTTTGGGCAGGGCGAGTACCAATACTTCGCTCATCCACTGCCGGAATTGGTTGCTGATCTTCGCGGAGGGATGTACGAGCGTCTCGCCGGACCTGCCAATGCCTGGATGGCCGGATTGGGACTGGCCGGCGATTTTCCGGCGGAGCATCAAACATTTTTGAGGCAGTGCGCGAAGCGCGGACAGAAACGTCCGACGCCACTGCTGCTGCGCTATCGGGCCGGCGATTACAACTGCCTGCACCAGGACGTCTACGGTGACGTGGTTTTTCCGTTTCAGGTGATTTTCTGCTTGAGTGCGCAAGGAGAGGAATTCAGCGGCGGTGAGCTGCTGCTCGTCGAGCAGCGTCCGCGTGCGCAAAGCATCGGCCACTCGATCACGCTGCAACAGGGCGAGGGAATTGTGATTACGACGCGCTACCGGCCGGTGAAAGGGTCGAGGGGCTACCATCGCGCGAATTTGCGACATGGCGTGAGCAAAGTGTTGAGCGGCGAACGCTACGCGCTCGGCATCATTTTTCATGACGGCAAGTAAGATCGAAACGTTGGCGCAGCGCTGATTTACTTGTCTTTCAGCAACTCGTTCGCGTAGCGGGCAGGAACGGCAAGATTCGAGCCCCCGAAGCCGCTGAGAATGGCGAAATTCACGCCGATCACTTTTCCGCTGCGGTTGAAAAGCGGGCCGCCGGAGCCACCGGAAGTGGTTGCGGCATCGTAGACGATCTTGTCCTTCAGCACGTCGCCGATGTGGCCTTGCGTTGTGGTTGGCCGAATGAGTTGCTGCGACGAGAGCTTGGAGACGATGCGCGTGACGTCGGTAGCGTCAGCCGTAATCTGCCTCGCTACGTCGGGTCCTGCACGGGCGAGAATTCCGTCGATTCCGGTAGGATAGCCCATGAGCAGGACGGGATCTCCGGTTACGGTGGCGTCGCTGCGGTCATCGAGCTGCAGAAGTGAAGCGCGGGCGGGCGCGGCTTGCAGGCGGAGAGTGGCAACATCCGCAGCAGAAGAGACGCGATCGAGTTGCGCGCGGATGCCATCGCCGCCGCCCGGAAAATACGCAGTGTAAGAAAGAGCGTAGGCGGTAGCGCCACGATCTACCAGTGGCTTGAGCTCTTCGTTGTTCCACCAAGGCTCGGCAACGTGATGATTGGTCAGAAGACGGCCGTCTTTGCGCACTAGAAAACCGGTGCCGAAGACATCGACTTGCAAATGGGGTCCCGCGCCCCCGACGTCCAACTGGACCATACCTTTATCGTCCACTACGGGCTTGCCGAGCGAATCGACGGCGATCTGGATGGGGCGGCCGGTATTCTTGTCTAGAAATTCGACGATGACGTGCAGCAAGCACACGCTGGAGCCGTAGGTGCTGACGATTTTCTCGGCGACTTTGCCTTCGCTTTCGAGTTGCGCGAGGCGGGTCTGCGTTTCCTTGAGCTGGCCGCGCAGTGCATCGGTGCTGCTGGGATCGGCGCTATTGAGCTTCTTCTGCAAATCCTGATACTGCGCCTGCAAGGAATCCCGTATGGCGGCGGGGGTTTGCTGGCTTTGCGCGTCGCGCGTCTGGCCAGCGCGTTGCAAGAGCTCGGATTGCTGGAGGATGCCGCGATTCAGGCGCGCGACTTCGGCTTTGAGTTGCAGGGTGTCCGTACGGCTCTTGTGGCTGGAAACGACGGTCAGCACGGTGGCAACGACGGCACCTACGCTGACGGCCAGGAAAAGCGGAATCATCCAGACACGCCGCGAACTGGTTGGTCCGCCAGTCAGGACGTCAACAGCGGTGGTGGCGAGTTTTTCCTTTTCTTGCGCGTCCTTCAACTTGGCTTTGAGTTGTTCTTCGGGCTGGCGTTCGCGAAATTGCGTGCGGACGCGCGCGGCGAATTCCTGGGGGTCGAAGGGAGAAGAGATGACGTCATCGGCGCCCAGATCGAGCGCGCGAGCACGTTCGAGAGCGCCGCCGTGGACGATCATTACGATGCGCAGGGTCTGCGAGGTGCCAGTGGCGTTGAGCTGGGTGATAATTCCGCAACAGCTTAGGTCGGAGGGAGTCGCCTCGGTAATGACCACGCCGGGCGCCAACGACAAAATTTCGTCGATGCTGACACCGGACTCGGTCAGAAGTTCGTAGCCTTGGCCGCCGAGAGCCTGATTCACTTCGGCAACGGACTGCAAACCCAAATTCAGTAGAAGAATGCGCATGGCTGGTTCAGTTCCTCAGAATGAATGCGCCGGGCGTAAATCCGGCTCGTGATGGTATCACTTTCGCGGGCGACTCACGGCGCGACAATGTCTTTGGCTTGGGATTTCACGTGCACGGCCGCCAGGCTTGAGGCGTCCCAGCCGCCGCCGAGCGCCTTGATCAGCAGAACGCTGGTGACCAACCGCTGGCCCTGAATGATGGCGAGCTGCTGCTCGCTGGTTAAGAGATTTTGCTGGGCGGTAACCACGTCCAGATAGTTGACGAGTCCCCCGGTGTAGCGGCTGGTGGAAATATCAAGAGTGCGGCGCGCGGCATCGACCGCTTGCTGTTGGGATTGCTGCGCTTGGTCCAGCACGATTAAGCCAGTCAGGTCATCCTGCACTTCCTGAAATGCGGCCAGCACGATTTGCCGGTACTGCGCGACGTTGGCGTCGTAACCAGCCTGCGCAAACTGCACTTGGGCGCGGCGCGCGCCTCCTGTGAAAATGCTCTCGGTCACATTGGCACCGAGGGCCCAGAAAGTGCTGGCTATGTTCGCAAGCTTGGCGATATCAGCGGCCTGCCAGCCACCCTGACCGAAAAGATTCAGCGAAGGATAGTAAGCAGCTTTGGCAACGCCGATCTGCGCGTTCTGTGCAGCCATGACGCGCTCGGCTTCGGCGATATCAGGCCGGCGCTCGAGCAGGTCGGAGGGCAGCCCCGCATCGATCGGTGGCGGCTCGGCACGCTGCTCTTTGGCGGGCAAATGAAAATCGGGCGCGGCCCGGCCAACGAGTGTTGCAATGGCATCTTCCGTCTGTTTGCGCTGCTGGAGTAGAAGCGTGGCCTGGGTGCGCGTGGTATTCAGTAGCGTTTCTTCCTGCGCTACATCCAGGCCGGAGGCTACGCCACCCTTGTGGCGCGAATCGACCAATTGCAGGCCGCGTTGCAAGGTTTCCACGGTGCTGTTCAAGATGCGAAGTTCGACGTCGACTTGCCGGAGCGTGAAATAGTCACCTGCGAGCTGCGCAGTAATCAGCAATCGCACACTCTCGAGATCGGCGGCACTCGCCTGATATTGAACTTGCGCGGACTCGATGCTGCGGCGGCGCTTCCCAAAAAGGTCGACTTCATAGCTGACGGTGAAAGGCAGCGAAATGTTGGTCTGCGTAACCGGGCCAGTCGTCGGGAAATTGCCACTGGTGGGCCGATTCCCGGAAAGACGCTGGCGTTCAACACCCGGCGCGGTACCAAACGTCGGAAAGATCGTGGAGACTTGCAGCACGGCCTGCGCTCGGGATTGTTCGAGACGCGCGATGGATACCTTGATGGTTTGATTGGCGTCGAGGGCTTGTTTTTCAAGCGCGTCCAGATCGTCATCGTGGAAGACCGACCACCATTGGCCCTTGGGGATTGCGTCCTTGGGCGTAGCTTCGCGGAATGGATCGGCGACGTCCCATTTTGCCGGGACGGTTGCTGCCGGGCGTTTGTAGTTCGGCCCCACGGTGCAACCGACCGCTGATAGCATCGCAAGCAGCGCGGCTGCGCTGACGAATTTCTGTTCAAGCGACATTATTGCTTTTTCCCGCCAGGTGGCGCGGTCTGCACGCTCTTACCAGCGTTGCCAGGGGCGCCTTGCGATTGTGCCGGAGGCACGGGCGGCGCGGTTTCTTTGACGTTAACGGTTTGGCCTTCCTCGACGGAATCCGCCGGGTTCACGATAATCCAGTCGCCGGGCTGCAGCCCTTGCAGGACTTCGAGTGAAGTGCCGTAGTCGCGTCCGATTACGAGCGCGCGCAGGTGCACTTTGTGGTCCGCATCGACCACAGCAGCGCGCAGGCCTTCGGCGCGGAAAAGCAGTGCGTTCACGGGCACTTGCATGCGTACGCTGTGCACATTGACTTCCAGATGGACTTGCGCGTAACCGCCCGGAAGCAACTCACCAGCGTGATTCGGCACGTCGACTTCAGTCAGCAGCGTTCGAGTGCCAGGATCGATGGCATCAGCAGTGCGCACAACTTGCCCTTGAAAGCGCTGGCCCGGATATTGCGTCAGGTCCAGGTGAGCGCCGAGACCTCGCTTGATGGAGGGAGCATACATTTCCGGCACGTTGACGTAGAGACGAATCGGATCGGTCTGCGCGAGAAAGAACAATTGCTGCGCGGCGCCACCGTTGCCAGCGTTGATGAGATTGCCGATGTCAACGTTGCGGCGCGTGATCACTCCGCTGAACGGAGCGTAGATGTGTTTGAACGATTCGAGTTCTTCGAGCCGGCGGACGTTGGCTTGCGAGGATTGAACGGTGGCTTGCTTGGCTGCGTAGTCGCCCGCTGCGTTGTCTACTTCCTGCTTGGAAACACCGTCCGTCTTAATCAATTCCTCGAAACGGTTGGCGGTAATCTTCGAGAGATTGGCGTTTGCCTGCGAAGTGTTCAAGTCGGCGCGGGACTGCGCAAGCTGCTGATCTACCTCGGGAGCGTCAATGTCCGCAAGGAGTTCTCCTTGACGAACGCGTGTTCCGATGTCGTGATACCACTTTTTCAAATAACCGTTGGTGCGGGCATAGATCGGCGATTCCACGTAAGCCTGCAGAGTCCCGGGAAGGACGAGGTCTTCCTGCGGCGCTTCCACAGTCGGGTGCGTGATGGCTACGGTCGGAACGGCCATCTTTTCGGTTTCGTTGGCGAGCGCTGCGTACTGGGCTTTGCGTTGAAACAGTGTAAAGGCACCGGCAATGACAAGAATGATGACGACGCCGATTAGCAACGGGTAAAGCCCGCCACCGCGCCGCTCCTTGCCTGATTGTTCCTCTTGCATTTGGTTTCTGCCTTCCGTCGTTTCTAGGAGCTTAATCCTTTTGTTCGATTCCTTCCGCGAAATCATGCAACCGCGGGCGCTGGAACGCGATTTTTCTCCCGTCTTCCGTGAATCATCGAAAAAACGCATGGCACGAAAAAGAGTGTGGCAAAAGTGGCGAAGAGCAGTCCGCCAATTACGGCCCGTCCCAAAGGCGCGTTTTGCTCGCCGCCCTCGCCGAACCCCAGAGCCATCGGCACCATGCCGATGATCATGGCCAGAGCCGTCATGATGACCGGGCGGATGCGCACGAAACCCGCTTGCAAAGCCGCTTCGCGCGCCGTCTTGCCTTCATCCATCTGTTCTCGTGCGAACGACACCATCAAAATGCTGTTGGCCGTGGCCACACCCATGCACATGATCGCGCCCGTCAGCGAAGGCACGCTCAACGTGGTGTGAGTAATCAGAAGCATCCAGCAAATGCCGGCAAGAGCGCCGGGAAGCGCAGTGATGATGATGAAAGGATCAAGCCACGATTGAAAATTCACCACGATGAGCAAATACGCCAAGACGATCGCGCCTACCAAGCCAAACGCCAGCCCTCTAAAAGAGCTGGCCATCGTCTGCACTTGGCCGCGAACCACAATGTGGCTGCCTTTCGGTAAGTCTTTCTCAATGCCATGCACTTGCTTGAACACTTCGTCAGCCACTGCGCCGAGATCGCGGCCATCAACAGACGCATAAATATTGATCATGGGCTGGACATTGTAGTGCGAGATCTCAGCGGGACGGGCAGTGGTGGTGGTTTCCACGAGGTTGCCGAGTATCTGCGGCGACACTCCAGGCTGGCTAGAGGTGATCGGCGTATTCTGCAGCGCCTGATAAGTGTCCATGCGGTACTGAGGAGTTTGCACAGCCACCTGATATTGCACGCCGTTCTTGGGATCGAGCCAGAACGCCGGGGCCGTCTGAAAGCTGGAACTCAAAGACACCAGCACGTTCTGCGCGACGTCTTTCGTCTGCAAGCCCACGTACTGAGCTCGCGTGCGATCGACGTCCATGTGTAGAGTAGGCGCGTCGAACGCCTGCTGGACGTGCACGTCCACTGCACCTGGTATGTGGCGAATCTCATTGGCGAGCTTTTCCGCAACCAGGTAATTGCCGCGCTGATTTGCGCCGGTCACTTGAACGTCGATCGGAGCGGGTGTTCCAAAATTCAGAATTTGCGTGACGATGTCAGCAGGCTGGAAGAAGAACTGCACGCCAGGGAATTGCTCCGGGAGCGTCCGGCGCAAATCTGCAATATAGCTGCTGGTTGGCTTGCCGCGCTCTTGGTTGAGCTGCACCAGGATTTCAGCGTCGGAGGTTCCGATGGTGCCGGCGTTGCTGTAGCTCAGGTTGATTCCGCTGTACGGCAGTCCGATATTGTCAAGAACGGTGACCAGTTCCTTCTTGGGAATAGTTTCGCGAATCACCTGGTTCACTTGGGCGGTCAGGCGTGCCGTTTCCTCGATCCGCAGCCCAGTGCGTGCACGCATGTGCAAACGAATCTGGCCGGCGTCTACTCCGGGAAAAAAGTCTCGACCCAAGAGGAAAACCAAACCACCAGACAGGATACAGAAAATCAGAAAGCTCGCACCGAATATCCCCGGACGGGTAAGCGTGGAATCCAAGGCATCACGGTAAGACTCACGGAACCTTTCAAAGCGGTGCTCGAAGCCCTGCTGGTAGCGGCGCAGCAGACCCTGTTTCTCGCCTTTGTGTTGCTCAGCGTTGTATTCGTCTTCGGAACTTAAGAGATACATCGCCAGGGTCGGGACAATGGTTCGCGACCACATATACGACGCCAGCATGGCGAAGATGACCGCTTCCGCTAGCGGAACAAACAGAAACTTCGCCACACCTGAAAGGAAGAACATCGGAATGAAAACAATGCAAATGCAGAGCGTCGAAACAAATGCGGGCACAGCAATCTGCTGTGCGCCATCGAGAATCGCCTGCACGGTCTCTTTGCCCATCGCCAGATTGCGATTGATGTTTTCGATTTCGACGGTGGCGTCGTCCACTAGAATGCCGACGGC
>Ga0137403_10005574_pt1 | contig 14562 bp, 12 predicted proteins | sample CZOMad2_1_16fung_FD_122057 | JGI IMG/M metagenome (GOLD analysis project Ga0137403, IMG submission 122057) | Vadose zone soil fungal communities from Angelo Coast Range Reserve, California, USA - CZOMad2_1_16fungal (Hybrid Assembly) | ecosystem: Environmental > Terrestrial > Soil > Vadose zone... | reverse complement strand
AACGCCAACGCGGTGCGTTGGCAGGTTTGGATGGCGCTCCTAGTCTACGTGTTATTGCGCCACTTGAGTTACGTGTCCAAGTGGGCGCATAGCTTCACCCGGCTTTTTACCATCCTCCGGGCGGTTTTATGGTCCAAACTAGACCTTTTGAAATTGTTAGCTTGCTATGGGACAGCCAAAGGTAGCTTTCGCCATCTCGCACGGCCAGAACAGGCGTATTTCCCAGGATTTTTGTAAGTCTATGGGACAGCACATGAGCCAGACAACAACAGCCAAAGCTCAGACTGACAGGCGATGACGTGAAAATTCTAAATCGTGCTTTAAAACGAAGGACCAAATTCCTGCACAAAATGACGAAAAATTGTCAGGCTTTTTGTCTTATGGGATGACTGTGAATTTTTCTTAAATTTCAGGCGTTCAGCCCGTACGGAGCGCCACCGGTTTCAGGTGACCGCTTTAATCAGTTTATGTCTGTGTCCGACCCAACTTCTTCGCAGACCGCCGACAAGGATGGCTGTTTCGGTGCTACACACTGGACCATGGTAATGAAGGCCGGGCCGGCATGACGAATACACTGCTACAGGTTAGGCATTAATTCTATGCACATGAAACTTATCGCCTTAATCATTCTCGCCGTTTCTCTAGCGCAGACAAGTAAGGCGGCGATTGACGAGTTCCCAGTTTATACACCTCGGGCCAGGATGGGCGGACCCAGGGCGAACAAAGATTTTCCGATCGTAGACGCGCCTGACTACAAGGGCGCGATTGTCCCGGCAAAGGAGGCTTCTCGGCATAGATATCTTGCGAAGAACTTCAAGGACTTCTGGACTCCATCGCCTGAACAGGTTGCGAAGGCGGAGGCGAAGATTTCGGTTTTTATTGATGCTTCGACCAGCAAGCAAGCTGCGGAGATACGAAAGAAGCTGAAGCGGTTTAGGCGGCAGTACGTTGGCCACATAGCCGAGGGCGAAAAGCTAATCTTATGGAGCCACGAAGCCGAGAACCTCAAACTCTTCAGAAAGCTGTGCCGTATCCCAGACTTGGCCATATTGGGCTTCGAGGCGCTGCCGCTCGGTCGTTGGGTCGTCCGTTTCCACCGTGCTGTTGATCGCCGCCAATCTGCTGCGGCGGATTTCTTCGGTTTCGTCATCTGTGGCCATAATTGCCGATTGTGGCATAGGCCAGGCTGTTACCGGCATTGGTGCAATAAGAAATGTGGGCTGTCCGGTCGGCAGCGATTTCCAACCTCGGTTGACCTGTCAGCGTTGAACTATTCGCAATATTTTTTGGAGCAGATTGTGTTCTTCGGGCGTCCGGGTCAGATTGAACAGCGCCTCAATTTCCTCCGGCGTCAAAAGAAGCTGGTGTTCCTCCAACTCCCCGGCAAGGAACTGTTTCCACGCCCGGCGCAGCAGTGGGTGCTGGCGGAGTTTATGGAGAATTCGACGTTCTACCTCTCGAACGCCTCGTCGAAGCTCACACCCAGGCCAGCAAGTAATCCAGTTATGAATACAACGACTAAAACCACTCCGGCTTCGATCTCAGGTACGCGGGCACGGATCCACAGCTTTGCCCGCGGGAACGCCGGCGCCTGACTTTGCTCTCAAGAGCACTCCCGATCAAATCGTCAGGTTGAGTGAATTCCGTGGCCGGCCGGTCGTGCTGGCCTTTTATCCCGCTGATTGGAGCCCACACAAAGCAAACAAGGACCCAATACCTTGGGCCAGCGGTTAAGTTTGCAATCCGATCGCCGCGGTCTTAACGCACTCAATTGCCAGTTTTACGGCTAAGGCCCAGCGCCTTGATTCGCGAAGCTAGCGTTGTGGGTTTCATGCCCAGTAGGTCCGCTGCTCCTCCCGCGCCAAAGATCTTGCCGCCCGCCTGACTCAAGGCGGCGGCGATGCTTTCACGTTCCCTGCGCTTGAGTTCGTCGCGCGTCAGGAAGCCAGCCGCTGGCGTCGTGGGCTGGAGCGTGGTTAATGAATGACTTCTCCTGACGCCGGGCAAGTCGAACTGCAAGGGCCCGCGTTGCGAAAGAATTATGGCGCGCTCGACCGCATTTTGGAGTTCCCGGACGTTGCCAGGCCAGTCGTACGCCGCGAGTTGGGCCAAAATCGCCTGTGTGGTTCGTGGCACCGGGCGGCTCAATCGTCGCGCTATTTGTTTCACAAAATGCAGCGCGAGCGGGGCGATATCTTCGCGGCGCTCGCGTAACGGCGGTATTTCGATCGGGAAAACGCTTAAGCGATAAAAGAGGTCCTGCCGGAAACGCCCAGCTTCGACTTCAGACTTAAGATCGCGATTGGTCGCGGCAACGATGCGGACGTTGATCCTGCGCGGCCGTGTGTCACCCAGGCGCTCGATCTCTTGTTCCTGCAGGACACGCAGCAACTTGGCCTGCATGGGAAGCGGGACTTCACCGATTTCATCCAGGAAGAGTGTGCCACCGTGGGCGAGCTCGAAACGGCCTGGTTTTTCACGCACCGCCCCAGTGAATGCGCCGCGCGTGTGCCCGAAGAATTCGCTTTCGAACAGGGTGTCCGGCACCGCGCCACAGTTGACAATGACGAGCGCGGCGCCTTTGCGCGGGCTGTTTTCGTGGATGGCTCGCGCGACCAATTCCTTGCCGGTGCCGCTTTCCCCAGTCACGAGCACGGCGGCCTGAGTGGGGGCGACGAGCCGAATTTGCTGCATCACCTTCCGCAGGCCGGGACTCACACCGATGAGGTCGCCAAAGTTATGCGCGCTGCGGAGCTCCTCCAGCAAATAGTCGTTCTGCGCCTGTAGCCGGGCTTGCTCCTGCTCCATAAGCACGCGCTCCGTGATATCCAGCATCATCGTGCGAGTGGATTTGCCGTCGGCGGTGGGCTTGGACCATCGCTGAACCCAGACTGGTTTGCCATTGTCTTTACGCCTCAGTTCCAGCTCAACGCCGCTGCTTTCCTTGCCCTGGCCCGCGGCCTGAAGAACTGCGCGGAGCCTGCATTGGGTTTCTTCGTCGCCGGCGACGAGGGTCTTCCCAATTGTCCCTGCAACCTCTTCGGGCTTGATGCCGAGCGCTTTCATTGCCGCCCGGTTGGCCCGGATAAAACGAGTGTCCGAGCTCTCATATACGTAGGGTATGGGGGCTTCTTCGAATAAATCACGGAACTCCTCGCGCAGTTGATCATTCTCTTTTTCCAGCCGCGAGCGGAGGAGTTCGATTTCCTCGAAGGCCCGCACGTTGGCGATGCTCACGGCGACGTGATCGGCAAAGACCCGCAGCCATTGAACATCCACATCTTCAAGCACGCCCGTGTCAAAGACGGCCAGCACACCCAGCACTGCGCCACGGAAAATTAGAGGTTGCGCCGCAACCGTCTTCACGTTTTCGCGCTCAAGCCATTCCGGGGAGGCCCACCCTTTATCACCCCGCACGCCGGACAGCAAAAATGGTTCGCCTGTCGCTCCAACGCGACCGATTTTTCGCACACCTAGTGGAAGTCTCTTAAACTCGTCATCCAGTTGCGTGTAATCGTTTCTGGGCTCGACAGAATTACCCGCGCTTGCGACAAGATGCAGGCAGCGGGTTTGATCGGGGCATTCCTGGCGGAAGTGACAGGTCTCGCAGATATCGCCCTTGTCAATGAGCCAGATGCGCGCTTGCGCGACTCTCTTGCACTGGGCGAGGCCTGCCACCACCGCGCGCAGCACCTCGGGCAACGAGCGTTTTTGAGCCGTCGCCACCATGACCTCAGGGAGGTTGGCGCAGTCCACTCCGAAAACTACGACAATACGTCTACGGCGCAACGATTATTCGTATTAAACGATTTTTAGTAGCTGTGCCGAAGTCGTTAGATTTTATGCAACCAACGTGATTTCAAGCACTTCTGCTCCACACGTGCGCGTGGCACGAATGTTGATTAAGGAATCCTGTCAGTAAAAACCAAACTGAAAGGCAAAGGAGAATAAAAGATGAGTCGTGTCACCCAACTCAACCCAATCCCAAAAAGCAAACTACATACTAATATGCAAATCGAACTGAAAAAGCGCCTTCCCGACTATCCGAAGACAGCCTATCAGCGGATTGCCGCCAACGGCCTTCAAATTTTCTATCGCGAGGCGGGTTCGCCAGAACACCCCACAGTTCTGCTGCTGCACGGATTTCCGAGCTCCAGCCACATGTTTCGTGATCTCATTCCGTTGCTGGCCGACCGATATCACCTGGTCGCGCCAGACTTCCCCGGTTTCGGGCAGTCCGACCTGCCCGACCGTAGCAAGTACCAGTACACCTTCGCCGGCCTCGCGGAAACCATCGCAGACTTCACCGAAGCGCTCGGTCTCAAGAAGTTTGCCATTTATATCTTCGATTATGGCTCTCCAGTGGGCCTCCGCATGGCCCTTAAATTTCCTGATCGGATCTCCGCCATCATTTCCCAAAACGGAAACGCCTACGAGGAAGGGTTGAGCAGCGGATGGGACCCGATCCGGGCCTATTGGAGGGATCCCTCCCAGAGCAATCGTGACGCTCTCAGGGCGTTTCTGAAACCGGAAACGACCCTCTTCCAGTACACGCACGGCGTCGCGGATGCCAGCCTGGTATCTCCGGACGGTCGCTCGCTTGATGATTTTTATCTCTCGCGGCCCGGCGTGGATGAAATCCAGCTGGACCTTTTCAAGGACTACGCCAGCAACGTCTCCCTGTATCCACAGTTTCAGCAATATTTCAGGAAGTATCAACCGCCCCTCCTGGCCGTTTGGGGAAAGAATGATCCATTCTTCCTCCCCACAGGCGCGGAAGCATTCAAACGAGACATCCCAAGAGCTACAGTGCAATTCCTTGACGCGGGGCACTTCGCCCTCGAAACGCACTGCCGCGAAATAGCTGAGGCCATTGTTCCATTTCTGGCAACCGCCGGTGGTAGCTAATCAACATCATAGGAAATCTGGATATGCCTAATGCCAAAATAACTGTCGTTCTTGTTCACGGAGCCTGGGCTGAGTGCGCCAGTTGGACCGAGATTATTCTTCCATTGCAAAAACAAGGACTGGGAGTCGTCTGCGCGCCGATTCCACTAACGAGTCTCAGCGATGATGTGGCCGCGCTTGACCGAACCCTGGCCAGGATTGAGGGCGACATAGTCCTCGTTGGGCATGCGTACGCGGGGGCGGTTATCGGTGCTACCAAAAATGAGCGCGTAAAGCTGCTCGTTTACGTGGCAGCCCTCGCGCCTGACGAGGGAGAAACCGTGGCGCAGGTATTTTACCGCGAACCACCCCACGTCCAGGCCCCAAAATTGGCCCCCGATGACGCCGGATTCATTTGGATGCCGCCCGAAGGCTTCGAGCATGCTTTCGCCCAGGATGCGGCGCCTGATCTGAGATCGGTACTTCTCGCAACCCAGCGGCCGATAAAAGTGAGCTGCATCCTGCAAAAAGCCCCTCGGCCGTTGTGGAAAGACAAGCCGGTATGGTTCCTCATCGCCGAGAATGACCGAATGATTCCGGCCAAGACCCAGTATTTCCAGGCGACGCGCATGGGAGCCACGGTGCGCGCCCACGCCGCCGATCATTCGCCGATGCTGACCGCTCCCGGCACAGTCGTTGACGTTCTCCTCGAGGCAATCCGCGCAGTTGGCCAGGACGCCTAGGCGCATAACAGCCAAACGAACCATGAAACGCAATGTCGTCATTATCACCGGCGCGAGCCAGGGCATTGGCCGCGCAACCGCCTTGAGACTGGCCAGGGATTTTTCTTCCGTGGTGCTGGCCGCTCGCAACGGCGACGCGCTGGAGGACGCCGCCAGGGCTGTAGCTCAAGCGGGCGCAGAGGCTCTACCAATGCCGCTCGACCTTCGCGAACCGGCTGCGGACAAGACGCTCGTGGACGAGACCTTGAAGCGATTTGGAAGGATCGATGCCCTTATCAATATCGCGGGCGCTGTCCCGCAAATCGATCTTCTGGAGATGACCGACGCCCAATGGGATGATGGGATGGCATTAAAACTGCACGGTGCGCGTCGCATCACGATTCACGCTTGGAGTGCCCTGAAGGAGTCCAGAGGCTCAGTTATTTTCACGGCGGGCAATTCTGCTCAGGCTCCTAAGTCTGCGTACGGAGCAGTGGCTACCATCAATGCGGCCATCGTCGCGATAGCCCGCGCGTTTGCCGAGCGAGGCATCAAAGACCATGTTCAAGTCAACAGCGTGCTCCCGGGCCCCGTACTGACCAACCGCCGCAAGACCTACATGGAAAAGTACGCGCCAGCCCACAACATGACCTTCGAAGAAGCCATGGAAAAGTTTCCCGCCCAGACCGGAATCGACCGTTACGGGCAGCCCGAAGAGATCGCCGAACTCATGGCGTTCCTGGTGTCCCCACAGGCAAAATGGATGACCGGGAGCGCGGTGCGCATGGATGGTGGCGAGATCAAAGGGGTCTGACCCTGACCATGAAAATCCCTGCCCAGACTATGAAAACATCCAACTCCCCAATGAACATCGTCACATCCAGTAGGCGTCATCACGATTAGGCCAGAGGAAATTTATGAACAACAAGCCATCCTTATTTTCAGCAATGTCGACGGGAATCTCCACAAGATTTAATCATTGGAGTGCGTTGCCTTTGCGGCTCATCGTCGGGTATGGCTTCATGGCTCATGGCTACGCAAAGCTCGCTCGAGGTTCGGAACATTTTGCGGCCATACTTCATGCTATTGGGGTCCCAGCTCCCGAAATAATGGCATGGGCAAATATTGCCGTCGAACTTTTGGGGGGCTTCGCGGTGCTGATTGGGGCTTTCGTAACGCTTGCCAGCCTACCTATGACAATAGTTCTCCTCACTGCAATTCTTACGGTGCATCTACCTTACGGGTTCAGTTCCATCAAGCTGCTGGCAGTGACTTCTGCCGGTGCACAGTTTGGCCCGGTGGGATATGAAGTCGCTTTATTATATATCGCTTGCCTCGCAGCGCTGGTTCTTGGGGGCGCTGGTCCGCTCTCGGTTGATAAAATGTTGTCCTCTCGAAGAGGGAAACCAGACCGTGTCGAGTCTCGACCGTAATAAGCTGGGGAGGTCAATGGCAATGAATTCAAGGCCCCTTGCCACACATCACGCTGGATTGGACGACGAGAGTGGTCTTTTACGGGGAAGTTTCTTTCTCAACGATTCTTATCTGGCCTGTTTCAATTTGGTACCGCGTGTTGTGGTGACGGTTGTACCAAACCTTGTCGCAGAGCTCGTCCATTGCCTCCAGTATTTCGGCGAGGCGCCTGGGCTCTTCGGCCCACTCTTGCTCGATCATAATGTCGGAGACAAGTCCCGGATGGACTCGCCGCAATGCCTCGGCAAGGCCAGTGAGATAGAGTGATTTGATTCTCGTGAAGCATGAGGTGATGTCGGAGTTCAACCCGGGCTATGGGCCGTTCGCCGCCGATGACAGATGCAGCGGCGATCTATTCCAGTTCTCATACGCGTGGCGTCCTGGTCATCGGGCTGAGACAGTGCGCGTGGTAAGCACTTCCACCGAGCATATGGTGCTAAGGGTACTCGGCTCTGAAAACAGCAATGCTCCAGAGGATTGGGTCTTCTTACTAGCTGCGGTAATCATGGCGGCTGTGGCGTCAACGGCGGCGTAGTCGAAGTCGATTTCTTCGATGAAGCGGACGGCGAGTTGATCGTTGGCGAAATAGACGTGTTCGCTGGTGTCGAGGCGGGGGCTGCCGTGCTCGCCGATCCACCAGAAGGACAATGCGCCGAAGACGGCGATTGGCGAATCGACGGCAGCGCTGGTGGTGAAGGACTGGAGGACATCCGTCCAAACTATTGGGTACCCGTCCAGCAATGGCGGTACCGTCCGGGAGCCGCTGATAGACGTTTTGTCCAGCGGCAGTTTTGAAGGTGGGAAATCGCACCCCCGAGCCCAGCACAACAGGCTGGGATGCTCGATCCCCCATTGCTTGCCTGGTGAATTGGTTATCGGTCACTCGCTCCATTTCGGGTCATCAAAGTCAATTTAAATTGACACTGGGTTGACAGTGTCAATTCCGCACAACCCATTCCCCGTGAATAGCTTCGAGCGCCAACCTCACGAACATTTTGACACTTCTGCGGTTTATAGAGGGTCATTGTGTGAACTGGTAAAGCCAAAAACATCAATTCTGGGTTCTTAATCCTAATCTTAATCTCTCCCTTCTTGTTTATGTTCACTTGTTCAAAGTTCAAGCGTTCGAGGTTCAATGTTCCAGGGTCCACTCGTCAAGCCTGGTAAAGGCTGGTAAAGCCTGGTAAAGCCAAAAAAAATAAATTGATGTTCCTATCTCCAAAAAATATGAAAGTTCCCGGCATGATGACGCCTCTTCGGCTTGGAGCTTGGGATTTGGGGTTTGTTTGGGATTTGGACTTTGGGCTCGTCTGCATTCACTCCATTCACTTTCTTCTCTGGACGGATCAAGGGATTTGCTCTAATTTTCGCTTCGTGCCGAACGCTAGCAGGAACGCGGGCCAGAACAACCCCGCCAAAGCGGACACTCTGCCCTTTGAAGAAGCATTAAAGAAATTGGAAGCCATCGTCTCGGCGATGGAATCCGAAGACTTACCCTTGGAAGCGTTGTTGGGCAAGTACGAGGAAGGCACGCGCCTGGCAAAGGTTTGCCAGGATAAGCTGGCCGAAGCGGAACTGAAGATTCAGCAGTTGGAGAAAAATGCGGCAGGCGAGATGAAACTCAAACCGCTGCCCATAAATGAAGAAAGGGAGTGATAAAGTTCGGGACTGATGGACCCGATGGAATGTTGACAGCGGCACTCTAATAGGTCATCACTCCAATTGCTATTTATGAGCCGATATCTCGAAATGGTGGACAGTCCGGTTCATGTCAAGAAGTTGACATTGGACCAATTGCAGCAGTTGGCCGAAGAGATTCGGCATGAGCTGATCACCGTCCTGGCCAAAAACGGGGGCCATCTCGGCCCGAACCTGGGCGTGGTCGAATTAACACTGGCGCTGCATTATGTGTTTAGCACCCCCAAGGACAAGTTCGTGTGGGATGTCAGTCATCAAGTTTATGTTCATAAGCTGTTGACCGGCCGCAAGAACCGGTTTCAGACAATTCGCAGCACAGATGGCATCAGCGGTTTTGCCATGCGAACCGAGAGTGAGCACGATTGCTATGGAGCCGCCCATGCGGGCACTGCGCTTTCCGCGGCGCTGGGTATCTGCGCGGCCCGCGATCAGCTTGGCAGCGACGAGAATGTGGTAGCGATTTTCGGCGACGCCGGTTTGACGAATGGGATTTCGTTCGAGGCGCTCAACAATATTGGGCAAACGACTCGCCGATTCATCGGCATTCTCAATGACAACGAATGGAGTATTGCCAAGAATGTTGGCGCCATCTCCAGCTACCTTAACAAGCTAATTACCCACCCATCGTACAACAAACTGGCGCGGGATTTTGAGCGATTCGTGAGGCGGCTGCCCAAAGGGGAATTGGCATTGAAGCTGGCGCACAAGGCTGAAGAAGGTTTTAAAGGCGCGCTCACGGAAGTCGGTCTGGAACCCAATCCCAGCACAATGGATGCTGATGGCCGCGGAGGCTACGGCAGCAGCCTCATTTTTGAAGAAATGGGGATGCGATACCTTGGGCCGATTGACGGGCACGATCTGCCGCTGTTGATCAGCACACTCGAATTCGCCAAGACTTGCGATCGGCCGATCGTGATTCACGTGCTAACCAAGAAAGGAAAGGGATTCGATGCGGCGCTGAAGAACCCTGAAAAGTTTCATGGGCTTGGGCCTTATGATGTCGCAACCGGTGCGACGCTTCCGGCGAAGCCCGGAGCGGCTCCGAACTGGCAGGATGTTTTTGGGCAGACCATGGTGAAGCTCTGCCAAAAGGACAACACTATCGTCGGTATCACGGCTGCAATGCCAAGCGGAACGAGCCTCAAGTTTCTCGAAAAGGCTATGCCCAACCGTTACTATGACGTCGGGATCGCGGAAGAGCACGCGGTTTTGTTTGCTTGCGGCATGGCCACGATGGGGTTCCACCCGGTTTGCGCCATTTACTCGACTTTCCTGCAGCGAGCCTACGACTGCATTGTTCATGATGCCGCTTTGCAGGATTTGCCGGTGATATTCTGCATGGATCGGGCCGGACTTTCGCCCCAGGACGGGCCGACACACCATGGGTTATTTGACATAGCATACGTTCGTTCAGTCCCCAACTGTATCGCCATGGCCCCAAAGGACGAAGATGAACTCGTGGACATGATGTTCACGGCCACGCATCAGACACATCCGACGTTCATTCGGTATCCTCGCGGGCCCGCGGAAGGCGTGCCGATCAAAGAGCAACCCAAGTTGCTCGATATAGGGAAAGCGGAAGTTATTCAGAGTTTTTCGAACAACCGCGGGCGCAAAATCGCGCTTTTTCCGCTCGGCAATATGATGGCGCTGGGGCGCAAGGTGGCGAGCCAATTATCCACTGATGGTTTTGACGTAGCCGTCATCAATCCGCGGTTCACCAAGCCGTTGGATGCCGGGGCGACCGAATTCTTCGGACGCGCCGCTGAGGTCATGGTAACGCTGGAGGATCACGTTCTGATGGGCGGTTATGGCAGCGCGGTTCTGGAACTTTTTAATGAAAAACGCATTACCACGCCGACGGTGCAAATCGGCTGGCCGGATCAGTTCATCGAACACGGCACGAATGTCGAAGACCTGCGCCGGAAATACGGGCTAACAGTCGAGAATATCGTAACCAGGATTAAAGCTGAGCTGTCCGAAGAACTTCCTGCAATTCAACGTACCGATTTTGCCGTGGCCTGAACCTGCGGCCACTGTGAGGGGAGCAGGATCACGCGTTGCGCTTGCAGCTTCAAATTTCTTGCGCCTTGCCCGCGCAACCGATAAAAGGCTGGCGATTTATTTAACTTTAGATTGACGATCATGCCTTACAAAGACCTTGTTCCACCTGCCGGCAGCAAAATTTCCATCCAAAACGGAAAAATACACGTCCCGGATAACCCAGTGCTTCCATTCATTCGTGGCGACGGCACTGGCCCGGACATCTGGGCCGCCAGCCAGCGCGTCTTCGATGCAGTTGTCCAAGAGGCGTACGGCGGAAAACGCAAGATCTCCTGGTTTGAGGTGTACGCCGGCGAGGCGGCCAAAAACAAGTTCGATAACTGGCTGCCCGACGATACCATCGAGGCATTCAAGGAGTATCTGGTCGGCATCAAAGGCCCGTTGACCACGCCAGTAGGCGGGGGAATTCGTTCCCTGAATGTGGCCTTGCGGCAGATGCTCGATCTTTATGTTTGCCTGCGGCCCGTGCAGTACTTTCAGGGCGTGCCTTCCCCCGTGAAACATCCTGAGAAAGTGAACATGGTGATTTTTCGGGAGAACACCGAAGACATCTACGCCGGAATCGATTATCAGGCCGGCAGCCCGGAAGCGAAAAAGATCCTCGACTTTATACAGCAGGAATTGCCGGCTGGTTTCAAAAAGATCCGTTTTGGGAGCCAGGCCCAGGATGAAATTGGTATCGGCATCAAGCCGGTCAGTCGCCCCGGTACCGAGCGGCTGGCACGTGCGGCCCTCCAATACGCGCTCCAAAATAAGCGCAAGAGCGTCACCATTGTTCACAAGGGTAACATCATGAAATTCACCGAAGGCGCGTTCCGCGATTGGTGCTATGACCTGGCCAAACGCGAATTCGGCGCGGTGGAATTGGATGGTGGCCCATGGTCCAGGTTGCCGCAGGGGATTGTCGTGAAAGACACCATCGCTGATATTACGTTGCAGCAGGTCCTCACCCGGCCTGAGGATTTCGATGTGATCGCAACGCTGAATCTGAATGGTGATTATTTGAGCGACGCGCTGGCAGCGCAGGTCGGTGGCATCGGAATCGCGCCGGGAGGGAACATAAATTACGTCTCGGGCCATGCGATCTTCGAAGCCACTCATGGCACAGCCCCCAAATATGCTAACCAGGATAAAGTCAATCCTGGCAGCGTCGTGCTCAGCGGCGAGATGATGTTCCGCTATCTTGGCTGGACTGAAGCAGCCGACTTGATTCTCAAGGGCCTGAACGGCGCGATTGCTTCAAAGCGTGTGACCTATGATTTCGCTCGCCAGATGCAGGGAGCCACGGAGATCAAGTGCTCGCAATTCGCCGATAACATCATCGAACACATGTGAGGGAGAAACCAGTCAGAGACTGTGTGAACCGAGCCTAAGTGGTTTTATTTAGCGGGCCCCTGCGGAAGTTCGTAGTAGAATGAAAAATGGGTGCCGTTCGGGAAATTGAGAGTGACAGGGCAGACCACTCTGTCCTTGGTCCGATCCCCCTGATGAACGGTTACTCTGCTGCCATTCGGCGGAGGGTTGAGAGTAATCCATGCGTCCCTCAACCAAATTCTCGTGGTGCGTGATAATTTCCCGGTCTTGGCCAACTCCTGCGGAGTCACATCTCGGCTGTGATGCCAAGGAACAAGTCCCTCTTCAGCCGGCAGAGACTGGAGGGCATGCTTAACTTCCCAGACAAGGCGCGAGTTCCGTTGCTCGCCCGCGGAAACTGCGAAGTCAGCGAACCAAAACGCAACCAAGAAGGTGATCGCTCCAAGAATAAGAGAATATTTCACCACAGTTAAGCTATGAGGTTGTATCCGTCGGAACTGCGCGCGGCTTTGTACGAGCGCGGCCAGGATCAGGATAGCGAAAAACAGAGGGACATTAAACGGGTTGAAGGCGCTGGTGAAGAAATCAGGCGCCAATTGGAAGTGCGCGGTTATACCCGTGAGCAACGGTGCTTCCAATCCGAAGAGTTTCCCGCCGCACCAGGCTCCGAATAAACCACAAAACAGGAGACCTACGAGGCTGATCACCGTAGCGAGCGCTGCCTTGATCGCATTTCCCAGCATCGTCACGGCCCAGAAGCTCATCACAAAAACCAGGGCGGAGACCAGCAGGAGCATCTGCCAGCCGCCACGGTATATCGGAGCGAGCAGGCCAACGTTGGCTTTGGGCGAGGTTATCCAGGCCAGCAGGTAAGGCAAACCCCAGCCCAAGATCAGGCCGACGGCTGCCGACACGCTCAATTTTACCAGCCACTGCCGTCGAGCGGAAATCGGCAGCGTCAGATGCCAGGTGGTCAGACCAAGTGTTTTCTCTTCTCCCAGCGAGACGCAGCCGGCCAAGAGCATCGATAACGGCACATAAAATCCCATCGGAATGTTAAGAATCGTTTCAAACATGGGCTGCCGCGCCGGCTCGAGCACGAGCAATACGATGGTGATCAGCCAGCAGACCGTAAACACGGCCGCAACCTGGAAGACCGGCCTCTGGAGCCGTAATTCTTTGCGAACCAGGTTCAGCAGCCCGCCCGTTGGACGACTGCGCAGCCAGTCGGACCACCATTTGCCTCCCGGGTGTGGTTCGGCAAATGGGAATGCTCCGCTCCCTTCGAAAGCAGCGCCTTTTACTTCAAGTCGGGCGAACATGCGCCATCCGAGCCAAAGAAAGGTCGGTGAATAGATTAACCAGGCGATTATAATGGCTGGAGAGGATTTGGAATCTCCAAAACGAATGACGTATGGGCCACTCATTCTCTCGGCGATGAATGCCGCTCCCAAGCCGAGAAGAAGAGGCGCCGACATGCCAAAGGCCATGCCGCCAATCGTTGAACGCGCCAACAACGTCCAGAACCCAGCCGAGCAGACGGTGGCGAGAAGAAAAGTGCCAGCAAGAAGCATCTGTTGGGGGGTCAGGTCCAGGTGCGGCTGAACGAAGGGTACCGAGGCCAGAACGAGCAGTTGGACCAGGCAATGAATCGAAACCGCCGACACGACGGCGGCCGCGAGCACCAGAAGCTTTTCATTCCACAATCTTGCGCGTGAGAGCGGTTGAGCCAAAAGTAAAGGCAGCGTGCGTTGCTGAAGTTCGGTTCCGAAAGACAAGGCACAGGCAATTACCAGCGTCCCGAAAAACGCGAATCCAGCCGTTCTGGCGAGGGTGGATTCAAACGGGTCGGTGGTCCAACTGCCGCTGGCCACATCGAAGCTCTCGATGGCTGCCGGATCGATCATGAGCTTTATGGCAAGAACTGCCCCGGCGACCACTGCTATTGACCAAGGGAGGAGCAAGGACCGAAATTCTTTGACCAGTCGGCGGTTCATAGATCTTCTTCTCACTTTGAAGTCGCCACGAACACCTCCTCGAGCGTGAGCGCTTCGCAGGTCAGGGATTCGGGCGCGAGCTGGCGCAACTGCTCCACAATCTGCGGCCCACTGCCGTTGGCGATCAATTCCAGCTCGCGGCCATTGCGCTTAACGTGAAGGGCATCCTTGAATTCCATTGCCGGTGCCGGCTGAGAAAATCGCGCCCGGATTTTCTGGTAACGTTCGCGCGCCTGGTCGGCGCCGAGCGTCAGCGCGTCCCGGCCACGATCCATGATTGTGAACTCATCGATCAATCCCTCGAATTCGGCGATGAGATGCGTTGAAACAAGAATCGTTCGCTGCCCGGGGTCGCTTTCCTGAAATGCGCCAATGACCGTCTCAATGAACTCGCGGCGGACGATCGG
>Ga0137403_10005573_pt1 | contig 14566 bp, 12 predicted proteins | sample CZOMad2_1_16fung_FD_122057 | JGI IMG/M metagenome (GOLD analysis project Ga0137403, IMG submission 122057) | Vadose zone soil fungal communities from Angelo Coast Range Reserve, California, USA - CZOMad2_1_16fungal (Hybrid Assembly) | ecosystem: Environmental > Terrestrial > Soil > Vadose zone... | reverse complement strand
CACCCTCGCGGTGCGTGCCGCGCTCAACGATTCGCCGGTCGAGTTCTCCGCCCACGACATCGACCTCACGCCGACCTCGTTCGCCGGGAAATTCTCGATCCAGAACTTCGGCCTGATCCAGGTCGTGCCCTACCTGCCGCCGATGCCCGCGGTCCTCGACTCCGGTATTGCCGGCGTGGACATCGCGGTCAAGCTCGAGCTGGGCAAGGGGCCGAGCGGGCTGGCGGTGGGCCTCGTGACCGGCGACCTCGCGCTGACCTCGCTCGCCCTCAGCCAGCCGGGCAAGCCCGCGCCCTTCCTGACCGTGCCGCGCATCGCGGTGGGGCTCAAGGAGGTCAACCTGGTTTCGCGCGAGGTCGCGATCGCGAGCGTGGACATCGAGGGCGTCGACCTCAAGGCGGTGCGCGACAAGCAGGAGCGCATCGACCTCTTGGGGCTCGCCGAGAAGCCGGCGAGCCCCGATCCGCTCGGCTCGCCTTCGGCTGCGCCTCGCAAAGCCACTGCGGCGCCTCCTGCCGCTCCGGGTCCGCCGGTCTCCGCGGCGAAGGCCGAGCCCGAGTTCAAGGTGACGGTGGAGAAGGTCACGCTGAAGGCCGCCGCCACGTTCACCGATGAGTCCGTGTCCACCCCGCCAACCGTGCTGAAGGTGAGCAACCTGGCGGTGCAGCTCGACGACGTGACGTGGCCGAACGTCCGGCCCATCAACCTGGCGCTCAGCATGAACCCGCCGGGCGGCGGAAAGATCGGCGCCAAGGGCGCGGTCAAGATCGAGCCGCTCGACCTCACGCTGACGCTGAACACGCGGGACGCGCCGCTCGAGCCCTACCGATCCTACTTCCCGTTCCCGGCGATCTTCGGGGGCCGGTTCAGCTCAGACAGCCAGAACCGCGTCCGCATCACCAACGGCAAGCTCACCGCGCTCTCGCGCGGGAACAGCTGGGCCACCGATCTCACCGTGAAGACGGCGGACGGCCAGGCGACGCCGCTGCGGATGGAGCGGCTCGAGATCAACGGGATCGACTTCGGATGGCCGACGCATGCCCGGGTGGCGAAGGTGCGGCTGAAGGCGCCGGCGGCCGAGCTCGACCGCGGACCCGACGGCATCAACGTGCAGAAGCTGTTTACTCCGAATCCGGTCGGCTCGCCTTCGGCTGCGCCTCCCCAAGCACCTGCGGCGGCTCCTGCCGCTCCGAGCTCAGGCGCTCCGGCCAAATCGCCGGGGCCGCTGGAGACGATGGAGCTGCGCTTCAAGGAGATCGCGCTCGAGGACGGCTACGTGCGCTTCCTCGACCGCACGACCACGCCGCCCTTCTCCGAGGACATCTCCAAGCTCGCGGTCACGGTCCGGGATCTGTCCAACCAGAAGAGCCAGCGGGCCAGCCTGCTGATGCAGGCGCTGATCGGGGGCGACTCCGCCCTCGACGTGCGCGGCGAGCTGTCCGCGATCGGCGCGCCGACCTACGTGGACATGGTCGCCGACCTGAAGAAGCTCGCGCTGCCCACCGCCAACCCCTACGTGGAGGGCGCGATCGGCTGGATCATCCGGCGCGGCGAGCTGACCACCAAGCTCGAGTACCGGATCGAGGAGGACAAGCTCGACGCCAAGAACGACATCCTCGTCGGCAACCTGCGGGTGTCGCCCGCGAAGGAGGCCGACGAGGTCAAGAAGCGGATCGGGCTGCCGCTCGGCCTCATCGTGGCCCTGATCAAGGACGGCGACGGCAACATCCACGTCAAGGTGCCGGTCAGCGGCACGCTCAGCGACAAGAAGTTCGACTTCGGCGACGCAATCTGGACCGCGGTCCGCAACGTCCTCGTCAACGTCCTGAAGGCGCCCTTCCGGGCGATCGGCGGCCTCTTCACCAGCGGCGACGACAAGATCGAGGAGATCAAGGTGGACCCGCTGGTGTTCGCGGCAGGCAGCTCGGTACTGGGGCCGGAGCTCGAGCGGCAGGCGGTGCGGGTGGCCGACTTCATGCGCCGCTCGCCCTTCGTGAGCCTCACGCTGTCGTCGGTGACCTCGCCCGCCGACGTGGAGACCCTGAAGGAGCGCGCGGTGGCGGCGCGCCTGCAGAAGTTCCAGCAGGAACAGGGGATCCCGGACCAGGCCACCGCGCTGCGCCGCTACTACCAGGTCATCGTCAAGGACGCGCAGCTGCCGATGTCGATCGAGGACCAGCTCCTGCTCCTGCGCCGGCGCGAGCCTGAGCCGACGGCCCCACTCGCCGAGCTGCGCCAGCGCCGGCTCGACGTCGCGCGGGAGCGTCTCACCAAGGTGGAAGGCATCCCGGAGGCGCGCGTGCAGGCGGAGGCGGCGGGCGGCGCCGCCGCGACCACCGCGACGCCCGCGCCGGCGGGCGCGCCCAGCGCGGCCGCGGCCGGCGCGGCGTCGCCGAGCTCGGGCGGCCGCGTGGAGTTCGGCATCGGCGGAGAGAGCGACTGAGCGCTCTGTTATACTACGCGCACCGTTCGTCGCTCCGAGGAGGTGCGCGGTGGCTCACTACGTGATGCTGAGTACCCTGAGCGAGGCCGGCCGCAAGGTTCTTCACGCCCGGCCCGGCTGGATCCGCAAGGTCAATCGCGAGCTCTCCCGGCGCGGCGCCCGCGTCATCGCCCAGTACGCGGTGCTCGGCCCCTACGACTTCGTGACGGTCCTCGAGGCGCCCGACAACGAGACGGTCTCCTCCATCTCCATCGAGATGGGAGCGCGCGGCTCGGTGCAGATGATGACCATGCCCGCCATCCCGCTCGACACCTTCATCAGTCGCCTCGAGCGCAGCCGACCCGCGTCCGGGCAGAAAGGGAAGCGTCGCCGACCGTGAAAGTCTTGGCACTCCACCCCGAGAAGTGCACCGGCTGCCTCCGGTGCGAGCTCGCCTGCTCCTACATGCAGACCGGTCTCTTCCAGCCGTCCAAGTCGGTGATCCGGGTCTCGCCCTTCGAGGGCTACACCTCCTACGCCCCGTACACCTGCACCCAGTGCGCGGAGGGCTGGTGCATGACCGCCTGCCCGGTGGGGGCGATCCAGATCAACGCGGCGGGTGCCAAGGACGTGATGGACGACACCTGCGTGGGGTGCAAGCTCTGTACGATCGCGTGCCCCTACGGGACGATGTTCTACGACGGCGATACCCAGAAAGCCTCCAAGTGCAACCTCTGCGGCGGCGCGCCCGCCTGCGCCTCCGCCTGCCCGACCGAGGCGATCACCTTCGAAGACGTGGAGACCGCCGACTGGATCGGCGACTTCGCGGCCGAGCGCACCGCGCGGGTGCTCGCGGTGGAGGCCCGCTGATGCCGGCCCGTCATCTGATCATCGGCGGCGGCACCGCGGGGCTGAACGCGATCCGGACGATTCGGGAGGAAGAGCGGATGCGCGGGGCCGATCCCTCGGAGATCACCCTGGTCTCCGCGGAGCGGCCCTACTCCCGGATGGTCCTGCCGTACTACCTCGGGGGCACGATCTCCGAGAGCCATGTGTACACGGCGCCGCCGGCCTCGCTGACGGCGTGGAAGGTGAAGGCCCTGGTCGGCCGCAAGGCCAAGGCCCTCGACCCGGCGGCCCGGACCCTCACCCTCGACGACGACGCCAAGGTCGAGTTCGACGACTGCCTGATCGCCACCGGCTCGCGGGCCGCCAAGGCCCCCATCCCCGGCGCCGACGGCCCCGGGATCCACTGTTTCTGGACCCTCGACGAGGCCAAGGACGTGGTGGCCGGCATCGCGCCGGGTAGCCGCGTGGTCATGGTCGGGGCCGGCTTCATCGCGTTCACGATCCTGAACGCGGTCCTGGCTCGCGGGGCCAAGCTCACGATCGTCGAAGTCGCCCCGCGCATCCTGCCTCGCATGGTGGACGACAAGTGCGCGGGCATCGTGCAGCGGTGGCTCGAGGATCACGACGTGGCGGTGCGCACCGGCGCCATCGTGACCAAGATCGAGCAGGCGGGCGGCAAGCGGAAGCTCTCCTTCAAGAAAGGCGAGTCGCTCACCGCCGACCTGGTGATCATGGCCACCGGCATCCGGACCAACCTCGAGTGGCTGCAGGGCTCCGGCATCGAGACGGCCTCCGAGGCGCCCGGCGGCATCGTGGTGGACGATCACCTGCGCTCGAGCGTGAAGACGGTCTACGCGGCGGGCGATGTGGCGCGCGGACGCAACCTGATCACCGGCGCGGCCGAGGTGCACGCCATCGAGCCCACCGCGCAGGAGCACGGACGCGTGGTCGGGGCCAACATGGCGGGTCGCGATGTGGCCTACCGCGGCAGCCTGCTCATGAACATCGTCGAGGTCGCGCACCTCGATGTGGCCTCGTTCGGCCAGTGGGAGGATCCGAAGGCCGAGGTCTACAGTGCGCTGCGCGCCGGTCGCTCGGAGTACCGCAAGCTGCTCTTCCACGGCGGGCGTCTCACCGGCGCGGTCATCTGCGGGCCCGCGGAGGCGGTGTGGACCACCAACGACGTCGGCATGCTGAAGGGCCTCGTCTACTCCGGGGTGGATCTCTCGACCTGGAAGGCGCACCTCCGGGCAAACCCGTTCGACATCAAGCCCGCGTTCATCGCGCTGCACACGACCTCGAGGCTGTTGCCCCAGACCATCCTGGGCCGGCCGTCCCAATCACCCCAGCTCCCCCAAACGGTGGCCCTATGAGCCCGACCGCGACCACGACCCGCGCCGCCGCCAAGCCCGCGGCGACGCCGATCTATGCCTATGCCGGCAAGCTCCTTCGCGTGAACCTTTCCACCGGCAAGACCTGGACCGAGGCCTGGAGCGAGGCCGACCGGCGCGAGTACGTGGGGGGCATCGGCCTCGGCGCCAAGATCCTCTACGACGAGGTCGGCCCGAAGGTGCAGTGGGACCATCCCGACAACCGCCTGATCATGGCCACCGGTCCGCTGGCCGGCCTGCCGGTGTGGGGGACGGGCGGGCTCACCGTGATCACGCGCGGCGCGCTCACCGGCGGCGCCACGTCCACGCAGGCCAACGGCTTCTTCGGCGCCGCGCTCAAGTACTCGGGCTACGACGCCATCGTGATGCAGGGGCAGGCCAAGAAGCTCTCCTACCTCTACATCAACGACGACGTGGTCGAGGTGCGCGACGCGGCCCATCTGGCCGGCAAGGACACCTGGGAGACCCAGCAAGCGCTCGAGACCGAGCACGGCCTCGCCGGCCACCGGCTCTCGGTGTATTCCATCGGCCCCGCGGGGGAGAACCTGGTGCGGTTCGCGGCCATCCACGGCGACTACGGCCACGTGGCCTCCAAGAACGGCTGCGGCGCGGTGATGGGGAAGAAGAAGCTCAAGGCGGTGTGCATCGTGCGCGGCACCAAGGCGCTGGCCGCCCACGACGCGCGTGGGCTCATCCAGGTCGCCGACGACATCGCGCACGATCTGAAGACCGATCCCTCGACCTCCACCCTCTACAACTTCGGCACGCTCCCCGGGGTGGTGAATCTCTCCAAGCTCGGCGCCCTGCCGATCAAGAACTACACGACCAACTTGACCGGCGACGTCGACATGAAGGAGTGGGAGGCTCCGAAGCTGCGCGAGGGCTTCGACCACCGCGGCCACCAGTGCAACGCCTGCGGCATGCGTCACTGCCACATCCAGGTCATCCCCAAGGGCCCGCACGCGGGCGAGCGGGTGGACGAGCCCGAGTACGAGGGCTGGTCGGGGGCGGGCTGGACCATCGGCCTCACCGACAAGGTCCCGGTCTCCTGGCTGAACACGCGCATCGACCGCGCCTGTGTGGACGTCAACGAGTTCGGCTGGGTCTGCGGCTGGGTGATGGAGTGCATGGAGAAGGGCTACCTCACCGAGAAGCAGGTCGGGTTCAAGCTCACGTGGGGCGATGTCGAGGGCGCCAACAAGCTGCTCCAGATGATCAGCCACCGGCAGGGGTTCGGCGACATCCTGGCCGAAGGCGTCAAGCGCGCCTCCGAGAAGGTCGGCGGCAAGGCCGCCGAGTGCGCGGTCTATACCATGAAGGGCGCGTCTCCCCGGGGCCACGATCACCGGGGGCGGTGGGAGGAGATGCTCGACACGTGCACGTCGTCCAACGGGACGATGGAGAGCGCCAACCCCACGTTCCAGACCGAGGTGGGCGCCCCCGGCCGCATCAATCCCTTCGACGGCGAGCAGGTGGCCAAGCTGGTCGGCATGATCCGCGGCCGTCGCCACTTCGAGGACTCCCTGGGCGGCTGCTCGTTCACCTTCCGCACCCGGATGGCCAATCTGGCGAGCGCGCTATCCGCCGCGACGGGCTGGGACTATCGGCTGAACGACGCGGTGCGCTTCGGCAATCGCACCGCCGCGATCCTGCGCGCCTTCAACCTGCGCTGCGGCATCGGCACCGAGACCGAGTACCCCTCGGCTCGCTACGGCTCGCAGCCGGTCGACGGCCCCGCCAAGGAGCACGACGTCCGCAAGCAGTGGGACCGGATGCTCGAGGTCTGGTACGACACGGTCAACTACGACCGCAAGACCGGCAAGCCGAAGAAGGAGCTCCTGCGCTCCCTCGATCTCGACTGGCTCGCCAAGGACCTCTACGGGACGAAGAAGTAACGGTGGAGAGAGGGCAGTTGCCTGGCGTGCAGCCGAAGGCGAGCCGAGCGGATATACCGTCCCGAGCGCACATAGAAGTCACCACATGGGTGACCAAGCACGCCGGCGGCGACGGCACCGGCAGCAAGATCTTCGACGAGGAGATCGGGCGTGGTGATACGCCACGCACGCTCCTCCGCCGCTTCACCGCCCGCTTCCCCGAGCTCGACTCGGCCCTCTGGAGCCCCGACCACGCCGAGCTCGGCTCCCACATCGAGGTCCTAGTAAACGACGAAGTGCTAGGCGTCACGTATGACCTCGACACACCGCTGATAGGCGGAGAGCGCATCACACTGCTCGGGCAGTTCATGGGCGGGTAGGCGTGGCCGGGGCAGCGGCGGGGGCCGCGGGGGGCCGGTTAACCCGTTCCCCGCGCGGCCCCATGTCGTTCGCGCCTTCCCGGATTGGGAACTCCGGGTCAGAGGCCCCCCGCGGGCCCCCCGCCGCTGCCCCGGCCCGGCCGGTAAGCTAGCTCTCGCGAAGAACTGCGTCGAGCAGGACGAGCATCTGGTCGATCTCCTCGCGCGTCACGTTCAACGCCGGCATGAAGCGGAGCGTGTCGGGCCGCGGCGCGTTGATGAGCAGGCCGCGGTCCATCGCATTGCGCGCGACCTTCCCCGCGTCCTTGCCGCGGAGCTCGAGCGCGAGCAGGAGGCCCCGCCCGCGCACCTCGCCGTGGCCGAGCGCGGCGGACAGCTCGCGCAGGCGATCCGTCAGGTACTCGCCCTTGGCCGTCACGTCGGCCAGGAACGCGGGGCGGCTCACGGTCTCGACCACCGCGCTGCCGATGGCGGTCATGAGCGGGGAGCCGTTGAAGGTGCCGCCCTGGTCGCCATGCTCGAAGCAGCACGCGTGCTCGGCGGCCACGAGGGCCGCCAGCGGCACGCCGCCGCCCAGCCCCTTGCCGAGGGTCAGGATGTCGGGCTCGACGCCCGCATGCTCGAAGGCGAAGAACCGCCCCGTCCGCCCGATACCGGTCTGGATCTCGTCGAGGATCAGGAGCAGCCCGGCCTCCTGGGTAACCGCCCGGAGCCCGCGGATGAAGTCGTCGCCCGCCGGGTAGGCGCCGGCCTCGCCCTGGATGGGCTCGAGCATGACCGCGACCGTGCGCGGGGTGATCGCGCGCTTCACCGCGTCCAGGTCGCCGAGCGGCACCTTCGTGAAGCCCCTCACCTTGGGCTCGAAGAGGGTCTCCCACGCCGCCTTGCCCGAGGCGGCCATGGTGGCGAGGGTGCGGCCGTGGAAGCCGTGGTCCATCGTGATGATCTCGTGCGCACCGTCGCGGTAGCGCGCGCCCCACTTCCGCGCCAGCTTGATCGCGCCCTCGTTGGCCTCCGCGCCGCTGTTACAGAAGAACACCTGCGCGAGCCCGGCGCGGTCCGCGAGCAGGCGCGCCAGCCGCGCCATCTCCGCGTTGTAGTAGGCGGGGCTGCAGTTGATCAGCCGCCCGGCCTGGAAGGCGATCGCCTCGGTCATGACCGACGGGGAGTGCCCGAGGCAGTTCACCGCCCAGCCCTGCACGAAGTCGAGGTAGGTCTTGCCGTCCTCGTCCTGCAGCCAGGATCCGTGCCCCTCCACCATGACCACGGGAGGCCGGTCCGCCACCTTCATGACCGCCGTCAGATCGGTGCTCATGCTGTCCTCTCTTCTTGTGAGTGGCCGGCCGCGCGCTCGGTGCGCCGCTCCATGAGCCGGTCCGGGTGGCGCGCGTCGCGGAAGCCGTGCTGGCGGTACAGCCCGTGGGCGTCCCGCGTGAACAGGGTCCAGAGGCGCAGGTTCTGTAGCTCCGGGTGGCTCGTGATGCAGGCCATGATCCGCTTGCCGATGCCCCGGCCGCGGTGGCTGTCCAGCACGAAGACGTCGCACACGTAGGCGAACGTCGCGCGGTCGCTGATGACGCGGGCGAACCCCACCTGCCGGCCGCCGTCGAAGGCGCCGAAGCAGAGCGAGTGGCGGATGGACCGCTCCACGACCTCGCGCGGGATGCCCCGGGCCCAGTACGATCCGGAGAGGAAGCCGTGGATCGTGTCCAGGTCGAGCCGCGCCGGATCCGTGGTGACCAGGATGTCGCCGTCGTGCTGCTCGTGGTGCATGAGACTCACGCTCCTTTCTGCGTGCCGAGGGGAGCACGCAGGCGCCGCTCGAGAAGCCGCGCGGTCGCCGGCCCGGTGGCGGCCACGAAGACCGTGTCGTCTCCCGCGATGGTGCCGACCACCTCGGGCAGCTCGGCCTCGTCGAGGGCGCGGGCCAGGGGATGGGCGCCCGCGGGCGGGGTGCGGATCACCACGAGCGAGGCGGCGGCCCGCACCGAGAGCACGAACTCGCCCACCGCCCGGTCGAGCGCGCTCCGCCGGGTCTCGGCGGACACGAAGGCGCCCGCGGGCGTGGTCACGTAGCCGGTCGGGGTCTTGGCGAGCCCCAGCGTCTTGAGATCGCGGGAGAGGGTCGGCTGGGCGACCGCGATGCCGCGCCGCCGCAGCCGGCGCTGGAGCTCCTCCTGCGAGCGCACCCCGCCCCGGCCGACGAGGGCGAGGATCTCGCGCCGCCGCCGGCCCGCCTCGCCGCCCTCTGATGCAGAGCGTGATGCGAGACCCGATGAATATATATTCTTCATGGTGAATAGTAATACACCGGAGAAGCCAGGCGGTCAAGCCCGGTGTATTGCGGTGTTAGGGATACGTGATTTGACCGCTCGAGAGTGAACCGTGACATGACCGCTTCAGCCGCGTGGGGTGGCAGGAATGGCTACCGAGGAGGTGGCCATGTTCTATCCGCCCGGCGCTGTGGAGCGCGCCATGAAGGTGCACGAGATCATCATGCGAGCCCTGGACGGGCAGCTCACCTGGATTCAAGCCGCCGAGATTCTCGGCCGCAGCCCCCGCAGCATCCGGCGGCTGCGCCGCAAGCTGCAGCGCGACGGCTATGACGGCCTGTTCGATCGCCGCCGGCAGGTGCCCTCTCCCAAGCGGGCCCCCGTGGCCGACGTCCAACGCCTGCTCGCGCTCTACCGCGATCGCTACCAGGGCTTCAACGTCCGCCACTTCCACTCCCTCGCCCGCCGCCAGCACGGCGTCCGCTTCTGCTACGCCTTCGTCAAGAAGGCCCTGCAGAGTGCCGGCCTCGTGCCCAAGCACCGCCCTCGCGGCCGCCACCGGCGGCGCCGTGAGCCCCGCCCCTGCTTCGGCGAGCTCCTGCATCTCGACGGCAGTCGCCATCGCTGGCTCACCCTGGTCCCCGACCAGTGGCTCACCCTCATCGCCGTCGTCGACGATGCGACCAAGCGCCTGCTCTATGCCGAACTCCGGGACAGCGGGGAAAGCGTCGTGGCCATCATGACCGCCCTCCGGGCGGTCCTCGCGCGCCACGGCTTGCCCATGGCCCTGTACACCGACCGCGCCCATTGGGCCGTCCACACCCCGGTGGCGGGCGGGGCCCCGGATCGCCGGCGCCTGACCCAGGTCGGCCGCGCCCTCGCCCGCCTGGGCATCGAACACATCCTCGGCTATTCGCCCGCGGCCCGCGGCCGCAGTGAGCGCGTCAACCGCACCCTGCAGGATCGCCTCGTCAACGAGCTCCGCCTCGCCGGCATCACCACGGTGCCCGCCGCCAACCGCTACCTGCGGGAGCGCTTCCTCCCGGCGTTCAACGAGGAGTTCGGGCGGCTGCCCGCCGACCCGGCGCCCGCCTTTGTCCCACTCGGCCGCGTCGACCTCGAGCAGATTCTCTGCGTCGAGGAGGAACGCGTCGTCGGGCGCGACAATGTGGTGACCGCTGACCGCCTCGCCCTTCAGCTGGCCAAGCAGCCCGGCCGCCGCACCTGCGCCGGCCTCCGCGTCCTCATCCGCCGGCATCTCTCCGGCCACTACTCGGTCTGGTACGGCGCCCGCTGCCTGGGGCGCTACGACGGCCAGGGCCGCGCCCGCCGCGCCGCCTGACCCGCCCATGCCGTTCACCGAGCGGTCATTTCACGGTGTCAAACAGTTGCGGTCAGATCACTTATCAACAACAGCCCGGTGTATTGCGGTGGGCGGTTGCGGGGCCGGCGTCGGCTGGGGTAGCGTGACCGGGCGATGTCGAGACGCGCGTGGGCGTTGGGCGTGCCGGCCGCGGTGCTCGTGCTGACCGCCCTCGGCTTCTTCTACGCGACCTCCACGCCCCGCTACGCGCTCTATCGCCTGGGCGTGGCCATGCAGCGGCACGACGTGGCGATCGCCGAGGGCTACTTCGACGTGGAGCGGATCGCCGACCGCGCCGCCGAGGTGATCGTGGCCGACTATCTGGCGCGCCAGCCCGAGCCCACCACCACCGCCGAGTTCAACGGGCGCCAGCTCGCGGCCAGCATGGCCAAGCGGCGGGTGCGGCCGCAGGTGGTCACGCGCGTCCGCCTCGAGATCCGGCGCAGCGTGGAGCGGGCCGGCGTCCAGCCGACCGCCCTCGTGCTGCCGGTGGGAGCCATCGCGGTCCTCCGGGCGTTCGAGGTCTCGAGGGCCGGGCCGGACGTCTGGGTCACCTACCTCGATCCCAAGCAGGGCCCGGTCCGGTTCCGGATGAGCCGCCAGGCCGGCCAGGGCTGGCAGATCAGCGAGTTCGACCCGGAATGGGTGCGCCGCCGGGCGCAGGAGGAGCCGGCGCGGATCCGCTAGACCGCCGCTCCGCGACCAGGCCGGTCACCACGTTCCGGAGCAGCCGGAGCCCGACGTCGCCCTCGAGCGACATGATGGACTCGGGATGGAACTGCACGGCGGCCAGCGGCAGGTGGCGGTGCTCCACCGCCATCACGATCCCGTCCTCGCTCTCCGCCGTCACCTCCAGCACCGCGGGCAGCTTCTCGCGGCGCGCGAAGAGGGAGTGGTAGCGGCCCGCGGTGAACGCGGCGGGCAGTCCGGCGAAGAGCCGCCCGCCGCGGACCTGGATGCGCGAGGCCTTGCCGTGCATGGGGTAGTCGAGCACTCCGAGCTCGCCGCCCAGGTGCTCGACCACGCCCTGTAGCCCCAGGCAGACTCCGAACGTCGGAATCCCACGCGCGAGCAGCGCCCGCAGCGTCCCGGATAGATCGAAGTCGCTCGGCGTGCCGGGGCCGGGCGAGAGCACCACCAGATCGGGCCGCAGGTCGTCGAGCACGCTCGCCGGGAAGCCCGCCCGTCGCGTCGTCACCTCGGCCCCGGTCTGGCGGAGATAGTTCGCCAGCGTGTGGACGAACGAATCCTGATGGTCCACCAGGAGCACGCGACGGCCCGCGCCGGCGCGTGGCCCCTCCACCCGCGCGCCCGCCTCCGCCCCGCGCGGGCGCCGGAGGGCGTCGAGGAAGGCGGAGGCCTTCAGCCGCGTCTCCTCCTCCTCGGCGTCGGGCTCGGAGTCGAAGAGGAGCGTGGCCCCGACGCGCACCTCGGCCGCGCCGTCCTTGACCCGGATCGTGCGGAGGGTGAGCCCGGTATTGAGGTTGCCGTCGAAGCCGAGGAGCCCGACCGCGCCGCCGTACCAGGCGCGCGGTGACCGCTCGTGGTCCTCGATGAACTGCATGGCCCACGTCTTGGGCGCCCCCGTGACGGTGACCGCCCACGCGTGCGCGAGGAAGGCGTCGAGCGCGTCGAAGCCGGGGCGGAGCCGCCCCTCCACGTGATCCACGGTGTGGATGAGCCGCGCGTACATCTCGATCTGGCGGCGGCCGATCACCCGCACGCTGCCCGGCACGCAGATGCGCGACTTGTCGTTCCGGTCCACGTCGGTGCACATGGTGAGCTCCGACTCGTCCTTGGCCGAGTTGAGCAGCGCCTGGATCTGGGTCGCGTCGGCGATGGCGTCGTGTCCGCGCGCGATCGTCCCCGAGATCGGGCAGGTCTCCACGCGGTCGCCGTCGACGCGCACGTACATCTCGGGCGAGGCCCCGACCAGGTACTCCGCGTCGCCCAGGTTGATGAGGAACCCGTAGGGCGACGGGTTCCACTCGCGCAGGCGCCGGAAGACCTCCGAGGGCGGCCGCGGGCTCCCGGCGACGAAGGTCTGGCTCGGCACCACCTCGAAGAGGTCGCCCCGCTTGAACGCCTGCCGCGCGACGCGCACGAGCGCGGCATAGTCGCCGGGCGCGTGGTCGCCCGCGCGAGGCGATTCGGCGACGCCCGCGTACGGGCGGGCCGCGCCCTCGCGGGGGAGGCCCTCGGTGGCTTGGCCATCGACGTCGAACTCGTAGCGGCGGCGCTGGGCGACCTCTCGCCGATGGTCGACCACGATCAGCTCATCGGGGAGATAGAGGACGAGATCGCGCTGCGATGGCGGGCGCTCGAGCCGGAGCCGGATCGGCTCGAACTGGAAGGCGAGGTCGTAGCCGAAGGCGCCGTAGAGGCCCAGGTGCGGCTCCCCCTCGTGGAAGAAGAGGTCGACGAGCGCCCGGAGCAGGGAGAAGACCGACGGCTGGCGACTCCGCTCCTCCTCGGGGAAGCGCCCGGCGGCGACCCGCACCTCGCCGTCGAGGCCGTCGTCCCGCGTCTCGAGCGTCGCCACCGCGTCGAGCGTCGAGAGGACGCGGGCGAAGGCGGGGAGCAACACGCGGCCGCGCGGGTTCAGCGCCTCCGCCCGGAAGCGGCGGCCCCGCGCCGTGAGCGCGATGGGCGGATCGACGAAACCCAAGTCCCAGCGGGTGTAGCGGCCGGGGTACTCGTAACTCGACGCCAGCAGCGCGCCGCGACGCTCGTCCAGGGCGGAGACGATCGGCTCGATCGCATTGCGGACGGGGACGTCCTCGATCGTGCGGCGGACGGCGACGCCGCCGCGGGTCAGGTAACGGTCGGTGACCATGGGCTCCCTCCTTCGACCGGCAGGCCCCAGGACCGAGGGCGGAGACACGAAAGCCGCCCCCAGGCCCCGGGGACGGCTTCGTCGGTCTTACGTCAGGTCGTTCGCGCGCGCGACGCTACAAGCCGCCCTCAGGGGAGCGGCCAGCACCACATCCAGCCCGCGCGCGACCGGCGCTGCATGATGCGGGCTATGCTGTCAGATCCGCCCGAGGTTGTCAACCGTGTTGACGTGGCCTGCCCGACATGGCTAACATGGCCATGTGAAGAGCGTCAAGATCGCCGAGCTCAAGAATAACCTGTCGCGGTATCTCGACCACGTGAAGGCGGGCGGGTCGGTGATGGTGCTCGAGCGGGATCGGCCCGTCGCGCAGATCGTGCCTCTGTCGGGGCCGAGCGGGCGTCGTGCCGGCGGCGACGACGCTCGATTGGCTCGGCTCGAGCGTCGAGGAGTGGTCCGTCGGGGCACCGGAGGACTTCCCGACTGGCTTGGACGGCGCCGTCCGCCACGGCTCCGTGGCAGCGTCCTCAGGGATCTCTTGGCCGAGCGCAGGAGCGGGTGGTGAGGTTCTGGGACACCTCGGCCCTCCTGCCCCTCGTCTTCGCCGAGCGCGAGACGGCCCGCGCCGAGCGCTGGCTGCGAGAGGATGCGGGGGTGCTCGTGTGGACCCTGACCCGAGTCGAGCTGCTCTCCGCGCTCGCCCGCCGGCGGCGGCAGGAACCCGGCGCCGCCCGGCGCCTGCTGGCCGCCCGGCGAGAGCTGCTGGCCGCGTGGGAGCGCTGGTCGGAGGTCACCGCGGTTGACCTCGTGCGCCGTCACGCGGAGCGGCTCGTCGAGAGTCATCCGCTGAGGGCTGCGGATGCGCTGCAGCTTGGAGCGGCCCTCGTGGCGGCGGAGGATGACCCCGCCGGACTCGACTTCGTGACCCTGGATCGGCAGCAGGCGCTCGCCGCGGAGCACGAGGGTTTCCGCGTGCTCGGGCCCTAGTAGAGCGTTTCTCCGACAGGCTCCTAGCGGCTTCGGCCAATCCTTCGACGCCTCCGCGCGGGTCAGCCCTCTGGCGGCGCCTGGCTCGAGCATTCCCGTCGAGAACCTCTCCTGGCTCGACGACCGGTCCACCAGGTCGAGCACCCAGTAGTCCGGCAGGCGTCAACGTCACCGGACGGATGTCCAAGCATGGG
>Ga0137403_10005572_pt1 | contig 14568 bp, 11 predicted proteins | sample CZOMad2_1_16fung_FD_122057 | JGI IMG/M metagenome (GOLD analysis project Ga0137403, IMG submission 122057) | Vadose zone soil fungal communities from Angelo Coast Range Reserve, California, USA - CZOMad2_1_16fungal (Hybrid Assembly) | ecosystem: Environmental > Terrestrial > Soil > Vadose zone... | reverse complement strand
TGAAAGAGACCTGGGACAATCGGGGAAATGGCTTCGGTCGATGTGACCGAGGCGCCCAGCCAACGGATCATATGCGTCGTCGTAATCGCCCGTCCTCGCGAGGACAGGCGACCGACTCCGACTCAGGACGCGAGGTCCCCAATCAAACTCCGCGGCGGGGCCGAATCGCCGGCACCCATCACGAGAGCCACGCGGCCCGGCGTCATGCCTGCTCCCCGAACCGCTCGAACCGGCAGCCGAGTAGGGAAGGGGCGCCCGGCGGGCTCAAACGAGCTTCGGGTTTCCCCTTCCCCCTCTAAAATTCCGTACGGCGGGTTTTCCCCAGTACGGCTTCAAATGGACCGTCAATGGCGACCTTCGACGACGCCCCGAGGCTTAAGTGCCGTCCACATGCGCCCCATGACTCCGTCTTATACGCCACCGCAGTTCTCGCTCCCAGGAAGACGTGATCCGCCGAAGGCGGATTACCCGTTCTAGAGCCTTTCGGTTCAATGTGGCACGACTCCCAGCAACTCCAACACGTCCATCCAGAGGCCCTTGGCTCGCCATCGGGTTATGTTGTCCCGTCGGGTCATCGCTTACTACGGCCTTGTATGTTCGTTATTAGCCAGCTTGTCATACTGGCACCAGCGTCGTGAGGAGAGCTGTAATACGCCTGAGGCACTGACCTCTTGGATGAGATTGCTCCCTCCGGCTCGGGCTTAAGGCTTTGGTACATCATGCGGCTCTGACCGCTTATCACAAGGATCACCTTGCCCGAGATTTCCGGGGGAGACTCACGCCTTCCTTGACGACGCACGTCGCCTGGTTCGTTCCCCGTCTCTTCATACCGGAGATCCCCAATGTCCACCACTGTGCCCCTCGACCGCATCGGCGTCGGCATTGACACCGCACGCTACGGTCACCGTGTCTCCTTTCTCGGGCCCGATCGCAAGCCGGCCGCCAAGCCCTTCACCGTGATGGAAAACCATGCCGGCTATCAGGCCTTGCAAGAGCGACTCAAACAATTACATGAGCACCATCCTACTGCGCACTTCCACGTGCGCATCGATGCCGCCGGCCAGTACGCCGTCAATCTCGAACAGTTCCTCCGCGCTCTCAAGCTGCCCATGACCATCTCCGTCGGCGAGCCCAAGCGCAACAAGGATTATCAGAAGGCTCACTTCCCCAAGCGCACCACCGACGACACCGAGAGCCAGGCCATGGCCCGTTTCGCCGTCGTTGAACAACCCGACGCCACCCCAGCCCCGTCTCAGCCAATGATCCTCTTAGGCGAGGTCGCTGGACGTCTGCAGGCCCAGGTCAAGCAGACAACGCGGGCCATCAACCGGCTGCACAACCTCCTGGCTCGCGTCTTCCCCGAGCTCGCCACCCTGACCGAGGACATCGGCGTTGGCTGGGTGCTCAAGTTGCTCGACAAGTATCCCACCGCCGAACGCATCGCCGCAGCCCACCGCTCTTCCCTGGAGAAGATCCCCTATCTGCCTGCAGAGCAAGCCGAGGCGCTGCATCAGGCCGCCGAGCAATCTGTGGCCTCGCTGCGCGGCGACGTGGCCGAGGCTCTGGTCCGCGATCTTGTTGAACAGGTACGTCACAGCCAGTGCGCCGAGGAGAAACTCCGGCAGTTGTTGATCGCCGCCTTCGCGGACTTACCCGCCTCTCCTCACGTCCAGGTTGTCACCATCCCCGGCATCGGCGACGCCACGGCCGCCGTCCTGGTCGCCAAGATCGTGAACATCGATCGCTTCGCCACACCCAACCACCTGGTCAATTATTTCGGCGTCTTTCCCGAGGAAAACAGCTCCGGCGTGGACAAGCGCGGCAAGCCCTTGCCCCCAGGCACGCTGGTCATGTCCCCCAAAGGCAACGATCTGGTTCGGTCTTACCTCTGGAACGCCGCTCGAAGCGCCATCCAGTGCAACCCGGCCGTTCGCGCCCTCTATCGCCGCCTCAAGTCCAAGGGAAAACGCGGCGACGTCGCGATCCCCCGTGATGCTCGCGTCATCGACGTCAAAGGCAAAACCGTTCTTCCGGGGTTGATCGACGGCCACTGTCACCTGCTCGATTTCGTCGGCGAGATTTATCTTCATCTTGGGATTACCACCTGTCCCGATATCACCCAGAATGACGATGAATGGACGCTCGCGGAGCGCCAGGGCACAAACCTCGGAAAAATTCGCGGTCCGCGCATCTGGTCGACGGGCTCGCGTCTGGTCGGTCCGCCACTGGCTTGGGCGCTCCGCGGTGAGCGCGGCTATTTGATCAAGACGCCGGAAGAGTTCGTTTCCAAGAGCGTTCGAAACCTAGATGCGGCGGCGATCGAATATCTCTATCGGCTCTACATTACGGAAGTGATTCCGCCGCGACCCCATCTAAAAATCGAAGGGATCGAGCTCGCCACGCAGATGTCAGCGTCGTTACTTCCCTCAGCTCGCGCGATCAAAGCCGAAGAGCTAATCGACGCACGGTCGTGCCCGAGCTCGAGAAACAAGGACGGTGCAATTTCTAGATTTCTGGCAAACTGCAAATTGAACGATGGGCGAATCTTGCCAAGACTACCGAAATCGCATACCTTAACTTCATGTTCGGCATCGGCATGCCAGAGTTGCTTTTGATCTTGGGGCTGGCGCTGATCGTTCTCGGACCCAAGAAACTGCCAGAGCTCGCCAAGGCACTCGGTAAAGGCTTGGCGGAGTTTCGTCGCGCCACGGATGAGTTGAAGAGCGAATTCAGGCAAATGGAGCGAGAAGTCGACGAGGCGTCGGCCGACGCCACGGTCAAAGACGATTCGGTATTGGAAAAGCCCGCCGAACCAGCCGCAGCGAATCCCACTTCCGATTCTGAGAAAAAGTGAGCACAAGCCAGGGTAGCGGGCAGTTGTCTGACGTCCAGATGCCCTTTACTGCCCATCTGGCCGAGCTTCGTTCCCGCCTGATCAAGAGCGCCCTTGCGGTCGGAGTCGCTTTCTTCGCCTGTTTTGCGGTGGTCGACGATATCTTTGCCATTCTTGCCGCTCCTGTGCGGAGTCTCCATATTCGCGGCCTGATGCTGATCGGTACCGCCGTTACCGAAGCTTTCTTCACAAAGATGAAGGTTTCTTTCGTCGCCGCCGTGATGCTCGCCTCACCGGTTTTACTCTGGCAAGCTTGGCAGTTTATCGCGCCCGGGCTTTATGAGCATGAGAAACGTTATACTCGCAGCTTTGTCTTTTTTGGTTCGTTGTTTTTTATTGCCGGCGCAGCCTTCTGCTACGCCATCGTGATTCAACAAGGACTCCATTTTCTGTTGCACCGTTACGAAGCCATCAATATCCAGCCCATGCTCCAGGTCGGTGATTATCTGTCGCTGGTCTCCCGCCTGGTGCTCGCCTTTGGCGTCATGTTCGAGCTCCCGGTGCTCGCGTTCTTCCTCGCACGCGTGGGGTTGATCGACCACCGTTTTTTAATTCGCCATAGTCGTTATGCGATCGTGGCGATCGCCGTGTTCGCTGCTGTTTTGACGCCGCCCGATTTGATTTCTCAAGTGCTTTTGATGGTGCCGCTAACCCTGCTCTATGTCCTTAGCATCGCCGTGGCTTACGCCGCGCGCTTCAGAATGAATCGTCGAGAACGAAACGGGGAATAAAAAAGGCCAACCGACGGCCTGGCCCTTGTGGAAGCGATTCGAAAAGTTGCCGAGCGGTATTTAGCTGTCCTCGTTGACAAAAGCACAGGCGGCAAACACTGTTGTCCAAAGCCCATCTTTGTTGCCGATGGCGGACTGAGTAATGTTCGAAGTGCGAACGATCTTGCCGGACATTTTGAACAGATTTTCTCTTTCATCCCAAGCGATGTCGGGGTCGAATTCTATACCGAGCGTCGTCGCCAACATGCTGGCAGCCAAATCTTCCGCGTACTCGCCGGCCTTTTCTTCGGTCTCGCCGAAGGAATGATGCTCGGAAAGATAACCATATTGTTCCTGATCGGCTGGTATGGCTACTCCAACCGACGCTGCCACTAATCGGTTCGGCTCGTTGGTGCTTTCGCGGTCATAGACGCAAAAGACGATTTCGCCCGGGCGTAAAAGCTTGATACCCTCTTCCTTGGAAATGCGTTTGCATCCCGGCGGATAGATGCTCGATACCAAAACCAGATTGCAATACGCCAGTCCTGCTGAACGCAACGCCAACTCGAAAGACGCCAGCCTTTCTTTGTGGACGCCGACGCCTTTGGTAAAAAAACATTTTTTCGGAATCATCGTGCGCTGCTATAACATGAAAGAAACTGACTGACAAGAATTTGACTCAAAAAATTCGTTAAAATAGTGTTACTCGACGACCACGAGCACCGCGCCGCCTTCGATCGTTTCTCCGGGTTTGACTTTGATCTCCTTGACCGCGCCGGCAATCGGACTACGCACCTCGTTCTCCATCTTCATCGCTTCGACGATCACCAACCCTTGCCCCTTCTCCACCGTGTCGCCTTCGGACACCAGGACGGCAATGACCTTTCCGGGCATCGGCACAGACACCCTTTGCCGGCCCTGAAGCTCCACGCCCGATTGCGCCCCGCCGACGCGCACGCGTCGTTCATCGACGAGGTGGATACGATAATTACGCCCATCAACTAAGACACGATACTCGTCATCGGTATTGTCGACTTCGATTTCAAAGGAGCGATTATCAACGATCAACGAGTAATTGGTCCGCCCGGTTTTCTTTCCGTCGACGAGAAATTCGTTGCCATCCACCGCCACGCGATACACGGACTTGCCGATCTCTTCGATCTCGACGGTGTAACTCTGCTCGCCAAGCTTGGCAATGAATGCCATGAGGAGGCCCCTACGAGCGCCGCCAACCGTGACCGCCGAGCGAACCGATACCGCGCAGCGCGTTCCGCTTGCCCTGTTCGCGCCATTTAGACGGCTCGGCTGCTCCTTTAGCCAGCAGTTTCAAGGTCTGCTCCTGTTCTCCGTGCAGCGCCGCAATGGCCGCGGAAGCGAGCGCAATCTCTTTGTGTGGCAGGACTTCTTCGCTGTTCGACGCCCGGTATTCTTGGTCGATGAAGCCGGTATTGAAATCGCCGGACATGAACCGGGGGTGCCGCAAGATCCACTGGTGAAACGGGATGTTGGTTTTGATGCCGCGAACTTGGTACTCGCGCAGGGCGCGACGCATGCGCAGGATCGCCTCGACCCGGTTCTCGCCCCAGCAAATCAGCTTGGCGATCATCGGGTCGTAGTAAATCGACACTTCCGCGCCTTCATAGACGCCGCAGTCGTTCCTCAGTCCGAGTCCTTCCGGCAAACGCAACCCCTCTATCCTTCCCGGACACGGCATGAAATCTTGCTCCGGGTCTTCGGCATAGATGCGACACTCGATGGCATGGCCGGTCTGCGTGATATGACGCTGGCGCCACGGCAAATATCCACCCGCCGCCACTTCGATCTGCGCCTTCACCAGATCGATGCCGACGACCCGTTCTGTCACCGCGTGCTCGACTTGCAAACGGGTGTTCATCTCGAGGAAGTAAAAATTTTGCTCTGGATCCAGGAGGAACTCCAAGGTCCCGGCGCCGACATACCCGACGGCGCGCGCTCCCTGAATGGCGATGCGGCCAATGCGACGCCGCGTGCGGTCGTCCAATCCCGGCGAAGGAGCTTCTTCGATCACTTTTTGATGACGCCGTTGAATCGAGCATTCCCGGTCGTAGTGGTGAATGACGTGGCCATAATTGTCGGCGAGGAGTTGAATCTCGACATGACGCGGTCTTTCGATGAATTTTTCGACGTAAAGGCGCGGGTCGCCGAAAGACGAAGCAGCCTCCGATCTCACGGCTCGATAAGCGGATGACACTTCGCGCCGCAAACGCACGAGCCTAAGTCCTTTGCCGCCACCACCCGCCACTGCCTTCAACATGCACGGATAACCAATCGACTCGATTGTCTGAAGGACTTCTTCCTCCGACGTCAATATTCCGTCCGAGCCAGGCACCACCGGCACGCCCGCGGCCTTCATGATCTGGCGCGCTTTCACTTTATCGCCCATCTGGTCGATCACTTCGGGCGAGGGGCCGATGAAGACGATGCCCTCGTCTTTGCAGCGCTGGGCAAATGCAGTGTTCTCCGCCAAAAAACCATAGCCAGGATGGACCGCTTCGGCGCGGCTCTTTTTGCAAACGTCGATAATCCGGTCGATCGCCAGATAGCTTTGCCGCGAAGGCGCGGGACCGATGGAGAACGCGTGGTCGGCGTATTTTACGTGTAACGAGTCGCGGTCGGCTTCGGAGTAAACCGCAACTGTTTCGATGTCCAACTCACGACAGGCGCGTGCGATTCGGACCGCGATTTCTCCCCGGTTCGCAATGAGGATGCGTTTAAACATGCGGACGAGAGTGTGCCGCCCGAGGCGTGAATGGGTAGGGGCGGGTTTGAAACCCGCCCGTACAGTTGCCTATTGCCTGATGCCTGATGCCTTCTTCAGAGTGGAATATTCCCATGCTTCTTTGGCGGATTGTGGTCCTGTTTGTTTTTCAACATTTCGAGCGAGCGAATCAGCGTCGGGCGGGTATCTTCGGGATAAATCACCGCATCGATGTAACCCGACTCGGCGGCTTTAAACGGATTGGCAAAGGTTTGGCGATAGTTGTCCACCATCTCGTCGCGCGCCTTCGCCGGATCGCCAGCCTTCTGCAGCGCTTCACGAAAAACAATGTTGATCGCGCCTTCCGGCCCCATGACGGCGATCTCGCCGGTCGGATACGCCAAATTGATGTCGCCGCGCAGATGTTTACTCGACATGACGATGTAGCCGCCGCCGTAGGCCTTGCGCGTCACGACGGTGACTTTCGGCACGGTGGCTTCGGCGTACGCGTAGAGCAACTTGGCGCCGTGGCGAATAATGCCGTGATATTCTTGCTCCGTTCCCGGCAAGAAACCCGGCACATCGACAAAGGTGACGATCGGAATGTTAAAGCAATCGCAGAACCGAATGAAGCGCGCGGCCTTTACCGAAGCGTTGATGTCTAAACAGCCGGCTAGATTGGCAGGTTGATTGGCGACGATGCCAACCGAGCGGCCGCCGAGGCGGGCGAAACCAACCAAAATGTTACGGGCGAATTCCGGTTGCACTTCATAGAAGTAACCCTCATCGACGACCGCAGTAATGAGCTCCTTCATATCGTAGGGGCGGTTGGGATTATCGGGAACGAGATCCTTCAATCGCTTATCACGCCGCAATGGATCGTCGTTGCTCGGGCGAAAAGGTGGATCTTCCTGGTTGTTGCCGGGAAGAAAACCAATCAGCTCGCGGATCATCAGCAGACAATCCTTTTCGGTATTGGCGGTGATATGCGCCACGCCGCTTTTGCCGGCGTGGGTTTCGGCGCCGCCCAAAGCTTCCTTGGTCACGTCTTCGTGGGTCACGGTCTTGATCACGTCCGGTCCGGTGATGAACATGTAGCTGTTCGTCGTCACCATGAAGATGAAATCGGTAATCGCCGGCGAGTATACAGCGCCGCCCGCGCATGGCCCCATGATCCCCGTGATCTGCGGTACGACGCCGGACGCCATGACGTTACGCTGAAAAATTTCACCGTACCCCGCCAGGCTGTCGACGCCTTCCTGTATGCGCGCCCCGCCGGAATCGTTGAGGCCGATGATCGGCGCGCCGTTCTTTACCGCCATGTCCATCACTTTGCAGATTTTGTCCGCGACAACGCGGCTCAGGCTACCGCCAAAAACAGTGAAGTCTTGTGAGTAGGCGTAAACCAAGCGGCCGTCGACGGCGCCGTAACCGGTGACCACCGCGTCGCCGAGAATTTTTTGTTTGTCCAGCCCGAAATCGGTGCAGTGGTGCGTGCGCAAGCGATCGAGCTCGACGAAACTACCGCTGTCGAGAAGGATGTCGAGGCGTTCCCGAGCTAGAAGCTTCCCTTGCTCGTGCTGGCGGCGAGCGCGTTCGGGACCGCCGCCGGCTTCGGCTTTTTGATTGAGTTCGCGAAGCCTGTCGACATTATTCGCTATGGTCATGAAGAGAAAGTCCTTGGACGCGAAAGAAAAGTAATCAGTTAGCGAGTGGCGGCATCATAACAAAAGCCCCTGCCCTGTCAACCGAGTTGGCGGCGATGAGCCGCCAAGAAAAGGGCAAAAGTTGCGCTCCGCGACGGCTCGCGTTACTATTCTCCTAAGGAAGCAACCGACCAACGTTCCCGCGAGCGCACGATCATGTTCGAATCAAAAAACAACCGGGTCCCGAGGCAAGAATCTGTCCCAGCGGACGGTGGCGAATTGAAACTGCGAAACGATCAGGCGCTTTTGCTGGTTGCCGCCAGCGAAGGCGACTCCAATATGCTCTACGCCGCGGGCTTCTTCGTTCCCGACCCATTTATCTTTTTTCAACACAAGAAAACCAAGTATGTCGTGATGAGCGATTTGGAAATCGATCGCGCCAAAAAACAGGCTGATGCCGATCGGGTGCTGTCACTTTCTCTCTATCAAAGGAAGTTGCGCAAGCTCGGCAAGACGCCGGCTACGACCATTGATATTTTGGATCTCCTTTTCCGCGAAAGAGGTATCCGTTCGTTGATTGTTCCGGCCAACTTCTCCGCGCTGCTCACCGACCAGCTCAGAGCCAAGGGCTACAGCGTGCAGATCAAGCGCGATCCGTTTTGGGCACAGCGCGAAACCAAGAATGCCACCGAGGTGAAACAGATTACCGAATCTTTGCGGATCGCAGTGCTCGGTCTCGAGGCAGGCATCCGAATGCTCAAGCGGACCAAAACCAAGCGCGACGGCTATCTTTATCTCAACGGCGCGCGGCTGACGTCGGAGATGCTCAAGACCGCGGTCAATACCACGATCATGGCCCACGGCTGGCTGCCCAGCCACACGATCATCTCATCGGGCAATCAATGTGTCGATCCGCATCACGAAGGCAGCGGGCCGATCAAGGCGAACACCTCGATCATCTTCGACATCTTTCCCCGCTCCCAGCGTAATGGCTACTTCGGCGATTTGAGCCGTACCGTCGTGCGCGGTCGTGCCTCCGATGAGCTCAAAGAAATGTACGCAACGGTGCAAGCAGGTCAAGGAATTGGCTATCAACAGATACGCGACGGCGTGAACGGCAGAGACGTGCATCAGAATATTTTGGCTCTCTTCGAATCCCGCGGTTTTCCCACTGGCAAAATCAATGGCAGGATGCAAGGATTCTTTCATGGCACCGGTCATGGGCTCGGCTTGGACATCCACGAGCCGCCGCGCATCGCGCCGATCGATGCCGTGTTGCGCACCGGTCACGTGGTCACTGTCGAGCCCGGGCTTTACTACCTCGGAGTCGGCGGCGTGCGTTTGGAAGACGTCGTCGTCGTGACGCAAAAAGGTAATCGCAATCTTACGGACTGCCCGCAGTTTCTCGAAATCTAGCAAGCAGGAAATGAATTGCGCTATTTTGGATCACCCATTCGTACATGACTGACGACGGCCAGGTCGCGAATTTGATCGCTGATCTCGACCATCCCGACAAACCGACGATCCGTGCCGCTGTCGATGCGCTCATTTCCCTGGCAACGACGTCGCCCAATATCCAGCAAATTCTCCATCAACGCCTGATTGAAACTGGGCACAGGAACTACTGGCCGGCGGCATACATCTTAGGGCACTTGCCGCATCCATCCGGCGCGGTCGTTCGAAACCTGATCGAAGCGCTCGATCACCGCGAACCCGACATCCGCTGGGCGATCGCCCTGCTTCTGGTTCGGATCGTGAAAAAGGAAGGTGATTTCTTAAATCTTCTTGTCGAATTAAGCAAAACCGGAACTGCCAATCAAAAGAGAATGGCGCTTTACTGCATCCGCGATTTGGCTTTATCCGACTCGGTAAGTTTAGCGGCCTTGCGCGAAGCTCTAGGGGACACCGATCCGACCGTAAGAGTCGCCGCCGCTATTTGTCTGAAGCTAAGATCGGATCTCGATGATGCGGGTAAGACTCTCTTGCTGCAGGTTTATCTGACGGACACGGAACTGAAGGTGCGAAACACGGCTGCCGTCGCATTGGCCAACTTAGGGTCGCCGGCGCCGGAGTTTTTGAACGCGCTCAGAAAGGCGAGCGAGAGCGACAATGATCAAGTCAGGAAAGCGGCCATCACCGCGCTCGCGTTGCTGGAGAAAAGAAGGTCCGCTCCAGCGGAAAATTAATGCCGCTGGAGCGGACCCCTAGGTGGACTGAGGGGGATTCCAAGGCTCCAGGCCCGAATCCCCGTCAAAGATTCCGCCTAGAGCCTAAGTCTCAGCCACCTCACAGTCAGAACATTTATCAATCATGTCTGGACCACCTCCTTTCCCTGCTGTCGGTTATTTTATTGAAGTGATTCCGGCCTGTCAATAAAGAAATATTTTTTTCAATTTATTTTTCGTAAGCTTTTCTTGCTTCATCCATTGCCCTCACGGCAACTCTTCTAATAAGCGGCCAAGCCGCTGATCGGTTCGCGAATACTGATAAACTTGAGCGCCGCCCACAGCGCAAGGACTCGGAGATTGCACCGCGGAGGCGCGGAGGGCGCGGAGTAAAGAGTTTTTGATTAAAAAATACTCCGAACTCTGCGAACTCTGTGCCTCTGTGGTGAATACTCTTTGGTGTAGTTCGTCACTACACCGTTCGCGTGCGTCATCGAGAGTAAATGGAAAAATAAGATTTAAGAGACGCGACCCCAATTACATCTCCAATTACATCTCCACGAGCACGGACACGGCGCTTATCCTTTATCCTTCCGCCTTCATCCTTTCATCGATATCTTGCGCCGGTCCGACCCGGAAGGATTAACTGCTTGAACGATTTGAACAGCTTGAACGGTTCGATTTATGCTGTTGCCTCAAGCCTCATGCCTGTTTGGCCGCATACGTATTTTGTGAATCAATAATTTGCGCCGGTCCGACCCGAGTCTCGTCTTCTGTCTTACAGATCTTGAAGCTTTAGGTTAGCCGGCGATTGCTGGTTCATTTCGTGAAATCGCTTGGCCGTTTCCAGGAGCTTGTCGACTTGGGGCGACTCCGCCATCGGCACGGTGGTGACGCCCTGTCGGTCCAATCGGTCGATGACGCCGGCCACGGTCAGACCATCAATATCGCACGCCGGCTGGTAGGCGATATTTTCGCGCGGGTCGGAACAAACCTCGGAAAGGATTCGCGCCGCCGTCAATTCGTCGAGGACCGCGCGAACCAGGCGCACCGGCGCTTCCAGTTTGCGAGAAATGTCCGTCGCCGTGGAGGGTTTTTCCGCGTTGGCGAAATTTTTCACGCAGAGAGAAGTTACCATGAGGGCGGTCATTCTTTTGAATGAGTGGCTGACCGCGAGGCAGTCCTGTTCGAATTCGTAGGTCGCGACGTTTTGATGCGCGAAAGAAATCTCCGCGCCGAGAAGCACGATCAGCCAGCTCAGTTGCAGCCACACCAGGAACAACGGCAGCGCGGCGAAGCTGCCGTAAATCGCGCCGTAATTGGAAACACCGATCTGGAACTTGATATAAGCCAGCTGGACGAGCTGATAGACGGTGCCCGCGAGGATGCCGCCCCAGAGCGCTGATTTCCGCTCGACTTTGGTGTTCGGCATGAAAACGTAGATAAACGTAAAGGCGAGCCAGAGGACGGCGTAGGGCAGGATTTTGAGGAGAAAGATCAGCGCGTCCGCGAGATAACCCAAAAAAGACAGCCGTTCGAGCATCAGCGAAACCTGGGTCGCGAACAACACCGTGATGCTGCTGGCGAGGATCATCAAGACCGGAAATATCAACATGACCGACAAATAGTCGGCGAGCTTGCGACCCATCACCCGCGCCGTTTTGACCCCCCAGATATCGTTAAAGGACCTTTCGATGTTGCCCAAGACCTTGATCACCGACCAAAACAAAACCACGATGCCGACGCCGGCGATGGCGCCTCCTTTGGTATTCTCCAACATGGTTTGAGCGAAGCCGATGATTTTTTCCGCGACTTCCTGCTGGCCTTCGAGTTTGGCCATCAGTTGTTCGCCGAGCATCTTTTCGACGCCGAACCCCTTGGCGACGGCGAACGCCATGGCGACGACGGGCACGATCGAGAGCAGGGAATAAAACGTCAGCGCCGAAGCGCGCAGCTCGCACCGGTCCACATTGAAGCGCCGCACGGCCAAGAGCAGGATCCTCAGCTGCGTGATCCAGAACGAGCGGCGCGGCGGCAGTTTATGGGTCTGCAAACGCCATATATCGGTATTGAGGAATTGAAGGGTCGCGGAATATTTTTTGAACGCATCCTCTTTAAATCGCATAGGCCGTCTCCCGTGCCAAAGAGATAGCCCACCCTACCAGACTGCCATCGATTTGAAACGTGCGGATATGGGCGCGGGGTTCCGGCGCACAATCACGGGTACAGAACTCCGAGGGATTCATAAAAGGGACAGGCTACTTTTCTTCTCATTCCGTGGCCGACCACGCGGACGTAATGTGCTACTGAGTCCGAACATCGCCGCCATTTCATCCTGCCAGTCGGTTTCACAAACACGCCTTTTCTCCTTTCAGTCGAGGTCGCCGCACCATGCGTTGCCGACTAACAGAAGTGATACGATTGTCAAGATTGGCTAGAGTAGAAAGTCTGACCCCAGGCTTCTTCCCCCAATTACTTTTTTAGGATTGAGCTGACCAGGCTTCCAGGATTGGCTACGCAGTGCGTGACCAATCTTTGTGGGTGCGATTAGAAAAGATTTCCGACGCTTCGCGTCGGATTTAACACGCAGTGCGCGGTGAATCTCGCCCGCCGTCTCGGAGTCTGTTCGCGCCGCGAGCAATGCGCGAAGCAACCAAGGTTTTCACCGAAGCGTCTTCGCTCACGACCACCGAACAGCCGCTCGCGTCTTCAACAAGCTTAATGAGGGTACGCGTTACTTCTCGAAGAGTCATGGATTTTTCTATAACGAGCGCTTAAGCAGTGAATCGAAGATTAGAGCAGCCGATCCCTTTTTTCCCCAATTTCCGTATAGGACCGAGGTTTCGAAACCGATCTCTAGTCTCGTCGCACAATCAGCTAGGGCGGTAGCCTTTACGAAGTTCCGATTTTTTGAGACCTTTCGTCAGTAAGTAACGTCGGACACGGCCAAGAAGCGCTCGGCATCGCCGGCACTCACCGCTCGCGTCTTCTTTGGAAAAGACTGTCTCGACGTCGTAGTCGGCCGCCAAACGATCATCGAGGCTTTCCACCAAGTAGGCTGACCATTCCGGTTCGATCTCTCCAGGGCGAACTAGATGCAGCCCAAACATTCGCCTGACTGCGGCATGGCTTTCGGCTGTTACATCGTGGATGTGGAGGGCTGCCTTCGCTGCATGAAGCATCGCGTAATAGGCTCGCGAGATTCCGTCTGCATAGCAACGGTTCCGAGTCAAAGTGTCCGCAGCTCGAAGCGCCTCGCGCGCCCTGCTCCATTCCGCCAAGACCATATTCCGATTCATGCGACGCGCACGCCGTCGCGTTCCACCGCCTGACGAAAGCTCGATCCGCTTCTCTTCCGACTTTCCCACTCGTCCTCGGTGTACGCGATGATAGATGGCAAAACATCAGAAGTGGCGGCGAGCAAGTAGCCGATTCGCCGCAACGTTCTTTTAAGGCGCCCAGTCTTATTTTTAACGATCAAAAGCACGTCCAGATCGCTTTCGGCATGAGCCTGCCCTCGAGCCTTTGACCCGTAGATCAGCATTTCATGAACGGAGTCCGGATATCTTTCATCAAGGGCCTTTCGATAAGACTCGATCCACGCTTTTTCTACTTTCGTAAGTTGGAGGACGTGAGCTTTCATCTTCCATTGCCCCGTTCTAGTTTCTGTCGCCACGACTCTGCAAGCTTTGCCTCAAACTCCTTGCGTAGGACTGCCCGTTGCCGATGTCCGTCCGCCCTTGCCAAATTCCACAGAATGGGGTTTTGAGAAGGCTCTTTCGTCCTGCGCGCTTCAGCCTTTTCCCATCCTTTTTCCGAACAGACGCTTCAGCGAGCGCCCCAACGACATCCCGGACAATGCGCAGCCGGGTCTTTGGGACAGACTTTAGAGTTTCAACGATCTCATCCATAAAATTGTCTTCACGCCGTACCTTTGTAGGTTTCATGGTTTTACCTCTATCGCTACTTGCCGTTTACGGTATCACATCCATCGACTCCCAGACAGTCGAGCTCGGAGTGTAACCGGAATCACCCTCGTGGGTAACGATATCTCTGATCGGTTGGTTAAGCCGATTCTTAATACCAACACGGCTGTCTACGTTGGTTATTAAACAACTCCGGGAACACGCGAGCAATGCGCGAAGCAACCAAGGTTTTCACCGAAGCGTCTTCGCTCACGACCACCGACCAGCCGCTTGCGTCTTCAACAAGCTTAATGACGGTACGCGTTACTTCTCGAAGAGTCATTGAGTTTAGCTGTAATCGGGCTCATGGTGAACCGGAAATTAAACCAGCCTGTCCCGTTTTCTCCTTTCATGCGGCGGGGCTATCAATCGACAATTTGTTTAGATATCCACGCACGGCGCCGAATATCTTCGCCGTGAAATCGCAGTTGGTTCACTAGAATCCAGACTCA
>Ga0137403_10005571_pt1 | contig 14571 bp, 13 predicted proteins | sample CZOMad2_1_16fung_FD_122057 | JGI IMG/M metagenome (GOLD analysis project Ga0137403, IMG submission 122057) | Vadose zone soil fungal communities from Angelo Coast Range Reserve, California, USA - CZOMad2_1_16fungal (Hybrid Assembly) | ecosystem: Environmental > Terrestrial > Soil > Vadose zone... | reverse complement strand
ACGCAGAAGGCAAGCTGCAGGGCTTCAAGATCCAGACGATCACCCAGCCCACCGAAGCGACCGTGCTGACTCCGGGCACCCAGCAGACGACGGGCACCGTGGTCAGCCGCTATTTCCAGCAGAAGCTCGAGGCCGAAGATCTTCGGCGCGACCGCGAGGCTCTCCAGACCGTCCTGGCCCGCGCCAAGGCCGGCGACCTCGCCGTGGACGCCTACCAGACGATCCCCTCGGTGCGGGAGGCGCCCGACCTCCAGGCCTCGCTGAAGGAGCTGTCCACGGCGGAGGCGGACCTTCGCACGCTCCGGTATCGCTATACCGAAGAGTACAAGCCAGTGCAGGACCTTCAGCAGCGGATCAAGGAAATCCGGAACCAATCGGTCCCGGCCTACACGACCGCGCTGATCCAGGCGCTCAACCAGAAGGAATCCAATCTCCGGCAGTTGATCACCGCGTCCTCGAAGGAGCTGGAACAGATTCCGGGGCGCTCGATCTTCGAGGAGCGCTACGCCCGCGAGGTCAACAGCATCGCCGGCATCTACAACGACCTCCAGGGCCGATATGAGTCGGCGAAGCTGGCCGAAGCGAGCGCCATTCCGGACGTCCGGATTCTCGATCCGGCCATTCTTCCCGAGCGGCCCACCAGCAACACCGCGTCACGGCTCATCCTGATGGGCTTCCTGGCCAGCACCGGCCTGGCGCTCGGGCTCGCCATTCTGCTCGACCAGCTCGACAAGCGCTTCCGCTATCCGGAGCAGGTCACCAACGAGCTCGGCCTCGCCATCTTCGGCGCGATTCCGGCCATCCGGAACCTGAAGAGCGGCAAGGAGGACGTCGAAGAGGCCGCGCATGTGGTGGAAGCGTTCCGGGCGGTCCGCCTGAACCTGCTCCATTCCTACGGGACCGGCCCCGTGCTGTTGACCGTGTCCAGTCCGGGCCCCGGCGACGGGAAGTCGCTGGTCTCGTCGAACCTGGCGTTGTCGTTTGCCGAGGCGGGTTACAAAGCGGTCCTGGTGGACGGGGACATTCGCCGCGGCGAGCTTCACCGGATGTTCAAGGCAGAGCGGATTCCCGGCCTGATCGATTACCTGATGAGGCAGGCTTCACTGGACCAGGTTCTGCGACCGACGAGCCATCCCAATCTGATGCTGCTGCCATGCGGAACCCGGCGCCACTCGGGGCCCGAGCTGCTCGGGTCTGGGGCCATGACCGAGCTGGTCGGCGCCCTGAAGGGCCGGTTCAACGTGGTCATCGTGGACAGCCCGCCCCTCGGTGCCGGCATCGACCCGTTTGTGCTGGGCACGGTGACCGGGAACATCATGCTGGTCCTGCGGTCGGGCGAGACCGACCGCCAGATGGCGGAGGCGAAGATCCGCTTGCTGGATCGGCTGCCGGTCCGGATCCTGGGCGCGGTGCTCAACGACATCCGGACGACCGAGAGCCAGTACCAGTACTACTCGTACGTGTATGGCTACACGTCCGACGAGGAAGTGCCCAAGCTGGTGCAAGGGCCCAAGGGCGAGGTGGGATGATCGGGCGGGCCCCTTGCCCCACCGTCAGTGGGCGAGGTGGCGCGTCAGTTGGAGAGATTGACCGAAGGCGACTCGAACGAGCGAATCCGCTCCGAGTCGCCTTCGCGCTGCAGGTCGTGGAGCGCGGTAGTCGCCCGCAACAGGAGCTCCAGAACGTCCACCGGTGATCGCGCAAAATCGGGTACCGCACAGTACCCCGCCCTGACCCGAACGGGGCTCCCGGTGCCCGCGACCTCCTCGAGGGCGCCCCCCAGCCGGGCCGCCAGCCGAGCGGCGCCGACCGCGCCGGTGCCCGGGGCCAGCACGGCGTACTCCCGGGGCGCAATGCGGCCGACCGCGTCAGAGACGCGGCTCGACCTGCGCAGGAGCGGCCCGACCCAGGCATCGATCTCGACGGCAGTGTCCGGACGGTCGCCATCGGCCCCGTCGTCCGCGTCGGCCCCGAACACGACGCAGGCGAGCGGCTCATGGCGCCGGGAGGCATCGGACCCGATCTCGCGGGCGCGATGGGCGAGCCCCTTGCGAGAATAGAGTCCCGTCGCGGAGTCGAGCAGGCTTTCGACCACGAGCCGGTCCACTTCGAGCTTGGCTCGTAGAAACGTCCGCAGCTTGAGCAGCAGGACGTCGCCATCGAGCGGCTGACCGAAGAACTCCCAAGCGCCGGCCTCGAACGCCTCGATACGCTGGGAACGCCCCGAGGGGCCGGCCGTGGTGATGATGACGGGCGTCGCCGGGCCCACGAGGTCGTCGTCCCGCAGCGTACGACAGACGTCGAACCCATGCATGTCCGGCATCTGGGCATCGAGCACTATGATGTCCGGTTGGTGCTCTCGCACCCGGTCGAGCGCCTGGTGCCCCGTGAACGCCCGAACCACTCGGAACCCGTTGGGCGACAGAATGCTCTCGAGCGACCTGGCCGACCACTCCTGATCGTTGGCGATGAGCACCAGCGGTTCGCGGGTCATTTCGAGGTTCGTCATCGTTCTCGGTCGCTGAGGTGGCGAGGGTCTGCGAGGCGCCGCGTGCTTGGGCGAACCGGCGGCCGTTCCCGCCTCACGCAGAACTTGTGCGCTCTGGGCCTGATCGTGTAACCAGCTGTTCAGCAGATACTTACGGTGCCGCGACTGGTTCCTGGCCACTAGAAGCGCGGCACCGGTGCAACATTTGGGATGCCTGGACGCCACGACTGGGGCGGCGACAACTTGTGGCACGCCGGCATCTGGCCCGTCGTGCTGGCGCAACGAACCCGCCGGCGGGTGTGGCAGGTCGTGGCTCGGCGCGTGGCCCGTAGCAGTTGAAGCATCAACCACTTAGGACGCCAGATGGCCAGTGGGAGCGGCCTTCCGATCGGCCCCGCCTTCCCGGCTTCAAGCTTGAAGTAACGACCGGTAGAGCAGTTCACGTTCGGATTTCGGCTTGAGGAACCACCGGTTGGCCAAGCATACTCCCAAGAAGAGCCCTCCCGAGCGACGGATTTCCTCTCCGTCCCAGGAGACGACCGAGGGTCAGGAGCGGGCCGCTCGCAGCCACGATGAGGAGTCGGGCTTCGCAGCCGGACTGCGGCGCTTCAGCCGCCGACTGGCTACGTTCGGACTGGGCGAAGCCCAAGAGCCGCTGCTCACCGAAGAGATCTGGTCGGTCGACGCGAACGGGAACCCACGGTGACGCCGTCAATGCCACACGGGTCCTCTGTTCCTGGCACAACCTTCGCTGCCCGCGCGGCGGGATGCGAGTCTCGTCACGAGCTGGTTACCGATTGTTCTTACCATTCTCGGGCGATCGCCGGGCTAACATCCGATGCGGTCACCGAGACACTACAGCGAGGAGCCCTGCGGCATGCGCGAGCCTTCCCGTCCGAGTGTTCGACTCCACGCACCGACGGTGATCGCGATCATGCTCGGCTTGGGACTGATCGTGGGAGCGGCGGCATGCTCCGGGGGTAAACGGCCCCCGGAGACGACGCCCAAGCCTCAGAATAAGGACACCGCACCGACGGCGCCCAGGGCCATGGCGACCCGGGCGGAGCTCGAAGCGGTCGCGGCCGGCAAATCAGGATCGGTGAGCAGCGAAGAGATCAAGGTGGTTCGCGACCGGCTCGCCCACGGTGACCTTCAGCCGGGCGACCGTATCGCCATGCGGGTGCTCGGCGAGCAAACCCTGACCGATACCTTCACGGTAAAGCCGACTCGCACCATACTCCTGCCAAACCTGGGCGAGGTCTCGTTGGATGGTGTCCTTCGGTCGGAGCTCAACGATCACCTCAAGAAGGAGATCGGGCGCTTCGTCCGGAACCCTCAGGTCGATGCTACGGCTCTGGTCCGGGTATCGCTCTCCGGTGCGGTCGGACGGCCGGGGTTCTATGCCATGCCGGCCGACGTGGTCGTGAGCGACGCCCTGATGGCGGCCGGCGGTCCGGGTGCCCGAGGCGATCCGAGAAAGACGGAGATCCGCCGCGGGGGCCTCGTCGTCGCATCCAAGGCGCAAATGGCCCAGGCGATCCAGCAAGGGGCTTCGCTCGACCAGCTCAACGTGCAGAGCGGCGATGAAATCGTAGTCGGCCAGTTGGGCACCGGCGCGCGCGGTGTGCTTCAGACCATGGGACTCATATCCGGCGCGTTATTCGGCATCGTCGCCATCAGCCGGCTCTTCTAATGATCAGCGTTCAACCGGAATCACGAATGGAGCCGCTCCGACAACGCGTGCCCGCCTCGGGGTCATCGTCCGCGACGGGTCCGCGACGCCGGCCAGCGATGGCGCACGCAGTTCACGCCGATAGCGACTCGACCGCCCGGGCCTGGGTGAACATGACCCTGGCGGCGATCGTCCTCGTGGTGCTGTCTCCGCTGATGCTGCTGATCGCGATCGTGGTGAAGCTTACGTCGCGCGGACCAGCACTCTATACCCAGACCAGGGTCGGCCTCGACCGGCGCCAGCCGGGAATCGGCGACGACAACCGCCGTCGGGCCCTCGACCTTGGCGGCAAGCCGTTCACCATCTACAAGTTCCGAACGATGTACGCGGACGCCGAACAGCAAACCGGCGCGGTCTGGGCCACCAAGGACGACGCCCGGGTCACGCCAGTCGGCCGTTTTCTGCGCGAATACCGGCTCGACGAGCTCCCCCAGCTGTTCAACGTGCTCAAGGGTGAAATGAACATCGTGGGGCCCCGACCCGAGCGCCCCACCATCTTCGCCGAGCTGACGCAGAACATCGCGGAGTACCCGTTGCGTCAGCGGGCAAAGCCGGGCATCACCGGCCTCGCGCAGATCAACCAGCACTACGACGAGTGCCTCGACGACGTGCGGAAGAAGGTCCAGTACGATCTGGAGTACATTCAGCGGCAGGGCCTGCTGGAAGACCTCAAGATCATGCTCAAGACAATCCCCGTCGTGCTGCTTCGCCGGGGAGGCTGGTAATCCCCCGGTGACCGCCCTGCCCCAGTCGCCCCTCCGGGTGGCCATCTGGGACCTGCGCGCGGCAGCCCCGATCGCGATAGCGGCCCTCGCCGCCGGGATTCTCTTCACCTTGCCGGCCACGACGCTGGCCCGCGACTGGTGGAACGACAGTGAAGCCGGTCACGGGCTACTATTGGCCCCTCTGGCGGTCTGGCTGGCGTGGCGCGGCGGCTTGAGCCCAGCCCGGGCTCCCAATGTGACACTCGGCCTGGCGGCGCTCCTGGCTGCGGTCATCCTGCGCTACCTCGGCGGGCTCGCCGCCGAGTTGTTCACCCTTCGCTTTTCCATGGTGCTCGCGGCAGCCGGAGTCACGGCATTCGCATGGGGCGGGCCCCAGCTGCGCCGCTGGTGGCTCCCCTTCGCCCTTCTCGTGCTCGCCATTCCGTTGCCGACGCTGGTGACCAATGCGCTCGCGCTGCCGCTCCAGTTCAAGGCGTCGAGCATGGGTGCCGCATTGCTGGCGTGGCGAGAGGTTCCGGTCACGCTGCGCGGCAACGTCATCCTCCTGCCCGGCCGGCAGCTGTTTGTCACTGAAGCGTGCAGCGGCCTCCGTTCGTTGGCCGCGCTGGTGAGCCTGGGCGTGCTGGTGGGCGGGCTGTGGCTTCGGACTCCGGCAGCGCGGCTGATCGTGCTGGCGCTCACCATTCCGGTTGCCATCCTGATAAACGCGGCGCGGGTGTTTATGACCGGCTTTCTGGTTTACTTCGTGGACCCGAAGCTGGGGGAAGGGTTCCTTCATCTGACCGAAGGCTGGCTTCTCTTCGTCGTTGCGTTCGCCATCCTGGGCAGCGTGGCCTGGGTCGCGTCCCGCGTCGAGGACCACTTTGCCGGAGACCCGGCCGATGCGTGAGTGGCAGCGGTATCTCCCGGCTTCGGTACTGGGTGCGGGTTGCCTCCTGGTCGGAACCACGACCACCCAGCAGCGCCAGATGACCCTGGCGGCGCCGCTCGAGTCGGTGCCCCGCGCCCTCGCGGGCTACCCCAGCGTAGACCGGTCGATCAGCGCGGACGAGCGCCGGGTGGTCGGCGTCTCCGCCTACCTGTTCCGCGAGTTCAGCCGGGGCTCTCAAACCGCCTTCACCGTGTACGTGGGCTACTACGATCACCAGCTTCAGGGCAAGGCGATCCACTCCCCGAAGAACTGCCTGCCGGGTGCGGGGTGGGAGGTGGTCAGCGCGGCCGAGGAGCAGCTGGCGACCGCGGCCGGGCCGGTGCCGGTGAATCGCTACCTGCTCGTCAACGAGCACCAGCGAGCCATGGTGTACTACTGGTATCAAGGACGGGGCCGGGTGGAGGGCAACGAGTACCGGGTGAAGTTTCAGCTGCTCCGCGACGCTGCTCTACTGAGGCGCTCGGATGAAGCCCTGGTGCGCGTGGTCATCCCGGTCGAGACGACCGACTCCGCGGCCGCCGTCCTCGGTCGCCGAGTGAGTGCTGAGCTGGTCCCGGAGATGTTCCGGGTGCTGCCTGGCTGAGGCCTTCTCTCAACACGCCGCCCCGCGGCAGGTGGTGGGCCCATGACGTCAGACCGAGTCCGTGCGATTCTCCCGTCCCTCAACGCCGTGGCGATCCTGCTGATCGCCTCGCCGGCCATCGACCTCGTCGGCGCCATCGTCCCGCCTCGCCTCGGCGAGATCAGCTGGCGGTTCGGTGTGTTCGGGTTGCTGACCAACGCGCTGGTGACACCAATGCTGGGACTCGCGGTCATGCAAGTGGTCGCGACGCTGCTCGAGCGGGGGCGGACGGTGCGCCGGATCGCGGTCCTCAACCTGATCCTCGACGTGGTCCTCGTGCTGGGGCTCGGTCTGTTCATCCTCGATTTCCTCCAGCTCCGACAGGCAGTCACCGGCACCAGCCGGGGCGCCTACGACGCGGCAGCGATCAAGGCGCTCCTGGTAGGCGTGCTCGAGATCGGAGTGCTGGCCTGGCTGGTGGTCGCCGGCTTCCAAAGCTCGGGGGGCTTCGTCGGGGGCAACAAGAAGCGGAAGCGGCGTGAGCGCGTCGGGCTGGTGGTCCAGGCGCCCGACGAAGACACCCACTAGGGGGCGGCGTCGGGCGCCGGGGCCGCCTCGGGTCGCCGGGTGGGCTCCCAGATGGGATTGCGCTCGCCTCGAAGTGCCCGGCTCCATGCCAGCAGTGCCGCCAGGTTGACCGCCACGACGAAGCCGCAGACCGCCACCGGGTAGGGCATGGCCCGGCCCTCCGGCCAGCGCAGCGCAGTGCTTCCCAGGGCCCCGGCTAGCAGGACAGCGACGAGCACCGCCAACGCCGCCGGCTGGATCATCGCCAGCACCGCCAACCCCACCAATGCCAGCGGCAACGTCAGGTGCACCAGCCAGCGGCATAGCTTGTGGCTGAGCAGCATCCACGCGAACCTGCCATAGACCAGCGGATTCACCAGCGACCGCTTGTACCACAACGTCTCCAGTCCCCGGGCCATGGTCCGCACTTTCCGGTGGAACTCCGAGCGGATCGAGACCGTCCGAGGGACGTAGCAGATGGCCTGGTCGACCGAGACGGTGCGATAGCCCGCCTCCCGAGCCGCCAACGGCGAGGCGAAATCCCGGCTCAGCGCCTCGGGGAAGAGATCAGTCACCAGCTGCCGCCGGATCGCGTAGAAGCAGCCGCTCGCCCCAACGATGGAATCGACCCGCGTCTCCAGCCGGCGGATCCACATTTCGTAGCCGACATAGCCCGATTCGCCGCGATTGGTCTCGACGTCGGCCCGCCCGACGCTGACGTCGCGGCCCGATGCCACCCCGATCGCGGGATCCTGGAATACCCGAATCAGTGGTTTGAGCGAGCCGGAGGGAATCCGGATGGTGGCGTCGGTGTTCACAACGATCTCGCCCCGCAGGTGGCGCGCAGCCGTGTTCTCAGCGGCCGTCTTGCCTGAGCGCCGGTCCAGCCGGACGAGCTCGACGCCACGGGGCGCGAATTCCCGAACGATTGCGTCGGTGCCGTCGGTGGACGCGTCCGAGATCACGAGGATCTGCCGCCGGTCCGCCGGGTATTCGAGCGCGAGCAAGGCCTCGAGGGTCGCCCGAATTGATTTCTCTTCATTGTAGGCCGGCAGTGAGATGCTGATGAACGGCCACTCCCCGGGTTCCGCGACCGGCCGAGGCCCGGGCCGGCCGACGGCGAGGAGGCGCAGCATGATTGGATAGCCCACGTAGGCGTACAGGCCCAGCGCGGTGGGAATGGCGATGAGCACGAACGCGAGCAGAATCATGCCGCGGATCGCGGTGGAGGGAACACGCGCCGGTACACCGCGTCATACGCGGCCAGCCAGCCCTCCAAGCCGCGCTCCGCCCGCAGGCGGGTCTCCGCCCGAACCGCCCGGGCCGCCGCCGCCGAGGGATCGGCCGCGACTGCCCCCAGCGCGAGAGCCAGAGCGCCCGGGTCCTCGGCCGGGACGAGCAGCGCCTCGCCATCCGACACCACATCCGGCACGCCACCGACTGCGGAGGCCACGATTGGAAGCCGAACGGCCATGGCCTCGAGCAGGACGATCGGCGTCCCCTCGGTTCGGGAGCTCAGCGCGAGACAGTCGAAGGCCGCAAAGCAGCGAGCGGCTCGGGGGACCGTTCCCAGCCAATGGATCCGATCCGCCAGGCCCAGCGCCGCCGCCCGTGAGGCCAGCGCAGCGCGATCGGGACCATCACCGATGATCGCGGCCCGGGCACGATCGTCTGGCAGCCGGGCGAGCGCCTCCACCAGCACGTCGGGCCCCTTTTCGCGGGAAAGCCGTCCCACCCACCCAACCACGAAATCCGCGGGACCCACTGACAGGCCCAGCTCGGCCCGGGCGGCGGCTCGCGGAAGGAGCTCCGTGTCCCACCGGTACGCGTTCGGTACCAGGTGAATCCGGTTGGGTGGCACACCCGCCCCCACCAGCCGGTCCACCAGCGGGCGCGATACCGCGACCACCGCGGAGAATTGCCGCAGCGCACGCTGCTGCAGGCGCTCGTAGAACCGGTTCCTGATATCTCCTCCAGTGAAGCCATGCACGGTCGAGACGACGGCCAATGCCAGCTGCCGGGCGGCGGCTCCGCCCTGCACATCGGGCCGGTAGCCATGGGTGTGCACGATGCGCGGTGAGCTCGCCTGGAAGGCCTGCCTGAGCTCCCGGCGCTCCCGGAGATAATGACGCCCGCATGCCAGCCGGCGAACCGGTACCCGAGCCGCCTCGAGCTGCTCGACCAGGGGTGGGATGGAGCCCGCGTCGGTCAGGGCGATGACACTTACCGAATGCCCCGCCGCCAACTGGCCCGCCGCGAGGCTCTGCACCACGTGCTCGAGTCCGCCGAACGGGGCGGGCGCGACGACATGCGTGATGGACCAGCGCGCGATCGGATCGCCCCGTGGCGCGGTCACCGGGGGGTCGCCGAAGGGGGCGGTGAGACCTCACCCGCGCCGGCTCGCAGAACGAAGAACCTGACGGGGAAGCGACCTCCCGACACTTGTCCCAAGGCTTGATATCGGCTGTCGAGCAGCCGTTCCCGCGCTGCCGAGTCGGCCAGAATGGTACGCTCTGTGTAGCCGTCGAGCAGGATCAGCCGCGGGGGGTGTTGCGCCAACCCCTGGTCGATGAGCCGGCGCTGCTCGGTTGTCATACCGCGGGGAAAGGCAAGTGGGTGACTGATGTTCAGAAAGGGGTGGCGATCCGCCTCGAGGGCCCAGATCACGCCGCCAGACAGCACTTCGTCCCCCGGCCCGGTGCTGACGCCGACCCGGCGGGCCACCTCGGCGAGCACGGATCGCGGCCACACACAGTAGTACGCAACCCCGATTTTTTGCCCAGAATGGTCGTACGCGATGAGTGCCGAGCCGCCCAGCACGAGGAGCAGGGCGAACGCAAAGCGGTCGGCCCTGGCAGGGCGCACCGGCAGCACAGCCACCAGCGCCGCCGCCACGCCGAGCAGCAAGACAAGAACGCGAAGGGTGCGCCCCATCCCCGCGGGGACAACCGACGCCAGTCCAAACACTCCGCCGGCGGCCACGGCGAAGATGCCTGCCGCGATGCACCATCGTCGAAACCCCGCCCGGCCAGCGCCCGCTGCTGCAAACATCAGCGCCACGATCACCAGGTACGCCAGCGGGGACAGCGCCCCACGCGCGCCCGCCACGAAAGCCCCCGCCAGGGCCACCAGGAACAGCGCCAGCGCAAGACCCGCAGTCCGCGGCGGAAGCCACGCTTCAGCCGCCGCGCTGGCGACGGCGCCGAAGAGAATCACAAGGGGTGGCAGGAATTCGGTAAAGTATTGCGGATGGAAACCAAAGACGTAGACCCAATAGCCGTACGCGAGCCCCAGAAAGCCCAACCAGGCGGCCAGAACGAGGAGGCCTACGTCGTCGCCGATCCGCCGCCAGCCGAGGGCACGCCCGCCGAACGCGGCTGCCGCACCAATCAACAGGAAGGAGCACAGGAAGACGGCATCCCGCAGGTTCCGTCCCGTCCTGCCCCAGGGCTGGTGCGCGTCGCCCGCCGACCCGAGGTCGACAGCCCCGGCTTCAGGCGGCAGCAGTCCAAGCGCCCTGAGCGGGAGGCTGAGCGGATTGAGCGAGGACGCCCAGAGCTCGGCCAGGCTGAGATACCGCCCGAAGAAGGCGACGGTCAGCGCTGCGACGACAGCGAAACCCAAGAGTAGCGCCAGCAGCTGACCCGCGAGCCGGCGCGGGGTCCGCCATCCCAGGCTCGAGAGCACCACGACGGCGGCCATCAGGTGCGCCAGAGCCGATTCCCGGAAGTAATACGTGATCCCGAAGACCGCACCGACCAAACCGATGTGGCGAGCCGATGACCGGACACGGAGTGCACGAGTGAGCAGCAAGTATCCCAGCGACGTGAAGACCAGCGTGACCGCTTCCAGATGCACGTTGAGTGACCAGATCACCGCGATGGGAAGAAACGCGTAGGTGGCGGTTGCTACGAGCGCCGCACGAGTGCCTACGAGGTATCGTCCCAGAATGAAGACCAGCCCGGCCACCCCGACACCGAGCAGCATCGGCAGCACCCGCGCTGCGAGGAGCCCAGCGCCCATCAGCCGCTCCCAGGCGGCAAGCAGGTAGACGTAGAACACCTGCCGGGAGTCGAAGTCTACGATCGGTACTAGCCCGTCCAACACCAGCTTAGCGTCCATGAGGTGGGCCCCCTCATCCGGGTTGACCCACCGATGCGGCAGCAGCGCGATGCGAAGCGCCAAGCTCAGGGCCAGAATCAGGCCCACCCAGAGCCAAACGGCGGTAGAAGGGGCGGGCCCGGCCTCGGGTGATCGCGGCTTGGCTGGAAGGGCTTGGTCCAATATTGGGTTCCAGAAAAAGGCTTTGCGTTGACATGGCAACGCCAATGCCGCCCGTAGCGTGGCGATTCGAACATCGACCGTGGCCCGGGCGCAACATGGGCCGCCGGGGGAATGTGGTGGCGAACGGCGCTGGCTGGCAGGGGGGTGTCCGTTTAAGATCATGCCATCAGGGCACGCCTGTTGCTTCGGGTCGGGAGCCGTGACCAGCGAACCACAACTCAGCGTTGTTGTACCGCTTTACAACGAGGAAGACAGCGTCGGCCCTCTGGTCGACGCTGTGCGATCGGCGTTGGAGTCGATCCCGCCATGGGAGCTGGTGCTGGTGGACGACGGGAGCCGGGATGGCACCGCCGATCGCGTCGCCCAACTGGCCCAAACCGATCCTCGCATCCGGCTGATCCGGCTGGCCCGGAACTATGGCCAGACCCAAGCCATGCAGGCCGGCTTCGATGCAGCCCGCGGGGCCGTCGTCGTGAGCATGGACGGCGATCTGCAGAACGATCCCGGTGACATCCCCCGCTTGCTCGCAGCATTGGAGGCGGGAAATGATCTCGTGGCAGGCTATCGCTTGAACCGGCAGGACAAGCTCCTTACCCGCAAGGTCCCTTCGTGGGTGGCGAACCGGCTGATCCGGCTGATTACGGGCGTCAGTATCCGCGACAACGGGTGTTCGCTCAAGGCATACCGCCGCTCGACACTCGAGCGGATGAGGCTCTACTCCGACATGCACCGCTTTCTGCCGGCCCTTGCCGCCGCCACGGCCGGCGCGCGGATCACGGAGATTCCGGTCCGACACCATGCTCGCCGGTTCGGGGCGAGCAAGTACGGCCTCTCGCGCATCTTGAAGATCCTAGCCGACCTGCTCACCCTCACGATGATCTCGTGGTTCCGGGAGCAACCCTTGCTGCTTTTTGGCAGCGGGGCGCTGGCAGCAATGGTGCTTGCCCTCGGGTTCGGCGTCGCGAGCGCGGTCGCGCTCGCCGGCGCCCGCGGAGTCACCGACGCCTTCGTGCTTCCGGCGGCGGCGCTGCTCTGGGTCATGCTGGCCTGCTACCTGATCATGCTCGGCCTCGTCGCGCAGGCCTTTCTCCACCGGGCGCGCAGCGCCGGTGAGGCGTTGACTCCGATTGCGGTGGAGCGCCTGCCGTGATCCCGGCTCGCCCGGACGTCTCGGTCGTCATCGCCGTGGTCGAGCGCCCCGGCCCGCTGGTCGAGCTATACCATGAAGTGGTCCCACCGCTCAGCTCGGCGGGGCTTTCGTTCGAGGTCATCTTCGCGACGTATCCCTGGTTTCGCGGCCTCACCGCCCCCCTCGCCGCGCTGGCCGCTCAAGGCGAGCCTATCCGCCTGCTCGAGCTGGGGCAGGCGCTGGGCGAGACAGCCCTCCTCAAGGCGGCAGCGAGTGCGGCGGGGGCGCCGATCATCCTTACGGTCCCGGCTTACCCGCAGGCCGACCTGTCCGTGCTTCCGGCGCTGGTCGACCGGGTGCGCCGAGGCGCTGATCTAGCGGTGGCGTGCCGATCTCCTCGGCGCGACTCTCTCATCAACCGGCTGCAGAGCTGGATCCTCCACGCTTTCGTCGGCCACCTCGCGGGCGGCAAGTTGCGCGACGTGGCCTGCGGCGTGCGAGCCATGCGGTGGTCGTCCATGGCCGAGGTTCCGCTGTACGGCGACTTCTCGCGTTTCCTGCCCCTGATCGCCCTGCGGGAGGCCTGTCAGGTCGAGGAAGTCGTGGCCCCGGTACATCCCCGCGCGGTGCATGCCCGGGTGTACAGCCCCGGGACCTATCTGCGACGCCTGGTGGACGTGCTGGGCCTTCTTTTCCTTCTCAAGTTTACCGACAAGCCGCTCCGCTTTTTCGGACTCTTCGGAACGGTGACGAGCGGCGTCGGCGCCATCATGCTTGTGATCGTGTTCCTCCAACGGGTCACGGGGGGCAGTATTGCTGACCGGCCGCTTCTCCTCCTCGGCGTCCTCCTCGCCACCCTTGGCATCCAGGCCATCGCCCTCGGCCTCGTGGGCGAAATCATAGTGCACTATTCCGTCGGCCGACAGCGCCGCTACCGGATCCGCGAGCAGGATACCGCCCGGACCCGACCGGATGCAGCCTAACCTGACCGCCACGCCGCCGCCGGTCGCGTCGCGCCCCGGGATGTTCAGCGAGCTCCGCGAGATCGGGCACGATCTCTGGGAACATCGCGACCTCTTGCTCCAGCTCGCCCGGCGGGACCTCAAGGTGCGGTACAAGCAGGCGGTGATGGGGTTCGCCTGGGCGATCTTCATGCCGCTCCTGATCGTGCTCGCGGGCTGCATGGTGCGGCTCATCATGGCCGAGATGTCCGGCTCGACCGTGAATCGAACCGCCATCGCGGGCCTCACGGTCAAGAGCCTCGGATGGTCGTTCTTCGTAGGGACCATCGGGTTCGCGGTACAAAGCCTCACCGGCAACATGAACCTCGTCGCAAAGGTCTATTTCCCCCGCGAAGTTCTCCCGCTCTCGGCCACCCTGGCTCAAACAGTCGACACCCTGCTAGGGACCGCCGTGGTCAGCCTGCTGATCGGGTTTCTGGGTGTGGGCCCCAGGCTCACCATGCTCTGGGTTCCGGTCATCGCGGTGCTGCTCTACCTCCTCACGGCGGGCCTGGCGCTCCTCCTGAGCTGTGCCAACCTGTTCTTCCGAGACGTGAAGTACATTGTCCAGGTCCTGCTCACGTTCGGCATCTTCTTCACGCCGGTTCTGTTCGAGCCCGCGATGTTGGGGCCGAAGCTGAGCACGCTCGCCATGCTGAATCCCCTCGCTCCTTTGCTCGAGGGCCTGCGACTCAGCGTGGTGGCGGGGCACGACTTGCTCACTCCCCTGGTAGAGGTCAACCGCCACGGTCAAGCCGTGCTCGTCTGGAGCCCCTGGATGCTGGGCTACAGCGCGGCGTGGGCCGCGATCGGGAGCGTGGCGAGCGCGCTCCTGTTCCACCGGCTCGAATTCGTCTTCGCCGAGTACGTCTGAGGCATGGCCCCTCCGGGAATCGAGTTCCACCACGTCTGGAAGCGCTTCCACCGCGGTGAGCTGCACGACAGCCTCCGCGATCTGGTGCCGGCGCTGGCCCGCCGGCTGATCGGCCACGCGCCCCGGCAGGACGAGCTGCGTGCCGGGGACTTCTGGGCCCTCAAGGACGTGAGTTTCGAGGTCATGCCGGGCCGAGCGCTCGGGATCATTGGCCCCAACGGAGCCGGCAAGTCGACCGTACTCAAGATTCTCACCCGGATTCTCCGCCCCAACCGCGG